>Ga0137436_1000223_pt1 | contig 18005 bp, 17 predicted proteins | sample EasRivERMGT119_2_FD_102328 | JGI IMG/M metagenome (GOLD analysis project Ga0137436, IMG submission 102328) | Soil microbial communities from meander-bound floodplain in the East River, Colorado, USA - East River MetaG ERMGT119_2 | ecosystem: Environmental > Terrestrial > Soil > Floodplain ...
ACCACCCAGCAGCAGAAGAACGCGGTCGACTACATCCGGCAGCTGGCCTACTACGAGGACAACATCACCGTGCACAACGGGCCGGCCACCGGCGACGGGATCTATGCCCCGTTGCTCGGCCACGCGAGCCTGAGCGGGATCGAGATCCAGTGGGCTCAATCCTCCGACGAGCACGAGAAGGTCCTCCAGTGGCGGAACGCATCCCATGCCAACGGCCATCGGTGGGTCGTGAGCCTCGACGAGCCGTGGACCGGGCAGACGGTGATCGACGAGTTCCGGGTGTGGGACGTCTGGGGGGCCTACACGGCAGGAGCCGGCGGATGCGAGTTCTTCCAGAGCAGCGACGCCGCCTTCGACGACTTTCGTAGCAAGGAGGCGTTCTACACGACGCTCGTGCGGGCACGCCGGTTCATCGAGGACAACGTGCCGTACACCACGATGCAGCCTGCGGACAGCCTGATCTCGGGGGCGGCCGGGTACGCCCTGGCGGCCGCCGGCCAGAGCTACCTCGTCTATCTGCCCGCCGGAGGCGCGGCCAGCCTCGATCTCGCCGGCGCCAGCGGAACCCTCGACGTCTTCTGGTTCGATCCCCGGAGCGGCGGCACCTTGCTCACCGGCAGCGTCGCGAGCGTGACCGGCGGCGGGGTCCGATCGCTCGGGAGCCCCCCCAACAACCCGTCCCAGGATTGGGCCGTGCTCGTGCGGGGCTGCGCCGAGCTCTACTACCCCGACGACGACGGCGACGGGTACGGGGACCTGATCGGGCCCCCGGTGACGAGCTGCGGCGGGTCGGTCCCCTCCGGATACGTCGAGGACGCGACCGACTGCAACGACGCGAGCGCCACGACCCACCCGGGGGCGCTGGAGATCAACGACGGCCTCGACAATCAATGCGCGGGAAGCCCGGGCTTCGGTGTCATCGACGAGCTCACCGGTCCGATCGCGTTTTCGACGCCGGGGAGCAAGACGCGGCTCTCGTGGACCGCGCAGGGCGGCGCGACGCTCTACCAGATCGTGCGATCGACGACGCGGGCCTTCTCGTCCGGCTGCACGCTGCGCACCTCGAGCCAGGTCCTGCTCATCGATAGCGCGTCGCCGCCCAGCGGCCAGGCGTTCTACTTCCTGGTACGGCCGTTGGCGCCCGGCGCGGGAAGCTGGGGCCAGAAGAGCGATGGCACGCCGCGCACCGGAGGCTGCCTACCCTAGGTAGCGGCAGCCGGGTCCGACGCGACCCACTCCTTCAGGAGCGTGTAGGTCACCGCGAGCACGACCGGCCCCACGAACAACCCGATGACGCCGTAGGCGAACAGGCCTCCGATGACGCCCGCGAAGATGAGGAGGATCGGCAGGTCGGCGCCGCGCTTGATCAGGATCGGCTTCAAGAAGTTGTCGATCACGCCGACCAGCAACGACCACACGAGGAGTGCAGTCCCCCAGCCGTAGCTCCCGGTGGAGTAAACCCAGACCGTGGCGGCGATCATCACCAGGATCGGGCCGATCTGGGCGATGCAGCAGAGGAAGATGACGCCGGTCAGCATCGCGGCGAAGGGAATTCCCGCGATCGCCAGGCTGATTCCGCCGAGCGCCGACTGCACGAGCGCCGTGACGACGACGCCCAAGGCCACCGCGCGGACCGACTGACCCGCGAGCCGCACCACCTTGTCGCCCCGATCGCCGCCGAGCCGCCTCGCGAAACGGCGCAGCCCGTCGGCGGCCGCCTCCCCGTTCGCGTACAAGATTCCCGCGATCACGACCGTGAGCAGGAACTGGAGCATCGCAGCGCCGAGGCTGCCGAGGCGCCCCAGCACCCACCCGAACGCGTCTCGCGAGTACGGCTCGAGCTGCGTGAGCAGGGCCTTGGTTCCGGCGACGGCGAGCTCGTCCCAGGCGTCCGCGATCCTCGCGCCCACGACCGGCAACTCCCGGAGCCAGCTAGGCGCCGACGGCAGCGACATCCCGGGGAGCGCGGCGATCCATCCGGAGATCGTCTCCCTGTGCGTGATCACGGAGCCGACCGCGAGGCCGAGGGGGACGATGAGCGTGACGAGCATCACGCCGACCATCACGGCGGTCGCCGCTCCGCGTTTGCCGCCGCAGCGAGCCTCGATCCGGAGCATCAGCGGCCAAGTCGCGACGACGATCGTCGCGGCCCAGATGGTCGCCAGAGCGAAGGCCTGCACGATGCGGAACGACGCGAGGAGGAGCCCCAGGATGAAGATCACCATGAGAACGGTGCGGGTCAGATCGCGAGGATCGGTGCTCATGGCTGCGGCCCTCGGGTGGGCGCCGAGCTTACTCACGATTCCGAAATCGGACGCCTACTTTTTGACACCCGTCCTCGCGCTTGACATTCCAAATCCAGGGAATCATCCATCTCTCCGACGCACGCGCGCCCCGGAGAACCCCCATGCGAGACGGCAAGACCCTCCTCAAGCGACGCTCGGCGCCCGGCACGCCGGGGATCCGCGACTTCCTCGAGCAGTACGTTGCGAAGATCGTCGTCGTATCGGGGCCCGGAGCAGGCACGGGCTTCGAGATCGATCGCGAGCGGGTCATCGTCGGCCGCGGGCCCGGCGTCGATCGCGCGTTCGACGATCCCGCGATGTCCCGCCAGCACGCGGCCATCGAGTTCATCGGCGCGGGCTTCAGGCTTCGCGATCTCGGGAGCTCCAACGGGACGATGTTGAACGGCGCCCCGGTGCAATCCGCGGAGCTGACGCACGGCGACCAGTTCACGATCGGCGACCGGAAGTTCGTCCTCGCCATCGAGGAGCGCGAGCGCGAGCCCGAAGCCTACGAGCTGAAGTCGTAGACCGTGAGCGCCACGGCCACCGGCACCCAGCCGAGACGCGTGGGCAGCTTCGAGATCCTGCGCGAGATCGGGCAGGGGGGGATGGGCGTCGTCTATCTCGCCCACCAGCCGACGCTCGACCGGATGGTGGTCCTCAAGAAGATCCGGCGCGAGCTTCTCGCCGATCCGGGCATGGTCGAGCGGTTCCAGCGCGAGGCGCGCTCCGCGGCGGCCGTGCATCACCAGAACGTGGTCAGCATCTACGACTCGTTCGAGGTCCGCGGCGATCACTACATCGCGCAGGAGTTCGTCGACGGCCCCGACCTCCGCAGGATCCGGACGCAGCTCGGCCGGCTCGACCCGGAGATCGCCGCGCTGATCGCGCTGGAGATGGCGCGCGGCCTCGAGGAGATCCACACGCGAGGGATCGTCCACCGCGATCTCAAGCCCGCCAACATCCTGATCGGCGCCACCGGTGAGACGAAGATCGCGGACTTCGGCATCGCCGTGGTCCCGAAGTCGGACGGGCTGACCCGGCCGGGGATCCTCGTGGGGTCGATCCCCTACATGGCCCCCGAGCAGCTCCTCGGTCATCGCGCGGACCACCGCACGGACATCTTCCTCTTCGGGAACCTGCTCTACGAGATGCTCGCCGGCGCCCCGCCGTACCACGGCCCGGAGGACGAGCCGCTCGAGACCCTCCTCGAGCGCATGCAGCGCGAGCGGTACGTGGACGTGCGCAAGATCGCGCCCGGCACTCCGCGCATCCTCGCGCGGCTCATCCGCGGCTGCCTGCGGGCGAAGCCGGCGCGGCGCATCTCTTCGATCCCGGCACTGCGGCAGGCGCTGGAGCGGACCCTCGGCCGTCCCTCCCCGCTCGATTGCCGGAACGAGATCGCCCAGCATCTCTGGGCGCAAGGCGTGTTCCGTGTGGAGGAAGGGAAGACCGCGGTCAAGAAGACCGCCCCCGCGCGCGCCCGCATCGCTTCGCGACGGAACCGCCGCTGGGCGCTGTCGGCCGCCACGAGCGTGCTCCTCCTGATCGCGGGCCTCGCCGGGTACGCGCAGTACCTGCGGGTCAGCGCCGGTAGAGAGAGCGCCGTCATGCCCGCGGTTCCCATCCCCGACTCGCCCCGCCCCGAGCCTCTCGCGGCTCCCGCGCCGGAGCCCGCCGCGGCCGCGCCGATTCTCGCGCCGGCGCCCGCGCCGGCGCTCGTGCGCTTCGTGGCGGATCCGTGGGCGGAGATCACGGTAGACGATGCGAAGAGCTTCTTCACGCCGCGCGCGGCCCCGCTCGAGCTGGCTCCGGGCACTCATCGCGTGGTCCTCGAGCACCCCACCTTCGGTCGCACCGAGCTGACCCTGGAGCTTGCGCCCGGGGAGTCGCGGACGGTCCGCCACGTCTTCGCACGGGTCAAATCGTCGTGAGCGCGCTCCGGCGCCGGCTGGCGTCGATCCTGCTCGCGGTGGGCTTCGCAGGGGCCGGGGCGGTAGCCGCGCCCGATCGGATCCACACGGTCGCCGCTGGCGAATCGGCCGCGTCGGTGGCCAAGAGGTATTACGGCGAAGCGAGCGTCGGCGAGCTGCTCCTGCGCTTCAACGGCAAGACGGGCAAGGTCCTCCACCCGGGGGACAAGCTGACGATCCCCTACTGCGCGGTCTACCAGGCGCGGCCGGGGGACACATGGTCCGCGCTCGCCAAGCGCCGTCTCGGCCGGGCAGGGGCCGCGTGGGTCCTGGCCGAGCTCAACGGATCCGCCGCCGCGGATCCCCTTCGCGCCGGCGCGCGCGTGGTCTTCCCTGTGGTCCTCCGTCATGCGCTCGCGCGCGGAGAGACGCTGGCTTCGCTCGCGGAGCGTTACTACGGCGATCCGAAGAAGGCCACGACCCTGCAGGCCTTCAGCCGCCTCGGTGACGCCAAGCGGCTCCCCGTCGGAACGCCGCTCGAGATCCCGATCGTCGCCTTCGTCCGGCGCGAGCCGGAGCCCGTCCAGGAGGTTCCGGTCGCCCCGCCTCCCGCTGCCGACAACCGGCGCTTCGAGGATGCGCTCGCCGCAGCCGGGCGCGCGTTCGCCGAAGGAGAGTACGACCGCGCCCGGGAGCTGCTCGAATCGATGCGGGAGCGGGTCGCCGGAGAGGGCGGCGTCGCGGACCGGCGCGAGTGGGGCCGCCTCATGGCCTTCGCCTACGTCGCTCTCGACCGCGACGCGGAAGCATGCGCCGCGTACCGGGAGAGCGCGGGGCCCGAGGGCCTTGACCCCGACCTCGTCTCGCCACGCATCCGGGCCGTGCTGTCGAGGTGCGGGCCGCTTGACAATGCCGGACCGGCTCCGCAGATTCCACCCCATGCCGGAACGCAGGGTTGAGGCGATCGACTCCAATACCGCGGAACGAGAACAGATTCGTCCCCCGTTCGGAGCGCCGTACGTCTGGGTCCTCGCCGCGATCGACGGCGACCAGCCCAACGCGGTCCACCGCATCGCCCAGTACGAGACGCTGATCGGCCGGGGCGAGGGGGTGCAGATCGACCTCGCCGACGACCAGGTCAGCAAACGCCACTGCCTCCTCCGTGTCGAGGGCCCGGTCTGCACCATCCAGGACCTGGGCAGCCTGAACGGCACGCGCGTCAACGGCCGCAAGATGCGGGACGAGACGGCGCTTCGGCTGCGCCACCTGGACGAGATCGAGATCGGCGGCACGCGGCTGTTCGTTCTGCACGGCGCGTTCAAGCGAATAACGCCGCAATAGGGACACGCCGACGCCGGAGCCCAAGTAGCAACCCCGTGACGAAGCACGAAGTGATCTGAGAGGGCTCGCCGGGGAACCGGCGAGCCCTTTTGTTTTCGCCGACGCCATTGCCCGGATCCGCACGATCCCCGTGTGGAACCGCACGCCCACCCGGCCTCTCACGTCGCAATACGAGCGTTTCTTGCTGGCACCCGCCTTGCGCTTACCCCGCGCATGGATCGGGAAATCTCACGCAGCGAGCGCCGCGCGCGCACCTTCCGGAGACTGGCGGTTGCGGCGCCGCTGTTGGGCGTCGGCGGGGCCCTGCTCTTCTGGGCCCCCGCGCTCGTCTCCCCGACCCTGAGCCGGACGCGCGTGCGTACGGCGAAGGTCGATCGAGGCCGCGTCGAGGCCGTGGTGGAGGCCTCGGGGACGGTCGTGCCCGCCTTCGAGCGGGCCCTCTCCAGCCCCGTGGACGCACAGGTGCTGCGCGTCCTGAAGCATCCGGGCGACGCGGTAGCCGCGGGCGATCCCCTCCTCGCCCTCGACACGTCGGCGGCGCGCCTGGACGTGGAGCGTCTCGAGGATCGCCTGGAAGGAAAGCGCAATCAGGAGGAGCAGCTTCGGCTCGCGCTGGAGCGCGAGCTCCTCCAGCTCCAGAGCAAGCTCGAATCCGGGCGTCTCGACCGCGAGGTGCTGCTCGCGCGGGTGACGCGCCAGCGGAAGCTCGCGGCCGACGGGTTGGTGTCGGCGGAGCTGCTCGCGGAAACCGAGGTCGGCGCCCGGAAGGCCGACATCGATCTGGCGCAGCTCGAGTCGGACATGGCGGCCGCGCGCCGGCAGACGCAGGCGCAGCTCGCGGGGACGGCGCTGGAAGTGGCCACCCTCGCCAAGGAGGTGGCCGAGGCGCGCCGCCAGCTCGAGCTGGCCACCTCCCGCGCGGATGTCGACGGGATCGTCACCTGGATCGTCTCGCAAGAAGGCGCCACCGTCCGCCGCGGCGAGGTCATCGCGCGTGTGGCGCGACTGGACAGCTTCCGCGTCGAGGCGACCGCCTCGGACATCCATGCCGCCCGGATCGCCGTGGGCGCGCCGGTCCGCGTCCCGTTGGGCGGGAGGACGCTCCCGGGCCGGGTGACCAGCGTGTTTCCGGCGATCGAGCAGGGAACGGTGCGCTTCGCCGTCGAGCTTGCGAGCCCGTCCGACGCCGCGCTCCGGCAGAACCTGCGGGTGGACGTCCACGTGGTCGATCGCGTGAAGGACGGCGTCCTCCGCCTGCCGCGCGGCGTCGCCACCGGGACCGGACAGGTGCAGCAGGTGTTCGTGGTGCGCGGGAGCCGCGCGGAGCGGACACGGGTGCGCTTGGGCGAAACGGGCGCCGACGCCGTCGAGGTGCTCGAAGGATTGAACGTGGGGGACGAGGTGATCGTGTCCGACATGGAGGACTACGAGCACATGGAGACCGTGAATCTGCGCTGATCGCGCAACGATGGAGGAACGGATGGTCCGCCTGGAAGACGTCAGCAAGGTCTACCGCACCGACAGGATCGAGACCACGGCGCTCGACGCCATCTCGGTCACGATCGAACCGGGGGCATTCGTGTCCGTCATGGGCCCCTCCGGGTGCGGAAAGAGCACGCTTCTCAACGTGATGGGCCTGCTCGACGCTCCCACCGGCGGGACGGTGAGCATCGACGGCGCGCCGATCCGCGGCTATCGCGATCGGGAGGTGGCATCTCTGCGCAACGCGAAGGTCGGCTTCGTCTTCCAGAGCTTCCACCTGATCGGCGATCTGACCGTGGCCGACAACGTCGAGATCCCCCTGCTGTACCGGCGCATGGCCGGCGGCGAGCGGCGCCAGCGCGTGGCGGCTGCGCTCGACCGCGTCGGGCTGACGGCGCGCCGCCACCATTTCCCGACGCAGCTCTCGGGGGGGCAGCAGCAGCGCGTGGCGATCGCCCGGGCGATCGTGGGCGAGCCCCGGCTCCTGCTCGCGGACGAGCCGACCGGGAACCTCGACAGCCAGATGGGTGAGGAGATCATGGCCGTGCTGCACGAGCTGAACCGGCAGGGCACGACGATCGTCATGGTGACGCACGACCCGCGCCTCGCGGAGACGACGCACCGCACGATCCGCCTCTTCGACGGCCGCCAGGTGCAGTGATGCGCACCACGCTGAAGATCGCCCTCAAGGTCCTCTTGCGGCGGAAGTTCTTCACCCTCGTCTCGCTCTTCGCCGTGGCGTTCACCCTGTGCGTGCTCCTGGTCGTGACGGCGATGCTCGATCACGTCTTCGGCCCCAACGGCCCCGACGACCGGCGCACGCTCGTCGTGCTGAACGCGGAGATCGCCGGGGAACACTCGCGCATGAACGGCTCGGCCGGCTACGGCCTGCTGGCGCGCACGCTTCCCGGCATGCCGGGGGTCGAGCGGAGCACGATCTTCGCCGAGCCGCGCGAGCGCACGACGTATCACGACGGGCGGCGGATCGTCTGTGACACGCGCCGCACCGACGGGGAGTTCTGGAAGGTCTTCCGCTTCGACTTCGTCGAGGGCGGACCGTACACCCCCGAGGACGAGGCCCAGGCCGCTCCGGTCGCCGTGGTCAACGAGTCCGCCCGTGAGCGCTTCTTCGGATCCGGGTCGGCCTTGGGCAAGACGTTCGAGCTGGACGGGAAGCGCCTGCGCGTGGTGGGGGTCGTCCGCAACGTGCCCTCCGTCCGCATGCTGACGTTCGCGGACGTATGGATCCCTACCTCGCTGTCCCGCTCCGACGCCTACAAGCAGGAGCTCGTCGGGGACTTCCAGGGCGCGATGCTGCTCGCCCCGGGCACGAACGGCTCCGACGTCTCCGCCGAGTTCGCGCGGCGCGTGAGCACCATCCCGCTCGAGGACGCGCGGTTCAAGACGCTTTCCGCCCAGGCGCACCCTCTGTTCGTCGCCGTCGCCTCCTCCGTCCTCTTCGAGGGGCGTCCCGCGGCGGTTGTGGGCTTCCTCTGGCTCGCGGCGCTCCTGTTCATGGGCCTTCCGGCGCTGAACCTCGTCAACCTGAACCTGAGCCGCATCCTCGAGCGCGCGTCGGAGATCGGGGTGCGGAAGTCCTTCGGGGCGACCTCGGGCGCGCTCGCGCGGCAATTCCTCCTCGAGAACGTCGTGCTCGCGCTGTGCGGGAGCCTCCTCGCCCTGCCCGCCACCTCGATCGTCCTTGCCGTCTTGAACCGCAGCGGCTTCGCGTCCTATACCGCGTTCACGCTCAATGCGCGGGTTCTGGGGTGGGGCATGCTGCTGACCCTGGCCTTCGGTGTGGTCTCCGGTGTCCTCCCGGCCTGGAGGATGTCCCGCCTGCACCCTGTGGGGGCGCTGCAGGGGAGGTTCGAATGATCCGGCACCTGCTGAAGCTCGCCTGGCATCGCAAGCGCTCGAACGCGCTGCTCTTGGTGGAGATCGCGGCCTCGTTCGTCGTCGTCTTCGCCGTGGGGGTGCTGGCGCTCTACCTCGGCTCCAACTGGCGGCGCCCGCTGGGCTACGACTGGAAAGACGTCTGGGCGATCAGCATCACCGACGAGCGGATGAGGAGCTCCGACACGCTGGACGCCGACGCGCGCATGGCGGCGCGGCTGCTCGACGAGGTGCGCGCCGTCCCGGGCGTGGTCGCGGCTGCCGGCGTGGACAGTCCGCCCTACGCGGGGTGGACGAACACGAGCAACTTCGACGTCAACGGGCGCACGGTCGAGTTCATGAGCAGCGGTGCCACCGTCGATGCCGACAAGGTCCTGGGCCTGCGCGTGATCGAGGGGCGCTGGTTCTCCCGCGAGGACGACGCACGGCCGTGGCAGGCCGTGGTGATCGACCGGGACCTGGCCCATGCCTTCTACGGCGACACGCCGTGCGTGGGCCGCACGGTCCCGGGCACGGGCACGGAATCCGGCGGGCAAGAGATGCGGGTGGTCGGGGTGATCGACGAGTTTCGCAAGAACGGGGAGCTCGCGGCTCCCGGCAGCTTCTTGTTCGGATACGTCTCGGCGGAGGCGCGAAGCGGCGTCGCGCGCACGGACGCGATGGTGGTGCGCGTTCCCCCCGGAGCCGCCGTCGCGCTCGAAGAGGCGGTCGTCGCGCGCCTGCGCGCCGTCGCCCCCCAGTGGTCCGTCGACGTCCGAACGCTCGAGCAGATGCGCGCCTCGAGGCTCTGGGAGGTGTGCACGCCGGTCGTCGTCCTCGGGATCGTCGCGGCGTTCCTGCTGCTCATGGTCGGGCTCGGGCTCATCGGTGTCGTGTGGCAGAATGTGGCCCGTCGCACGCGCGAGCTGGGATTGAGACGCGCCATGGGCGCCACACGCATGGGGATTTGCCGCCAGGTCCTGGCCGAGCTGGTCCTGATCACCGCGATGGCGATGCTCGTCGGAACGGTGCTGGTCGTGCAGATTCCGCTGTTCGCCCCCTTCGCGTGGCTTCCGAGCACGATCGTCTTCGAGGCGGTGCTGCTGGCGATGACCGTCATTCTCGGGATCGGGCTCGCGGCCGGCCTGTACCCTTCGTGGGCCACGACGCGGATCCACCCTGCAGAGGCCCTCCACCATGACTGAAGATGCCTGAGGCGGCTGGATCGGGCGCGCGCGTCCTGGTCGTGGACGACGACCCCTCCGTCACGGCCTCGCTTTCGCTCCTGCTGAAACAGCACGGCTATGCGCCGCAGGTCGCCGCCTCTCCCGCGGAGGCGACGGCGCGGCTCCGTGACGAGCCGGTCGACCTCGTGCTTCAGGACATGAACTTCTCGCGCAGCACCACGGGCGAGGAGGGGCTCGCCCTGCTCTCCGAGCTGCGCGCGATCCAGCCCGATCTGCCGATCGTGCTCGTCACGGCCTGGGGATCGATACCGCTCGCCGTCCAGGGGGTGAAGGCCGGCGCCGCCGACTTCGTCTCGAAGCCCTGGGTGAACGCGCAGATCCTGCAGACGGTGGAGACCGCCCTCGGCCTCGCCGCCGCCAAGGCACGAGGCCCCGAGCCCCCCGCCGACCGTGCGGACCTCGATGCCCGCTACGACCTCGCCGGCCTCATCGGAGCCGACCCGAAGTTCCTCCGCGTGTTGGAGCTCGCGGGCCGCGTGTGCGCGACCGATGCCTCGATCCTCATCACCGGGGAGAGCGGCACCGGGAAGGAGCGTCTGGCGGAGGCCATCCACCGGAACAGCCGGCGGCGGGGCGGCCCCTTCGTGAAGGTGAACCTGGGAGGCATCTCGTCCACGCTCTTCGAGAGCGAGATGTTCGGCCACGTGCGCGGCGCGTACACGGACGCTCGTCAGGATCGACGCGGCCGCTTCGAGGTCGCGCACCGGGGCACGATCCTCCTCGACGAGATCGGCGAGCTGGACTCGTCCTCCCAGGTCAAGCTCCTCCGCGTGCTGCAGGACCGGACCTACGAGGTGCTCGGGAGCAGCGAGACGCGCACGGTGGATGCGCGCATCCTCTCGGCCACGAACCGCGATCTTCCCGCGATGGTGGCGGGCGGCCAATTCCGCGAGGATCTCCTCTACCGCCTCAACCTCATCGTGCTGCGCATGCCGGCCCTGCGCGAGCGGCCGGCCGACGTCGCCCCGCTCGCCCTCCACTTCCTCGACCAGAGCTCGCGCACGCACGGCCGCGCCCCCCTCGCGCTGGCCCCGGACGCCCTCCACTGGCTGCGCGCCCAAGCCTGGCCGGGCAACGTGAGGCAGCTGCGGCAGGTCATCGAGCGGGCCGTGCTCGTCCTCGACGGCGAGCGGCTGGACGCGAGCCATCTTCGCGCCTTGGAAGAGCTGGGGGCGGAACGGGAGCGTGCCGTGGCCCTGCCCCACCCTGGCGCCATGACTCTGGACGAGATCGAGCGCGCCATGATCGAGCGTGCGCTCCGGCAGTTCGACGGCAACCTCACCCGTGCCGCCGAGGCGCTGGGCGTGAGTCGTACCGCGCTTTACCGCCGGCTGCAGAAACACGGCTTGGAGTCTCGCTGAGCGCCGTGGCGTCCCTGCGCCCCCGCCTGCTCCTCTATCTCGGCGTCGTCCACGTCGGTCTGGCGGCGCTCGCCGTGGCGGGCCTGCGCGCGTGGCCGGTCACCCTGCTCTTGGTCGAGGTCGGCATCGTGGTCTCCCTCCTCGTCGGCACGGCCCTCGTGCGGCGCTCGTTCCTACCGGTGGAGCTCGTGCGCACCGGCGCCGCGCTGATCGGCGAGGCCGACTTCAGCACGCGCCTGCGCTCCGTCGGGGTGCCGGAGACGGACGGGCTGATCGCCGTCTACAATCGGATGATCGACCGCCTGCGCGAGGAGCGACTCCGGCATGAGGAGCAGAACCTGTTCCTCGACCGGGTGCTCGCCGCGTCGCCCGCAGGTGTGGTTACCCTGGATTTCGAGGGGCGCATCGCACAGGCCAACCCCGCCGCGGAGGCGGTTCTCGGCCGCGGCGTGACCGGACGGCTTCCGGGCGAGATCGGCGGCTCGATCGCATCCGCCATGGATGCGCTCGACGTCAACGGCTCGCGCGTGACGGCCTCCGGCGGCCGCCGCTTCAAGGTCTCGCGCGCCGCGTTTTACGACCGCGGCCATCCGCGCGCCCTCTTCCTGCTCGAAGAGCTGACCGACGAGCTCCGCGCGTCCGAGCGCGCGGCGTACGAGAAGCTGATCCGCATGGTCACGCACGAGGTGCACAACTCGGTGGGGGCCGTGGGCAGCCTGCTGGACTCGCTCGGGCACTACGCCCCGCAGCTTGCCGTCGAGGACCGCACGGACTTCTCCGGTGCTCTCACCGTCGCCATCACGCGCCTGCAGCACTTGCGCGCCTTCATCGGAGGCTTCGCCGAGGTGATCCGGCTTCCGCTCCCCGACCTCCGTCCGGTCGCGCTCGCCCCCCTGATCGACGACATCCTCGCGCTCCTCAAGCCGCAGATGGAAGCGCGCGCCATCGCCTGTGGGTGGGGGCGGCGCGAGGCCGTGCCGGACGTGCAGGCGGACAAGAACCAGATCGAGCAGGTGCTGGTGAACGTGCTGAAAAACGCGATGGAGGCCGTCGGCAGCAGAGGCCGGATCGGGGTGAGCCTGTGGAGCGAGGAGGGCCGGACCCATCTCGCCGTGCACGACAGCGGGCCGGGGATCGCGCCCGAGGCGCGCGACCGGCTGTTCACGCCGTTCTTCAGCACGAAGCGCGACGGCCTGGGGCTGGGGCTGACGTTGGTCGCGGAGGTGCTCGCGCAGCACGGCTGCACGTTCGATTTGCGGGACGCGGAGGGCGGCGGGGCCGAGTTCCTCGTCGGCTTTCGCTACTTGCCCAGCTCGTAGAGGTACGTCACGAACGACATCGCGGCGCCGTCGATCCCCTCGATGTTGGGATTGGCGGACTCGACCACGTAGTACTCGTCCGGCGCGTGCGCCCCGCTCCCGTGGCCCAGGCCCCAGTGGCCCGCGGCGAGGTTGAGCGGCGGCCCGGTGAAGACGTAGCCCGGATACGAGCCGGCGTTGCGCAGCCACAGCACCGGATCGATGCCGCTCCGCTTCAGCACGGTGACTTGCGCCCGGATCAGAGGTGCGTCGGGCGACGTGCTCGTCGGATCGTAGCCGCCGGTGACGTTGACCTCGATGTCGCCGAACCCGCGCTTCGCGAGGTGCGCCCTCAGCGCAGCGACGGCATCGGCGAACTTCATGTCGGGAACGAGACGCAGATCGAGCTTCGCCGCCGCCCGATGCGGGAGGACGGTCTTGCCTCCGGGCCCCGTGTAGCCTCCGACCAGCCCTTCGATGTTGACCGTGGGCTGCGAGGTCAGGCGCTCGTTCGCCTCGAGCCAGGGGAGGTCGTCGATCCAGTGCTGCACGGAGATCTGCTTTTTCGTCACGGCTTCGTCGCTGTGCTTCACGGCCGTGGCGATCATCGCGCGCTCGTCGGGGGTGAGCGGCCTCGGCTTCGGGTAGCCGTCGATCGTGATCGTGTTGCCGTCTTCCGAGACGAGCGTGTCGAGCGCCTTGACGAGGTGCCACGACGGGCTGTCGACCATCGCCTTGAGCGACGAGTGGACGTCCTTCGACGGCCCCCGCCCCCACTTCTCACCGCTGGACACCAGCTCGCACTCGACGATCCCCTTCGATCCGAGGCTCACCGTGACCAGCCCGTCCAGATCCTGCTCCGCCGAAGGCATGAAGACGCCGACCGTGCCTCGCAACGCCTCCAGGACCTCGGGCCGGCGCACGAGCTGGGCGATGTGCGGCGAGCCGATCTCTTCCTCGCCTTCCGCGACGAGGACGAGGTTCACCGGCAACTTCTTCCCGGCGCCCCGGATCGCGTGGAGCGCGGCGAGCATCGCCGCCTCGGGCCCCTTCTGGTTCACGGCACCGCGTCCGACGATCGCCTTGCCGACGCCCGGCTTGTCCACGATCCGAGCCTCGAGCGGCGGCGAGGTCCACTCGGCGGGGTCGAACTGCTTGACGTCGTACATGAAATAGAGGCCGACCGTCTTCGCGGCACCGGCGTCGAGCGTCGCGAACACGCCGGGCTTGCCGTCGGTCTCGATCACGGTCGCCTTCTGGAAGCCGGCGTCCCGGGCGAGCTTGGCCATGAGCTGCGCGCCGTCCGGGTAGCCGCGGTTCTCCGCTGCGATGGCGGGCTGGGCGATCCAGTCCTGGAGCCGCTTCACCGACTCGTCGTGACGCTTCGCGATCTCGCGCTTGATGTCGCCCAGATCGTCCGCGCGCGCGGGGTGGGACACCAGGAGAGCAGCGGACACCGCGATCGCGACCGTCGTGTGGGAGAGATACCCCATCGCCGTTCCTCCGGAGGAGGCGCGAGTATAGTTCCTTGGCCTACTGGCCTGGGGATGACCCACGCCGCCGCCGGATACCCGACGAAATGGAAGAGGTTCGCCGGCGCGGTTTCGCCGAGACCGACGTCGCGCGCGCGCAGCTCCGGAGCCCCAACGGACGTCGCGTACGCGAGAGGCATCCCGACCGGCGTCGCGTGCTCCAGCGCCTGCGAGGTCCGGCGCACGAGGAGCAACCCGAAGGGGATCGAGAAGCGCCCGCACCACGACAGCCGGTAGGTGTCCGGCTCCTGGGGGTCGACGTACATCTCGTAGAGCGCGCGGATCCTCGCGACGTCGAGGGGGCCCGCGAGAGCGCTCGTCAGGAGCTCCCGGTCGCGGGCGACGGCCTTCGTGTAGGCCTCGATCCCGCCCTCGCCGAACGGCACGTGGCGGAAATCCGGGCCGTAATGGACCGCGTCGGCGGAGATCACGACCGCGACGTCCCTCCCTAGCTTCAGACCCCGCTCGCGCATCGCTCGCGCGAGGGCGTCGCCCAAACGCGTGGCGATCTCCTCGAGGCGCTCGAAGCGGGCCGCCGGTGCTAGGACCGGAACGATCTCGACCGACGGGTTGGCGTGCCGAAGCCAGTACACCTCCGCCTCGATCGAATGCTCCGCGTCGTGCGCGGCCGCGTCACGCAAGGCGTCCTCGGACGGCATCGCGGCGGCCAGGTCCTCCCGGATCGCCGAGACCGGGACCGGGCCGTCCGGCGAGCGCCACGCCGGATACGTGTCGAAGACGATCCGATCGCGGACGCGGTACTTCCGGTACTGATGGAACACGCCGACCACGATCACGGTCTTCGCGGTGACCAGGGGCAGCACGCTCCGGTAGACCCGTCCGGCGTAGAGGTAGTCGTCGTGCGGCGAGAGCGCGGCGAGCACGCCGGGCGCGGGCGCCGGACCGAGCCGCTCGGGGGCCGGCCCCTCCGCCGACAGATCCCAGGTCTTGCGCATCGCCTCCGCGGTGGAGGCAAAGCCGACGGCATCTTGCTGACCGCGGAGCGTGTCGGTCGAGGGGATCCCCATGTGGGAGCGCGTCTCCGCGAGGGTCGGCGCGCGATCGCCGCTCGGATAGGCCATGGCTTGCGCGAGCACGACGGCGGCCCAGCTGATGTCCACCGGTTAGGGCTTCACCGCGATGATGTCCACCATGGGCGGCGAGCAGAAGTACGCGCCGGGGTCGCTCCCGTGCTCCTTCCAATCCGCGACCAGCGCGTCGTGCTCCGCGGGCGTCAGCCGCCCTTCTTCGACCAGTTTCGGCGCGTAGGTCTCGATGAAGATCGTCGGCCAGGTCCACAGCGACGAGCCCGGGCGCGCGATCCGGTGCAGGGGCGAGATCTCGACCGGCGTCAGTCCGTGCTTCACGAGCAGGGACGGAAGCTTTTGCCCGATGTCGGTGTCCCCCCCGTGGCCGCGCCACGTGTCGGCGACGATCCGGACGAAGCGCCGGAAAGCGGCGCTTTCGGGGGCCAGCAAGATCCCGTCGTAGTGCAGGTAGTCCTGAATGGCGAACACTCCGCCGCGCTTGAGGGCGCGGGCGACTCCCGCGACCACGGCCTCGGGATCCTTGACGAAGCAGAGCACCCAGCGCTGGTAGGCGGCGTCGAAGCTCTCGGGCGCAAGCTCGAGACGCTGCACGTCGCCGACGCGCGCGTCGATCGTCGTATCGCCCAGGATCCGCTGTCGCGACTTCAGGTGCTCGATGAAGCGCGCGGACTCGTCGATCGCGACGACGCGGCCCTTGGTCGTGACGATCCCCGCGAGATCGAAGCTGGTGTAGCCCGGCCCGGAGCCGATGTCGAGAACGGTCTGCCCTGCACGGATCCCCGCGCGCTCCCAGATCGAAAACGCGGCGGCGCTCCAGAGCTTGTGCTGCACTCCCAGCCGAACGATCTCCGCGTCGTTCGTGCCGAGGGCGTACTCCCGATCGCTCATGGGGTCAGGTCTCCCGATGCACTCCGGCGCCGATCATACCGCTCGGCCCCTAGGGGCAGGTGGTCGTCGGCCGGCACCCTATTCCTCGAGGCGGGGAATCGGCGTATACCGTGGATCCGTAGGACGACGGGCGATCGCCCATGACGAAAAGAGGAGGCCCCGCATGAAGAGACGCATCCTGACGATCGGTGTGCTCGTGCTCGCAGTGGTGTCGGCACTGGCGCTGCGCTCGACGCCGGCCTCGGTCGGCTCGTGCAGCTGCCCCAAAGGCAAGGTCTGCTGCTTCAACTGCGACGGCTCGTTCGCGTACTGCGGCCGGTCCCACGCTTTCTGTCCGGAGTGTCCGGCACCCTGAGCGCTAAGGGAGGCGTCGCGACCCGTTCCGTGTGGTTCACGGCGCGAGTCGCGACGCGAAGGGCGGAAACGACTACATCGTCTGGTCGCAGGCGGACGCGCAGACGATAGGACAGGAGGCCTCGTCCGGCGCGTGCGTGATCACGAACGAGCCGTCGGGGCAGGCGCACCCGCACAGGACAGGCGGAGGCGGTGCGGGTATGGACTTGCGTCCGGCCTGGATGTCCGAGATTCCCAGCACGGCAAGAACGATGGCGGCTGCGGCAACGATCCGGGCGAGCGTCTTCATCTTGTGTCCTCCTCGTCGTGGAAATGAAGGGTACGACCGGCCGTTTTTACTCCAGCCCGGCGAGGGGAGTCAACGCTTCCTGAATGAGGCGACGCTCGCCGTGTTCATCGGCATCCGCAACGCGTGGGACTCGGTGACGCACATCGTCGTGTCCCGGTCCGACTGAGCGCGCGCCGCTAGGGAGCCCCGGCGCAGGCTCCGGCGTCTGTATTGATCCGCTTGAGCTCGGACGAGGCCGTGCCGGCCGAGCCGAGCCCGCACGACGCATCCCAGCCGATGACCAGGTAGACGTAGCCCCCGCCCGGCGGGGGCACGTCGAGCAGATCGATCCCTTCGATGCCGTGCACGCCGTTGACGAGACATGCGCCGTAGTGTCCCTGTGAGAGCGCCGAGAGGAGGCCTCGGCTCACGGAGAAGGTGTCCGCCGCCTCGTCATGGCCGCCCCCTTGGCGGGAAAACTACCGCGTTCCTCGCGCCGTGGGCGCGGATCGTTCGAGCGTGCGGATTCGAGATCCGCAGTTGGGCTATCGTTGCGCCCGCCGACCGGCGGGGGCGCGATGATCGAAGTCGAGAAGCTGGCCAAGCACTACGGCTCGGTGCGAGCGGTCGAAGAGTTGAGCTTCTCCGTGCGCGCGGGTGAGATCCTGGGACTCGTCGGGCCGAACGGTGCCGGCAAGACGACCACCCTTCGATGCATGACCGGGATCATCCCCCCGACCTCCGGCTGCGTGCGGATCGCCGGCTTCGATCTGGATACGCAGCCGCTCGAGGCGAAGCGGCGGTTGGCCTTCGTGCCCGACGAGCCCCGCTTGTTCGACTACCTGACCTCGTGGGATCACCTCGTCATGACCTCTCGCCTCTACGGCGTCGCCGACGGACCCTCCCGAGCGAGAACCCTCCTCGAGGAATTCGAGTTGAGCGACCGCCGCAACGCGTATCCCTCGGAGCTGTCGCGAGGGATGAAGCAGAAACTGATGGTCGCCATGGCGCTCGTGCACCGGCCGCAAGCGATCCTGCTGGACGAGCCGTTGACCGGGCTCGATCCGGCGGCGATGCATCGCATGAAGACGCGCATCCGCGACGCGGCGAAG
>Ga0137436_1000224_pt1 | contig 17990 bp, 17 predicted proteins | sample EasRivERMGT119_2_FD_102328 | JGI IMG/M metagenome (GOLD analysis project Ga0137436, IMG submission 102328) | Soil microbial communities from meander-bound floodplain in the East River, Colorado, USA - East River MetaG ERMGT119_2 | ecosystem: Environmental > Terrestrial > Soil > Floodplain ...
CAGCTGGGGTTCGACCAAGCGTTGCGGAAGAGGACGCCGTTCGTCGCTAGTCGGTCGCAGATGTTCGGCGTGTTCGGAAAGTCGCACGACGGCAGCTGGGAGCACGCTTGGTCACACCCCTCCGCGTAGCAGCTCAACTGGTCCACGCCGACGTCGTCGGCGATGACGACCAGGACGTTCTCTAGAGTCTGCGCCTCTGTCTGCGCAAGCATCGGCCTCCCGACCGAAAGCGAAACGGCGATCGCCAGAACGATGGGGAACTTTTCGAAGTGCGTGGTCATGGCCTCGCTCCTTCCCCCCACCGGCGTCGACCCGGCGGGGTCGAAGTCCGACACCTTCCCGCTGCCCCTGAATGGCGCCGGTACCGGCTGCGGACAGCTTCGAGTTTTTCGACCGCGATATGCCCCATACCATCCCTTCCGACCCGTGGTGTCAATACCGGAGGGAGCGTCCGAACGCGAGCCGACGACTCGCAGGGCAGAAGAAGGACGAGCTGCGGTTTTGCTGGTGCGAAATCGGATTCTGGAGGGCTGGCTCTTGATGGGCGCGACCTGAGCGTCGCGCCCACCACTGGCCCTCAGATCAACGGCACTTGTGGTTCCCCTTGCATTGACCCGAGGCTCCCCAAGCGTAACGCTCTTCGGAAGTTGAAAAGCGTGGGAAGCGCAAGCTCATCACGAGGAGAACCGGCCCATTCCACAAGCCCAAGATCTGCCGACGCGCGCGAACATTGTTCATGGCGCTATTTCTGAAGTGCCTTCTTGGTCGTGTCTGCTGCACTCACTTCCAGCGCGTGAGGATCGTCTCTCGCTCGAAGAGCCCCACGCCCATCACAAGCACGCCGGCGTCGATCGCGGCCAGGATCAGTGCCCCACCGAGGACCATGGCCGGAGTCAGGAAGAACAGGCCGGTGATCTGGGAGACCATCAGGCCGACATCCGCGTACTCGACGGTCGACTCGAATCGCGGTGCTCAGTTGCCACCGAGCGCCTGGCCGCGCCAACCGGCGCGTCGATTCCGAGGGCCGGCGAACGGTCGCGCTGTCCGGGGTGGGGCTTTACAGGAGCGAACTCGGCACGGGCATCTCGGAGATCCGCCTCGATGTCCATCCCGACGGCCGACGCATCGCCATCGAGATGCTCGAGTCGCTGGAGGCGGACATCGGTATCATCGACAACGTGCGATGAGAGGCCGGCACGGTGGGGCTCGCGGCTGTAAACCAAACCCGCTGCCTTTGAGGTAGGAACCCACTCCGATCAATGAACATGGGCGGCTTCTTGCAGCAGGTGGTAGATCAGGACGCGCACGGCTTGGGGACGGATGCTGGAAACAGGGCGCCGGTTAAGGAACAGCGTGGGCGTCCCATGGATTTGGAGACTACCGCCTAGCTTGATATCCGAGTGCACTTTCACCATTGTGGATATGTCGAGACTGTCCGCTTTGAAGCGCTCCAGGTCTAAACCCAAATCCCGGGCAAGCGAGTCGAAACCGGTCGTCTCCGTCCTAAGATCTGTCGCAAATAGTTTGTCATGGAAAGGCCAAAACTTTCCCTGCTTGCGGGCCGCTTCAGCTGCATAGGCCGCTTCACAAGCTCTTGGGTGGAGATCCACCTCCATGCCAGGGTTGCAGGCCATGTTCAGCGGAAAATGCTTCAAGACGACCTGAAGCTTGTCTGCATACTGGTCGACCATCGTGTGCAACTCACCGGCGTAGCGCCGACACGCGGGACACTGGAAATCGGTAAAGACAACAAGCTGAAGCGGGGCATTTGCCGGGCCTAGAATGGGATCATCGGGTTCAAGCGGGATCTCCTGTTCCTTGGTCGTTTCAAACTTGGCCAGAATCTGCTGTGGATTGTCCAATGACGATCCGGGTGACACTTCGATGAGACTCCACTGATACAGAACGAGCGCTCCCAGCGCCACGGTGAGGAGGCCGAGAAGCTTCCAGCGCGCCTGGGCAGGGTCAGCTGTCTTACCTGTGATCACATATCTTGCCCCTGCCATGAGTGCCCGAATCAGTTCAGTCGCCGGACGGCCAGTCAGGCGCCATAGTAAGAGGACAAGCACCAGGTTGTTCAGATGCGCCAGAGTGCATAGAGGACAGACGGTGAGCATCATCCCAGCCAGGAGCAGACTTATGAGGAAAGCCGGCAGTGACACCAAGAACGCCGCGAAGTCAGCCTCGCGCGCGAACCCCTCGCCAAGGAGGTGTCCAAGAAGTAAGAATCCGGCCAAGGTCGCGTAGTAAATCAAGCTCCAGGCTGCGAGCGGCAGTCCACCGTACTGGACAGCCACCGGACTTCCCAGCATGGCACCATGGCCCCCACCGAACAGGGCCAAGAAAAGTCCGGCGTTACCGCCGGGCCATAGCCCGGTAAGCACAGCTTGGCGCCAGAGGATTCCAAAAGAAATCACCAAGCCCAGGACGATCAGCGCCCAGCAGATCGATCGGGTACGAAAGACAGTCATATCTGTGGCCTGCCCCCTTCTACCGGTCCGAAGTTGAATCGGCAGATCCTACTGCTTCCGCCACCGGAGCGGAACCGTCTCGCATGGAGGGCTGCTGCGAGACGTCGAGCCCCATGAACCAATCGCGTTGAGGCACTCGCACGGGAACTTGCCGTTGAAGCGGCTTGCCTGTTCTCGTCGAGTACGCGGGTTACGACGATGCAGCCGACCGCCTCAACGGCCGCACGTCAGCGCAGGCGCTCTGCGAGCGACGAAGCCGAGACCAACATTAGATAAGGAGGGGAAGATCGGGTGTCGGAGAATTACTCAACCCGAACAGCCGTGCTGTGGGGCGGTGGGAAACTCAGCTACGACTCTCCCACCGTCCCCCAGTGCTGGCGCCCTTGATATCCCTCGGCCGGCCTCACCGAGGCTGGCTACAGCTCTAATCGACTACGTTATTTCCCGCCACCCTTTTCGTCGCACTTGAAATCTGTATCACTCTGGCAGCATCCCTCGAAGAAGCAACCCTTGGGCGGATTGTTAGGGTTGTTGGAGCCGTGGATGGTATGGCCGGTATGGTTCCGAACTTCATTGGCATCGCCGGTACAGATGGGGTGCCCCTGATGACAGTAACCCCACTTCCAATCGGTGCCATTGGAGCCGTCGCCGCCATCGCACGGATCTGCCTGTCCGTTTGCTCTAACCGAGCTCACGTAGACACTGAACAGACCGACAACACAAACCATCATGAGCAACGCAAGTCCTCGTCTCTTCATCGCAAATCTCCTTGTTGAAGGTTTCATGTCCTCGCCGAGCGCCTCGAGCGCCCGCAGCGCATTCATTACGCAGTTGTCGTCACGGTTCGCATGCAAGTGGACCTTGCCTCACCGTTGACACCCCCTTTCCTCGCGTGGTGCTCTTCCGGCGTGTCTACCCACGAGTTTTGTTTGGGTGTACCGCTAACCGTCTTTGAACGCAACAGAGTAATCATGTCGACAAGATTTTCTTGCTACCTGCGGCCTCGAACGGAAAACGAACGAGGTGAGAGGTATTAAAACCTCACGCTCCAGCGGATGCCCCGATCGCTACGTCGTCGCAACTTGGATCGAGGCCTTGATCGGGAGGATGACGGCGCCCCTCGTGATCGTCTGATTCTGGGCCCGGCATGATCCGGCTGGACCCTCAGCGCCTCAAGGACAGGTCCCCGAATTATCGCGCGTCGTGAAACCGCAAAACCCGGAGGCCGTTGCCCCCTTCCTCTGCGCTCCCGCGCCGTTGGTTCCCCAACTTCCTTCCTTGGCCGCAGCGTCGTCGCCGACCACCACGAACCAAAGATTGCCCGCGGGGACGCTCACCCAGTCGTAGCTCCCTAGGGGGCCGAGTCCGCAGACCGCGCCCGCCAAGACCAGAGACGAGACGTTCTGGAGCGTGCCGTAGAGGAGGTGGTAGTTCGCCGACGCGCACGTACCGACATCCCACGTCAAATGCAGCGCGGAGCCGGCACTGGTCACCCGCGAGGCGTTCATCTCCGCGCCGAACGAGCCGTCGGGAACCGGCGGCGGCGGCGCCCCAGGCGTGCAGACGAAGTCCGGAAAGGCGAGCCTCAGCGTCCAGTTGCCGAGCGATCCAACGTCTTGGGCGACGCCGTCGACCGCCTTGAGCCGCCAGTCTCCCGCCGCCCCCTGACCGTTCGCGGCCGACAGGGGGCTGTCGGGCGTGAATGAGCCCGTGAAGGGCGCGTATCCGGATGCGATCGGGATCGCCGCTTCGTCGTCGAAGACGGTACTCGTGAAGTTGTCGCCCGAGCCGCCGCGCCGCACGGACAGCGGAATCGTCGTGTTCGCCGGTGTGATGAGCGAGAGGGTGAGATCACCGACGTAAGGGTGCGTGACGTTGGCCGTCACGTTCACGTCCTGGACGAGGGCACTGACCCCCACCGTAATCGTCTTGGTCGTGCCGTTCACGTTATTGTCCGGGATGACCTGGGCCGAGCCATGGCTCGTGTAGCTGTCCGCGTTCAATTGGGCGGTCTTGAACGCGAAGTAGCCGCCCCCGGCGTTGGTGGCCATGACATTTCCAGCTACATCCGTGGATTCAATCCAGTAGTAGTGCGTCGTGCAATCGGCGAGACCGTTCAACGCGCCCGTGTGCGAGGTCGAAAGCGCGGTGACCGGCCCGGACGACGGGGTGCCTACCGTGGTGCCGTAGTGCACGACACCGCGAGCGGCCTCGCTGGTCGTCCAACCGATCGTCGCGGAGCCAAAACCGGGGGTGGCCTGAACGTTTCCGATCGTCGGCGGGACGCAGTCGATCGTCGCCGTCCTGTTGAGCGGGACGTTCGGCGCTCCGCATGACGAGGCGTCGACGTAGTGGACGTTGATCGTCTCCCCGTTCGTGACCGAGATCTTGCCGTCGCCATGGATCGCGGCACCCGAAAACGTGGCGATGGTGCCCTGGAATTGGCCCGATCCCACCGGACTCTCGGTGAGAGCCAACGACTCGGGCAGGGACTCGGTCGCGGAGGAGACGGTGACGCTCACCGTGCCCGTCCCCGTGAGATCGGAATCGATGAGATTGACCGTGACGGGCGACGCGCAGGTGTAGGCACCGCGGCTGAGAACGACCGACCCGGCGCAGGGCACCAATGGGGTCAACAGCGGCCCCGCCAGCTCGCAGGCTTCCCCTGTTCCTCCGGGATCGTCGTGGTCGTAGGTTGCGTGGTACCAGGTGACGAGGCGCTTTGTCGTGCCCAACGTCTCGCCTGTGAGCCACGGGGTGATATTGATGCTCGTGTTCGTATTGGGGTCGTTGATCTGGTCGGGGTTTTGGGCCAGGGCGGCCAGGTCCCACTGGGCGTAAGGATCGCCGTTGGCGTCACCGTCGAGCGGACCCGGCTGCACGAAGTATCCGTTTCCCGTGGCCGGGTTCTTGATGCGCCATTTGTCGGTGGTGCCGCCGGTCGCCGGACGGAGGAACGTGCCTTCCGTGGCGATCGGATCGAACACGTCGGGCGTACCGGCACGCAGCCTGTCGAGCGTCGTGATGCCGGTGGACGGGTCGTCGGTCGTCCCGTCGGACAGCGCATCGATCGCCCACTCGAGGCGCCAGTACGCATGGTGGTCGTGGGCGTTGCAGGTGCAGCTGTTGGTGGTCGCTCCGAATCCGAAGATCGGCTCGATCGTGCCGTCGATGTGGAGACGCCACTCCATGACGTACCGGTACCAACCCGCGTTCGTCTCGGTCATGAGCCAGAGGGCGTCGCCCTGATCGTAGATCGCGACCCCCTTGAAGTTCCCCGCATCGCTCCCCGGGACTCCGCTCTCGCACAACGTGGACGGCGGCGCGTTCGCGACCCGGATGCCCGATCCGCTCGCAGGCACGTCAGTTCCGTTGGCCTGGAAACAGTCTTCCGAGTAGAGCCAGTCCCGGTACGGCCCGCAGAGGTTCTGGTCGTAGAGGACGTTGAGGACCGGAACGTCACCCCGCTTGAGGATCAGACGGCCCCGGTAGTAGACGTCCGTGATCTCGAGCCCCGTGCCGTCGCCCTGGACCGCGCTCGTGCAGCTCGGATGCCTGACGTTCAGCTTCCAGACGGGGTTGGCCGCCGGCCACACGATTTGATAGTAGCTGCAAGGCCCAGGTGCGTACGAGCAACCCGAGGTCGGCGGCCCACAGGCGAGAAGGGCGGCGCGCGAGGTTTCCGGCGCGCCCGAGGCGTAGCGAACGACGGTGGCCGTCGGAATGTGCACGGAGACGACCTCGTTCTTGTCGAGCGATTCACCGGCGACGGCGTTTGAGATCACGCCGACGTTGACGAGGCGGCGCCCATCGGCGTCGAGGCTGATGGCCGGCATCGGCTCGTAGAACGTCAGCGCGCCCGCGGCTATCGCCTCCGAGAAGGCCGCATTCTCGCGAACGATCGCATAGGCGTCGCCGAGCTCGTCGAGCATGCGCGCGGGTTGCTCGACCTGGACCTTCCTGGAAATCTCCTTCCCGGCGGCGTCGAGCACGAGCTCGAACGCCGTCTCGACGGTGTAGTCGTAGATGGTGGCGTCGAAGCGCTGCGGCTCGTCCGAGCGCGGTCGGACGGAGATGACGCGGCGATCGGCGAACCGCTTCCCGGCCAGAGGGGCGAACCGCGCCGCGAGCGCCGTCCCTACGCGCTGCCCGGGTAGGTCCCGGGCGTCGTGCAGCGTCGTCACGCGCACGCGGCCAACTGTCTTGCCGTCGTCGGCGACCGTGCGGTCTTGGGAGGAGGCCGCAAGCACGAGCCCGGCCGTCGCCAGCGCGAGTCCCAGGTTTTTCACCCGGAAAGCGTACGGCGACGGCCGACCTAACGCCTGGGTCATCCCGAGGGGCTTCAGGAACTCCTCCTCTTACGGACAGGTCGTGGAAACGCGTGGCGTCCCGTTGCTCTGCTTCCCGTACGTCCCGACGCCGCACGTCCACTCGCCGCGCGCGAGGTAGCCGTAGCCGGTCCCCAACGTGGGGACGGACCCGTCCGTGACCGTCGTGCCGCCCACGTTCGGGAAGCACGTCTCATCGCCCCCTCCGGGACCGATCGGAAGGGCGCCGATGGAGGCGCGCAACACGTCGTAGTTCGTCGCGGGGGGCGCGGCCGACCAGTTGTAGGTCCCCTTGATCGCCGCGGCGGACAGGCCCGTCACCTCCGGGGGCGGCGGAGCGGGCGTTCCCGGGTTGCACGAGCCGGAGGCGCACGCGTCGTTGACGGTGCACGGGTTGCCGTCGTTGCACGCGGCCGTGTTGGGGAGGTGATTGCAAACGCCGCTCACGCTGCAGGTATCGGTCGTGCAGGGGTTTCCATCGGCGCAGTCGGCGTTGACCGCGCAGATCGGTCTCAGGTTCAAGCACCATCCACTCGAGCTGCCCGCGTCCGTGCTCTCGTCGTCGACGATGAAGAGGCGCCAGCTCCCGTTCGGGTTCGTCCCCGTGAAGGCCGACAGCGCCGATCCGCCCGTGGGGATGGGCGCGGGCGCGGGCCAGGCGTCCGCGGGCGTGGAGGTGACGTTGGTGGGACGGAACGTGCCCGCGACGAGCGGTCCGGCGTCGGGGAGGGCCGCCGTCCCGGCGTCCGAGAGTTTCAACAAGAGGTTGGTGACGTCGGCGTTCGCCCCGACGTCCGACAGGATGATCGCATTCTGACCACCGGGCCCGACGAGCAGCATGTCGATGTCGTCGGGGAAGGTGTGGGAGATCGTGACGTCCACTTGCTCCAGGGCCGCGGGCAAGGTGAACCCCGACACGGTGATCGCGGACGGATACGGTACCGCCAGGGTCGGGGGCGACGTGCTGTCGGGGATCGTGATCCCCCCCGCCGAGCAGAACTGGCTGCACTGGTTGTCGTGCAGGCACCCGGCGACCTCGTGGCAGTTGTCGACCGTGCATGGATTCCCGTCGGCGCATGGATTCGGCGCGTGGACGCAGGCTCCGGTCGCGGGTGTACAGGTGTCCACGGTGCAGAACAAGCCGTCGTCACAGTTGACCGACGTTCCGGCCTGGCACACGTTGCCGACGCATGTCTCTACACCGTTGCAGAGGTCGCCGTCGGAACAATCGGCGTTGACGCCGCAACTCGTGACGTTCCCCTCGAGGCGAAAGGCCATGTCGGGATCGGTTCCGTTGAGGCATGTCGTCACGTTGCCCCAGGTTCCGCACCCCATGTGGAGGCCTCCTCCGGGGTTCTGCCACTTCGCGGGGTTTCCCGTCAGGACCGTGCGCGTGCTCCAGAACCACTGGCCGCCGGCGCCACCGAAGATGTCCAGGTTGGCCACCACCGAGACCCACTTCCTCCCCGGGGTGAGCACGCACCCGGGGATGCCGATCGTGAACGTTCCGGAGGGACCTTCCACGAAGGGCTGCGTCGGGAAGTTGCAGAGGACGGCCCCGGGCACGCCGGCAGCGTCAGCGTAGAACGCCACCCGCACGCTCGTGGGGATGCGGTGCGTCGCCGTGTAGTTCCCCGGCGCAAACACCCTCGTCACGTTCCATCCCAAGCTGCTGACGACGAAGTCATCCGCAGCCTGGTCGTCGTAATCGTCGAACGACGTCTCGTAGTTCTGGCTGTTGGCGCTCTCGTTGATGGCGGTCGTCTGGTCGTAGAGGACGGCGAGCAGCGGCACCTGCGGCGTCCCCTCGGGCGAGGTCACGAGTTCCGTGGCCGACCTCTCCGACTCGTAGTGCTTCGAGGTTTCGTCGGCGACGGGCTCCGCCGCAACCGGGGCCCGTCCCCGGATCAGGGCGAGGGTGAGGCACGATGCCGAGAGCGTTCCTCGAGTCCGCACGGTTCACCTCCGGTAGCACCGACGCTCTCGTGCCCAGGGCTCGAGTACGCGTTACACCCTCCTACATCTGGTACATCGCCGCGGCCGTATTTCAAGAGGTTTCACGCGCCCCGGGAGAGAATGCGGACGACGCGGCATCGCCTGCCCCGGAGAAGGGGATGCCCGGCACGACAGAGCTCAAAACCTTCATCGAGGGTCGCTCGCTCTCCGCGCCTCGCTGCTCGCCCTGGCGCTGATCTCGCCCGCTTGCGATGCGCGCGCGCCATAGAGCCCTCCTCCAGATTGCGCGGCGAGCAAGGAGAGTCGCTCGGGCGCCTCCGCTCCTTGCTACCTCGGCGCTCCGAAGTAGCGCGGCTCATTCCCCGGCTTCCACTTGATGTTGCAACCGATGCTTGGCCGCTGGTCCGCGCCGACCGGCCGATCGAAGAGGACGGCGTCGATCGCGGCACGCAGGTCGCGGCCGGTGATGGGCTCGCCGCTATCCGGACGGCTGCCATCGAGCTGCCCGCGATAGACGAGCGTCCTCGCCTGATCGAAGAGGAAGAAGTCCGGGGTACACGCTGCTGTGTACGCCTTCGCGACCTCCTGGGTCTCGTCGAAGCAGACGGGGAAGGCGAAGCCGAGCTCGTCGGCCATCTCCTTCAGGCGTTCCGGAGCGTCATCCGGGTAGCGGGCCGCGTCGTTCGAGCTGATCGCGACGATGCCGACTCGCCGACCCTGGTAGTCGGCTCCGAGACGCGCCAGCTCGTCCTGCACATGTTTGACGAACGGGCAGTGGCGGCAAATGAACATGACGAGAACGGCCTTCTCGTCTCCGAAGCTCGCGAGCGAGATCGCGCGGCCGGAGACGACGTCCGGCAGGCTGAAATCCGGGGCTCGGGTGCCCAGCTCGAGCATCGTCGAGAGCGTCTTCACCATCGCGATCCCTCCTGCGATGGGATCATCTCACGGTGGACGCTGCACATCATCTGCACGTCCGGCCCGCAGGCGATTGCGGCCTTCGCGAGCGACCTCTCGCGCACACCCGGTTCGGCGTCCCTTCGCCACGCGACGGCCAATCCGGCGTATGGACGGGTACCGAGATGATCGTGTGGGGCGGGAGGGGCGGCGCGAACACCGGCGGTCGCTACAAACCATCAGCGGACTCGTGGGCACCAACGCCCACGGGGGTGGGGGTGCCCGACCCGCGATCCTCCCACACGGCTGTCTGGACGGGCACGGAGATGATCGTCTGGGGGGGCTACGCCGACTTCCCGGGCGGTGGGTACTTGAACACCGGCGGGCGGTACGACCCCGTGGCTGACACCTGGATCGCTACGTCAGTCGCAGCCGGTGTCCCAGAGCCTCGGACCGGTCACGCTGGCGTGTGGACGGGCACGGAGTTGCTCATCTGGGGTGGCTACGGTAGCGGCGGCGAATTCAACACAGGCGGCAGGTATGACGCCTCCGTGGACACTTGGTCGCCGACGTCGGCAGGCGCCGGCGTTCCAGACCCGCGAATCTCTCCGACCGCAGTTTGGACCGGGGCTGAGATGATCATCTGGGGCGGATCCGGCAGCGATGGCTTCGCCAATACCGGCGGTCGCTACAACCCGGTAACGGATTCTTGGCTTCCCACGTCCATGGGCACGAACGTTCCCGCCGCCCGGGTCTATCACAGCGCCGTGTGGACCGGATCCGAGATGATCGTGTGGGGGGGCTACCTCTACCTCAGCTCTAGCGGCGCCCTGAACTCCGGCGGTCGCTACGACCCGTCGACCGATACGTGGTCAATCACCTCGACGGGCCTGAATGTGCCATTCGCGCGCACGATCCACACGGCCGTCTGGACCGGGACCGAGATGATCATCTGGGGGGGCGATCCGACGACCGCGACCGGCGGGATCTACTGCGCGTGTCCGAACGGCGGGATGGCGTTCCGCGACGCCGATGCCGACGGATTCGGCAACCTGGCGGTATCAGCGACGACGTGCACGGGCACCATCCCGGAGGGGTTCGTGGCGAACTCGAGCGACTGCAACGATGGCATCGCGAGCGTTCACCCGGGCGCCACCGAAGTGTGCAATGGCACCGACGACAACTGCAACGGTCAGATCGATGAGGACGACACGGCGGTCGATAGCGATGCCGACGGCATCCACAACGCTTGCGACAATTGCCGATTCACTGCGAACCCGACGCAAATTGACTCGGACGGCGACCAGTTCGGCAACGCGTGCGACAACTGCGCGCTGGTATCCAACCCGAATCAGTCAGACATCGATTCAGATCAAAGCGGCAATGCCTGCGATAACTGTCCTATCGACTACAACCCTCTTCAGCGCGACTTCGACGTCGACCATCGCGGGGACGTCTGCGACAACTGCGTCTTCGATTTCAATCCGACGCAGTCGGACTTCGACCAGGAGGGCCAGGGCGACCGTTGCGACCTGAACGATGGGTTGATCTACATCTTCTCGACCGACCGCGATTACATCGAGTGGCAGGTGGAGACGGGGCCCGCGAGCTGGAACGTCTACGAAGGCAATCTCGGCATCCTGAGGAGCTCAGGAACCTACGCCCAGGCACCAGGGTCGAACCCGTTGGCCCATCGAGCCTGTGGCGTCGGCCAGGACTACGTCGAGGACTTCGAGACGCCACCCATCGGCGCGGTCAAGTTCTCGCTTGTCACGGGCGTGACCGGAGGCATCGAGGGAAGCCTAGGGACCAACAGCGCGGGCGCGACGAGGCCAAACGCGAACCCGTGTCCGTGAGGAAGCGTCGGATCTCTCGTCGCCCACGGAGAGCAAAGGTCACGCCTTCGTCTCCCGCTCCAGAATCGGGGGATTTCGCGGGGTTTGGCTCCCCTGGTGGCCGTTCGGCCGTTCCTTCCTGCGAACACCTCACGCCGTCAGCCCACGAAGTCCGCGCACAGTTGGCCTATAGCCGTTAACCAGAGAGCCACCGTTTCGAAAACTTGGGGTTTGGCTCCCCAAGCGTAACGCTCTTCGAAACCGAAAAACCTTGAAGCGGCGACGCCCCTCAGCGACGGAGCCGGACTCGGCCGGGCTCCACGATGACCAGACTGCCTGGGAGCTCCTCGTCGGCGAGCGACCGTAGCGCATCGACGACGCCCGCATTCAGGGTCCCGACCGGCGTTTCGTTAGGGAATCGGACGACCACGATCCCGGCGTGGGATCCGAGGGGATACTCGAGCAAATTCGAGAAGTCGAGATCCGCCGTGACGAGCGCGCGACCGGAGCGGGATGCCCCGGCCAACACGTCAGCGTCGGCCCGGCCACGCAACCCGGCGTCGATGACGTGAATCGCTTCCATGCCAGCGACCGACAACGCGTGCGCGAGCGAACGGGGAAGATCCTCGTCGATGAGAAACGACTTCATGCTAACGGACGGCGCGGATGCGCTCCCCGGCGACGGTCTTCGCTGCATAGGCAAGGGCCGCCAAGACGTCCTCCTTCGTCACCCCGAACTCTTCGATGACTTCTTCTTGGGTCATGCCCCCGGCGAGCTTTCCGACGATCGTCTCCACGGGCACGCGGGTTCCTTGGATCACCGGCTTCCCGAAGTGAATCGTCTCATCGACAGCGATTCTCGGTGCGATTTCCTTCATGATTACCTCCCACGCCGTACCCGTTAGGCTTCGCCGCTACGAGGGGTAGTTTCGCACAGACACGCCGGTGCGGGCAGTGGCAGCCCTCGAAGCGGGGTCCGAGATGACAGCGAGGGAGCTCAGGCTACCGGAGAATTGGCCGCGACAGGTCCGGTCCGCCGTCGTCCATGCGGTCTCGATGGCCCACACCGCGTTTTCCACGGCGTGCGGCCGCGTCGAGCACAGATTCGACGAGCTCGTGCGGCTCCGCGCCGACAACGACCGCCTCCACCAAGAGATTTCCCTGCTTCTCGAGGAGCTACGCATCAAGAACGCCCGGATGGAGAAGCTCACGCCCCAGCGCCGGCCGCACTACCCTGCCGTCGAGCGCCTCGCGATCCTCGAGCTGCGCGCGGCAAGGGGATGGTCGCTCGCACAGACGGCCCGGCGCATGCTCGTCACGCCGCTCACCGTCGTCTCGTGGATGCATCGGCTGGACGACGAAGGCCCCGACGCGCTGGTCCAAGTCCCCGAGCCTGTGAACCGATTTCCGGATTTCGTCGGCTATCTCATCCGCCGCTTGAAGGCGTTGTGCCCGCGCATGGGCTCGCGTCGGATCGCTCGCGTGCTCGCCCGGGCAAGCCTCCACATCGCGGATGCTCCACCCGGCTCCGAAGCCTGCGCCCGCATCCCGTCGGGCCACGACGCGCGTCGTGACTGCGAAGCGCCCGAACCACGTCTGGCACGTGGACCTCACGACCGTGCCGACGATCGGCGGATTCTGGATCTCGTGGGTTCCGATGTCACTGCCGCAACGGTGGCCGTTCTGTTGGTGGGTGGCGGTCGTCGTGGACCACTACTCACGCAAGGCGACGGGCATCGCGCACTTCAGGAAGGAGCCGACGGCGCGGGAAGTGATCCGATGCTTGAAGAGGACATGCCGGATCCACCGTTGCCACCCCGGCCACCTGATCACCGACCACGGACCGCAGTTCACGGCCGACGCGTTCATGGCTTGGTGCCGGAGCCTCGGCATTCAGCAACGCTTCGGAGCGATCGGCAAGTACGGCAGCATTGCCGTGATCGAGCGGTTCATCCGCACTCTCAAGAACGATTGCACGCGCCTGCTACCGATCGTCCCGCTCGGTCGCGCCGCCTTCGGCCGCGAGCTCGATCACTTCGTCGCCTGGTACAACGCTGAGCGCCCGCACTCGCGATTCGGGGCCCGCACTGCCGACGAGGTCTACTTCGGAAGGTTCCCGGCATGCCGGCGGCCGCGCTTCGAGCCTCGCTCGCGCTGGCCGCGCCGATCCCCCTGCGCCGCTCCCCACGCGCTCGTCCGTGGGCAACCCGGTGTCATGCTCGAGCTGATCGTTGAGCGGTCCGGCGGGCGCCAGCATCTGCCCGTCGTTAAGCTCCGTCGCGTCGCATAGCACCGTCTCCATTCCCGTCCCGGGCATCGCGCGGCATCGGAGCGGTGTGTCTGAGCGGGAAGTACTCGTGCGAAAGAGCTTCGACAAGGCTTGGATTGAGGCTTTCTCGGACGCGAGCGTGAGCCTCGTCACCTCGAAAGCGGTCATTCCAACGCCTCAGTTCCGGCCGGTTTTCGCGTCATGCTTTCGCTGGCTCACTACAGTACGCGGCCGAATCGTCAGCCGAAAATCGGACAGAATTGGATCTCACCCCGTTGGCCGTCGATCTGGGCCACGGCTCCCCAAGCGTAACGCTCTTCGAAACCGAAAAAGCGCGCCGCTACGTCAGCCCACCATCGAAATCGGGCCTGGGACCCGCTTGAGCCGGCGACCCGCCTGATAGATATCCACGGCCTGCTGGGCATTCAGCCAGAACTCTGGACTCATCCGGAACGCCGCCCCGAGCCGAATGGCCATCTCGGCGGTCACGGAAGTACGGCCGTTCACGATGCGATTGACGACTTTCACGTCGCAGCCGAGGTGCTCGGCGAGCTCCGCCTGGGTCATCCCGAGGGGCTTCAGGAACTCCTCGCTGAGGATCTCTCCCGGTGTGGTCGGTTCTCTCTGGAGCTTCATTGTTCCATCCCCGAGTCTAGTGGTAGTCGGTCACGCGAACCCGTGATGGGCCGTCCGCGGTCCACTCGAAGGCGACCCGCCACTGATCGTTGATCCGGATGCTGTAGCTGCCTTCCAGCCGGCCCTTCAGAGCCTCCAACCGGTTTCCAGGCGGGCTTCTCAGATCGGAGAGCTTGAAGGCGTAGTGGATCATATCCAGCTTTCTTCGGACGACACCCCGGACACCGGACCACGCAACGCCCGTGGGCACGCGTCCCGTACTGAAGAACTTCTCCGTGGCCTTGTCGGCGAACGATCGTATGGCCACGTCGAGAATATACCCGTATCAGGTATACGGCGCCACCCCGGACACCGGGTGAGCGGAGATGCCCCATGTCCCGACCGTCTACGCGTGGAGATCTCAATATCCCGCAAGGTTGGCCACGCCACGCCCGCTCCGCCATCGTGCACGCGGTCTCCATGGCCCACGCCGCCTTCTCCGCATCGCAGGGCCGCATCGAGCACCACTTCGACGACCGGATGCGCCTGCGCGCCGAGAACGACCGCCTCCGCCGTGAGGTCTACCTGCTCGTCGAAGAGCTCCGCATCAAAGACGCGCGGATGGAGAAGCTCACGGCGCAGCGTAGACCGCACTTCCCTGCCGTCGAGCGTCTCGCGATCCTCGAACTGCGCGCGGCCCGTGGCTGGTCGCTCGCCCAGACCGCCCGCCGGATGCTCGTGACGCCGCTGACCGTCGTCTCGTGGATGCACCGTCTCGACGACGAAGGCCCCTACGCCCTCGTCCAGGTGCCTGAGCCCGTGAACCGATTTCCAGACTTCGTCGGCTATCTCGTCCGCCGCTTGAAGGCGCTGTGCCCGCGCATGGGCTCGCGCCGGATCGCACGCGTGTTCGCCCGAGCCAGCCTCCACCTCGGGGCGACGACCGTTCGACGGATGCTCACGCCGGCCCCGAAGCCGCCGCGCGCACGCCCGAGCCGCACCGCGCCTCGCGTGGTCACCGCGAAGCGCCCGAACCACGTCTGGCACCTCGATCTCACGACCGTGCCGACGATCGGCGGCTTCTGGATCTCGTGGTTCCCGTTCGCGCTGCCGCAGCGGTGGCCTTTCTGTTGGTGGGTGGCGGTCGCGATCGATCACCTGTTGCGACGCGTGATGGGGATCCAGAGGTACAAGCAGGAGCCGTCCGCCTCGGCAATGAAGAGCTTCCTGAATCGAGCGTGTCGTCGCGCTGGATGCTGGCCGGGCCACATCATCACGGACCATGGCCCGCAGCTCACGGCCGATGAGCTCGTCGCCTGGTTCCGGCCCCACACCAACCAACTTGGCGGTTCCCAGTTGTCTAGGAGCCTGTCCGAGTAACGGGTTCGGTTTGTGAAAGCGTCGCCTTGGAGGGCTGCATCATCATTTTTTCGGTATCGAGTGGTGCTCGGACGAGCGTGAACGGCTGCCGGCAGCGCGTTCGTTCGGGTCCGCAGGGCGGTTCGGTGCCTTTTCTCCCCTCACACCAGCCTCATCGCCGTGTGCAGCTTGAGCAGATTGTGCGCCGTGCAGACCAACGCCCACTCTTCACTGACTTTGTCCACACCCCGGCGAAGGAACTGTCGGAATCCTCGCGCCTGCTTGATCTGGCCGATCACCGGCTCGGCGAGAACCTTCCGCCGCGCGTAAGCCTCTCGTCCTCGACGCGTGCGGAGCTTCCGCTCCATCCTCTCGCGCACCGTCATCGTCTTCGGCAGGCGCCCGCGCGGAGCGGACGTAACGTCTCCGTGCTTGTGCTTCCTGGTCGCGATGAAGGCCTCGATCCTCTTGTCTTCGAGCGTCCGGACGTTGGCTTCCGACCAGTACCCGGCATCCGCGAGCACAGCCTCCGGCTTGGCTTCCAGCGTCGTCTCGATCGAGGTGATCACGGGCTCGATCTCGTTGACGTCCAGCGCATTCGGCGTCACATGCTGCGCGACGATGACCTGGAAGAGATCATCGACCGCGACCTGCGCGTTGTACCCCTGAATGAAGCCGTCGCTCGTCTTCTGGATCTTCGACTCCGGATCGGTGAAGTTTCGCTGCGCCTTGTTCGGCGGCTTCGCGTCGCGAGGGTCTTTCCCTTCGGCTTCGGCCTTCCTGCGGGCCTCGGCTTCCAAAGCCGCCTTGGCCTCACGGATCTTCTTGAGCCGTCCTTCGCGCGTGGCCAACTCCGCAGGCAATTCGTCCCCGCGCCGGTCCGGCCCGTACAGTCGATCTTCCTCACGGTCGATCTTCTCCGCGCGCTTCAACATCTCGCGCACTTCGCGCTGGATCGCCGTCTCCTTCTCCTTCATCCGGCCGTAGCTCATCGCCTTGTGCTTCGAGGCGTTGGCCTTGATCTTCGTCCCGTCGATGGCAACCCGCCCGAGCTTCACCAACCCCGCTTCCCGACACACCTGAAGAACCTGATCGAACATCCGCGTCAACGCTGCACCGTGGCGCATGCGGAAGTCACTGATCGTCCGGAAGTCCGGCTCGTTTCCAGCCGCCAGCACCCGGAACGCCACGCTGTCGCGAAGCTTCGCTGCAATGCGGCGCGACGAGTACGTCCCGGTGCAGTACCCGTACATCAGCAGCTTCACCATCATGCACGGGTGATACGGCGGGTGCCCGCGCTCTTCGGTGTAGGCGTCCTCGATCTCCGACAGATCGAGCGTGTCGATCATGTCCGAGACGAACCGCGCCAGGTGGCCGTCGGGCACCCAGTCCTGAAGCGAGGGCGGCAAAAGCAGCAGCTGATTCGGCTCGTAGGGTCGGAATGTCTTGGCCATGCGCGCATTATCCGCGCGCACACGGACGCGTGGAAGACCGATTCACAAACCCGTTCGATTACTCGGACAGGCTCCTAGTTGGAATTCGCGGAGTCGGCCATCCGGCCAGGAATCGAGGATAAAGCCCTCAGATTTCTCCCCATCCGCGGGATAGACTAGGACGGCGGTGTGGAACGGAGCATCCGCTGCGTTTTCCCAAGACAGTTTCTCGCGCGTCACAAACGCCGCCGCTACGCGAGCGGCTTTCGTAAAGACACCAGGGATCGATTTGCTGTCAACAGGTTTCGCCACTTACTGTGCTCGCCAATGCCATTAAGCAACGCACTCGCACGATAATCGCACCTTCCGCCCCCGTACACGGCGGCGGAAGCACTCTGCTCGTAACAGTCACTCGCGGTCCTCGCCTCATTGATGATTTGCTCTTTCTGCAGGCCCCTCTCATTGTAGCGGACCGGCAGGTCAAGCAGTGGGATGTCGTGATAGATGATTTCCGTCCCAATTCCATACTCGTCCCAGACTACCGAAACGGTGCTCCACGTGATTCGGCCGCGGAGCATGAGCACCCGTCGCTCCTGATCAGGACGTATCCGAGTTCCATGAGCCGAATCAGGTCACGAGCTTCCTTGTCCTCGGTCAGCAAACCAGCATCCGCCATCCTGGCCAGGTTTTGAGCATAGGGCTCCGGCTCCCCAAGCGATACGCATCTCGAACCCGAAGCGTGTCAGTGGGGATTGCGGAACGACAGTGTTTTTCGCTTCGCCGGTTGCTCCGAGCGACCACCGAGTAGTATCTCTGCGGCGCCCCGG
>Ga0137436_1000225_pt1 | contig 17989 bp, 12 predicted proteins | sample EasRivERMGT119_2_FD_102328 | JGI IMG/M metagenome (GOLD analysis project Ga0137436, IMG submission 102328) | Soil microbial communities from meander-bound floodplain in the East River, Colorado, USA - East River MetaG ERMGT119_2 | ecosystem: Environmental > Terrestrial > Soil > Floodplain ...
GCCTTCGCTCTGGCGGCCTACCTGCTGGTTTCATGAGGGAGCGCTCATGATTTCCTGGTACGTCACGCAGGCCTCGTCTTATGCAGCCGACGTCGACGACCTCTTCCTGCTGATCGCTCTCATTGTCGGCGCCTTCTTCCTGGCCGCCGAGTTCGTCCTGGTCTGGCTCATCTTCAGGTTCCGCGCGCGTCCCGGCGTGAAGGCTCGATATATCACCGGCGAGAAGGCGAGCGAGACGAGGTGGGTGAACTATCCGCACTATCTTGTCCTGGTCTTCGACATCATCATCGTCGTGGCGGCGCTTCGGGTGTGGTCCGACGTCAAGATCGATCTCCCGCCCGCTGAGGAGCGCGTCCGTATCGTCGCGCAGCAGTGGGCGTGGACCTTCGTCCACGCGGGACCAGACGGCCAGCTCGACACCGCCGACGACATTCGCACCGTGAATGACCTGAACCTGCAGGTCAATCGCCTCTATCACTACGAGCTGCATTCGAAGGACACGCTGCACAGCTTTTCCGTGCCCGCATTTCGCCTCAAACAGGACGCGGTGCCCGGGCGTGCGATCGTGGGGTGGTTCCGGCCCACGGTCACTGGGGAGTTCGATATCCAGTGCGCCGAGATCTGTGGGATCGGACACGGGCTGATGGCGGCGCGTGTACGGATTCGGTCGGCGGCCGCACAGGCAGCATGGATGGAGGACGCGCCGCGGATGCGGCCGCTTGCCTCCGTGACGCCTGCCGTGGCGGCCACGGGTGCGCACGCGTCGCTCGCCGCGCGGGCGGCCACCCAGGAGGTATCGGCGGGGCAGCAGGGGGGCGACCGATGAGCGGGCTCGCGGCGCAGCCCGCCCACCACGACAGGGGCTTTGTCCAGACGTATCTGTGGTCGACGGACCACAAGGTCATCGCCATGCAGTACCTGTTCACCGGGATGCTCATGGCGCTCATCGGCGGCTTCGCCGTCTACGTGTTCCGGATGCAGCTGGCCTTTCCCGGTCAGTCGGTGCCGCTCTTTGGGCGGGTGTCGGCCGGGCAGTACAACTCACTCGTGACGATGCACGGCACCATCATGATCTTCTGGGTCGCCATGCCGGTGCTCCTCGCCGCGTTCGGGAATTTTCTGATCCCACTCATGCTCGGCTGCGACGACATGGTGTTCCCGAAGGTGAATCGCCTGTCGTATCAGATCTTCCTGCTCAGCGCGGTCGTGCTCGTGGCGTCGTTTTTCGTTCCGGGCGGCGCGTTCGGTGGCGCATGGACGGCCTACCCTCCGCTGTCGGCCAAGGCCGCGTATAACCTGACGCGATACGGCGCCACGTTCTGGGTCGTCGCCATCGCGCTCGAATTCACGGCGTTCTTGCTTGGCGGCATCAATTTCGTGACGACCGCGATGAATTCGCGGGCACCAGGCATGCGGATGTTCGACGTGCCGATTGTCATTTGGATGATCGTGATCGCGAGCATCCTCTTCATGGCATCGGTCGGTCCTCTCATCGCCGGCGCTGTCATGCTCTTGTTCGACCAGGTGCTCGGCACGGGGTTCTACGACCCAGCGACCGGCGGCGACCCGATCCTCTGGCAGCACCTCTTCTGGTTCTTCGGCCACCCGGAGGTTTACGTCGTGCTGCTCCCGGCGATGGGCGTCGTCGCCGAAGTCATCGCGGTGTTCTCGCGCAAGAAACTATTTGGCTACCGGACGATCGTGTACACGGCCGTCGCCACGGGTGTGATCAGTTTCTTCGTGTGGGCGCATCATCAGTTCGTGGCCGGCATCGATCCCCGGATGGCCAGTCTGTTCACCATCACGACGCTCATCATCTCGGTCCCCATCGCCGAAATGGTCTTCGTCTACATCGCCACGCTCTATGGCGGATCCATCACGCTGGCGACGCCGATGCTCTGGGCGCTGTCGTTTGTGGCCGAGTTTCTGCTCGGAGGCGTCACCGGCATCTTCCTCGGCGCGGCCGGGTCGGATATCTACCTGCACGACACGTACTTCGTGCTCGCCCACTTCCACTACACGTTCTTTCCGATTGCCATCATCGGTGCGTTTGCCGGCATCACCTTCTGGTTCCCGAAGATGTTCGGCCGGATGATGGACGAGCGGCTCGGGAAGATTCACTTCTGGGGCACGATCATCGCGTTCAACGTCATCTTCATTCCGCTGTTCATCACCGGGGCTGCAGGCGATCACCGCCGCATCTTCGACTACTCGGGCTTCCCCGATCTGGCCACGCCGGGCCTTCAGCACCTGAGGACCACCGCCACCATGGGACTGCTCTCCCTGCTGGCATTTCAGCCCGTGTTCTTCTTCAACTTCATCCGCAGCATGGTCTGGGGCCCGATCGCCAGCGCGAACCCGTGGCGCGCGAACACGCTCGAGTGGGCGGCCCCGTCGCCGCCGCCCCACGGCAACTTCGCGGAACTGCCGGAGGTCTACCGTGGTCCGTACGAGTACAGCACCGAGGATCGGGAGGAAGACTTCTGGCCGCAGCATGTGCCCGACGATTCGCCGGCCCCGGCGGCCAGTGCCGGCGGCGGGTGGTAGGCGTTGTCGCACCCACAGGAGCGATCAGTGACTTCACGGCCCATCGCAACGACGCGCAGCGTGATGGATGTGCCTACCGGCCGGCTGGCCATGTGGTGGGTGCTGGCGTCGGAAACCGTGATCTTCGGCGGCCTCCTCGGCTCCTACGTCATGATGCGGTTGCGCCATGGCGCCTGGGCCGACCAGGCGGCGAACACCAACACGTGGACGGGCGCGTTCAACACGCTGGTGCTGCTGACCTCGAGCCTGTCTGCCGTCCTGGCGCACCAAGCCGCCGAGCGAGGAGACGGCCTGAAGGCAGCCCGCCTGCTGCGCTGCACGATTCTCGGCGGCGGCGTGTTTCTGATGGTCAAGGCCTTCGAGTGGACTCATGAAATCACGGAGGGCTTCACCATTACCTCGGGCTTGTTCTGGTCCTTCTACTACACGGCGGCCGGCCTTCATGCCGCACACGTCGTTGCCGGCATGGTCATCATGTTCATCGTGTCGCTGACGGCCGCGCGCAACGAGGAGCTCCATCGCGTCGAGAACGTGGGTATCTACTGGCATTTCGTCGACGTCGTCTGGATCTTCCTGTTCCCTCTTCTCTACATCGCCAAGTGACCGCCATGGCCGAGCGCGCACACACCGACGCACCCCACCACGACGAGACGAGCTACGTCGCGATCTGGGGTGTTCTCTGCGCCCTGCTGGGTGTCAGCGTCCTCGGGCCCATGGTCGGTGTCCGACTCCTCACCCTGATCACGGCCTTTGGCATCGCCATCGTAAAGGCGTACATGGTGTGCAGGTACTTCATGCACCTGAACATCGAGAAGAAGTGGGTGGCCTATATCCTCGGCTTCATGCTGGCGATCATGCTGGTCTTTTTCGGAGGAGTGGCCCCGGACGTGTTGAGGCCTGAGGGGCTGCGATGGCAGAAGACGTACGTGGAACCCGCCACGGCGGGTGGCGAACGCTGACATGACGGTGATCCCACTGACCACGGTCGAGCAGACCGTGCGCGTCGCTCGCCCGGGCGCCCGGCGCGAGGTGGTCCCGAGCGGCCTCCTCGGCATGGTGATCTTCGTCGGCACGGAGATCATGTTCTTTGCCGGGCTGATCAGCGCGTTCACGATTTCGAAGGCGGGCGCTCCAAGGGATGCGTGGAACCTGCCCGCCGGCCAGGTGCTGCCGCTGGCGTCGACGGCCGTGAACACCGTTGCGCTCTTCGCCAGCAGCGCCCTTCTCTGGGTCGCCGGACGCCAGTACAGGGCACGTTCCTCGGCCGCCGTGCAGACCCTGCTCGCGGCCACCTCCTTGGGAGCGCTGTTCGTGATGCTCCAGGGGAGGGAATGGGTGGGCCTGATCGGCCATGGCGTGACGCTGCGGTCGAGCGCGCTCGGGGCGTTCTTCTACGTCATTGTCGGGACCCACGCGGTGCACGCCGTGGCGGCGCTCGCTGGCCTCGGAGTAGCCTGGTGGAGGCTGCGCGCCGGCCGACTGTCGTACGGATTCTTCCTTGGTGCACAGACGTTCTGGTATTTCGTTGTTCTCATCTGGCCGGTGATCTATGCGCGAGTCTATTTCTAGCGAGGCTCCGCCTCAGACCCTCGAGCATGTGTGGTTTGGCTCCGCCTCGCTAGGCACAGTGTTGGTTTTGCCCCGCCTCCGGCGGGGCGTAGACGTCTTGAAGGCCGTCGGAAAAAACTTGACTCAATCGCAAGGAATTCCGGCCTTCAAGGCGTCTAGGCGAATCGTCTCCATTACCGCAAGCCTGCTGACCGCTGTGCCTGGTTCAGCGCTGGCCTGTCCCGTGTGCGCCCTTGTTGGCACCGGCAACAACACATGGGCCTATCAAGCCATGAGCGCGATGCTCACCTTCCTGCCGCTCGCGATGGTTGGAGCCACCGTGTGGTGGCTGACGCGGCTTGTGGCGCGCGCTGACACGGAGCGTCGGCCGGGAGTAGAAGTCGCTTCCGACTCCCTCGTACAAGGCACGAGCCCGACCAGGCGCGGGTCCGCGCCCGGCGGGCTCGTGTCGGTGACTCGGCGGGCTAGCGCTGAGTGAGGGTCAGATTCGCCGGGGCCGGGCTGTCGACAGGTAGCGACGCCAAGTACGCCGTGATGTCGATGATGTCCTCCGCAGTCAAGTTCTCGACGGCCTTCTTCATCAGTGGCAGCACCGGGTACGAGCCAGCCCGCATCCCCTGCTGGATGTCGAAGATCTCGCGCGCGAGGTAGCTTGGAGACCTGCCGGCAAGTGGCGGAATGTCCGGCGCCATGCCCCTGAGGTCCTGCCCGTGGCACGTGGTGCAGGCCGTGGCTCTCCCGAGGACAATCTGATTGTTCACGATCGATGAGCCGCCGGTCGTGACCAGGTTCCTGCCTCGCGCGATCGCGCCAACAGGCACGTAGGCGATCCAGGTCCCACGCGAATTTCTCAGAACCTGATTCCCTTCGACATCGGTCGGCACCTCGATGATGCGGTTGCCGATCGGCTCGGTCAGCTTTTTTACCGTGGGGATGAACAGCTCACCCTGGATGCGGGTGGCCGGCGCCAGGTCGGTCTCGATAACCGTCACGTGCGGACGCCACGTGACTGCGGAGAAGTAATCGGCCGCCTGCTTCATCTCCTCGTCGGTCATCGCTTTCGCGAGCATGACCATCGTGTTCGAGTTCCCTTTTCCGGGCTCCACGCTGTGCCGGAGGCCGTTTCTGAAATCATTCAGCTGGCGAAGGATGTACTTCGCCGACAGCCCGGCGGGCGATGAGTTTTCCGGGCGACCGCTTCCGTCGGAGAGGTGGCATGTCGCACAGGCCCTGCCGGTGCTGCCAAGGGCCGCCGGGCCCGCCTTGATGATGCCAGGCATGGGATTGGGGTGATCGTCGGGGAACCAATCCACCACGTTCCCACGTATCTCCAGCCTGGTGAACGTCAGCGAGCTACCCTCGACGCGCCGTTTGCGCGCGGCCTCCGCCGGCGGGATCGGCGCGGCGGGCGGGGCACCGGGCGCGCCCTGCACCGCCTGCGGGTCGGCAGGATTCGGTCTCTCGGCTACACCGTATGCCCAGAGCGGCATTTGCGAGTAGTCAATCTTGGAACGATCGACGGGGGATACAGTCCAAATGGGGGATGCGTTCGGAGCCTGTGCCGACACAATGACCGCGAGACCCCACAGACCGAATATTGTTATGAAAATCGCTTTTCTCATCGTCTAAGCCTTCGAGGCAACACAACCGGACCCGACGACCAGGATGCTGACGCTGCGCCTCCGCGTGCTCGAGAACCGCCGCGTGAGGGCGTCGACACTTTTTACAGCTTTTGGGCACTGAACTCAATAGGAGTGATTCCTAAAACCCCAGGAGCCAGAAAGTCAAATACCTCGTCCAGATGGCGGAGGAAAATCCCACCTGGGGCGATGCCGCCTGGCAAGCAGGAACTTTCGTACCACCACTCACCCCTCTCACTCGCCGAAAACGATCGGCACACCACCGCTCACCGACATTTCCGCCGCCTGCACCTTTTTCGTAGGGCACCGTCCGAACCGTGTCGGCTTCATGGCGCGAGACGCTCACACACACTGCGATGCGGGTTGGGCCAGCCGACGATGCGCCGTGATCGATCTCGCGGTACGCGGGCACTCTGTCTGGACCGCCCTGATTTCGGGAGTTTTCTCAGCGCCGGAGGGCGGCGCTCCCCTTGCAGCCGCGCATGGATCGAAGAAGAAGGCGCGATGCCAGGCATACTTGCGCTGCTGCTGATGACTTTGTGGAGCGATGGCGCTCAGGCGTCGACCGGTCACGTGACGGTGGAATCCGAGCTGGCCGTCACGATTCAGATCCACGACTATGCGGACGTGCGGAGCGAGTCGCTGTCGCGCGCGAGCGACATTGTCACTCGGCTGTACGGGAAGATTGGTGTGCGGACCGAATGGATCGGGGTCCTGCGATATGGGAAGCGGCGCGCACACTCGCCTGTCGATCGTGAGTCGCATAATCGGATCGGGCAACTGACGATCATCATATTGACGCCGCAGATGGCGGCTCGCGGGCGCGTGGCAGACGGAGTCCTCGGTTACGCGGCTGTCCCGGAGCAGGGAATGGGCCGGATTGCGTACGTCATCTACGATCGCGTACGACAGGCCGCCGCGGGAGCCGCGACGAACGAGGATGAGCTGCTGGGGTGCGTCATGGCGCACGAAATCGGACATCTGCTTCTGCCACGCGGTACACAGTCGATGGCTGGTCTGATGAGAGGCCACCTGGATCGTCGCGACCTGCGACAGCTCGACGTGCGAAAGCTCACGTTCTCAGCACTCGAGGCCAGCCAGATCCGCAGCATGCTGGAACGCAATCCGACGACGGTTCTGGCAAACGCGACTGGAGCGGGCTCGAGCGCAGCGGACACCGATGTCACGGCAACATTCGACGATTCAGCCCCCCAAGCCGCGCATGATCGCTGAACGCCACGGCTGTCCCGAGGCTGGCATGACACAAACCCGCACACTGATCTCTATGTAGAGCGGGCCTTGGCCATGCCGCGGCAGCCCTCAGGCACGTCCCTCTCGGCGTCTCGGGCATGAGATCTGCTCGTCAGGAACAGTTGACCGCTGAAGAGGTTAGTCCGGGTGCGTCGATGCGTGTGAAGGGTTTCATCCTGCTCTCGTTACTCCTCGTCTGTGTCGAGCTGATGCCCGGCGCCAGAAGAGCGGATGCGCAGGACCTCGGTCACAAGCTGCCAGGTCTGATTGGGCTCGATGCCGGAAGAGTCCCTCAACCCGGGTTGTACGCGATCGATCGCGTGGTGTGGTACGGGGCCGACGAAGTGCGCGATCGCGCGGGGAATCGGGTTCCCGTCGGCGATCTGGGGCTGCTGGCCATTTCAAACGCCGCGGGCCTTTCGTACACGCTCCAGCGAGGCTCGAGATCGTATACCGTCACCGTCGCTGCGCCGCTGGCCCGCTTGAGGCTCGACATCCACGATCGCCCCGAGGCGAGTTTCGATCGGTTCGGGTTGGGCGATATCTACATTCAACCCGCGCGTGTGGGTTGGCGCCGCGATCGAGTGGATCTGGTTGGCTCCTACGGCCTCTATGTCCCGACTGGCACTTCTCCATTAGCTGGAGGCAACGGCCTCAGTGCGGGTCACGTCACGAACGAGTTCTCCGCGGGCGGAACGATCTTCGCCGATCGGAACAGGATCTCCTTTCTCACCGCCCTTGCGAGCTACGACCTGAATCTCCGCAAGCGCGGCGTCGACATCATCCGCGGCGACACTCTACGAGTGCAGGGAGGAGCAGGGGCGAGGCTGCTCAACGGCGTTGTCGAAGCGGGTCTGGCGTTCTACGGCCTCTGGCAGGTTGGCGACGACCGGGGCGCCGATCTTCCCAGCGTGCTCCGGGGAGCCCGCGATCGCGTCTATGGACTTGGACCCGATGTCGCCGTGCTCCTTAGAACGATTCAATCGCAAATCCGGGTTCGCTACGAGTGGGACATGGGCGTCCGCTCGCGGCCGCAAGGCAACGTGCTCGTCGTCGGACTCAACGTCACCCTGCGGCGCCCGGAGCGGTCATCCGCACCCGGACCGTGACGATCAGACGGAGGGCCTTCTAAGCCGGGGGTCGAAGGTTCGAGTCTCTAGGGCCGATTCCATCGAGTGTTCAGCGCGCCGTTCGCATCGAACCAGAACTGCCGCTCCCTCGCTCCGAGCGCAAAGAGGGCAAGGTTCTGATCGTAGTACCTGGCCGGGATACCGTACAGACCGGTTCCGGCATCGGCGGCTGCTGTGAGGCGTGACATTTGTTCACGCTCGAGTGTTCTCTCGCCGAGAGCATCGAGATATGGCAGCAGAGCGGCAGAGAATCCAATCGGACCGTTCGGATCAGTGATCCGTCCCGCCGCTGAGACCTTCGCTGGTGGGACTGCGTTGGTGCGCACCAGGGCCGCCATACCTGACAAGGTGTTGAGGATGGCGTCACGCCCGGGAGTGGCCGGATCGAGCATGCCAGCCCACAAGTACACTCGAATAGCATCGTAGCTGCCCTCAGCCGACGGCTTGAACCCTTCGCGTTCGGAGTACTCGAGCCAGTCCGTGGCGAAACCGTTGGGTGCAGACTCTCGGACCAATGCTGGAATTCGCTCAGCCGTCTGACGCCATGGTCCGCCAGGATCCAGTTGAGCGAGCCGCACGATCGGTTGCAGTGGCAGGTAGCTGGCATTCAATCGATACGCCTCGCCCTGACGGAATCCTTTCGCACCCGGCAAAAGAACCGTGCCGAAATTCGAGAGTTCGGCGGTCTCGTTGGCCGCAATGAGTCCGGCCAGAGCGCGACCGAGCGAGGTATAGCGCGACTCGTTCCAGGCGCGACCCGCTTCGAGCAGCGTATACGCCATCCAGACATCTGCGTCAGACGCGGAATTCGAGTCGAGCACTCCCCACTGGTTCTGGGATCCGCGACCCCACAGCCAGGCGGGCAGATTGAGCTGGAGATCGCCCGAGGCGAGATTGCGCTCCGTCCATCGCAGCAACCCGTCGAAGCGCGGACGATCGTTGGCGACAAGCGCGAAGAACATGGCATACGCCTGGGCCTCGGACGTCGTCCGATCGTCAGCGTCATGATCGATGACCCTTACCTGGTCATCCATGAAGCGGCTCACGTAACCGTTCCATAAGACCGGCCACGCGTCTGCCCCACGCGCCGCCGTCTGCCCTGCGACAGCCACCATGAGGATCAGGAGCAAACTCAGCTTCATAGCTCTGCGGTCAACCTCGGCTGGAGATGCGATTGCTCGGCAGTATTATTGTCATCATTGTCGCTCGGAAGCATAAGCACGCGCTGATGCGGTCACTCGAGCGCATGATCTTACGGGACGCCTATCGATGTCGAACGTGGCTGAAGGAGTCGCAATTTCGAACCCCTTCGAAGTCACATCCTCGCGGACGCTCCAACTCACACGCGCCCTCCTGATCCTCACCGCGATTCTCGCGCTCGCCGTTCTTACCCCACTTCCCCTCGGCTGGAAAGAGCAGGCGATGTTTGGAGGGACGCTGATCGCTCTCGCGGTGATGCTGCACGTCACGTTCCGTTCTCAGACGGTGACGCTGGCGCTGATGACGATTTCTGTCTTCGCCACGGTGCGATACGGATACTGGCGCTCGGCGCAGACGTGGGAGGGCATGACGAGCGCCGGGCATCTTCGTCAGTGGGACCTGATATTCGTCCTCCTCCTCCTCGGCGCGGAATTCTATGCCTTCGCCACGCTCATCCTCGGATACTTCCAAACGATCCGGCCGCTCGGCCGTCGCCCAGTGGCGTTGCCGAGCGATGTGCGCACGTGGCCGACCGTGGACGTGTTCATTCCCACGTATAACGAGCCGCTGTCGGTCGTCCGGGCGACGGTGCTCGCCGCTCTCGCCATCGACTATCCGGCCCATAAGATGAACGTGATCGTGCTCGACGACGGCCGACGCGACGAGTTCAGGGACTTCGCCGCCGCTGTCGGCGTCGGTTACCTGACCCGCGAGACCAACGCGCACGCCAAGGCGGGCAACATCAACCACGCGCTCGAGCACACGCACGGCGAGTTCATCGCGATTTTCGACGCCGATCACATCCCGACCCAATCGTTCCTGCGGATGACGCTCGGCTGGTTCGTCAGCGATCCGAGAGTGGGATTGGTCCAGACGCCCCATCACTTCTATTCGCCCGATCCATTCGAGCGAAACCTGGGACGCTTCCGCAAGGTTCCCAACGAGGGGGAACTCTTCCATCGTCTGGTGCAGGACGGCAACGATCTCTGGAACGCCAGCTTCTTCTGCGGGTCCTGTGCCGTCCTGCGCCGGAAGGCGCTCGAGGCGATCGGCGGGACGGCCGTCGAAACGGTCACGGAAGATGCGCATACCGCCTTGCGCCTGCATCGCGCCGGATGGAGTACGGCATACGTGAACATCCCGCTGGCTGCGGGATTGGCGACTGAGAGTCTCGCTTCGCACATCGGGCAACGCGTGCGGTGGGCGCGCGGCATGGTGCAGATCCTGCGTCTGGAGAACCCGCTGTTCCGACGTGGCCTGTCCGCCGCTCAACGCCTCTGCTACTTCAACGCGACCACCCATTTTCTCTTCGCGCTGCCCCGGCTGGTATTCCTGACGGTTCCCCTCGTGTATCTGTTTTTCGGCCGGGTGAATATCTACGGCTATTCGCTCGCGGTGTTCGCCTATGCGCTTCCGCATATTGTCCTGTCGCACGTCGCGACCTCACGCTCACAACGCCAGTACCGATTTTCGTTTTGGAACGAGATCTACGAGGCCGTGCTGGCGCCGTACATTCTGCTCCCCACCCTCCTCGCGCTGATCAACCCGCGCCTCGGCAGGTTCAACGTGACCAGCAAGGGCGGCATCATCCACCGGTCGTACTTCGATCTCCGTATCGCGTTTCCCCTCGTGTGTCTGCTGGCGCTGAACGTTGCCGGACTCTTCATGGCGCGACATCGGTACCTGACCGATCCGGCCCACCACGACACGGTGATCATGAACGTCGTGTGGACCATTTACAACATCGTCATCCTCTCAGTGGCGACATCGGTTGCGCTGGAACGGAGACAGCGTCGTTCTGAAGTGCGCGTGGACCTGCAGGCACCGTTGACGGTGCTCACACCCGATGGTCGCCACGTTACGGGGATGACATCGCAGCTGTCGCGTGGAGGTGCGACGGCACATTTCGACGGAGCGCTCGGACTTTCCGCGGGCTCGCAGGTCGTTCTCACGCTTCGCGACCGCCGTGCGTGTTGCAACATCACGGCTCGGATTGTTGGCTCCAACGGGCAGACCGAGCATCTGGCGTTTCTGCCTCTCGAACTGCAGCAGGAGAAGTTCCTGCTGAGTCTTGCGTTCTCACGATCTGAGGCGTGGCTGGCGTGGCACAGTTCGCGAAAGCCCGATCGGCCGCTCAGAAGCGGCGTCGAGATTCTTGCGCTGGCCGTACGGGGGCTGACGCTCGTGATCGGCGGCAGTCTGTGGGCTGGCATCTCCGCACCCGTAATCGCACAGTCGAAGCGGGCGAGACGCCGCGCCGCTACCGTGGGCGGGCTGGTGGTGATTCTCGGGCTGTACCCGACGGGAGCAGAGGCGCAACAGCCGGACGCGTTCCAGGAGACGTATCAACTCGGCGCGATGCCCGGTTCCCCGAATGGCGTCGTTCTGCGTGGCCCACGAGCCGTCGAAAACGTGTTCTTCGATGTGCCGATCACGAAGATCATTCGCGAAGCGACACTCGAGCTCAGGTACGAATCCGTGGTCCCGCCAAAACAGGCCGTTCTCGAGTTGTGGCTGAACGGAACGCGCGTAGCCGATCTCTCGCCGGTCCCCGGTCTCGACACGCGCGAGGTTGTCTCATTGCCCACGGACCTGCTCACCACTGCCAACACACTGTCTTTTCGTCTGAGGGGAACGTGCGCGGCGTGTGGAATCAGCCCAGCACCCTGGATCACGGTCAGATCGACCACCGCGTTTCACTTCAGCGGGTCACGGTTACCGCTCGCCAACGATCTGTCTCTGCTGCCGGTGCCCTTCCTCGACGCCATCGGGGAGCGTTCGTCGATTGTGCCGGTGGCGTTTTCCGATGCGCCGGATACGGAGACTCTGCAGGCCGCCGCGATTGTCGCATCCTGGTTCGGGGTGTTTTCGGACGTTCGCGGCGTGCGATTTCCCGTCACCGTCGGGGACCTGCCAATGGGCAGCGGCCTTGTGTTCGCGACCCGCGGTTCCGCGCTCGAAGCCCTTCTCCCCCTTCCCGCGGAACCGGCTGCACTTGTCGCCGTCCGAGACAACCCACGCGACCCGTACGGCAAATTGCTGATTGTGACAGCCGCACGCCCGGAAGATCTCATCAGCGTGGCTCGAACCCTTGTCACTCGCGATCGGTTCGCGCCGCACACCGACGTCCTTCCAGCGGGTCAGGTCGCGACCGCAACCAGGCGGTCGGCGTACGACGCACCCCGGTGGCTCACAGCCGACGGGCCCGCGCCGATCGGGACGTACACGAGCGCAGAGCGTTTGACGATCAAAGGTGCCGGCTCGGTCAACATCTACGTCCGAATGCCTCCGGATCTCTTCCTGTCAGCGCGGCAATCGGTGCCGCTCCGGCTCAAGTACGAATACGCGGGCGTCTCCGGGCGGGACGCCGCCCTTCATGTTCGATTGAACGATCAGGACGTCGAGAGCGTTCGGCTACCCACCGGGCAGCCGGGGCAGCACGCCGACACCGTGTGGCTTCCGACCGGGCGGCTGCGACCGTACGCAAATACCCTCACGATTGATTTCGATCCCGGGCGTGACAACCTGGCCGGCGACGCGTGGCCAACCGTCGCGATTCGCCGAGATTCATCGATCGACCTCCGGGGTCTTCCGCACTCGGTCATCCTGCCGCGACTCGAGTTGTTTGCGGATGCGGGCTATCCGTTCACGGCGTGGGCCGATCTTGGCCGAACGGCCGTCGTGATGCCCGAGACGCCCGCACGCGGTGCGTACGAGGCGCTGCTGAACATCGCCGGCGCGTTTGGCGGACAGACTGGCCTGGCGGCGTCGGCCATCACGGTGGCCACCCCGACCCGGCTTGAGGCGGTGCGTGACAAGGATCTGATCGTCCTCGGGACTCCGGCGACTCAGCCGCTGCTCGGTGCGTGGGCCGCCCGTTTACCGCTCCAGCCCTCCGGACGCGGCGTGTCAGCGGACGGCACGTCGTTATGGTCCCGCCTCCTCCATCCCGAGTGGCCGTTTCGTACGGCGGATCGCGATCGCCTGACGCGCGTCGTCGCGAACGGCCTGCCCGCGGACACCGTGATCGAGCAATTCGTTTCGCCCATGGCTCCCGGACGCTCGGTTGTCGCGATCGTGCCGAGGGAACTGAATGACTACGCACACATCCCCGATGTGTTCATGCCGGCCGTCCGGAATGGTCCGGTCTACGGCGGCGTCGCGCTCGCACTGAATGGGCGGTTTCAATCGTTTCTCGTGGGGTCACTCGCGTACCGCTCGGGAGATCTCGACTCGTACGAACGCGCCATGGTGTTTCTCTTTGAACATTACTGGCTCCTCCCCTTGTTGGTCTTTGCGCCCGCCCTCGTCCTTGCCTTCGAGGTCCGGCGCGTCACCGAGCGTGTCGCGGCGCGCCGTTCCGCAGTGCCCTCAACGGTTGGAGCAGTCACATGATCAGATTCAGACAATGGATTCTCGTGTCGCTGATTGCTGCGCTCTGGATACCGGCCCCAGTTGCGGGCCAGGCAAACGAAGGTGCCGCCCTCCTGTTGAGCAAGGCTCGCTCCCTCGAAGCCCGAGGTCGAATGGATCTCGCGGTTCAGAATTGGAACCAGGTGCTGCTGGTCGATCCAGACCAGCCCGAAGCGCTCGCTGGTCTGGCGCGGTCGGCCAAGCAGGAGGGCGACCTCCAGCGCATGCGTACGCTTCTGGACCGGCTGAGAAAGGTCAACCCGAATGACCCGAGCATCGTCGCCGTCGAGAGGATGCGCGTGCTCGGGCCATCCGACCTCAAGAATCTGGATGAAGCCGGCCGACTCGCCACCGCGCAGGAGTTCGATGCGGCGATGGCCATCTATCGACAGGTGCTTGGCGACACACCGCCACCCGGCAAGTGGGCGGGAACGTTCTACGAGGTGGAAGCGGCGAGCACGGGAGGACGGCAGAGGGCGATCGCTGACTTGCGCGCCCTTGTGGCACGTGATCCGGCCAACGAGGTGTATCGTCTCTGGCTCGCGCGCGTGTTGACCTACGACCCGGAGACGCGCCCGGAGGCATTCCGACTGTTCGAGGCGATTCACGATCCAGGGACCGTGGAGCAAGCCCGGGCGATCTGGCGGCAGGCGCTCGTGTGGGAAAAGAGTAACCCGGCCGCGCAGCCGTCGCTCAACGCGTACCTGCAGCGGTACCCCGATCAGGAACTGCAGGCAAGCCTCACGAGTCTGCGCGAACGGCTGGATCGGTCGGCCCGTGACGCGACCGAACAATCCGGATTTCAGGCACTGCGCGCCGCCGACATCGACACGGCGCAAGCGACGTTCGAGCGCTTGCTGCGGAGCTCGCCGAACGATGCGAATGCGCTCTCAGGGCTCGGGTTCGTTCGGCTGTCTCAGCGACGATTCGGCGAGGCCCTCACGTTGTTCGAGCGTGCGCGCACTCTGGCGCCGCGGCGTACCGACGACGTTGTCGAGGGTTCCCAGACGGCGAGATTCTGGCTCGCAATGGAACGTGGACGCGCGCTGGCATCGAATGACCCAGCCGGTGCGGTGGCCGCATACGAGACGGCCTTGACGGTTCACCCTCAGGACGAGCAGCCGGTGCTGGGTATCGCGCAACTGATCGGCATGTACACGGAGAGGCGCGATTTCGATCGGGCTCTGACGGCAGTCCGCTCGATCTCTCGTCGCACCTTCGAAGCCGCCACGAAAACGTCGGACTTTCTCGATACCGTGGCGCTCGTGTATTCGGCCGATGGGCAGTGCACCGAGGCGGAAACGCTGCTGATCCGGTCGCTCGCGACTGGAAAGGCGAGGGGGCGCGGGCCGGCAGAAAGTACTCATATGCAGCTGGCCGGCGTCTGGATGCGTCAAGGGAAACACGACAAGGCGGGCCAGGCATACCACGACGTCATCGAGTCGAACGCTTCGTCCGTCGATGCCTGGCGCGGGTACCTCACCGCGCTTCACGAAGCACACGACGACCACACCGCCGTTGCCGAAGCGAACCGCGCTCCGGCACCCGTGATCGCGACGCTCGCCGCCGACGCCAGCTTCCTGACGTTGCTGGCCAGCGCCCACGCTGCCGTCGGCGACAGCGATCGTGCCGTCGAACGGCTCCGAGGCGCGCGCGCGCGCCATGGTTTTCTCCAGCAGACGCCGCCGCCCGATCTCGATGTGCAACTCGCGTGGGCCATGCTGAATTCATCGAAATATCAGCAGGAGCTCGACGACCATATTGCCGCCACGCGGGCGCGCGGGGATCTTTCCGTCCAGCAACGTCGGGCGCTGGAGGACGTGTTGTCGGTCTGGCGCGTGCGCACGGCGGAACACGCAGCCCTCAACGGCGACCATGCTGGCGCAATCGAGATCCTGACCCGTGCCGAGCGCGAGCTGCCAACGAGCGCCAACATACGGTCCGCCCTCGCGTCGCTCTATGTGGCGCGGCACGATTACGACGGTGCGCTTGAAGTCTACAAATCGTGGGGGATGACGAACGCCACGGCTGGCGACTATCGTGCGGCCGCCAGTGCGGCTTTTGCCTCGCAGAAGAACATCGTCGGTGAAACCTATCTGATGAGAGGACGTCAGTACTGGCCACGAGATCCCGAGCTCCTGTACATGACGGCGATGAATGCGTTGGAGAGGGAACGGTACGACGCCGCCGCGCGCTATTTGAAACTGACACTTGCCGGGTTGCGTCCTGACGAAGCGGATGGTGCAGATGCCGGTCTCGAGGCAAACAGGCCGGCGCTTGAGCCTGGGTCATCGCCTGTGACCGACGCCGACGCACTTACCAGCACGCGCGAGGTGTTCATGGCGTGCCGAACGGATGAAGGCAACGAGACTCGGACGCGCTCGAATGATCGGCCGTCAGTTGAGCAGGGACCCGAAGCCGAACATCACCTACCGCCGATAGCGGCGAAGCGGATACAAGACGAACTCGACGTGGTGCAGCATCGCAACACGCCTTTCGCGAACATTGGAGGTCCCGTCACGTCTCGGACGGGCAGCCGTGGAATCGATCGTCTGATCAGTCGAGATGCCGTCGCCGGCGGATCCGTCACGATCGGCAACGTGGTGCGCGTGGGCGTTGCCGTTCACGCGATTGATCTGAACAGCGGAATCCCCGATGGTCGATCGGGGTATCGGTTCGGCACGTTGCCGCTCGGTGCAACGTTCACTGAACAACGTGTGAGCGGCTCTGGAGCTGAGGTACAGGTGTCAACCGGAAGCTACGGCTTCGCGGCTGGGATGTCGCCTGGAGAATTTCCCGTTCGGAATTTGACCGGCGGTATTCGTCTCGGTCGACCCGACGGCGGGCTCATGCTCCTCGCGACGCGTGACAACGTGAAGGACACGCTGTTGTCATACGCAGGCTCGCTCGATCCGCAGACAAGGATCGTGTGGGGTGGCGTCATCTCCAACTCGGCGTCGCTCCACTTCAGCCACGACGCCTCCGGCACCGGGCAGTACCTGTCGCTCGGCGCCGCCCTCATCAAGGGCCACAACATCGCTGACAATTGGAGACTTGAGGGAACGGGAGGGGCGTACTGGCGCATTTTCGATACGACACAGGGCGGCCTGTCCCTGGGGCTGAGCGCCACGAGACTCCAGTACGACAAGAACCTGAATTTCTTCTCCCTCGGCCACGGTGGGTACTTCAGCCCTCAGCAGTATTGGCTCGGTTCCATGCCTGTCTCATGGAGCGACCGACGCGGGGCTGTCACCTATGATCTCAGCGCGAGTGCCGGCCTGCAGGCCATCAGGGAGGATGCCTCACCCTACTACCCCACGCGACCGCTCGCAGGGCAAACCTATTATCCGAGCCATGTCACGACGGGACCCAACTACAACATTGCGGCCCAGCTCGAATACCACGTCTCGCCACACTGGTACGTTCAGGGCTACGCGACGGCTAACAACGCGCGCAACTATTCAAGTCAAACTGTCGGCTTTGCACTCAAGCTCCTCGTCGAACGATTACCGACGACGACCAGCCTCCATCCGAAGGCTGTTCCTGATTGGCGGGGAAGAGCCCCGTTCGGCTTTTGACGTCGGCCGTTTACATCTCGCTCGAACACGTGCCGCTCTGTTACCCAGGAGCCAGAAAGCGCGCGTGAGGTCTGGGCCTCTTGGCGTCATCCTTCGATCATGCGTGTCATCACGGGATTTCGTTCGCCGCGAGCGCCTTTTCCAGTCATTCTTGAGCCGATGTTTTACGAAGATATCGTCGTCGGAACGTCTGAGCGTGTCGGCAGCTATCGCGTCGAAGCCAATGACATCGTCAGCTATGCACGACGCTGGGACCCCCTTCCAGTCCATACGGACGCTACTGCCGCGCAGCAGACGACGTTTGGTGGGCTGACCGCATCCGGTTCTCATACGCTCGCAATACGCACGTTGTTAATGCATCGCGTCCCAATTCAGGAGTCCGTGATCGCTACGGGTGGCTGGGACGAAGTGCGCTTCCACAAGCCGGTGCGGCCTGGTGATGAACTGTGGCTCGAGGTGACATGGGTAGCCAAAAGGAGGTCCACATCAAAATCCGATCGTGGGATCGTGACGGCGTCGATGAAGTTGCTGGATCAGGACGGTGTCGTCGTGCTGAGCCATAAGAACACGATTTTCATGCGTCTAAGAAATCCAGATTGACGTCATTGGCCCACGCGTGTGCGCGCTATCTGTTGGGCGTAGTCGGCGTTGGTGTGGGGGA
>Ga0137436_1000226_pt1 | contig 17983 bp, 11 predicted proteins | sample EasRivERMGT119_2_FD_102328 | JGI IMG/M metagenome (GOLD analysis project Ga0137436, IMG submission 102328) | Soil microbial communities from meander-bound floodplain in the East River, Colorado, USA - East River MetaG ERMGT119_2 | ecosystem: Environmental > Terrestrial > Soil > Floodplain ...
CAGCTTCCCGGGGTGCTCGGCAACGCCGCCTCGACGGAGAGCGAGAGCTTCTCCGAGGGGCTGCTCGATCACCCGTGCTACACGCGGCCGGCGGCCTATCGCGACCGCGAGGTTCCGCCCGTGCTTCTTTCGGGCGATCATGGTGCGATCGCGCGCTGGCGCCGCGAGGCGGCCCAGCGGGCGACGCGCGCCAAGCGCCCGGAGCTTCTGGAACGATCGAGACCACAGCCGGCGCCGACCGTGCGCCATCGAGGGACGTCATGAACGTGATGCGAACGATCGAGGCGGCCGGCCTCAAGAAGGACGTGCCGGTTTTCCGGTCGGGGGACCGGGTCAAGGTCCACGTGCGCGTCGTCGAGGGGGACAAGTCGCGCATTCAGGTCTTCGAGGGGGACGTCATCGGCCGCCGGGGCGAGAGCGGCGCGCGCGCGACGTTCACAGTGCGCAAGACATCGGGCGGGGTCGGCGTCGAGCGGATCTTCCCGGTGCACTCCCCGATCGTCGAGAAGATCGAGGTGGTGCGCCTCGGAAAGGTGCGCCGCGCGAAGCTCTACTTCCTCCGCGACCTCGCCGGCAAGAAGGCCAGGATCCAGGAGCGCCGCGACCGGTAGCCGACGATGGCACTCGATCGCGAGAAGACGTTCGCCGCTGCGGAGCGCCTCCTCAAGCAGGGGAAGGCCCGCGAAGCGCTCGACGAGTGTCGACGCCTCGCGGAGGACGCGCCCAAGGATCTGCTCATGCTCAACCGCGTGGGCGACCTGCTGGCGCGCAGCGGCCGGGGCATCGACGCGATCGCCTATTACGACAAGATCGCGGAGCAGTTCTCCGCCTCGGGGTTCTACCCGAAGGCGATCGCGATCATCAAGAAGATCCTCAAGGTCGATCCGCAGCGGACGGAGGCCCTCGTCCGACTGGGCGAGCTGAACCTCAAGCAGAAGCTCCCGGGCGAGGCCCGCGCGTGGCTCCTGCAGGCGGCCGACGTCTACCTCAAGACGCGGGAGTTCGCGAAGGCGCGCGAGGTGTACGAGAAGCTCGTCCAGTCCGAGCCCGACAACTTCGTCCATGCGGTGCGGCTCGCGGAGGCGCGCGCGGCCGAGGGTGACTCCGCCCGGGCGGGCCGCGACCTCATCGCCTTGGGCGCGCGAATGGCCGCCGCCGGACGCCACGACGACGCCGACCGCACCTTCAAGCGCGCGATCGACCTCGTGCCCGGCCGCGCGGAGGCGGTCGTCGGCCTCGCGCGCGTGCACGCCGCGGCGGGCCGCCGCGACGAGGCGCTCCAGCTCGCCGACCGCGCGTGGTCGGAGCTGGAAGGGGCGGAGACGGTCGCCGGCGACCTGTTCCTCCTGTTCGAGCACCTGGGGGACGAGGCGCGCTCCGCCGCGCTGCTCGACGACGCGCGCTCGGACGGCGTGGACGACGATTCGATCGAACAGGCCTGCCGCGCGGCGTTCACGCAGGGGAAGAGCGAGTCGTTCTGGGCGCGTGCGCGCGTTCTCGTCGACCGCTGGGCGAGGTCGCGGCGGTTCGACCGGGCGGCGCAGCTCCTCGATCGGCTCTCCCGCATCGAGGAGGGAGGCCACCTCCCGGCGCTCGAGCGCCTCGTCGAGCTGCGTAAGGCGGAGGGGGCGAAGCCGACCGCCGCACGCGCGATTGAGCGGCTCGTGCGGGCGTACCAGGGGAAGGGCCGCGCCGGGGACGTTCCGGCGCTGCTCGAGACCCTGAAGCTGTTCGACCCGAACTCGCCGCTCATCCTCGTCGGCAGGCCGGCGGGTGCGGCGGTCCCGGCGGCCCCGGCGGCCGCCCCGGGCGCTCCGACGGCGAAGGAGGCGGCGCTGACGGCCGCGCTGGAAGCGCCGGCCGTGCCGCTGTCCCCCGCGGACGAGGAGTTCGTGAGCGGCCACCTGACCGAGGCCGAGGTGTTCGAGAAGTACGGCCTCCACGCGGAGTCGTTGAGCCAGCTCAAGGCGGTGACCGAGAAGTTTCCGGGACACGTCGTGGCCTGCGAGAGGTTCGTCGCCCACCTCCGGACCGGAGGGGATCGCGGGGCGCTGCGCGGCGGGCTCCTCACGCTCGCCTTCGCGAAGCGTGCCGCGGGGGACCTTGAAGGCGCGCGCCGGGCGGCGTCGGAGGCGTCGCAGATCGGCGGCATCGAGCCCGCAGTCCACGGGGCGCTCGAGCGCCTCGGCCTTGCGGCACCCCCACCTCCCGCCCCCGTGCCGACTCGCGCTCCGGCCCCGGCGCCGCCGCCCGCGTCCAAGCCTCCGGCCCGTCCCGCCGCGGTCACGCAGGCCGAGGAGGAAGAGCTCGAGATCCTCTTCGACGACGCCGAGGAAGCGCCCGCGCCGGCCGCCGCCGATCCCGCGGCGGAGATTCGGGAGGAGATCGAGTTCTACATCGGCCAGGGGATGATCCAGGACGCGCTCGCCCGCATCGCCGGCGCGCGCGCCCAAGGGGCGGCAAGCCCCCTGCTCGACGCGCTCGAGGCGCAGGCCCGGGGGGCGGGCGGGACCGACGAGGGCGGGATCTCCGAGGACAAGCTCGACGAGGAGGACCTCTCCTCGATCGCCGCCGCGCTGGAGGCGGAGTTCCCGGGGGACCGCGCTCCCGCCCAGGTCCCCGCTGGCGAGCCCGAGTCCGAGCAGTCGGTGGACGAGGTGTTCGCGGCGTTCAAGGAGCACGTCCGCGAGCAGATCGACGGCGGCGACTACCGGACGCACTACGACCTCGGCATCGCGTACAAGGAGATGGGGCTGGGGGACGACGCGATCGCCGAGTTCCGCATCGCCACCGGCGCTCCCGAGCTGTACCGCGAGGCCTGCAGCATGATCGGCCTGTGCTTTTGGCAGCGCGGCGACGGCGGCGAGGCGATCCGCTGGTACCGCGCAGCGCTCGACGCCCCCGCCGACGAGAGCGAGCCGCTGTCCGGGCTGCGTTACGACCTCGCCGAGATCCTGCTCGCCACCGGCGACGAGCGCGGCGCGCTCGACCTTTTCTCGCAGGTGCTCGAGCTCGAGCCTGCGTACCGCGACGTCAAGGACCGAACCGAGGAGCTGCGCGCCCGCCTGAGCCGCTGAGTGGATATACTCCCGAAGGGGTGGACCACCGGCTGTTCGAGGAGGACTCCATGCAGCTCCCGATCGCCCTGGTCTGGGACAGTGATGCTTCGATCCGGGGAAGCGTCGAAGCCGCGCTGAAACAGGCGGGCTTCGCGACCGTGCTCCACGCCGAGGGCCCGCGCGGGCTCGACGAGGTGCGCGGGGCACCCGTCGCGCTGCTCGTCGTTGGCGCGGAGGGCCCGGCGTCCATCCCCTACGCCGCCATCGAGGCGGCGCGTCGCGCTTGGCCGGGCGCGGCGTTCGCGGTCCTCGCCGGCGACGGGGAGGAGGGTGCCGAGCAGGCGGCCCGCGCGGGCGCGCTCGACCTGCTGCCGCGCCCCCCGCACCCCGATCGCGTGCGGGCCGCCGCGATCCGCGCCCTCACCCAGGATCGCACCGGAGCCGAGGGTGGGGGGCTCGTCGGCCGCTCGGCGGCCCTCGATCGCCTGCGGCGGGAAGTCGGGCAGATCGCGGAGCGGATGTCGTCGGTGCTCATCGTCGGGGAGCCCGGTTCCGGACGCACGCACGTCGCGCGCACGCTCCATGCCGCCTGGGGCGTCGACGGGCCGTTCGAGGTCGCCGAGTCCTCGCGCCCCGCCCGGCGGGGGGACGGCGGCACGCACTTCGTGCGCGACGTCGAGCGCCTGCCTTGGGACGATCAGGCCGCACTCGCGGCCGGACGCTTCCTCGCCTCGACGACGCTCGATCCCGCCCGGGCGGCCGGCGAAGGCCGGCTCCACCCGGCCCTGGTCGCCGCGGCCGGGGACGCGATCCTCCGGGTACCCCCGCTCCGCGAGCGGCGGGAGGACGTCGCGCTCCTGGCGCGGTCGTTCGTCGAGGGGTTGCGACGCCTCAATCGCTTGCCGCCGATCGCGCTCGACGCCTCGACGATCGAGGCGCTCGAGCGGCACGCTTGGCCCGGCAACGTGAAGGAGCTGCGCGACGTCGTGGAGACCGCGGTGATCCTCACCGCGGACGGCGTCGTGCGCGCGCGCGACCTTCCCGAGCCGCTGCGCGGTGGAGCGACGGGCGCCGCGCCCGGCCTGCGGTCCGACCGCCGCTTCCGCGCCGCCAAGCGCGCGGTCGTGGACGCGTTCGAGCGCGCCTACCTGACCGACCTTCTCGGGCGGCATCGCGGGAACGTGACCGGCGCCGCCGAGCACTCGGGCATGCTGCGCTCGGCCCTCCAGAGGCTGCTGCGCAAGCACGACCTCCGATCCGTCGACTTCAGAACGCCCGGCGCCGGGCCGGAGCGCGATGAGATCTGAGGCCTGGCGGCTCATCCTCGACGGCGGCGCCGACGCCGCGCAGAACATGGCGATCGATGAGGCGATGCTCGAGGCGTGCGAGCGCGCCGGGCCCGACGCCGTCCCCACGCTGCGGATCTACGGCTGGTCGCCGCCCGCCTACTCGCTGGGACGGACCCAGGCCGGGGTGGACGATCGCGAGCTCGCGCGGCTGCGCGCGGCAGGAGTCGAGGTCGTGCGGCGTCCCACCGGCGGCGACGGCGTGCTCCACGAGCACGAGCGCACCTACGCGGTCGTCGGGGCCTTGGGGTCGCGGGAGTTCCCGCGCGGGGTCGTCGCGACGTACGCACGCATCTCGCGCGCGTTGCTCTTCGGGCTGACGACGCTCGGCGTGCCGGGGCTCCACGCCTCGCGCCCCGAAGGCCCGGGGCGGAGGGCGCAGCCGCGGGCCGTGTGCTTCGAGCGGCTCTCCGGCTGCGAGATCGCGGTGTCGGGCCGCAAGCTCGTCGGCGCGGCGCAGGCGCGGCGCCGCGGCGCGTTCCTCCAGCACGGATCGATCCCGCTCCGGCTCGACGCCGGCCGGCTGGGTGAGATGGCCGGGCGGCCGGTCGCCGGGGACGCATTCATCGACCTGACGCGCGCGGCGGGCCGGAAGCTCACGGACGAGGAGGTCGACCGCTCCCTCGTCGAGGGGTTCGAGCGGGAGTTCGGGGCGCGGCTTGTCGCGTCGGGGCTGACGCGGGACGAAGCCCTGCGCGCGGCCGAGCTTCGCGCCTGGCGGTACGACTCGCTGTCGTGGACGCGAGACGGTGCGGTCGGCCTGCGCGAGCGGCGCTGGAGCGCCGCCACCCCGCCCTATTGACGCGTCGCCTCGCCGAGGAGGACCACCTCCGCGGGGCGCCCGTCCTTTCCGACCCAGGCGGTTGGATCCACCTGCCCGTCGATCGACGCCGGCACGCGCGGCGTCTTTCCGGCCACGACGTGGATGGGGAGCCTCGCCGCGTCGGTCCCGATCGTGGCGCCGTCGACGCGGATCGAGGGATCGGCGGCGATGAGCTCGCCGAGGTCCTCGTCCGGCACGACGAGGGCGCCGTCGGCATCGAGCGGGTAACGCTGGAGCGTCCACGGGAGCGCGAGCCGGATGTGCTCCGCCGCCGTGCACGTTGCGGTCGGCTCGGTCCCGGCGAGGAAGCTCTCGGTCACGATCTCGGTGCATCCGGCCGCGACGTCGGCGCGCAGCCCGGTCGCGCGGTCGATCGAGACGCGCGCGATCCCCTGGGGCTCGGAGAACTCGCGCGGGGGCACGTTTGCGAGCACGCGCTCCATGAAGGTCTGCCAGATCGGAAGCGCCGCGACCGCGCCCGTCTCGCGCGAGCCCAGGCTTTTCTTCTGGTCGAACCCGACCCAGACCCCGACGACGAGGTCGGGCGTGTACCCGATGAACCACGCGTCCGTGCTCTCGTCGGTCGTTCCGGTCTTTCCCGCGAGCGGCCGGCCCAGCTGCGCCGCCGCAGCCCCGGTTCCGTCCGTGATTACCCCGGCGAGCAGCGCGTTGACGACCGCCGCGACCTCGGGCGAGAGCGCCTCGGTGGCCGCGGGCCGCGCGGTCTCGAGGGCGGTCCCGTCGCGATCGCGCACCTCGAGGACGAGGTGGGGCTCGACGCGCACGCCCTCGTGCGCGAACGCGCCGTAGGCCGATGTCAGCTCGAGCAGGCTCACCTCGAAGGCGCCGAGCGCCATGGAGGGGTAGGGGCGGAGGGCCGTGGTCAGGCCGAGCTTGCGGGCGAGGTCGATGACCGGCGCGTAGCCCGTCTGGTCGAGCACCCGCACCGTCGCGACGTTCGCGGACTTCTCGAGCGCCTCGCGGAGGGTGAGCAGGCCGTAGTACTTGAGCCCGTAGTTCTCCGGTTGATAGGGCGTGAGCGTGCCCGGCTCGACGAACACGGTCGGCGCGTCGAGGACGCGATCGCCCAGCGTCAGGCCCCGCATCAAAGCCGCGGTGTAGACGATCGGCTTGAACGCCGAGCCCGCCTGCCGCCGCGCCTGGACCGAGCGATCGAACTCGCTGCGGCGGAAGTCGAAGCCGCCGACGAGCGCTCGGACCTCGCCGGTCGCGGGATCGATCGCGACGAGCGCGCCTTCCACCGCGGGCTCCTGCTCGAGCCCGAAAACCGCTTGACTCTCGATCTTCGCGGAGAGCACGCGCACCCGTACCACGTCGCCTTGCTTCACGAGCGCGCCCGGGTCCGCCTTCCCCGTCCACGCGATGCTCTCGGGATCGAGCGCGCCCTCGAGCGCCCCGGCCTTGACGCGCACCCGGCCGCGGCCCGCCGAGACCACGACTCCGTCCACGATCGCTCCTTCGGTCACCCCGTCGCGCCAGGAGGCGCTCGCCCACTTGGCGGGGTCCGTCCCCGTGGGGACGCGATCGATGCGGCCGCGCCACCCTTGGCGCTTGTCGAGCTTGCGCAGCCCCGACTCCATCGCCGCGTTCGCCGCACGCTGCATCGCCGGGTCGAGGCCCGTCTTGACCTCGAGTCCGCTCCGGTAGATCCCCTCGTCGCCGTAGCGTGCCTGGAGGAGCCGCCGTACCTCTTCGACGAAGTAGGGCGCGAGATCGGTCGCGTCGCGGTGCGGGAGCAGGGTGAGCGGCGCACCCTTCGCCGCGTTGGCCTCGGCGCGGGTGAGCACCTTCTCCTCGGCCATGCGATCCAGGACGTGGTTGCGCCGCCGGACGGCCGCGTCGGGGTTCTTCAGCGGCGAGAGCGCTTCGGGGCGCTGGACCAGCCCGGCGAGCAGCGCGGCCTCGGGGAGCGTCAGCTCGGGGGCGTGCTTGGAGAAATAGAGCTGCGACGCCGCCTCGAGCCCGTAGCGGCCGTGCCCCATGTACACCTGGTTGCAGTACATCCGGAGGATCTCCTCCTTGGAGTACCGCCGCTCGATCTCGAGCGCGAGCATCATCTCCTGGACCTTGCGCTTCGCGGTCTTGGCGGGCGTCAGGAAGAGATTCCGCGAGAGCTGCTGGGTAATCGTGCTCGCTCCCTGCTCGAACGACATCGTCGTGATGTCGTGCCACGCCGCCCGAGCGATCCCCTTGAGGTCCACGCCCCCGTGCTCGTAGAAGTGGCTGTCCTCCACGGCGACGAGCGCCTGCTCGAAGTTCTTCGGGATGTCCTTCTGGGCGAGGAGCGTCCGCCGCTGGTCGCCGAAGCTCCCGATCGACGAGCCGTCCTTCGCGACCACGCGCGTGTTGAGCGCGGGGGTGTAGCGGTCGAGCCCCTCGACGCTGGGGAGGTCGAGCTTGAGCCCGTAGCCGAGGCTCGCTCCACCGATCATCACGGGGAGCAACACCGCCCCGAGAACGAGCGTGCGCTTCTTCGTCCGGCTCATGACAGGGAAGTTAGCACGCGGCGTGCCCGCTGAGAATCGCGCCCACGGGCGCGGGGGCGCCCTCTCGGCGTGTCCGACCCGCCACGCGGCGTGGGCGCCCCGACGCGTTAGGATCCAGGGATGATCGTTTCGAAATTCGGGGGGACCTCGGTCGCCGACCGCGACGCGATCGCCCGCCTCGTCTCGATCGTCGGGGCGCGCCGGCCGGAGGGCGTCCTGGTCGTCGTCTCCGCGCTGTCCGGGGTCTCGGACGCGCTCATCGCGACGATGGATGCGGCGCTTCGCGCGGACGCCGCGGCGGCGGCACGGCTCACGGAGGCCCTCGCAGCGCGCCACCGCGCGCTGCTCGGGGAGCTCGGCGGCGAGGCCGAGGCCCCGGCCGTGGAGGCGCTGCTCGTCGAGCTCGAGGAGCTCTCGCGCGGGGTGAGCTTGGTCCGCGACGCGACGCCGTGGATGCGCGCGCGCTTCGTCGGGGCCGGAGAGCTGCTCTCGAGCCGGATCGTCGCCGCCGCGCTTCGAGTGGCGGGGCTCGATCCCGCGTGGCTCGACGCGCGGGAGATCGTGCGGACGGCGGGGACCGATCCCGAGCGGGACGCGCCGGAGGCGGCGGCGATCGCGGAGCTGGCGCGGGCACGCTGGCCCGGCGTCTGGGCGGGGCGGGTCGCGGTGACGCAGGGGTTCATCGGCGGGGCGCTCCGGGACGGCGCCTTGCAAACCACGCTCCTCGGCCGCGGCGGATCGGACTATTCGGCGTCGCTGCTCGGCGCGGCGCTTGCCGCGCGGCGCGTCGAGATCTGGACCGACGTGGACGGCGTGCTGACGGCGCATCCTCGGGTCGTCTCCGGCGCGCGCCGGGTGAAGCAGCTCTCGTTCGCCGAGGCGAGCGAGCTCGCGTACTTCGGGGCGAAGGTGCTCCACCCCGCGACGCTGCTGCCGGCGATCGAAGCGGCGATCCCGGTCTGGGTCGGGAACGCGCGCCGGCCCGAAGGGGAAGGCACGACGATCCTCCCGGAGGGCGTCCGGGCGAAGGACGGCCGGTTCGCGGTCAAGGCGATCGCCGCCAAGCGGGGGATCACGGTCGTGCACGTCGTCTCCTCGCGCATGCTCATGGCCCACGGATTCCTCGCGCGGATCTTCGCGGTCTTCGACGCGCACCGCACCGCCGTGGACCTCATAGCGACCTCCGAGGTGTCGGTCTCCCTGACGATCGACGACGCGAGCCGCCTTCCGGCGATCGTCGCCGACCTCGCGTCGCTCGGGCGCGTCGAGGTGCAGCGCGGCATGGCGGTCGTCTGCCTCGTCGGCGAGGGGATGCAGGGGAACGCGGGGGTGACCGCCGAGGCGCTGCGGGTGCTCGAGCGCCGGCCGGTGCGGCTGCTCACGCAGGGCGCCTCGGCGATCAACCTGAGCGTCGTGCTCCCCGAGGAGGCGGTGACGGGGGCGGTGCGGGACCTTCACGACGCCTTCTTCCGCGGCCCGCTCCCGCCCGAGGTCTTCGGAGAGCCCGGCGAGGCCGCGGAGCCCGCGGCGGAGAGGCCGCTGCCCGCCGGAGGACGCGATGGGTTGCTCGCGCTCGCGGGCCGCCTCGGGACCCCGCTGTACGTCTACGACCTCGACGTCGTCGGGGCGCGCGTGGAGGCGCTTCGCCGCGCGCTTCCGCTCGCCCCGGGGCGGCTGCTGTACGCCTGCAAGGCGAATGCGCACCCGTCGATCTTGACCGCGCTCGCCGCGTGGGGCGTCGGCATCGAGGCCGCCTCCCCCGGAGAGGCGGAGCGCGCCCTGTCGTGCGGGCACCGGCCCGAGGACGTGCTCTTGTCCGCGACCAACGCGCGCGCCTCGGATCTGGCCGCCATCGCCGCGCGCGGGTGCCCGCTCGCCTTGGGCTCGATCGCCGACCTCGAGAAGCTCGGCCGGTCGGGCATCGCGGCGCGCGTGCTCTTGCGCCTGAACCCGGGGACGGGCGCCGGCCACCACCGGCACGTCGTCACGGGCGGAGCTCAGAGCAAGTTCGGGATCGGCCTCGACGAGCTCGACGCCGCGCGGGCGAAGGCAATGGCCTGCGGGCTCTCGGTCATCGGCCTCCACGCGCACGGTGGTTCGGGGGTCTCCGATCCGGCGCCGCTGCTCGAAGCCGCCGACGCCTTGATCGCCGCCGCCCGCCGCTTTCCCGACGTGCAGGTGCTGGATTTCGGGGGAGGGTTCGGGATCCCCTACCGGGACGGCGAGCGGGAGCTCGACCTCGCGGCGTACGGGGAAGAGCTCGGAAGGCGGCTCGAGGCGGCGGCGACGGAGCGGGGCGCGCGGCCCCAGGCGTGGTTCGAGCCCGGCCGGTTCCTCGTCGGCCCGGCCGGCGTGCTGCTCGCGCAGGTCACGACGCGCAAGGCGTCCGGGGGCCACGTCTTCATCGGCGTGGACACGGGGATGAACCATCTGCTCCGCCCCGCGCTGTACGGCGCCTACCACCGGATCGTGAACCTCTCCTCGCCGGACGCGCCGCTCGAGTCCGTCGAGGTCGTCGGCAACGTCTGCGAGGCCTCGGACGTCTTCGCGTCCTCCCGGCTGCTTCCGCGCGCGGAGGAGGGGGACGTGCTGGCGTTCCTCGACGCGGGCGCGTACGGCATGGCGATGGCGAGCGCGTACTGCCTCTGGCCGCTTCCCGGGGAGGTCGTGGTCGGCGCGAGCTAGAATTCCCGCATGCCTCCGTTCGAGATCGTCTCCACGTTCCGGCCGACGGGGGACCAGCCGCGCGCGATCGAGGATCTGACGCGCGGGCTCTCGGAGGGGCGGCGCGACCAGGTGCTGCTCGGGGTCACAGGCTCCGGCAAGACGTTCACGATCGCGCAGGTGGTCGAGCGCGCCCAGCGCCCGACGCTCGTGCTCGCGCACAACAAGACGCTGGCCGCCCAGCTCTACCAGGAGTTCAGGCGCCTTTTCCCGAGGAACGCGGTCGAGTACTTCGTCTCGTACTACGACTACTACCAGCCGGAGGCGTACGTCCCGCAATCCGACACGTACATCGAGAAGGAATCCACGATCAACGACGAGATCGACCGGATGCGGCACGCGGCGACGCGCGCGCTGTTCGAGCGGCGCGACGTCCTGATCGTGGCGAGCGTCTCGTGCATCTACGGCCTCGGATCCCCCGAGGCCTACCACGGGATGATGCTGCTGCTCGAGCGCGGGATGCGCCTCGACCGCGACTTCGCCCTGCGGAAGCTCGTCGAGATCCAGGACCGGCGCGTCAACACCGACCTCGAGCGCGGGGCGTTCCGCGTGCGCGGCGACGTGCTCGAGATCTGGCCGTCCTACGCCGAGGACGCGCTGCGGGTGGAGTTCTTCGGGGACGAGATCGAGTCGATCTCCCGGATCGACGTCGTGCGCGGCAAGGTCGTGGAGACGCTGCCGCGCCACCCGGTCTACCCGAACTCCCACTACGTGACCCCGCGGGAGACGATGCTCCGCGCGATGGAGTCGATCCAGGCGGAGCTCGCCGCCCGCCTCGCGGAGCTCGAGCGCGAGGGGAAGCTCCTCGAGGCGCAGCGCCTGAGCCAGCGCACGAGCTTCGACCTCGAGATGATGCGCGAGGTCGGCTACTGCCAGGGGATCGAGAACTACTCGCGGCACCTGACCGGCCGGGCGCCCGGCGAGGCGCCCCCGACGCTCATGGACTACCTGCCCACGGACTCGCTTCTGGTCGTGGACGAGAGCCACGCCTCGATCCCGCAGGTGCGCGGGATGTACTTCGGGGACCGCTCGCGCAAGCAGACCCTGGTCGGGTTCGGTTTCCGGCTCCCCTCGGCGCTCGACAACCGCCCGCTGACCTTCGAGGAGTTCGACGCGCGCCGCGGCCCCGCGATCTACGTCTCGGCGACCCCCGGCCCCTACGAGCTCACCCTGACCGGCGGGGAGTTCATCGAGCAGGTCGTGCGGCCGACGGGCCTCGTCGACCCGGTGGTCCACGTGCGCCCGATCGACGGGCAGGTCGACGATCTCCTCAAGGAGATCCGCGACCGGGTCGAGCGGAAGGAGCGGGTGCTCGTCACGACCTTGACCAAGCGCATGGCCGAGGACCTCACCGAGTACTACCGCGACGTCGGGGTGCGCGTGGAATACCTCCACTCCGACGTCGAGACGCTCGAGAGGGTGAAGATCCTGCGCGACCTGCGCAGGGGAGAGTTCGACGTGCTCGTCGGCGTGAACCTCCTGCGCGAGGGGCTGGACCTTCCCGAGGTCAGCCTCGTCGCGATCCTCGACGCCGACAAGGAGGGGTACCTGCGCTCGGAGGGCTCCCTGATCCAGACGATCGGCCGCGCCGCGCGCCACGTCCGCGGGACCGCGATCCTCTACGCCGACAAGATGACCGGCTCGATGAAGGCCGCGCTCGACGAGACCGCGCGCCGCCGCGCCCGGCAGGAGGCGTACAACGTCGAGCACGGGATCACGCCCGAGAGCATCGTGCGCGCGATCGACGACCTGCTCACCTCCGAGATCGCCGCCGACTACTCGACCGTCGGTCTCGACGAGCCCGACGCCGAGGAGATCTTCGAGGACCAAGAGGCGCTCGTCGCCGAGATCGCGCGCCTCGACAAGGCGATGCGGGCCGCCGCCGGGCGCCTCGAATTCGAGGAGGCAGCAGGGATTCGCGACCGCATCCGGTACCTGGAGACCAAGGGCGTGCTCGCGTGAGCGCCTACTGGCACCCCCTCTCTGCGGTGTACTTGGAGGAGCCGCCGATGCGCGCCTCCACGGTCGCGCTGCGCATGCTCCTCTCCGGCGAGGGGGGCGCGCGCGTCCGCTACGGCGGGGACCGCATGTGGCCGGCGCTCCGCCACGGGCAATCGCTCCGGGTCGTCCCGCTCGCCGAGCGCGGCCCGGTCGCGGGCGAGGTCGTTCTCGCGGTCGAGGGCGGCATCCCCGACCTCCTCCGCGTCGAGTCCGCCGCGGAGGACGTCGCGGTAGCTGCGGACTCCGGGGACAAGACGTCGTGGACGGTGTCGCCACGGGACATCCTCGGTCGCATGGCGGAGTCTCCGCGGCGCGGGCGGTTCGGAAGCTGGCACCGCGTGTGGCTCGACGTGCGCGAGGCGTGGACCGGCCGGCCCGACGCGGAGTCCGACCCGGCCGAGAGCGTGCGGGACAAGTACGACGAGCAGGCGGTCTTCTACGCTCGAAGCGACGCGCCGCCCCTCGACCCGGCGCTCGCCTCGCGCATCGCGGCCTCGGTCACCCGGGGGGGCCGCGTGCTCGTCGCCGGCAGCGGTACCGGGCGGGAAGCCTTCGCCCTCGAGGCGATGGGTTTCGAGGTCGCCGGCATCGACTTCTCACCTCGAATGGTCGAGATCGCGCGGGCGGCCGCCACGGAGCGGGGCTCGCGGGCCGCGTTCGTCGCGGCCGACCTCCGCCGCCACGAAGAGCGGGAGAACGCGCTCGCCGCCGTCGTCTTCACCTACGACGTCTACAGCTTCCTCCCCTCCGCTCCCGCGCGGCTCGACGTCCTATCCCGGCTCGCGCGGGCGCTGGCTCCGGGAGGCGCGCTGTTCCTTTCCGCACGCCGCCGGTCCAAGCCCGGGGATCTCGTCGTCCTGACGATTCAATGGCTCGCCGCGCTCCTGCGCGGGCGGCGGAGTGCGTGGGGCGATTCGCACACCCGCTGGCTGGACGGGGACGGACGGCTGCGACGCTCGTTCGTCCATGTCTTCACGCCGCGCGCCCTCGACGCGGAGCTCGCCCGTGCGGGGTTCGAGCTCGTCGACTGGAAGGGTGGGCACGGTCACTACCGGTTCGCCGGGGGAGCGCGGGCGTGAGCGAACGCTGGAGCTCCAAGGGGGGCCGGTCCTACCCGGTGCGCCACGGCGAGCCGCCCGGCGCGGAATACTTTGCGCGGCCACGCGACCCGGCGGGAGCCGGCCGCGTCGTGCTCGCGCTGGATCGACTGGCGATCGTGCTCACCGGACTCGATGTGATCCTGACGGACGCGCTCCGGACGAGGTATGGCGCCTATCTCGACGACGTCCGTGCCGACGGCGCGGCGGACCTCGTCGTCGAGGTCGCGCGCGAGTCGATCGAGTACTTCATCGAGCCGCCGCAGGCGCCCGAGTTCAACCCCGTCTGGATCGCGTGCGACGGGACGCGGCTCCGCTACTGCGGGTACGCCCTCGCGGGGTGGCTCGACACCGAGGCGCGTCGCGGCGCGATCGTGCTCGGGACGGGCCGCGCGGAGCCGGAGATGCACGCCGTCGAAAACTTCATCCGGTGCGCCGTCGCGTGGTGCGCCGCGGAGCGCGGCGGCGCTCTCGTGCATGGCGCGTCCGCGGTGCGGAACGGGAAGGGCTACCTGTTCTTCGGCGAGTCGGGCGCGGGGAAGTCGACCCTCTCCGAGGTGAACACGCGCGGTTCGGTCGTCAGCGACGACCTCTCCCTCCTCCTCCCGCGCCCGGACGGGGGCCTGGATCTCGTGGGGAGCCCCTTCCGGGGAACCTACGAGGGAGGGCCCCCGGTGCTGGGGCGATACCCGCTCGCGGCGGGATTCCGGATCGTCAAGTCGGAGCGGGCGGCCGTTCGTGCCGTGCCGCGACCGATCGCCTTCGGTCAGCTGGTCGGGAACCTGACCTTCGTTGCCGAGGCGTTCTCGAAGCGGCCCGACCTGTTCGCGCGCGTCGAGCGCGCGTTCGCGCAGGTGCCGCTCCATCACCTCGAGTTCAGGAAGGACGATTCTTACTGGGACGCGATCGGCGCGGCGGGGTTATGAGCGACGACACCGGATTGAGGCAAGCACGCCTGAAGGAGTTCCGGCTCAATGGCTTCGTGATCCTCCGCGGGTTCCTCCCCGCCGAATACGTCGCGTCGCTGTGGGAGCAGTTGCTTCCGATCCTCCGCGGCGAGAAGGAGCGGGGGGATCGGGAGGACCCCGCCAACAGGCGCGGCCCCGGCCGGTATTCGTTCGACATGTCCGTCTACGCGAAGCTGCTGGGCGGCCCGCTGGCCGATCCGCGGTACCGCGAGAATCCCGTGGTGGAGGATCTCGTGGAGGCGATCTTGGGTCCGCGCCCGACCTGGGGGCGGGGATGGTCGCGCGTGGAGTGCGTGTTCAAGGGATCGGAGCACATGGGATGGCATTCGGATCAGGTGCGCGACGAAACCCCGGATCCGGACGCGCCGAACCGTACGGTGCGCGTGACCTACAACATCCCGCTGACCGATTTCACCTGGGCCAACGGCTCGACGGAGTTCATTCCGGGGACGCACCTGCAGTCTTGGAGCTTCCTCAACCAGTCCTTCCTGGATGTTCCGAACGTTCATGTGGTGCAGCCGGTCCTGATGCGGGGCGACGTGATCCTGCGCGATGGGAACACGCTGCACCGCGGCGTGCCCAACTGGACCGACGTGCCGCGCGCGATGCTCGACCAGACGTACCGGACAGCCAAGGCCTCGGGGCCGTGACGCCGTCGGAGACGGTGAGCGTCGACTTTTCCGGGATCGGGATCCAGGTTGCCGGGGTCGATCCGAGGCTCGCCGCGGGGCTGCGCGACGTCTGGAAGGGCTTCACGGTCGCCGCCGTCCACGATCCCGTGCTCGTCGTGGAGGTGGAGGACGACCCGGCCCCTCTCACTCCCGGCCGGCAGATGGCCGCTGGTTCGCGCGCGAGCCGCGACGCCGCCGGCGTTCGCCTGGCGCGCAACGAGGGAGGGGTGTCGATCGACGCCGCGGCCGGTCGCGCGCACGTGCGGCTTGCGTCCGGCGATGACGGCCGCCGGATCTGGGGTCTCGTCAACCTCGTGAACGCCGCGCTCGGCTTCGCGCTCGAACGGCACGGCGGAGGGCTCCTCCACGCGGCCGGGATCGTGCTCGCCGGGCGGGCGTTCGTTCTCGTCGGGGCCGAGGGGGCCGGCAAGACGACCTTCGCGCGCGTCGCGGCCGGCGCTGGCCTGCCCGTCCTGAGCGACGATCAGGTCGTGGTCGTCGCGTCCGGAGGACGCTGCGACGCGGTCGCCGCTCCCATTCGGCACCGGGACTTCCCGGGCCCGGGTCCCGGACGCTGGCCGATCGCCGCGTTCCTCCTGCCGGTCCATGGCGCACCCTCGGCGATATCGCCGGCCGGCCGATTGGATCTCATGGCGCGGCTTGCCGCGAACCTGCTGTACGGGACGCCGCTCGGCCACGGCGAGACGCTCGATCGTCTCGCCGCGGGAGCGCCCGCCCGCTGGCTGACCTTCGCGCCCGAGCCGTCGTTCCTCAGGCTGCTAGAGGCCGAACAGTAGCCCGACGACGTCCGAGCGGTCGTCGGTCCAGTGCGCGCGGGCCGGATAGGCCGCGGGATCGGAGACGAGCTTGCTCCACCCTCCCGAGCCTTCGACCGGCAGACGCGAGCCCGGCGTGCCGACCACGCCCCATTTCGAGAGATCCTTCCCCTCGAAGATCTGCTGGGGGGTCAGCGTCGTGTCGCGCATCACCGCCGCGGGCGCGCTGAGATCGGCGGCGATCGCGCCCAGCACCGGGTCGAGCGCGAGGTAGCGGTTCGTCAGGTGGAAGGCGACGCAGCCGCCGGGCTTGAGGCGGGACAGGTACAGCGCGAGCGCCTCCCTCGTGATCAGGTGCGCAGGGATCGCGTCCGAGCTGAAGGCGTCCACGACGATGAGGTCGAAGCTCCTCTCGCCCCGAGCCGCGAGCGAGCGGCGCCCGTCGCCGAGCACGATCGTCGTCTCGGCGCGCGCGTCGGTGATGTAGGTGAACAGCCGGGCGTCGCGCGCGATCGCGGCGACCTTCGGGTCGATCTCGAAGAACGTGAACCGCTCGCCGGGCTCCCCGTAGGCGGCGATCGTTCCGGCGCCGAGCCCCACGACGCCGACGTCGGCCACGGGTCCCTTCAGGCGCAGGGCGCGGACGACGTCTCCCAGCGGGCCGGAGGGGTGGTAGTACGTCGTCGGCACCCGGCGGCGCTCGGGGTCGAGCGGCTGGCTCCCGTGCCGCGTCACGCCGTCGACGAGCACGTTGAGCTTCTGCGACAGCAGCACTTGCCGCCCCGAGGCGTCGGTTCCGAGCATCGAGGGCCCGGTGACGCGGACGACGCGGTGCACGCCGTAGAAGCTCCGGTCGCGGTGCAGGGCGCTGACAGGCGATTGGTTGGCGACCCATGCGGCGGCGAGGAGCGCCGTGAGGCTCCACGCGAACCGGCGCGGCCATCCGATCGTCCCGAGCGCGATCAGCGCGGGGACGAGCGTCTGTAACCACCCGGTCCAGCGCGCTCCTTCGGCCGAGGTGGGCACGAGGCGGCTCGTCACGACCGCGGCGAGCGCCACGGCGATCGGCGCCGCCGCGTCGAGCGCCGTCGACAGCCCCGGCCGGCGCGTCTCCGTCTCCTTCGGCGCTCCCAAGAACACCGCGAGCGCCAGCGCGATCGGATACTCCGCGACCGTGGAGAACAGCGACGGCGCGACGATCGCGTTGAAGACGCCCCCCAAGGCGCCGCCCACCGCGATCGCCAGGTAGTACTCGGTCAGGTGCTCGCGATCGGGGCGGCCTTCCGCGAGCCGGCCGTGGAGGAGAAGGCCGAGCGCGAACAACGTGGCGAGCGGGAGGACGAGGACCGGCAATCCCCACGCGCGCACCGGTTCGTAGAAGGAGCAGGCGGTCGCCACCGCGAGCACGCCGTACGCCGTCGCCAAAGCGCCACGGTGCAGGCGCACGCGCGGCGCGAAGGCGAGCACGAAGGTCAGGAGGTAGATCGCGAGCGGCACGACCCACAGCAGCGGGACCGCCGCGAGGTCGGTCGAGATGTGCTGGGTCGTCGCGATGGTCGCGCTCGAGGGGACGAGGGCGAGAGCGGCCCAGAGCGCACGCCGGCGCCACGTCGGGGCCGGGGTGGGAGCAGGGCGGGTCTCGACCCTCGTGCGTCCCGCGAGCAAGAGCCCGGCACATCCCGCGATGAGGAGCGCCAGCGCGCCGTACGATGCCGACCACGCGCCCGCCTGGGAGAGGCCGGCGGCTCCCGCGGCGGTCCCTAGGGCGCGGGCGGGCAGACGCGGCTCGACGAGAAGCGGGTAGAGCAGCAGTCCCGCGAAGCTTCCGGCGTTGCTCGCCGCGTAGAGGAAGTACGGGTCCGACGCACGCGGATCGTCGGTCGAAGCGAACCAGCGCTGCACGAGCGGCCCGGTCGCCGCGACCGCGACGTAGGGGAGCCCGAAGCCGACCGCCAAGGCGACGAGGAGCCAGAGCGCGGGAGACGCGTCCACCGGAGGCAGGCCGGCCCGG
>Ga0137436_1000227_pt1 | contig 17959 bp, 18 predicted proteins | sample EasRivERMGT119_2_FD_102328 | JGI IMG/M metagenome (GOLD analysis project Ga0137436, IMG submission 102328) | Soil microbial communities from meander-bound floodplain in the East River, Colorado, USA - East River MetaG ERMGT119_2 | ecosystem: Environmental > Terrestrial > Soil > Floodplain ...
CCGATCGCGCACAGCAGGTTGACGCCGTTGACCCTGATTTCGGTGATGGTGCGCATCGTGGAGCTGCCGCTCGCGCTGTTGATTTGCACCTTGCCGGTGGCCCGGGAGGTCGCAATGCTCGAGGAGCTGATGGTGATCGCGGCGCCGGCGCCGGCCGAGCCGAGCGCTGCCTGCGTGATCAGCACGCTCGCGCCCACCTGGGTGGCGTTGAAGTTGGCGTGCGCGTCGACCTGCGGCCGGATGAGCGCGGCGGCATCGGCCGGCGTCGAGCCGGCCGGGATGTTGATGGTGCCGCTGAAGATGGTGGTGCCGCCGATGGTGATCTGGGTGACGGTGCCGCCGCCCGCCGCCACGGCGGTAACGTTGATCTGGCCCTCGTTGGCGATGGCCGGGAAGGTGCCGGTCTGCGAGGCAGTGACGCCAAGGTGCTTCGGATAGACGAAGCTGCCGAGCTTCTTGCGCTGGCAGCGGTTGGTGAACGGCGTGACAGTGTCTTCCAGCAGGCCCGCGTTATTGCACCAGCGCACGCCGCTGAAGACGAAGGTCGACTGCTCGGCGACCGTCAGTTCCGCCTGCCCCTTGCAGGTGGTCAGCTCGGTGTCAGAGCACAGCTCGGGGGTGCGGAACGTGTGCGTGGCGGTGATCTGCGAACCGCTCTTGCAGGTACCGGAAGTGGGGACGGCGGGGCTGCCGGTCGATTGGCAGTACCGCGCGGTCTGCATGCGGTAGTAGTACGGCCCGACGCCGACGTACTTCTTGTTCCCGTTGTTCCCGTCGTTGCCGAGCATGAACTGGTAGTTCGGGTAGTCATAGCCGCTGTTCTGGCGGCAGTCCGACCCGTTCGCCGCGTCGCCGTAGTTCTTGCACCACACGCGGTCGGGGTAGTTGGCGGCGAGGTTGACGTAGTCCGTCGAGCTGCCGCGCTGGTCGTAGTTCTCGACGTTGTACATGTCGGTGCGCACCACCGTCCAGCCGGTGGTCGCGGCGTCGGTCTGCGACGCCATCGGCGTGCCGTCGTACTGCAGCGCCGGGCGGTACTGGATCCCCGGGTTGTAGTAGATGGTGTTGAAGTCCGGGCTCATGAACGGCGGGTCGCCGGGCACGCACGGATCCGGCAGGCCGTCGATGCGCCCCGAGGTGTCGTCGTACTGCAGGCTCTGCCCGCCGCCGTTGCCGTAGGTGCCGGCGTCGCCGGAGTCGAAGCAGCCGGCGGTGGTGGTGACGGTGCCGGTGGGCTGCGGGTCGTCGACGTAGTCGGGCATGAACTCGCGCGCCATCGAGCCCGAGTCGTCGAGGATGAACATGATGTTCGGCTTCACCGAGCTGGCCGAGGTGCCGAGGGGCTCGTTGGCGATGGTCAGCACCTGCGCCTGGGGCGCGGGCACGACTCCGAGGGCGCCCAGCGCGAGCGCCAGGGCGGTGAGTTTCGGGTGCTCGATTCTTGGCTTCATGATGTTCTCCGCGACTTCAGTTCAGCACTGCCTGTATGTAGCTCTTCGTGTTGCGCGGGCCGCTGACGCGGACCGTGACGCGATAAAAGACGGTCGCGGTCCCCGGCAGGCTCTGCACGCCGTAGGTCACCGCTCCCTTGGTGCCGCCGGCCGTCGAGCCGCCGGCGCCGGCGGACGCCTTGAGGCATTTCGCCTTCTCGACCGCGCCCTCGAGCTCGCACAGCCGATGGATCACGTACGCGATGACGTAGGCGGGATCGGGCGAGGCCACAGTCGTGGCCTGGCTGTCCCACGGGTAGTCGTCGCTGGTGGTCGGGGTGGTGCCGACGAAATCCAGCCCCGCCTGCCAGTTCGCCCAGTAACCGGTGTTGCCGCCGGGCTGGTTGCCTACAAGCAGGGAGTTGTTACCGGTCATCCAGGCGCGCGCCGACTCGATGCCGTTGTCGCCCAGCGCGGTAGTGGCCTGGCGGAAGGCCAGGTTGCCGGCGATCAGCACGTTGGTGTCGACCGAGCGCATCAGCGCCACGCCGGCGAGCGACATCGCCACCAGCACGATCAGCGCGATGAACAGGATGACGCCGCGCTGCGCGCGGCGGGCGGCGATGCGCAGCGGTCTCATGCTGGCCTCCAGATCATGTTGCGCAGCGGCACGATGGTCTCGAAGCCGCGGTATTTGTAGCAGCTGGGCAGCCCACCCGGCACATTGAAGGTACCGCCGCTCCAGTTGACGGTCTCCGAGCCGACCAGGGTCGCCTCGCAGGCGCCGCCGGGGGTCGACGGCCGCTCGTAGTTTCCGCTGCGGGCGAGGACCGCGATGCGGATCGCCCGCACCTGCAGCCAGCCCGCGCCGGTGGTCGGCGTAACGGTGTCCCAGGTGTCGACGACGTCGTCGCCGCCGGTGTCCTTGCCGTAGAGCGCCTGCATGTCGACGATGTCGTCGACCAGGTCTATCGGCAACGTGTCGCCGAGGATCGCCGACATGTCGGCCATCTGCAGCTTGTTGCTGACTACCGTGTAGCGGCGCCACAGCGGGGTGGTGCCGAGGCCGAAGATCAGCGAGCCCGAGCCGAAGGCGGGCATGGTGGCGATGGCCGGGTCGTTCCAGTCGCCGCCGACGTGCACCAGCTCCTGCGTCACCGGGTTGGGGATGGCCGAGATCTGTACCAGGCCGCAGGTGGTGCCGCTCGCCATCACCGCCAGGTTGCCCATGTCGAAGCCGCCGATGCCGTCGGGCTTGATCGCGGTCTGCGAAGTCGCCATCGTCTCGAGCAGCGTGGTCGGCAGCACGCGCTCGGCGTCGGTGGCCGCGAAGATGGTGATGCTGTCGGTGCTGCCGGCCGCGTTCTGCACGATCACCACCGGCGCCAGCGTGAGCGCGGGCCGGGCGCCGGCCAGCGTGGCGTTGGGCGGGAAGGACCAGCGGCCCTTGTAGTAGTAGCGCACCGGGCTGCAGCCCACGCCGACGCAGCTGCATTCGAGCGCGCCGGAATGGTTGACGCCGAAACCCGCCTGCCTGATCTCCCGCTCGAGCATGTAGAGGGCGATGGCGCCGCTCACCTGCGCGGTGCCGGCGCCGCTGGTCGAGCGCTGGTACTGGTCGTTGGTGACGTACAGGTGCGCGATGATGATGATGCCGATCAGGCCGACCAGCATGCCGACCATCAGCTCGACCAGGCTCATGCCGGCCTGGCGCCTGCGCGTCGCGTGCGTACGGGCGCTCATCATGTCCCGCCGTTGATGCGGCTGGTCATCTCGAAGCGGCGCGTCTGCGCCTCGCCCGGCTGGGTCCAGCTGACGGTAACCGTGACCAGGTCGATGTCGGGTGCCGGCGCGATCACGATGACACCGGTGCCTGTGGGCAGCAGCCTGGCGACGCTGGTCTTCCAGTCGTCGCGCGGGGCGTAGGCCGGAGCAAGAGTCGTGTCGTATTTGGCCATGTTGGTGCGATCCACCCACATCTGGGCGACGATCTGGCCGGCGATGAATCCCGCCTCGCTGCGGTACTTGGCATCGGTGGTGCTGCGCATCGCGGCGGCCTGCATGCCGATCAGCGCGAGGATGCCGACCGAAAAGATCAGCAGGCCGATCAGCGCCTCGATCAGCATCACGCCTGCCTGTTGGTTGCGTGCGCGCACGGCGTCTCCTACGGGCATATCCGGGGGTCGGTGGCGTCGAGCACCTGCGGGTCGCACATGCGCACCTGCCCGCCGCTGCTGACCACGACGCGCATGCAGCGCATCTGGCCGGGCTGGTCGCCGCAGGCGCCGCCGGCGGGATTGGTGATGTTGACCGTGAGGGCGCCGGTAGTGAGGCGCCCCAGGCCGTTGAACACGACCACCGAGGCGCTGGAGGTGAGCACCGTGTTGGGCGAGCCCTCCATGCCGTCCTTCTTCTGGATGATCATCGCCCCGGTGTCGGACGGGTCCTCAGCGCACACGCCGGCCGGGTCGCCGAGGCTCACGACCCAGCTCTTGCCCAGCGTCGTCAGCACGCAGCCGGTGGTGAGCGACTCGACGAACTGGAAGCGCACCGACGCGTTGCGCTTGAGGGCTTCGGCGCGCGCCAGCTGCAGGCCGGAGAAGGTGGTCTCGGCGTGGGTGCGGATCTGCGTGTTCTGCAGCCAGTGCCCCATCGCCGGCAGGCCGATCATGATCAGGATGCCGAGCACCGTTATGCCGATCATCAGCTCGATCAGCGTCACGCCCTGCTCGGTGCGGCGGATCAGCATTGCGCGGGTTTCTTGGCGATCCAGCACGCGGCGTTCGCGCCGTAGCCGGCGAGCGCCATCGTCGAGCCCGAAACCATGCCGGTCGTCTTGGTGTTGGATTCGTTGATGGTGAAGGTCAGGCCGGCCAGCCCGCCGATGCCGGTGGCCGTGATGGTGTAGCGCTGGTCCCCGGCGGGGCTGGCCGCCGGATTGGTGGAGGCGCAGGCGAAGGTGAAGTACTTGGCGTCTCCTACCGTCGGCACGTTGCCACCCGGCACGCCGCAAGTGCCGCCGCCGGTCGTGGTGCTGTAGCGCCGGTTGTCCTGGTAGTACTGCTCCATCTTGATGCGCAGATTGGAGAGGTTCGCGGTCGCCTCGGCGAACTTGCTGCGCGTGATGTAGTTGGTGTAGTTCGGTACCGCGATCGCGGCGAGTACCGCGACGACCGCGACAACGATCATGAGCTCGATGAGCGTGAAGCCCCTTGCCTTACGCATGCTGCCTCCCTTATTGGATATGAATGCTAGATAGCCCCGTCCTGGGCCGCAAAACAGGGCGACCAGCGGCGCGAATCGCAGTCCGAACGGTGCGATGCGGCGCAGTATATCGGAACTAGTTCACGCTCCGCGGGGGGTTGCCGCCGGGGTGGTTATAATTCCTCGCTCTGCTGGCGTAGCTCAGTTGGTAGAGCAGTCGCTTCGTAAGCGTCAGGTCGCGTGTTCGAGTCACGCCGCCAGCACCGAGTAAACGCCCATGGCCGCCAGCATCCTGATAGTGGACGACGATCAAAGCATCCGCGATCTGCTGCGGCTGCACCTCAGCGCCGCCGGCTACGAGGTGCACGTCGCGGAGGATGCGATCTCGGCCGGCTACATGGTGCTGCGCAGCCCGCCCGACCTGATCATCACCGACATCAACATGCCGCACATGGACGGCTTCGAGTTCATCGCCGCGCTGCGCTCCGACCGCGCGGTACCGCGCATCCCGGTGATCTTCCTCACCTCGGTCGAGGACGGCGACCTGCGCGGCAAGGAGCTCGGCGCGGTGGGCTACGTCACCAAGCCGGTGCGCGCCGACCGGCTGCTGTCGCTGGTGGCGCAGCACGTGCCCGGCGGCGCCCACCCGATCGGGTAAATGGGGACAGACCCCATTTATTTTTGAACTACAGACTCAGCGGGAAAAATAAATGGGGTCTGTCCCCATTTACTAGGGGCAGTGGCGCAGCTCGCTGCCCTCGACCTGGCCGGCGATCTCCTTCAGCCGCGCCTCGAGCGGCGCGTCGACGGCCTTCACCTGCAGCCAGACCTTCGGCACCTGCAGCTCGCGCGCGCCGACGCGCGCGCTGCGCACGCCCTGGGTGCGCAGCGCCGCCAGGCGGGCCTGCGCCGAGTCCTCGCTGCGGAACACGCCGAGCGACACCGACCAGCGGTACTGGCTTTCCTCCGACATGACGAAGAACTCGTCGATGCCGAGCGCCTTCAGCTCGGCGGCCTTCTTCAGCGCCGCCTGCCGGCTGCCCTGCGGCGGGATGAATACCCACCAGCCCGCCGTTTCCTCGGTGCGCCGCTGCCCCAGGCGCTCGCCCAGGCCGAGCGGCTCGAGCGCCTTTTCCATCTTCGGCGCGTCGGCGAGCGTGAAGCTGCCCCATTCCAGGCAGGCGATGGATTGCGTCCCGGCCGTCGCCGCGGCGGGCGGCGTGGCGGGCGATAGGGCGGGCGTGGCTGCCCCTTTCCTGGCCGGCAGCTTGGCCAGCTCGGCGGGCGCGATGAGCTTCAGCTTTTCCGGCTCGATCTGGCGCGCGAGCGGCTGCGGATCGAGCCCGGCGTCGGGCGGCGAAACGTAGCGCCACCAGGCGAAGAAGGCCAGGTTGGCCAGCACCAGCAGGAGGAACAGCGACCTCATCGCGCCGCGTTCCGCGCCGCCACGCTCTCGCTCAGCGCGATGCGCGCCAGCCCCTCGAGCACCAGGTTCTCGACGTAGCGCCGCGGCATGCTCAGCTGGTCGGCGAGGAGCCGGCCGGCGCCGCCCGAGACGATGCACAGCGGCGCGCCGTCGATGTCGCGAAAGGCGCGGTACATCCGCTCGACCGCGCCGGCCTGGGCGTGGCGGCAGCCGGTCTCGATGGCGTCGACGGTGTTGCGCGGCATCTCGCGGTAGCGGCCCTCCTGTCGCGGCAGCCGGCCGGTGTGCTCGTGCAGCACGAAGCGCATCAGCTCGACCCCGGGCAGGATCGCGCCGCCGAGGAAAGTGCCGTCGGCGGCGAGCATGTCGACGGTAGTGGCGGTGCCGGCGTTGACCACCAGGCTGGCGCCGGCATGCACGCCGCGCGCCGCGACCAGCGCCGCCCAGCGGTCGGAGCCGAGCTGCTCGGGGCGCTCGTAGCGGTTGGTCACGCCGCAGCGCTCGGGCTCGCCGCGCAGCCACAGCGGCTCGGCGTCGAAGATGCTGGTCCAGTTGACCAGCAGCTGCTGCGCGCCGTCGCCGGCGACGTTGGAGATGACGATGCGCTCGGGATCCTCGTGCGTCACCGAGAACGGGTTGACGTGGTCGCTCGAGGCGGCGAACTCGATCAGCGACACCGTGGCCACGCCGTGCCAGTCGGTGCCGTCATGCCATCCCCACTTGACTCGCGAATTTCCTGCGTCGATGGCGAGGATCATGCCGCTCTCGCCGAGACGACCCGGCCGCTTCTGATCGCTCGCAGCCCCGCGCGCGTGCGCAGCGACAAGGCCCCGTCTTCCGCCAGGCCGGCGGCGATCCCGGTCACCGAGCGCCCGTCGGCGAGCCGGATCTTCAGGCGCTGACCGGCATGGGCGTGCAGCGACTCCCATTCGCCCCTGGCTGCCTCGAAGCCTTTGGCTTCGAACGCGTCCAAGGCCGCCATCAGCGCGAGGGCGATCTTCGCGATGGCCTCGTCCTCGTCGACCGCAATGAACTGATCCAGGCAGGCGACCGGGCGGCGCAGGCGCCGGCCGAGCTCGTCGGCGCCGCGGCAGTTGATGCCGATGCCGAACACCGCCAGCGTGGCGCCGCGCGCGGCGCGGGTCTCGACCAGGATGCCGCCGAGCTTGGCGCCGCCGGCGAGCAGGTCGTTGGGCCATTTCAGCGCGGCCTGCGCCACGCCGAGCGCGCGCAGCGCGCGCACCGCGGCGACGCCGGCGACCAGCGACAGCGCGGCGAGCTCGCGCGCCGGCCGGCGGATGCGCCGCGCCAGCGAGAAGGTGAGCGCGGCGCCGGGCGCGCCGTGCCAGCGCCGACCGCGGCGGCCGCGGCCGGCGGTCTGCTGCGCGGCCACCAGCAGCACGGGCGCGGCATGCTCGCGCTCCGCCAGCAGCACGCTGTTGGTCGAGCCACAGCGCGCCACGCGGCGCACTTCGACGCCGGGGATGTTCATGGGGCGCTAGTTTACGCGGCTCCGAAATCGAAATCGCGGCCGGGGGCGGCGGCGAACAGCGCCCGCGTGTACTCGTGCTTCGGCGCGAGGAACACCTCCCGCGCCGGGCCGTACTCGACCACCCGGCCGTGCTGCATCACCGCGACGTGGTCGCACACCTGAGCCGCGACGCGCAGGTCATGGGTGATGAACAGCATCGCCAGGCTCAGCCGCTGGCGGATCTCGGCCAGCAGCGCCAGCACCTGCGCCTGCACCGAAACGTCGAGCGCCGAGACCGCCTCGTCGGCGACCAGCAGCTCGGGCTCGACGGCCAGGGCGCGCGCGATGCAGATGCGCTGGCGCTGGCCGCCGGAGAACTGGTGCGGGTAGCGGCCGAGCGCCTGCGGGTCCATGCTCACCAGCTCAAGTAGGTGTCGTGCCCGCTCCAGGGCGAGCGGGCGCGACATCCCGTAATTCAGCGGCCCCTCGATGATCGCCTCGCCGACGGTGCGGCGCGGGTTGAGCGAGCGGTACGGGTCCTGGAACACGATCTGCACCCGGCGGCGCAGCGCGCGCAGCCTGCGCTGCGGCATGTGCGCCAGCTCGTCGCCGCCGAGGCGGATCTCGCCCGCGCTGGGCTCGATCAGCCGCACGATGCAGCGCGCCACGGTGGACTTGCCCGAGCCCGACTCGCCGACGATGCCCAGCGTCTGGCCCTTGCGCACCTCGAGCGAGACGTCCTCGGCCGCGCGCACCTCGCGCCTGGCGCCGAGCCAGCCCCTGGTCGAATAGGTTTTCGACAGATTCCTGGTTGCCAGGACCACGCTGGATGGCTCGGGGATGCGCGCATGCGGCTTGAGCGTCGGCACGGAGCGGATCAGCATCTTCGTGTAGTCGTGCGCCGGGCGCTTCAGCACCGCATCCTTCGGGCCGCTTTCCACCAGCTCGCCGGTGCGCAGCACCGCGACGCGCTGCGCGATCTCGGCCACCACGCCGAAGTCGTGGGTGATGAACAGCACGCCCATGCCATGTTTTTCCTGTATCTGAACGATCAATTTCAGGATCTGCGCCTGCGTGGTGACGTCGAGCGCGGTGGTCGGCTCATCGGCGATCAGCAGCGCCGGCTCGAGCGCGAGCGCCATCGCGATCATCACGCGCTGGCGCTGGCCGCCGGAAAGCTGGTGCGGGTAGGAGGCGAGGATGCGGCTGGGCTCCGCGATCGAGACTTCGCGCAGGATGTCGAGCGCCTTGCCGCGCCGCTGCGCCTTGGCCATCGAGGAGGCGTGGCTCTGGAACACCTCGTCGATCTGCGCGCCGCAGCTCATCACCGGGTTGAGCGCGGTCATCGGCTCCTGGAAGATCATCGCCATGCGCGCGCCGCGCAGCGCGCGCAGGCGCGCCGCGCCGCAGGTCGTCAGCTCCTCACCTTCGAGCAGGATGCTGCCGCCGGAAACGCCCAGGGTCTTGGGCAGCAGGCCCATGATGGCCTGCGCGATGACCGACTTGCCCGAGCCCGATTCGCCGACCAGGCAAAGGATCTCGTTTTTCTCTACCTCGAACGAAACCCCGCTTACTGCCTGCGCACGGTCCCCTCCCTTCGGCAGCGTGATCACCAAGTTTGAAACCCGAAGGACGCTCATACGCGCTTGGCCATCTTCGGGTCGAGGGTGTCGCGCAGGCCGTCGCCCAGCATGTTGACGGCGAGCACGGTGACGGCGAGGAACACGCCGGGGAAGAAGACGTTGTGCGGGTAGGCGACGAACTGCACGCGGCCCTCGGCCATGATGTTGCCCCAGGTCGGGATGTCGGGCGGCAGGCCGACGCCGAGGAAGGAGAGGATCGCCTCGACCAGGATGGCGAAGGCCACTATATAGGTGCCTTGCACCAGCAGCGGCGCGACGCAGTTCGGCAGGATGTGGCCGAACATGATCTTCGCCGTCGGCGTGCCGAGCGACACCGCCGCCTCGACGTAGGGCTCCTCGCGGATCGAGAGCACGAGCGAGCGCACCAGGCGCGTGACGCGCGGGATCTCGGTGATGGCGATGGCGGCCACCACCGTGCCGATGCCGGCGCGCCACAGCGCCACCAGCGCGATGGCGAGCAGGATGGCGGGAATCGCCATCAGGCCGTCCATCACGCGCATCAGCGGGCCGTCGAGCCAGCGCAGGTAGCCGGCGGTGAGGCCGAGCACGATGCCGAAGGCGAGGGCGAGCAGCGCGGTCGCGGTACCGACCACCAGCGATACGCGCGTGCCGTACAGCACGCGGCTGTAGATGTCGCGCCCGAACGAGTCCGACCCCATGCGAAACGTGTGCTTCAGCGTGTCGCCCTCGAGCGTGAGGATTTCGCCCGCCTCGCCGGGCCGCAGGTCGCGGCTGGCGGCGTCGAACAGCGACGGGTCGACGGTGCCGAGCCACGGCGCGGCGAGCGAGACCAGCAGCAGCAGCAGGAGCGCCGCGCCGCCGATGCGCACCGACCAGTTCCTGAACATCAGTAGCGGATCCTCGGGTCGAGGAAAACGTAGGACAGGTCGATCAGCAGGTTGACCAGCACGTAGACGAAGGAAAAGAACAGGATCACCGCCTGCACCACGGGGAAGTCGCGTGCCAGCACCGCGTCGACGGTCAGGCGGCCGAGCCCGGGGATGGCGTACACCGACTCGGTGACCACCACGCCGCCGATCAGGATGGCGATGCCGATGCCGATCACGGTGGCGATCGGCACGGCCGCGTTGGCGAGCGCGTGGCGCACCAGCACGCGCATCTCGCCCAGCCCCTTGGCGCGCGCCGTGCGGATGTAGTCCTCGCCGAGCGCCTCGAGGACCGAGGCGCGCGTGACCCGGGCGATGAGGGCGATGTAGATCACGGACAGAGTGATCGACGGCAGGATGAGATGCTTTATGCACAATAAAAAGCTCTCGGAAATGCGCACATAACCTTGTACCGGCAGCCAGCCGAGCTTGAGCGACACGATCCAGATCAGGATGTAGGCCAGCACGAATACCGGCACCGAGAAGCCCATCACCGAGAAGCCCATCAGCGCGCGGTCGAACCAGCCGCCGAAGCGCCATGCCGCGATCACACCGAGGGGTATGGAGACGATGACCGCGAACAGGATGGTCAGCGTGGCGAGCGCGAGCGTCGGCTCGAGGCGCTGGCCGATGAGGGTCGCCACCTGCATCTTGTAGAAGTACGACTGGCCGAAGTCGCCCTGCAGCAGGTGGCCAGCCCAGATCGCGAACTGCACCGGGATGGAGCGGTCGAGGCCGAGGCTCGAGCGGATGGCGGCGATCTGCTCGCCGCTGGCGGCGTCGCCGGCGAGGATCGCCGCCGGGTCTCCGGGGGTGAGCCGGAGCATGAGGAATACGAGGACCGCGACGACCCCGAGCACCGGGACCGTCGCCAGGATCCGCCGGGCGATGAAGTTGATCAGTTCTTCTTGATGTTCCAGTAGACGTCGCCGGTGCCGATCACCCAGCCGGTGACGTTCTTGCGCGTGGCGAGCGGATTGATGTACTCGCCGAGCGGCGCATGCGTGCCGATCTCGAAGGCGCGCACCTGGATCTGCTCGGCGAGCGCCTTCTTCTTCGCGTCGTCGGTCTCGCGCGCGAACTGGTCGCGCAGCTTCTCGATCTCGGCGTCGCTCGGCCAGCCGAACCACGATTTTTCGCCGGCGGCGCCGAGCGCGGCGTTGGTGAGCGGGCTCCACACGTCGGGCGCCAGCCAGGCGGTGAGGAAGATGTTCCAGCCGCCCTGCGCCGGCGGGTCTTTCTTCGCCCGGCGGCTGACCACCGTGTTCCAGTCCATCGCCTGCAGGTCGACCTTGAAGCCGGCCTGGCGCAGCAGCTGCGCGGCGACGTCGGGCAGCTTCTGGATCGCCGCCAGGTCGGTCGGCTTGAGGATCACCACCGGCGTGCCGTCGTAGCCCGAGGCCTTCAGCATCTCCTGCGCCTTCTTCATGTTCGACTTGGACTGCACCTCGCTGCCCTTGGCGGTGCCGTAGGGCGTGCCGCAGGTGTACATCGACGCGCAGGGCTTGTAGAACTCCTTGACGCCGACCTGCGCGCGCAGGAACGGCTCCTGCTGCATCGCCGCGATCGCCGCCTGGCGCACCTTGACGTTGTTGAACGGCGGGTGCAGGTGGTTGAAGCGCCCCATGTACTGGAAGCCGAGCGGGTCCTTGTTGACCGTCATCACGCCGTCGGCCTTCTTCAGCTGCTCGTAGCTCTCGAACGCCGGGCGCTCGAGCACGTCGACCTCGCCCTTGGCGAGGGCGTTGACCTGGGCCTGCGCGTCGCGCAGCGCCAGGTTCCACTCGACGCGGTCGACGTAGACGAACTTGCCGCCGGCGGTGCCCGAGGGCGCTTCCTTGCGCGGCACGTATTTCGCGTTCTTGACGTAGATCGCCTTGTCGCCCGGCTTGAACTCGTCGCGCTTGAAGATGTAGGGCCCGGAGCCGATGTGCTCCTCGATCTGCTTGTCGGCCGGCGTCTCGGCGACGCGCTTGGGCATGATGAACGGCACGTTGGAGGAGGGCTTGCCCAGCGCCTCCAGCATGATGCCGCAGGCCTCGCGCAGGAAGATGCGGAAGGTGTTCGGCGCGGGCGAGTCCATGCGCTCGACGAAGGTCATCAGCTTCTGCCCCATCGCGTCGCGCTTGCCCCAGCGCTCGATCGAGGCGGTGACGTCCTCGCCGGTGACCGGTCTTCCGTCGTGGAACTCAAGGCCGGGGCGCAGGGTGAAGGTCCACAGGCGCTTGTCGGGGCTGACCGTCCACTTGTCCACCATCTGCGGCTGCACGCGGTTCTTCTCGTCGGTGCCGAACAGGGTGTCGTAGATCATGTAGCCGTGGTTGCGCGCCATGAACTGCGTGGTCCAGATCGGGTCGAGGATGCTCAGGTTCGAATGCGGAACGACGCGCAGGACCTTTTCTTGTCCATTTACATTACTAATAGTGAAACCAAGAGCGATCGCGACGAGGACTTTGCGGTTCATTTGGTTATCCTTCTAGTGGACAATTCCAGCCTACCATGAGTCGAATCGCCATCGGCGGCTTCCAGCACGAGACCAACACCTTCGCGCCCTCGAAGGCCGACTATCGGGCGTTCGAGGCTGGCGGCGGCTGGCCCGGGGTCAAGTACGGCGAGCCCATTTTCGGTGCGGTCGAGGGCGCCAACATTCCCGCCGCCGGTGCGATCCAGGCGCTGCGCGCACTGGGACACAGCATGGTCGGCACCGCATGGGCCGCGGCGAGCCCGTCGGCGCACGTCACCGCCGACGCCTTCGAGAGGATTACCGGCGGCATCGTCTCGAACCTGGAGGATGCAGGCAAGGTCGACGGCGTGTACCTCGACCTGCACGGCGCGATGGTGTCCGAGGAGCACGAGGACGGCGAGGGCGAGATCCTGCGCCGCGTGCGCGAGCTGGTAGGCCCGCGCGTGCCGATCGTCGCCAGCCTGGACCTGCACGCCAACGTGACGCGCGCCATGATCGAGCAGGTCGACGCGATGGTGGCCTACCGCACCTACCCGCACGTGGACATGGCCGACACCGGCGCACGCGCCGCGCGCCTGCTCGACCAGATGCTGAAGACCGGGCAGCGCATGTCCGGCGGCTTCCACACCCTCGACTACCTGACCGGCATCTCGTCGCAGTGCTCGTTCATCGAGCCGTGCAAGAGCCTCTATGCCGAGCTGGGAAAGCTGGAAGAGAAATACGGCTGCATGCTGTCCTTCACGCCGGGCTTCCCGATGGCCGATTTCGAAGAGTGCGGGATGTCCGTGTTTGGCTACGGTGTCGACGGCGACAAGACCCAAACGGCGGTGGAAAACCTGCGTCGCCTCGTCGCCGATGCCGAAAAGGATTTCGTGCTCGAGCTGCACTCCCCCGGCGACGCGGTGCGCCGCGCAAAGGATCGCGGCGAGCCTGGCAAGCCGGTGGTGCTCGCCGACACGCAGGACAACCCCGGCGCCGGCGGCAACGGCGACACGACAGGCCTTCTCAGGGCCTTGATCGAGCAGAAGGCAAACGATGCCGTCCTCGGCTTGCTTATCGATGCGCCTTCGGCGCAACGCGCGCATGAGGCCGGCAAGGGGACCAACGCGGTGTTCACGCTGGGAGGCCTGTCGAAGATTCCGGGCGATTCGCCGCTCGGCGGCGAATTCACCGTGGAGGCGCTGGCCGACGGCAAGTTCACCTGCACCGGGCCGATGTTCAAGGGCTTTCGCATGACGCTCGGCAACATGGCGCTGCTGCGCAGCCGCGCCGCGCCCGGGGTGCGCGTGGCGCTCGCCTCGCGCAAGGTGCAGGCCGCCGACCAGGAGATGTTCCGCCACCTCGGCGTCGAGCCGCGCACGCAGCGCATCCTGGCGTTGAAGAGCTCGGTGCACTTCCGCGCCGACTTCGAGCCGATGGCGCGCGAGGTGCTGGTGGTGAAGGCGCCCGGCCCGGCGCTCGCCGACCCGGCGGAATTCAACTGGACCAGGCTGCGCAAGGACGTGCGCCTGCGGCCGCTCGGCCCGGTCCGTGCGTAGCTTCGCCATGGCGGCCGCCGCGCTTGCCCTCGCGGCGTGCACGCAGACGTACTACAAGGATTTCGCGGTCGAGCCGCAGGATCGCGCCTACGCCGGCCGCGCCCAGTACGAAGACATCAAGCGCTTCCTTCTGTCGCGCAAGCTGCGCACCATCATGGAGACCAAGGACCTGCTGGTGGTGGAGATGGAGCCCCAGGACACGTTGCAGGTCAGATTGCTGCCGAACCAGAAGGTGGAGATGACGCTGGCGCGCACAACGAGCGGCGCGAATTTCAACGAGACGCAGGTCAGGCGGTTCCAGGACGGCTTCGAGAGAAGCCTGCGCGAGGAAACCGGGCATATAGTCTCGATCCGCCTGGTCGCCGAGCGGGAGCGTCCTCTCACCAACCTGGGGTTCTGATGAGCGCTTTCATGGCTTTTCTGCACCACGCCGCGGCGTTCGCGCTGGTCGCCGCCATCGCAGTGGAGTTCGTGCTGCTGAAAGGCGAGCTCACCGCCGCAACCATGCGCAGGATCGTGCGCACCGACATGATCGTCGGCCTCTCCGCGGGCGTGGTGCTGCTGGTCGGCCTGGGCCGCGTGTTCAGCTTCGAGAAGGGCGCCGCGTACTATTTCCACAGCTGGCCCTTCATCGGCAAGCTGTCGCTGTTCGTGCTGATCGCGGCTCTCTCGATCTACCCGACGGTGAGCTTCATCAAGTGGGGCAAGGCGCTGAAGCAGGGGCAGGTGCCGAGCGTCGACGCGGGGCGGCTGCGGACCCTGCGCATGCTGGTGCACGCCGAGCTGGCCGGGATCGTCCTGATCCTGCTCTTTGCCGCGATGATGGCCCGAGGAGTAGGCTTCTTCGGATGAAGATCGCCGCCGACGTGCTGGTGGGGCTGGTAGCGCTGCTCCATATCTACTTCCTGGTGCTCGAGATGTTCCTCTGGGACAAGCCGAAAGGCATGAAGACCTTTGGGCTGACGCCGGAGAAAGCGGCGATGACCAAGTCGCTGGCGATGAACCAGGGGCTCTACAACGGCTTTCTCGCCGCCGGGCTGCTCTGGGGGCTGTACGCGGGGGCGTTCGACTTCAAGGTCTTCTTTCTCGGCTGCGTCATCGTCGCCGGCGTGTTCGGCGCCGTCACGGCAAGTCGCAAGATCCTGTGGGTGCAGGCGGTGCCGGGCGCGGTCGCGCTGGGCCTGGTCCTGGCAACCCGCTGAAAAACAAGTAGTTATGCACCCCGACGAGGTGTAGTCCTAGCGGACTACGGGCGCGCCATAGAAGTATCTACAGGGAAGTAGCATGATCCTGACCCATGTGTAGGACGTGATCTACACATCGACAGACAAACGGCCAGCAGCACTGTTAGCAGCCCCCGCCTCGAGCAGTACGTTTCATGGCAGGGCCAAACAAAGCGCAGTCGTCAGTTTGATCGCCGCATGGTATCTGAGGGCAATCCCGGGGGGCACAGTTAGCAGCTGTGCCCTCCGCTTAAAGCGGCCAGCTCGTTGTTACCAGCCCCCGCCTCTAGCGGTACGTTTCAAGGCAGGGCCAGACAAAGCGCAGTCGTCAGTTTGATTTCCGGAGGGCACAGTTAGCAGCTGTGCCCTTCGTTGTTTCTACCGCCGCGAAATCATTCTCCCGCAGCCGCGCGCTGCTCGCTATCGCCGGGCGCGGCGCTGATGTGTCGCGTTTCGTGGCTTTGTTCGCTCGCTGATCGTCTACGTCGCCGTCGGGCGTCGTTGTGTCGGGCGGATCCCCTCAATCAATTTCGCCAGGCGCAGAACGCCGTAGTCGTCGAAACGCTGGCCTACGATCTGCACCCCGATCGGCAGCCCGTCGGTGCTGTAGCCCCAGTTGATCGACGCCGCGGGCTGTTCCGACATGTTGAAGGGCACGGTGAACGCGATGTGCGGCAGCGCGTTGTGCGCGTCGTTGCCCGGCGCGGGCAGCTCGGCCTCGTAGGGCAGGATCGGCGAGGTGGGCGAGAGCAGGAAGTCGTACTGGCGCGAGGCGCCGACCGCCGCTTCGCGGATCGCCATCACCTGGGTGTAGGCCTGCATCACGTCGCGGCCGGAGAACTTGGCGGCGCGCCACGAGCACCACTCGGTGATGAACGGCAGCACCTTCTGGCGCCGCGGCGCCGGCAGCTGCATGTAGTCGTTATATGACCGCGCCTCGAAGAAGCGGCACATGCCGTCGAGCATCTCCTCGGTGAGGAAGGAGCGGATCGACTCGACGTTGCAGCCGGCGTTGGCGAGCGCGGTGGCGGCGGCCTCGGCGGCGGCGCGCACCTGCGGGTCGATCGCCAGGCCGACACCCATGTCGGGCAGCAGGCCGATCTTCAGGCGGTGCGGGTCGATGTCGCCAAGGCCCCAGCTGAAGTCCTGCTCGTGGGCGGGGAGCGACATGAAGTCGCGGCCGTCGGGGCGCACCAGGATGTTCATCATCAGCGCCGCGTCCTCCACCGTGCGCGTCATGGGCCCGGCGACGCGGCCGAGGTAGGGCGGGCTGATCGGCACGCGGCCGAGCGAGGGCTTGAGCGCGAAGATGCCGCAATGCGTCGCCGGCAGGCGCACCGAGCCGCCGATGTCGGTGCCGAGGTGCAGCGGCGCGTAGCCCGCGGCGCAGGCGGCGCCGGCGCCCGAGCTCGAGCCGGACGTATTGCGCTCGAGGTTCCAGGGATTGCGCGTCACGCCGTGCAGGCTCGACAGGCCCGAGGACAGCATGCCGTAGTCGGGCATGGTGGTCTTGCCGAGGATCACGCAGCCCGCCTCGCGCAGGCGCGCCGCCGGCGGCGCGTCCTCGGGCTGCGGCGGCGCGTCCTCGTTGGCGCGCGTGCCGATCGGCGCCGGCGCGCCGCGCGTGTAGATGTTCTCCTTGATGGTGAGCGGCACGCCGTCGAGCGCCGACAGCGGCCGCCCGGCTTCCCAGCGCGCGTCCGCCGCGCGCGCCTGCTCGATCGCGCCTTCGCGGTCGACGCGGTACATGGCGTTCAGCTTCGGCTCCAGCTCGCCGATGCGCGCGAGCGCTGCGCGGGTCGCTTCCATCGGCGTCAGCTCGCGGCGGCTGAAGGCGGCCGCCAGATCGGCGGCGGAGCGCTCGTGGAAAGCGGGCTTCATGGGCCGACTATATACTGCGCGCCACATGCTGCGGTGCGCGATCCTCGCCTTCATCCTCGCTTGCGCCGCGCTGCCGGCCCGGGCGCAGTGGGAGATCCGCGTCTGGCACACGATGAGCGGGGCGCAAGGCGCGGAGTTCGAGCGGCTCGCCGAGCGCTTCAACGCAACGCAGCGCGACTATCGGGTGGTGGCGGCGTACAAGGGCAGCTACGACGAGACGCTCGCCGCGGTGCTCGCCACCCATGCCAAGGCCTCGCGCGCCGCGCCGCCGCCCCACGTCGTCCACATCCATGAAAGCGGCACGGCGGAGATGCTCGCGCGGCGCGGCCTGACGATGCCGCTGTGGCAGATATTGGAGGACGCCGGCGTGCGCATCGACGGCTACCTCCCGCCGGTCGAGGCGCCGTTCACCGACGCCGACGGCCGGCTGCTCGCTCTGCCGATCGGCGCCGCCACGCCGATCCTCTACTACAACCGCGACGCGCTGCGCCGCGCCGGGCTGCCGCCCGACCCGCCGAAGACTTGGTACGAGATGCCGGTGACGCTGCACGCCCTGCACCGCGCCGGCCATACCTGCGGCTATACCACCGCGTTCCCGTCCTGGGTGCTGCTCGAGAACATGAGCGCGTGGCACGACCAGCGCTTCGCCACGCACCGCAACGGCATGGAGGGCAGCGACGCGCGCCTCGCCTTCAACAGCCGCCTGATGGTGCGCTGGATCTCGATCCTGTCGACCTGGCGCCAGTCGGATTATTTCAGCTACTCGGGCCGCGGCAACGAGGCCGAGGCGCG
>Ga0137436_1000229_pt1 | contig 17833 bp, 17 predicted proteins | sample EasRivERMGT119_2_FD_102328 | JGI IMG/M metagenome (GOLD analysis project Ga0137436, IMG submission 102328) | Soil microbial communities from meander-bound floodplain in the East River, Colorado, USA - East River MetaG ERMGT119_2 | ecosystem: Environmental > Terrestrial > Soil > Floodplain ...
AAACAACGCGACCCGCAGCCGCGCGTGGCGAGGCTCCCGCTCAACGAAGCGCGCGAAGACTGGCATGCCGAGTCCGACCCGAAAGGCCCTTCCTTTCCGTTGCTGCCCATGCCGATCTTCGCGCAGCCGGAGCAATACCAGTCGAAAGAGTACGTGACCGCCGCGCGGGTGCCGGCCGGCAGCAGCAGCGCACAGGCAAGGACAATTGAAAAAGAGTCTGACGCGGACCGGAGACTACTTGGAAGAGGTATCACTTGTTGCCGCGTCCTTTTTCTCCGCGGCTGTGCCCCGCCGTTCTTTCTGGTATTGGTCATAATCTGGGAGCTCGCCCTTGGATTGCTCCATGGGCGTCCCCTTGAGAGCCTTGTTGTAGATTCGGCTGCTCTCGTACATGCCTTCCGCCGTGCAAGCGGAGAACGCCGTCGATACGACGGCGAGGAATACGAACAGGAAGACTTTTTTCACTGGGTACTCCTCAAAGGCATCAGTCTAGCGCCGGTATGGAGTGAGCGGTTGGAGCGCATTCGCCGCCATTCTTGCACGGTGGAGGAGCCACGCCTGATACGCTGCCGCCGCAATGTCATAGGTAGAACATGGGCCACCACGCGGGCACGCCCGGGTTTGATATCAGGTGACCATGGAAAACATCGCGTTGGACGAAGGGGAGTGGTCGATCTTGTGCCGCTTCAATACCATGCGGGCAAATCCTTCCCGTGCGGAGAAATTCCGGAGCGTACGCGTACAGAACCGCGCCGAGCACGATACCGACGGCGGGAACCCCGACGATGACTATGATTGTTTTCACCCAACCGCTCCGCTGGCTCGCGCGTGCAGCCGAGCGGGTTGTAGCCGTCCTGGCAAGCCGCGCGTCCAGGAGGCGCCTGGCCCGCGCCGCTGAAGCGTCCGTTCTCGAGTTGGATCTCGTTCGGGGCCTTCTATTGCACGGGATGCAACGAAAGTCGGTGTCTACCTCGAAAGTGAATGCCTCCCCGGCAGTGTTCCGAGTCCTGACGCAATTGGTGTTCAACGTGATCTTTGGAGCCGTGATCTCCTTTCCGCATGCGAATCCGTACCGGACCATGGCAATGCACGCAGCGAACGGCCTCGTAAGATGTACCCACAAGAGAGACCGGCACCTTGACCCAGCGCCATTCGCTCCTGGTAAGGGTAGTAAGCGCAAATGGCTTTTTCTGCTCGCATTGAGTCATCAGGTCATGATGCATGGGTTTTCTCCCTAAGTCGGCCATCCATCGTGAAATCCAACCGCTAACAAGCCGTGATTTGACGTTATTCCAGCAAACTGCCGCAGATCTGTCTCATTTTCTTCCGTTTACTCCCCGAATCAAGCAATTTCGACGTGGCGATCGTGATATATGGCGCCGCGAGACTTAAACGACTGACTGGAAACGGGAATCGCCGCGGCCATGATAACGAATCGTACCGGGCGTTCTGTATAATCGCCGGACATCCCTCGCGATCCCCATGCCCTCTTTCGATATCGTCTCCGAAGTCAACAAAGTCGAGCTGAAAAACGCGGTCGACCAGTCCAACAAGGAGATTGAGAACCGCTTCGATTTCAAGGGCTCGGACGCGCGCATCGAGCAGGCCGAGCTGGTGCTGACGCTCTACGCGGACGGCGATTTCAAGCTGAAGCAGGTGACCGACGTCTTCCTGACCAAGTGCGCGAAGCGCGGAGTGGACGCGCGGATGTTCGACACGAAGAGCATCGAGAAGATCGGCGGCACCAAGGTGAAGCAACCCATCCACGTCAAGGCCGGCATCGAGCAGGAGAAGGCGAAGAGCATCGTCAAGCTCCTCAAGGACTCGAAGATGAAAGTCCAGGCGAGCATCCAGGGAAGCGCGGTGCGCGTCTCAGGCGCGAAGAGAGACGATCTCCAGGCTGCGATTGCGCTCGTGCGGAAGTCGGTCACCGACATTCCGCTGCAGTTTCAGAATTTCCGGGATTGACCACCCCGCCGGCTTCGCCGGCACCCCTCCTCGATAAGGAGGGGAAAATTCTTTTTTATCCGCCGCTCAGGGCGCCGACGATGACGACTTCGTCGTTCGCGGCGAGCGCGGCGCTGAGGTCGCGCGCCAGCTGCTGGTTGACGAAGATCTTGATGTGGCGCCGGATGGCGTCCTGCTCGTCGATCATGCGGAATCGGATCCCCGGATAGCGGCGCTCGAGATCCGCGAGCAGCGCAGCGAGCGTCGCGCCGCGCGCCTTCACGTGCGCGCGCCCCCCAGTGTAGTCGCGAAGCTGTGAGGGGATGAGAACGTTCATTCGCGCCGCGCGAGACCTTCAGCCGCCGGCCGCCTCGACCGAATAGATTTCCGGCAGGTGGCGTGCGATCGAGTTCCAGCGATCGCCCTCGTTCGCACTCATCCAGACCTCGCCGCTCGTCGTGCCGAAGTACACGCCCACCGGATCGCGCGAATCGACGCACATCGACTGGCGTTTCACCGTGAACCAGCCCTGCTTGGTCGGGAGGCCCTTGTCCTGGCGGCGCCACGTCCGGCCGCCGTCGCGCGACACATAGGCCGCAGGCTTGCCGCCCAGGCTCACGCGCGGCCACACGGTGCCGCCGTCCATCGGGAACACCCACAAAGTGTCCGGGTCGCGCGGATGCAGCACGATCGGAAAACCAATGTCGCCGATTTTTTTGGGCATGGCATTGCCGATTCGGTCCCACTTCTCGCCGGGGCGGTCGAGGCGGTACATCCCGCAGTGGTTTTGCTGGTACAGGCGGTCGGGAGCTAGCGGATGCAGCCGCATGCAGTGCACGTCGTGGCCGTACTCCGGGTCTTTGACGGGAAGGAAGTCGGCCGCGACACCCTGGTTGAGCGGCCGCCAAGTCGCGCCGGCATCCTTGCTCTCGAATGTGCCGCCGATCGAGATGCCGAGGTAGAGATGCCGCGCATCGCGCGGATCGACGTTGACCGAGTGCAGCGTCGCGCCGCCGGGCGGCCCCTGGTTCTCCTCCCCGCCTATCCACGCCGAGCGCATCGGGTTGGCGTTGAATCCCGCGACGCCTTCCCAGGTCACACCGCCATCCTCGGAGCGGAAGAGGCCAGGCGGCGAAACGCCCGCGTACCACGCTCCGGGCTGCGATGCATGCCCCGGCGTGAGCCAGAACACGTGTTCCACCGCAAGACCCTTCTCGCCGGGCGCGGCCTTAGGGAACGCGGGCGGGCGCTGCGCTTCCTTCCACGCGCGGCCGAAGTCGGTCGAGCGGAATACCGTCGGCCCGAGATGGCCCGTGCGCACGGCGCAGAGCAGCGTCTTGCCGTCGCGCGGATCGAGCACGAGATGGTTGACGACCTGGCCGAGAAAGTGGGGCCCTGCGAGCGTCCAGCTGCGGCGCGCGCGGTCCGAGCGGATAAAAAACGCGCCCTTGCGCGTTCCGACGAGCAGCGTCACCGGTCCCGAGGCAGGACGCGGGGTTCCCTTCCCGGCTTTGACTTTCGGCATGAGCAAGCTCCCTATGCTTTTAGTCCTTCGATCCAGTGCTCGTACAGTTTCGCAGCGATCGCGTTGAGCGAATGCACGCGCTCCTCCAGCCGCTCGAACATCTGCTCCGGGGTTTGCACCGACGGCCCGGCCTTCGCAATGAGCTCTTTCCCCCAGTCATCGCACCAGGTGCGGATCAGCTCGGAGGTCATCTCGACGTGGCACTGCATGCCCAGGTGCTTGCCGAGCACGAACGCCTGGTTCGCGCAATACGGACTCCCGGCAATGCACGTCGCCTTCGGCGGGATGGCGAAGGTCTCGCCGTGCCAGTGAAACGCGGAGAATTCGCGGGTCTGCCCAAACCATTTCCGGGCCAGCGAGCTGTCCTCCACGGCAACCGCGCCCCAACCGATTTCCCTTACGGCGTTGCGTGTCACCTTCCCGCCCAGCGCCTTCGCCATGAGCTGTCCGCCGAGGCAATGGCCGAGTAGCGGAACATCGGTGTCGACCGCCTTGTTTGCGAGGCCGAGCACCTCGGGTATCCACGGAAGAAGGTCGTTCACGCTCATCGGGCCACCCATGAATGCGAGCCCCGAGAACTCGCGCGGATCCGTGGGAACCGGCTCCCCCGCGTCGATCTTGACGAGCCGGTGCGCTATGCGGTGCGCGTCGAGGAATGTGGCAAAATAGCCCGGCCCCTCGGTGCGGCTGTGGCGGAAAATCGCAACTGGTTTCATGTTCGAGACAAGGCCATCGTGGTCAAGCTTCGTATTGTAGCGTCGCTGCTTTCTTTGCTGCCGGTAGCCGGCTGGGCCGCCGAGGTGAGCGTCGTCGGCCTGTTTCCCGGCAAGGCGGTGGTCGTGATCGACGGCGGCGCGCCGCGGGTTCTTTCGGTGGGCCAGAAACCCGTGGAGGGCGTCACGTTGATCTCGACGGACCGGGAGTCGGCGACGCTTCTCATCGACGGTGAGAAAAAGACGCTCGGCATCGGACAGCATCGGGCCGGTCCGGCTCCAATCTCCTCGAGCCAGAGCGCCACGCTCACCGCCGATCCGCGCGGACATTTCGTCGTGGATGGGCAGATCAACGGCGGAGCGGTGCGCTTTCTGGTCGACACGGGCGCCACGGCTGTTTCGCTCTCTTCGGCGGACGCGTCCCGGCTCGGCATCGACTACCGCAAAGGGCAGCCCGGATTGATGGGCACCGCCAACGGCACGGTGGTGGCGTACGGCGTAAAACTGGACACAGTGCGCGTCGGCGACATTGTCGTCAACAACGTCGATGCGGCTGTGCTCGAAGGCAATCAGATGCCGTTCGCGCTGCTCGGCATGAGCTTCCTCAACCGCATGGAAATGAAGCGCGAAGGCCAGACGATGGTGCTGATCCGCCGGTTCTAGCACCCGGCCCCATTGGTTTTCGGTTGGGGAGGGGGTAACGGGGGAACCGTAGGGTTCCCCCGTTCGTTACTTGTGCGTTTTGTCTTGCGTTTTGTCTTTCTCGATGAGCGCGTAAGCGGAGTGGTTGTGAATGGACTCGAAGTTCTCGGACTCCACCCGGTACCACTCGATGCGCTTGTCGCCGTTCAGGTCCGCGGCGATGTCGCGCACCATGTCTTCGACGAACTTGGGGTTGTCGTAGGCGCGTTCGGTGACGAATTTTTCGTCTGGCCGCTTGAGCAGCCCGTAGAGCTCGCTCGAGGCGTGCTTCTCGGCGTAGTCGACCAGCTCCTCGATCCACACGAATCCCTTGGTGCGCGCGGTGAGGGTGACGTGAGAGCGCTGGTTGTGCGCCCCGTATTCGGAAATGCGCTTGGAGCACGGGCAAAGGCTCGTCACCGGCACGACGACCTTCATCTTGAAGCACTTCTCGCCCTTGTCGATCTCTCCGACGAAAGTCACTTCGTAGTCCATCAGGCTCTTGACCTTCGAGACCGGCGCGGACTTGTTGACGAAGTAAGGGAATTGCATCTCGATGTGGCCGGACCTGGCTTCCAGGCGCTCGACCATCTCGTCCAGCATCAGCTTGAACGTTTCCACGGAAATCTCGCGCTCGTGCGCATTCAGGATCTCGACGAAGCGCGACATGTGCGTGCCCTTGAACTGGTGCGGCAGGCCGACGTACATGTTGAACGTCGCGATGGTGTGCTGCACTTCGCCCGAGCGCTCGGCGACGCGAATGGGATGGCGGATCGCCTTGATCCCGACCTGGTCGATGGCGAGCTTGCGCTTGTCCTCGGAACCCTGGACGTCGGGGATGGCAAGCGGATCGCGGATGTTCATGAAGAGCCTTTCGTCGCTATGGGCTCAGGGTTAGAGGAGTTTAACATGCGTCCCGTTCCCGGCTTTTCAAGCGGAGAACTGGATTCCCCACCCGCTTCCGCGGGTTGCCAAAGGCCGCGGGAATGACTCCTAGCCCAGACGCGAGCGGATGGCGGCGACGATGCCCGGCTTGTCCAGGCCGATCGACGCGAGCAATTGAGCCTGGTCGCCGTGATCGACGAAGCGGTCGGGAAGTCCCAGCTGAAGGAGCGGGGTGACGATAGCGCGCGCGGCGAGCGCCTCGGCGACCGCGCTTCCCGCGCCGCCCAGGACTGCGTTCTCTTCGATAGTGACGAGGAGCCCATGCGTTCCCGCGAGCTCCGCTGCGAGATCCGCGTCCACCGGCTTCACGAAGCGCATGTCGACGACGGTCGCTTGCAGTTCCTCGCCTGCCTCGAGCGCGGGCTTGAGCAGGCTGCCGAACGCGAGAATCGCCACGCCGCCTTTTCCACCCGGACCGCGCCTGCGCACGACCCCCTTGCCGAGCGGCAGAGAGCGCATTTCCTCCACGATCCCGGCACCCGGGCCGCCGCCGCGGGGATAGCGCACCGCTGCGGGCCGGTCGAGTGAGAACGCCGTATACAGCATCTGGCGGCATTCGTTCTCGTCGCTCGGTGTCATCACCACCATGTTGGGCACGCAGCGCAGAAACGTGAGATCGAACGCCCCGTTGTGCGTGGCCCCGTCGCCGCCCACCAGGCCCGCGCGGTCGAGCGCGAACACGATCGGCAGGTTCTGGATGCACACGTCGTGGATCAGCTGATCGTAGCCGCGCTGCAGAAAGGTCGAGTAGATCGCGAGCACGGGCTTCAGGCCCTCGCACGCCAGCCCCGCGGCGAAGGTGACCGCGTGCTGCTCGGCGATGCCGACGTCGAAATACCGGTCGGGAAATTCCTGCGCGAAAGTCACCAGCCCCGAGCCCTCGCGCATCGCCGGCGTGATGCCGATAAGCCGCGAATCGAGCCGCGCCATGTCGCACAGCCACTTGCCGAACACTTGCGTGTAAGTCGGCTTGCCTCCGCTCGCCTTCTTGATGCCCTGGGCGGGATCGAACTTGCCCGGGCCGTGGTAGAGCACCGGATCGGCCTCGGCGAGCTTGTAGCCCTGCCCTTTCTTGGTCACCACGTGCAGGAACTGCGGTCCCTTCAGTTCCTTGATGTTCTTCAGCGTCGGAATCAGAGAGTCCAGATCGTGGCCGTCGATCGGGCCGACGTAGTTGAACCCGAATTCCTCGAACAGGGTCGAAGGCACGATCAGGCCCTTGGCGTGCTCCTCCACCTTTTTCGCCAGGTGCCACAGCGGCGGCACGCCGGCGAGCACTTTTTCGCCCGCCTTCCTCGCCGCAGCATAGAAACGCCCCGACATCAGCCGCGCCAGATAGCGGTTGAGCGCACCCACCGCGGGAGAAATGGACATGTCGTTGTCGTTCAGGATCACGAGCAGATCGGTGTCCATCACGCCGGCGTTGTTGAGGGCCTCGAAGGCCATGCCCGCCGACATCGCGCCGTCGCCGATCACCGCAACGACATGGCGCTTCTTCTCGCCGGTTTCGCCTTTCAGCTTCGCGCCCTGCGCCATGCCGAGCGCCGCGCTCACCGAGGTGCTCGAATGCGCGGTGCCGAAGGTGTCGTATTCGCTCTCGCTGCGGCGCGGGAAGCCTGAAATTCCTCCACTCATGCGTATGCGGCTCATCGCTTCGCGGCGGCCGGTGAGAATCTTGTGCGGATAGGTCTGATGTCCCACGTCCCAGACGAGGCGATCGTAGGGCGTGTTGAAGACGTGGTGCAGCGCGATGGTAAGCTCGACCGTCCCGAGATTGGAGGACAGGTGGCCGCCAGTCTGGCTGACCGATTCCAGAATGAAGGTGCGCAGCTCGTCGGCGAGCCGCTGCAGTCCCCGCCGGTCCAGAGCACGCAGCGCAGCCGGATCGTCGATGGTTTTCAGCAGCCCGTACCCGGCCGGATCGTATCCGGTCGATCCGGCCTCCGAATCTTTCGGCAGATCCGCTTTTCCAATCGCGCTCATAAAGCGCGGATTATCCCGCAAAAGCATGCCCCAGGCGAACGTGAATTTTCCACAGCTAGAACTTGCGCAACACGATGAAATCGGCAAGCTCGGCGAGCCTTCGTGCGCCGCCGCGCAGTTCCGAAAGCACGGCTTGCGCCTCCTCGCGCAATTCTTCGGCGAGCGCTTTGGCGCGCGCGAGTCCGAGCGCCGAGACGTAGGTCGGCTTGTTGTTTGCCGCGTCCTTGCCGACGGTCTTGCCGAGCGTCGCGGTCGAGGATTCCTGGTCGAGAACATCGTCGACCACCTGAAAAGCGAGCCCCACGCATTTCGCGTAGTGATCGAGGCGCGCAAGCTGCCCCGGCTCGAGCGCGCTCGAGCAGCGCGCGCCGAGCGCCACCGACGCGCGGATCAGCGCGCCGGTCTTGTGGATGTGCATGTATTCGAGCTCCGGCACGCTCAAAGCCCGGCCCACGCTCGCGAGATCGATCGCCTGTCCGCCCGCCATCCCGCGGCTGCCGCACGCGAGGGCGAGGATCTTCACCATTTCGATCTGAACCGCGGGGTCATCGGACAGACGGTGCTCGGCGAGCAGCTGAAACGCGAGCCCCTGCAGGCTGTCGCCCACGAGGAGCGCGGTCGCCTCGTCGAATTCGACGTGGCAAGCCGGCTTGCCGCGCCTGAGCACGTCGTCGTCCATGCAGGGCAGGTCGTCGTGCACGAGCGAGTAGGCGTGAATGCACTCGACGGCGCAGGCCGCGATTTCCAGCCGCGCCGGGTCGGCGCGGGCCGGTTCGCCTGCGGAGGCCTCCCCCGCGGCAAACGCGAGCAGGGGCCGTATCCGCTTGCCTCCGCCGAGCACCACATAGCGCATGGCCTCGTGCAGGCGCTGCGGCGCGATTCCTGCCGGCGGGAGAAAGCGCTCCAGCGCCGCTTCGACCCGGGCCTGGACTTTTGCCATCCAGGCGGTGAATTCATGCGTCGTCGTCGGCACCGGGGAAGTTTTTCAGCGTGTTTTCCTCGAGCACCTTCACCTGCTGCTGCGCGCGGGCGAGAATACCCTGGCAGTACTGAGCCAGCTCCAGGCCCCGCTTGTGTGCGGCAAGGGACTGCTCCAGAGTCAGCTTTCCGGACTCCATGCTGGCCACGATCTTCTCCAGCTCGGCGAGGGCGGCTTCAAAGCTCTCGGGTTGATCGGTCTTGGCGGATTTTGACATGGTGGAGAGGCCGGCCCGGGAGAATCGTTGTGTCAGGAAACGGCAAAATAGCCCATGAAGAAAGGACGGTCAAATGAAGTTCTGCCGCAAATTCCGCAGCCCCGGGGAAAATAGGATGCTCGGACACGAAAAACCTCTGGTGCCCCCTGTGAAAAGGGTCTAGAATCGCGCCCATTTTACGATTTACTGCCGACACAAAACCAAAGGGAGCCCTCCAGCCGTATGTCCGACTTGCCCAGTCCGCGAAGACTCAAACCCAACACATCGCAGCTTCCCGTTTCCTGGTATTTCGACCCGCAGGTCTTCGAGCTGGAGCAAAAGCGGCTCTTCGCGAACAGCCCGGGCTACGTCGGGCACGAGCTGATGGTGCCGAACGCGGGCGACTACCACACCCTCGCCTGGATGGATCACGGCAAGGTGCTGGTCCGGAACGCCGGCGGCATCGAACTCCTGTCGAACGTGTGCCGCCACCGCCAGTCGATCCTGCTCGAAGGCCGCGGCAATGCCGAGAACATCGTCTGCCCGCTGCACCGCTGGACCTACGACCTGCAGGGCGACCTGCTGGGCGCCCCGCACTTCCCCGAGAATCCCTGCCTCAACCTCGGCAAGACTCCCCTGCAGAACTGGCGCGGCATGCTCTTCGCCGGCAAGCGCGACGTGGCGAAGGACCTCGCCGGGTTCGCCAGCGCCGATGACTTCGATTTCTCCGGCCACCTGCTCGACCGCGTCGAGATCTTGGAGTTCGAGCAGAACTGGAAGACCTTCATCGAGGTGTACCTCGAGGACTACCACGTGATCCCCTACCACCCGGGACTGGGGAACTTCGTCACCTGCGACGATCTCAAGTGGGACATCGCGGACGCCTATTCGGCGCAGGTCGTGGGAGTGAAGGACGGGTTCACCAAACCGGGGACGCCGACCTACGCCAAGTGGCACGAGGCGCTCACCCGCTACATGGCGGGCAAACCGGCCAAGCAGGGCGCGATCTGGTTCCTGTACTACCCTAACGTCATGCTCGAGTGGTATCCGCACGTGCTGGTGGTGAGCACGCTCCTTCCGCGCTCACCGACGCACACCACCAACGTCGTCGAGTTCTATTATCCCGAGGACATCGTGCTCTTCGAGCGCGAATTCGTCGAAGCCGAACAGGGCGCCTACCGGGAGACCGCGATCGAGGACGACGAGATCGCCAAGCGCATGGACCGCGGCCGGCGCGCCCTGTGGGAGCGCGGCGAGAACGATGCCGGCCCTTACCAGTCGCCGATGGAGGACGGGATGATGTACTTCCACGAATACATCAAGCGCGGGCTGGCCGGGCACCTCTAGATTCTTTCGGTGCCGGCCGCGGGTAAGATAGCGGCATGATTCTCACCGCGCTCATCAGCACTGAAACCCTCGCGCAGCGCCTCGGCGATCCCGACTGGGTCGTGTTCGATTGCCGTCACGATCTTGCCGATCCCGGCCGCGGGCGCGCCGAGTATGAAAAGTCCCACATTCCCGGTGCACACTTCCTGCATCTCGACGCGGATCTCTCCGCTCCGAAGACCGGAAAGAACGGCCGGCATCCGCTTCCCGATCCGGCTGTGCTGATGGAAAAGCTGGGGCGCACGGGCGTCGATTCGAGAAACCAGGTCGTCGCCTACGACGCGCAGGGCGGCATGGTCGCGGCGAGACTGTGGTGGCTGCTGCGCTGGCTGGGTCATCTGCCCGTTGCCGTGCTCGACGGCGGCTGGAACCAATGGATTGCAGAAAACCTTCCGCAAAGCACCGAGATTCCGCAGCCACAGCCGGCGCGGTTTTCCGGCAAAGCAAACCCTGTCTGGGTCGGCGCAGCTTTTGTCCGCGCCCGCCTCGATGATCCGAGCTTGGTTCTCGTCGACGCGCGCGCACCCGACCGCTTCCGCGGACAGAACGAGACTCTCGACCCGGTGGGCGGACGCATTCCGGGCGCGCACAACCGGTATTTCCGCGACAACCTCGACTCAAGCGGCCGTTTCAAGACGCCTGAGGCGCTCAAAGAGGAGTTCGGCGCCGTGCTCGGGCCCGCGGGAGCGGAAGACGTCGTGAACTACTGCGGCTCCGGAGTTTCCGCCTGCCACAATCTCCTCGCCATGGAAATCGCCGGCCTGCGCGGGGCGCGCCTGTATCCCGGCTCCTGGAGCGAATGGTGCGCCGATCCTGCGCGGCCGGTCGAATCGGGGGAGCCGAAAGCGCGAGAGCGGTGAGGCCCGATGGCTGCCCCTTGGCTTGCCGATGCAATCCTCGTCGTGCACGTCCTGTTCGTGTTGTTCGTGGTCGGCGGCTTTGCTCTGATTCTTGCCGGGGCGAGCCGCTGGAGCTGGATCCGCAACCGTGCTTTCCGCGTGTTGCACGTCGCCGCGATCGTGTTTGTCGCCGCCGAGGCCCTGCTCGGGGTCACCTGCCCGCTGACGTACTGGGAAGACATGCTGCGCGCCGCCGGGCGCGAGGAGCGCAGCTTCATCGGCCGCTGGCTGGCGTGGCTGCTCTACTATGATCTTCCGGAGTGGGTCTTTGCAATCGCCTACGCCGCATTCGCGCTGGCGGTGATCGCTTGTTGGTGGGCGATCCCTCCGCATGCTCGTTCAACGCGCCCGGACGCGCTATGATTTCGAAACCCTTCCCGCTCGCGCCTCAATGAAGCAATACCTCGATCTCATGCGTCACGTGCTCGAGCACGGGCACAAGAAAACCGACCGCACCGGAACCGGAACGCTGTCCACCTTCGGCTGGCAGATGCGATTCGACCTGGCCGCGGGCTTCCCGCTGTTAACTACCAAGAAGGTGCATCTCAAATCGATCGTCTACGAGCTGCTCTGGTTCCTGAGAGGCGAGACCAACGTGCGCTGGCTGCAGGAGCGTGGCGTCACGATCTGGGACGAGTGGGCCGACGCGAACGGCGAGCTCGGGCCGGTGTACGGCTCGCAGTGGCGCAGCTGGCCTTCGGCCGACGGGGGCGCGATCGATCAGATCTCGCAAGTCGTGAATTCGATCGGAACGCGGCCGGATTCGCGCCGCCACATCGTGACGGCCTGGAACCCCGCCGAGATCGACAAGATGAAACTGCCACCGTGTCACGTCCTCTATCAGTTCTACGTGGCGGAGGGACGCCTCTCCTGCCAAATGTACCAGCGCAGCGCCGACATTTTCCTCGGCGTGCCGTTCAACATCGCTTCCTACGCGCTGCTCACGCTGATGGTTTCGCAGGTATGCGGCCTGAAGCCGGGCGAATTCGTGCATACCTTCGGCGACGCGCACTTGTACCTCAATCATCTGGAGCAGGCGAGAGAGCAGTTGCTGCGCTCGCCGCGGTCGCTGCCGCGCATGCGGCTCAACCCGGCGATAAGGGACATCTTCGGTTTTCGTTACGAGGATTTCACCCTCGAGGCGTACGACCCGCACCCGGCTATCAAGGCACCGATCGCGGTCTAAGCTCAGATCGTCAGCGGTTCCTGCAGCTGACGGATCACCGGTGCCATTCCTGCTCGCCCCGGCCGGTGCGCGATACGATGGCATCCAGCGTGCGGAGCGACGTGTCCTCGAACGGCCCGCCGAGACCGACCGCCACGCGTGCCTCGGCCAGGGCCTCGTCGTGACGGTCGAGGTCCGCGAGCGTTTGCGCCAGATTGTTGTGCGCGGCGGCCGAGCGCGGATGAACGAGCGTGGCTCGCCGGAACGCCTGCTCGGCCGCTTCGAAATCGCCGGCCCGATAGGCGGTATTTCCCAGCCCCATGAGCGCCGTGAGCTGGTCGGGCCAGCGCTCGAGCGCGCGCTCGTAGGCTCCCCGCGCCGACGCGGGCGGACCGGTCTTCTCGAGCCGCACCACGGCGCTCAAATAGTCGCCTGCAGCGACGCTCGCCGGCAAGCGCCCCGGCGGCAACGCGAGCATCGCCCAATAGCCGCCGCGCCGCCACGTATGTTCGAAGGTGCCGAGCGGCATTTGCAGGCGCCGCTCTTCACCGGAGCGCAAGGTGATGCGCTGGGTCTCGAGGTCATAGCCGATCGCCACGGCATAGTGCCAGACCGGATACCAGTCCAGGGCAAGGTTCTGTAGCACGACCACGGGGTTTCCGGCGGCGATCTCGGCGAGGAGATCCGAAAGGCTCGGATTGAGCTCGATCGCGACAAAGCCGTTGCGCCGCGCCGCCGCGAGCATCTCGATCTGCAGGCTCCCGTGCCGATCGGGGAGATAGACCTGCGGCCGTAGCGCCTCCGGCTCGATCGCCTTGCCTCCGGCCCCGAGCACCATCGCGAGAGCGGCCGGACCGCATTGATAGTCGTCCTGGGGATAAAACGGGACCGCCTCGAGCTCGGCGCGCTGGGGAATTCCGGCGGAACCGCTCCCGACCAGGGCCTGCAGCTGCGGCGTGGCGCAGCCCGCAAGCCCGAGAAGAAAAATGCCCGCCGCCGTTAGGCGGCGGGCGACACGCCGGCGCGGTCGAGAGGGGAGGATCACTTGGCCGGCCGGGTGAAGGGGAAAATCTTGGTGAAGCCCAGAATATCCGTTACGAGAAGGATCACAAACACGAGAAACCCGAGCCACAGCACGCTCTCGAGCCCGCTGCCCGCTGCGGGAAGCGAGTCGAACCGCGCGGCGAGCCGCTCGGCTTCGTCGTCGCTCAGGGCGTTGACGCGGGTTTTCGCGTCCTCGGCACTCACGCCGTGCCGCTCGAGCGCCGCCCGGACATCGGCCCGGTCGAAAAGCGAACCCAGAAGCTCGCGCGCCGGAAGCTGTCCCTGCCGGGTGGTTTCGACCCGATCGGTTGCAACCAGCTCGGCTTGCGCGGCCGGAATCGGCAGACCCAGGGTGCACAGGCTGAAGACGAGAACACGTGCGACGGTCCGGTTAAGGCTTGGCATCTTCTTTCCTCCTCGCTTGAAAAAGTAGGGCTTTTCTTATACCCGACTTTTCATGTGCGCACGAGCCTGCCTTCCACCAGCCGGACCTTGTCGCCCACGGCGAGGGTGGGCGGGCTCGACAGAGAAACCGTGCGAAAGGAGCCGTCGTCCATGCGCACCGTCACGCGATATGCGTAGCGCTTTTTCACATTCTTCTCGATCTCGTTCCCGGAGATTGCCGCTCCGGCAGCCCCAAGGAGCGTCACCGCGGTGCCACGGCTTCCCCCGACCGTCTGCTCGCCGGCTCCGGCGCCGGCGGACCCACCGGCCGCAGCGCCCGCGCCGGCAGCTTCATCACGTACCTCGACGGTCCAGATGGACTCGACCGTGCCGCACACGGCACAGCCGCTGGGCTGGATGAGTTTGCGTCCGGGCTCTGCCGGCCGCACGTCGGCCTGTTTTAGCGAGGGCCCGCCGGGCAGCCAGCCCTTGACCGCGCCGATGCCGACAAGGCCCGCGATCACTACGACCGAAGCCGCTGGTCCCGCGATGAGTGGATGGATCCGCATGGTTCCCGATCTGAGCGCGCTTGCCTTGGTAAGTTGTTTTTCCCGCCGCAGATCGCGCCGGACTCGCAGGCCTGATTGCAATCCCCGTGCCAAGATCAAGCTTTCGAATTAACTCAACGGGTTACCTAAGAATCCTGGATACCAAATATTCTCGATGCGTCGCTAGTCAACGACGGTTTCCCGCGACCGGCGAAAATCGAGCTGATGGGAAAGGGAATTTGTTGTCGCCCCGGGGCGACAACGCGACGAATTCCGCGAGCGCTTGGCCGGACTTCAGCCCTTTTCGGGCTTGAACATCTTCGGCTCGAGCTTGTGGCGCTCGAGCAGCTTGTAGAACTCGGTGCGATTGCGTTGAGCGAGCTTCGCCGCCTGGGTCACGCTGCCGCCGGTGATGCGCAGGATGCGAACCAGGTATTCACGCTCGAAGGCGCCCCGCGCCTCTTCGAGCGAGGCGAGCTGCGCGGGTTCCTCCTTCAGCGCCTGCTGGATGAGCGAGGCCGGAACGACGCCCGAAGCGCAGAGCGCAACCGCTTGTTCGATCACGTTGATGAGCTGCCGCACGTTGCCCGGCCAGGGTGCCGCAAGAAGCACCTGAAGCGCCTCCGGAGCCAATGCCTGGAGGTCCTTTCCGTAACGCGCGGCGGTGACTCTGAGGTAATGCGCCGCCAGGGAAACGATATCCTCGCGCCGCTCGGAGAGGGCCGGGAGAGCGAGCGAGACGACGTTCAGTCGATAGTAGAGATCCTCGCGGAACCGCCCCGCCTTCATCTGAGCGTCGAGGTCGCGGTGCGTGGCGGAGATGATCCGCACGTCGACCGCTGTCCCTTGAGTCGCGCCGACCGCGCGCACTTCGCGGTCCTGCAGGACGCGCAAGAGCTTGGCCTGCAAAGCAAGAGGCATGTCGCCGATCTCGTCCAGGAACAAGGTTCCTCCGTCAGCCGCGGGGATAAGCCCCTTGTGATCGTAGGTCGCACCGGTAAACGAGCCTTTGCGGTGGCCGAACAATTCCGATTCGAGGAGATTTTCCGGGATGGCCGCGCAATTGACGGCTACGAAGGGTCCCTCCGAGCGGCGGCTTGCGCGGTGTATCGCGCGCGCGAGGAGCTCCTTTCCCGTGCCGCTCGCGCCCTGGATGAACACGCTCGCCTCCGACTGGGCAACCAGGCGCGCCTGATGGAGCACGTTTTCCATTTTCGGACTCTGTGTCACGAAGTCGCGCCGCCAGTCCTCCTCACCCCCGCCTTGTCCGACTCCGGAAAGGCGCAGCGCCTGTTCCACCTGGTCGAGCAGGTGCTTTCCGTCGAATGGCTTGGACTGAAAGCCGAAAACCCCGCGGCGCGTGGCGGCGACCGCGTCGGGGATCGTGCCGTGCGCAGTCAGGATGATGACGGGAAGGGTCGGCGCCTGCCTGCGGATCTCGTCGAACAAGGCCAAACCGTCCATTCCGCCCATCTTGAGATCCGTAATGACGAGTTCAGGGCGCGAGGCCGCGAGCACGGCGAGCGCCTTCTCTCCGCTGTCCGCTCCCTTGACGCTGTGGCCCGCGGCGGTCAGTCGCAGCGAAATGAGTTTCAGAATATCCGGATCGTCGTCGACGACGAGAATGGTGCTCATCTTGGCCGTGCTTGCTCGCGTTCGATAATGTTGCGCTCGACCGCCTTCAGCGCCTCGAGCTGCTCCTTCAGTTGGGCCGTGCGGCGCTGCTCGCGCAAGCGCTCGCCGATCTGGGCATGAAGCAGGCCGGCAAACTGCTGCATGGGACCCGGCGGGGATTCCGAAGCCGCCGCACCCGCGACCGACTCGAGCAGGCCTGCGGCCCTGACATCGTCGTTGAACGCCGTTCCGGGCAACGCAAGCAGCAGCGCGAGCCGGACCCGCCCGTAGGCGCCGCGATCCTTGGAAAGCATCTGGGCCGAAGCGTTCAATTCGCGCTGCTGCTCCTCGGCCTGGAGCGCCGCGACTCTCTGGATGTACGCGATCAGCTCGATGACCTGGCGCGATTCGCGGCTCTCGCGGCTCTCCGGGACCGAAGGAGGGACTGAGGGCGCAGGAGCTGAGGGCGCAGGGGCGGCACGCGGGGTGAAAGAGGCGGCACACCCGGCGAGTGCCCAGACGCAGCAGAGGATTGCAAGGATCCGGATCATGGCTCGGGACGCTGCGTCCCTGCAGCAAGCGTGACGCGGAAGTGGGCGCCGACCGCGAGGTCCTTCACGACCTCGATTCGCCCGCCGTGAGCGACGACGAATTCTCTCGCGATGGCCAGGCCCAGACCGCTGCCCCGTACGCGGCCATGATGCACGCGCTCGCCCTGGTAGAACCAGTCGAAAATCCGGCCGTGATCCTCCGGCGGAATCCCCGGACCCGCGTCTCTTACGTCGAACACCACCTCATCCCCCTCTCGTCGCAGCGCAAGGGAAATCATACCCTCGTCGGGCGAGTATTTGATCGCATTGGAGAGAAGATTCGCCACGACGGCGCGTATTTTTTCCTCGTCGGCTTGAAGTACGACCGGGTCCAGCCGCAGGTCGGCGCGAATGCCGCGGGCCTGGACCGCGAGCCGGTGATCGTCGAGCACCTGTTCCACGACCCGATCGAATCGCACCGCCGTCAAGTCCAGGCGTCCCACGCTCTCCTGCGCGCGATGATAGTTGAGCAGGTCCTCGATCAGCTGCTGCAATTGCACGCTCTTTTGCCGGAGGATTTCGACGATTTCGCTTTGTCCCGGCGAGAGCGGTCCGGCCGTTCCTTCGGCGAGCAGCTCGGATCCCTCGCGCAGCGCCGTCAGCGGCGTTTTCAGCTCGTGCGAGACGTGCCGCAGGAACAGGCGTTTCTGTTGTTCGAGCTCGATCAACTGCTGACGCAGCCAATCGAGCCGGCTGCCCAGGTATTTCAGGTCTGCCGGCCCGCCGACCCGGATGTCGCCTTCGAACTCGCCCGCGCCGAGGCGCCGGATCGCCTGGTCGAGCTGGCGGATCGGTCTCGCGATGAGAAGGGTGACCCCGACTGCAAGGAGGATCCCGAGCGGTATCGTCGCCGCGAGCTGCAGCCACAGGATGCGCTGCGCGCGCTCGCCCGTGCGTCGCATGGATTCCACCTCGCGGTCGATCAAGGCATTGCTCGTGTTGAGCACGTCCCGCGCCAGCCCCGACAGCACCACGTAGCCCTCTACGAGCGCCTTCTTGTCAGCCGCCGTCTTCGGTCTGCCGAGCAGCTGTTCGTAGAGCCCCTGCTCCTTGTCGATCGTGCTGTTGAGCTCGTGCAGCTGCGGCTCGTCGAGCGGCTGCAGGGACAGCTCGCTGGTATTCGCCTTGAAGTTCGCCCTCACCCGGGCGTAACCATTGAGGAGTTCCTCGTCGTCGAGGATGAGATACTGGCGCACCACCCGCTCGAGCGCGGTGGTTTGCTCGACCAGGAGCC
>Ga0137436_1000230_pt1 | contig 17798 bp, 16 predicted proteins | sample EasRivERMGT119_2_FD_102328 | JGI IMG/M metagenome (GOLD analysis project Ga0137436, IMG submission 102328) | Soil microbial communities from meander-bound floodplain in the East River, Colorado, USA - East River MetaG ERMGT119_2 | ecosystem: Environmental > Terrestrial > Soil > Floodplain ...
CAGGAAGTCTTTCGGGGATTCCAGTCGCCGTGTGCCTGATCGTGCTCGCCTGGCGGACGCACCCGAGCTATCGGCTGATCGTTGCCGCGAACCGCGACGAGTATTTCGGGCGGCCGGCTGCGCCTGCCGGGTTCTGGGACGATCATGCGCACGTCCTCGCCGGACGCGACCTCGAGGCGGGGGGCACTTGGCTCGGCATCACTCTGGACGGGCGCTTTGCTGCGCTCACGAACTATCGAAATCCTGCGGACAAGAAAACCGCCGCGCCATCCCGCGGTTCGCTGGTGAGCGATTTTTTGACGGGCAAGATGGCTCCACTGAAATACCTCCAGGGCGTAGAGCAACGTGCGGCGAGCTATAACGGCTTCAGCCTTCTCGTCGGGGATGCAGTGTCGCTCTGCTTTCTTTCCAATCGCGGCGGCCCCATCGCGCGCGTAGAGCCGGGTATTCACGGCCTTTCGAACCACTTGCTCGACACTCCCTGGCCCAAGGTCGAGAAGGGAAAGGCAAGGTTTGCGGCGCTGCTCGATGGACCTTTTGACTCCGAAGCGGCGTTTGGACTCCTGGACGACACCGAGCGCGCCCCGGGCGCGGAGCTTCCGAGCACCGGCGTAAGCCTCGAGCTCGAGGAAAGGCTTTCGGCCGTGCGCATTCTCGCCGTCGGCGGCTACGGGACGCGGTGCTCCACCGTGCTGAGCCTCGGGGAAGGGGGCAAGATCGAATTCCACGAGCGCAGCTACCGCGAGGACGGCAGCGTGGGCGGCAAAGTCGGCTATCGTCTTACCGTCGAGCCGGGGAAAGCTCGAGCGTCATCTCGACGTGCGGAATCCCGGCCTCCAGGAACTCCCCTCCCTGCTCGCTGAAGCCGAAACGCCGGTAGAACCCGGCCGCCTGAGTCTGCGCGTGGAGCGTGACCCGGGACATGGAGTTCTCGCGCGCCTGGTCGAGCATGGCCTTCATGAGCGCCGCGCCCACTCCGCACCTGCGCCATTCGCGAAGGACCGCCATCCGGCCGATCCTGCCGTCGGGCAGCAGACGCGCCGTCCCGATCGCCTGTCCTTCAATGTCGCGAGCGACTGCGTGATCGCTGCGCTCGTCCCATTCGTCCCATTCCAGCTCGCGCGACACCCGTTGTTCCTCGATGAACACTTTTTCGCGCACCGGGCGCGCAAACGCCAGCGCCTTGTCCCATGGGAGGATGCTGATCGTGAAAGTTGCCCCCATCGGCGACCAGTATAATTGTTGTCATGCGAAGCCTCTGGAACGACCAGGAAGCCAGGCAATTCCACGGCGACCTCGGCCTGCGTGTCTACACCTCGCGGCTGCTCGGCCGCGACAAATCGCTGGTGCTGCACGGTGGCGGCAACACTTCGGTCAAGATCCGGGAAAAGAATCTGTTCGGCGAGGAAGAAACGATTCTCTACGTCAAAGGCAGCGGCTGGGACCTGGAAACGATCGAGCCGCAGGGCTTTTCGCCGGTGCGGCTGGCGCACGTGCTGCGACTCGCGGAATTGCCGTCGCTCTCGGATCCCGAGATGGTCAATCAGCTGGTCACGCATATGCTCAGCGCCTCGGCGCCGGCGCCTTCCATCGAGACCATCCTGCACGGGCTCATGCCCCAGAAGTTCGTGGACCACACCCATGCCGACGCCGTGCTTTCCGTGAGCAACACGCGGGACGGAGACAAGCGCATTCGCGAGGTGTACGGAAACCGCTGCGTGGTGATTCCCTATCTCATGCCGGGTTTCGATCTCGCGCAGTATTGCGCAAAAGAATTCGGGCGCCAGGGAACGCCGGACACCATCGGCATGGTGCTGCTGAACCACGGTATCTTCTCCTTCGGGGATACCGCACGCGAGTCCTACGAACGCATGATCGAGCTGGTCACGCTCGCCGAGCGATATCTCGACTCGAAGCGCGCCTGGTCGGTTGCGTCCAGGCCCACGCAGTCCGCGAAGGCGCAGGCCTCCGCACAAGCCGAGCTGCGCCACCGGCTCTCCGATGCCGCCGGCGCTCCCTTGATTCTGCGCACGGTGACGAATGAGCGCACGCTCGGCTTCGCCCAGCATCCCGATCTCGCGCGCGTCTCGCAACAGGGGCCGGCGACGCCCGATCACGTCATTCGCACCAAGCGCACGCCGATGCTCGGCATGGATGTCGCCCGTTATGCGCAGGCCTACCGGTGCTACTTCGACGAGCATGCGTCCCGGGCCAAAGAGCCCAAGGCCATTCTGGATCCGGCGCCGCGGGTCGTGCTCGATCCGGCATTCGGACTCGCCGCGGCCGGACGGACGGCGAAGGACGCAGCGATCGTCACCGAGATCTACGACCACACCATCGACGTGATCCTGCGCGCGGAGGCGCTCGGCGGTTTCCAGACCCTGCCCTCGAAGGACATTTTCGACGTCGAATACTGGGATCTCGAACAGGCCAAGCTCAAGAAGGGCGGCAAGCCTGCCGCATTCGCAGGTGAGATCGCCTTGGTGACCGGGGCCGCCTCCGGGATCGGCAAGGCGGCCGTCGCGGCCTTTCTTGCGCGGGGCGCTGCGGTCGTCGGACTCGATCTGGACGCGAAGATCGAATCGCTGCACAGCCGCCCGGACTTCTTCGGCCTGGGTTGCGACGTAACCGATGAAGCGCAGGTGCGTTCGGCGCTCGAACAGACAGTGATCGCCTTCGGCGGGCTCGACATGCTCGTGCTGAACGCCGGCGTTTTCCCGGCAAGCCGCAAGATCGCCGATTTGCCCACCGACGAGTGGCGCAAGGCGATGAGCGTCAACCTCGATGCGAACCTGCTGCTGATGCGCGCCTGTTACCCGTTTCTGAAGCTCGCTCCGCGCGGCGGGCGGGTGGTGGTCATCGGCTCGAAAAACGTTTCCGCGCCGGGTCCGGGCGCGTCGGCGTACTCCGCATCGAAGGCTGCGCTCAATCAGCTCGCCCGCATCGCCGCGCTCGAATGGGGTGCCGACCGCATACGCGTGAACACCGTGCACCCGAACGCGGTGTTCGACACCGGCCTGTGGACCGAAGAGGTGCTCGCCCAGCGGGCCAGGCAGTATGCGATGACGGTGGAGGAATACAAAACAAATAATGTGCTCAAGACCCAGGTAGGCAGCCGCGACGTCGCGGAGCTCGCGGCCGAAATGTGCGGGCCCCTGTTCGCCAAGACGACCGGCGCGCAAGTGCCCGTGGACGGCGGCAATGAGCGCGTCATCTGACCGGAACGGTTATCCCCGCGCAAGCGGGGATCCAGTACGTTCAAAACTTGCTGGATTCCCGCTTTTGCGGGAATGACGAAATCGTGGCTTCGAATCCTGGCAATGTCGAGACCTTGCGCTGGCACGGGCGGCGGCTCGAGCTGATCGACCAGCGCGCCCTCCCCGCGCGCCTCGAATACGTCAGCTGCACGAACGCGGTCGAAGTGGCCGAGGCCATTCGGTCGATGGTGGTGCGCGGCGCTCCCGCGATCGGCTGCGCCGCGGCCTTCGGCGTGGCGCTCGAAGCGAAGCGGCAAGAGCACTGCACGCGCGGGCAGTTCGACGCCGCGATGGAAATCGCGTTCAGGAATCTAGCCGCGAGCCGGCCGACCGCCGTGAATCTCTTCTGGGCCCTCGACCGCATGCGCGCGGCCCTCGGCCGGGAAACTCGGGATGATCCGAAGTCGGCGGCGGCGAGATTGGCGAGGGCGGCGGTCGAGCTTTTCAACGCCGACCTCGAGACCAATCGCGCCATCGGCCGCGCCGGCGCCGCTCACGTGCCCGACGGCGCGCGGGTCCTCACGCACTGCAACACCGGCGCTCTCGCCACCGCCGGCCACGGTACGGCCCTCGGGGTCATCCGCTCGGCGCGCGACCAGGGCAAGCGTATCTCGGTCGTAGCCACCGAGACCCGGCCCTATCTCCAGGGGGCACGCCTCACCGCGTGGGAATTGATCCAGGAAAAGATACCCGTCACGCTGATCACGGATAACATGGCAGGGCACCTCATGCGCCTCGGCAAGATCGACCTCGTGCTGGTCGGCGCCGACCGTATCGCAGCAAACGGCGATGTCGCCAACAAGATCGGCACTTATACGCTTGCTGTTCTGGCCGAGCGGCACCACATCCCTTTTTATGTCGCCGCTCCTCTTTCCAGCGTCGATATGGCCGTCGCGGACGGCGGCTCGATTCCCATCGAGGAGCGCAGCGCCTCGGAGGTCACCGGCTACGCGGGCCTGCGGTGGGCGCCCGAGGGCGTCAACGTCGCCAACCCCGCCTTCGACATCACCCCCGCCGAGCTGGTGAGCGGGCTCTTCACCGAAAAGGGCGTCGTTACGCAGCCCGACACGCGCAAGATCCGGGCGCTCTTCCCTGCCTGAGCATGCGTGCGCCGCGCGCACGCTACGGATCGCAGCGGTTTGCCCCGTCGCCGCCGCCACGGAGCTGGGAGAGCAGGCCTTCCGCCGTGAGGGTCAGCGTGCTCGATACCGGGTATCCCGTCTTCTCGATCGCTCTGGCCACCCATGTGTTGCAGGTGTTGAATGCATGAAAGGACCCTTGCGCGCGGTAGAACCAGCCGTTTCCGTATTGGCTTGGACCGAGCCGGGCCACACCCCTGTCCGGCGTGCGCGTGAAACTCCCGGCGATGAACGCCAGCGCGGCGGCGTAACCCGCTTTCTCCACCCGGACTTCGATGACTTCGCTCTGCGGGAAATGGCGGTGCGGCGGGCCTGTGAACGGGACGACCTGCAGCACGCTTGAATTCGGCCAGAGCACGGCCCGCAGCGCCAGGCCCGGCGTCCCCGTTCCTGCCTGATAAAAGCGCTCCTCGCCCCACCCGATCTCCGCATATCCCTCGTTCCCGATGTCCCCGGCGAGAGGCGGCAGCAACTTCACGAGATCGTCGCGCTTGACGACGATGCCTGTATGCCATCCGTGGCTGACGACGTAGAGTGCCTGCAGCGGCCGGCACGCCGGCGCCTCGCGATCGATCGGCTGCGAGGCGCAGCCTTTCAGGAGGAATAGAAGCGCGAGGAAAGAGGCGAGGCGCATTTTCTCGGTTCTCGAGTCCCGCCCTCCTCCCATGGACCCTCGACTCCGTACATGGCGAGTCTCCTGCTGTGCAAATGCATACCCGGAGTTGCTCTGTTTGGCCCGGTACATCGCCTTACCCGCACTTTTGACCAACGCATCCGTGCATCGTCTTCAACCCGGTTCCGCTGCAATTCAGTCATTTCGGCGGAGCCACCGAACCGGCATAGAACACTTTGCACTCTCCGCCGGGAAAGAAGTCCCTCCCCTGCTTGAACAACTTGAACGCCGGCCCGGTGACGGACTTGAGGATACTCGGCTTCTCCACCAGAGGTTTCTGGAAGGTGCCGCGTATTTTTTGCAGCACCCTGGCGCAGCCCTTGGCGTCGATCAGCGCCATGGTGACGTCACTGAACCGCTCGTTGACGAAGTCGAGCCCTCCGTGGAGGGCGACCCGGTTCTCGTTCGTCGCCATGGCCACGTCCTGCGCGTGCGCCACGCCGCGCTCGACCTTCCAGTCGGAGACGAGCGTCCGGATCTTGCTGCCGCCTCCCGATCCTCGGAAGATGCTCGCAAAGTCGTACCCCTTCGTGACCACCAAGCCGAGAGGCCCGGCAACGAAGATGGCGCCCACGTCAACGAGGTTGAAGTTCTGACTGGACTCAAACCGGGAGAACTCCAGATCGAGATCGCTGCCATTGAGGGTGAGGTTCCTGCCCCGCAGCGAAATCTGCCCCTCCGCGGTGTGCCTCATCCCGTTCACGGTCTTTCCCCGCATTGACAGGTTCGCGGAGAAATCCATCGGCCCCTCCGCAATCTTCTGCGGCGACCGGGTCTTGAAAAACTCCTCGATGTGGAACTGCGGCAGAGAGTAACGGAGGTTGTAAAGGGGGACAGCGCCCGAAAAGTCCGCCTGGATACTTCCCGATCCCTGCGCGCCGAGGACACGCATCGTGACCGGCTTGAGATCGAAGATCCCATTCTTCCCGTCGGCCGAGACCTTCAAATCGGACACCGTGAAGCCATTCTTCCGGATCTCCCCGCAGGCGAGTTCGGCCGTGAAGGAAAGGTTCTTCATGAGGTCCGAGCTCCTTCCGCCAGAAACCCGCAGTCGGCGCACGTCCAGGCTGCAGTCCCCGGCCTCGAATCCTTCCCCGGATTGTTGGTCCGCGTAGAGGAGACTCCCGTCCGAAAGGGACACCTTCTCCAAGGCCAGGGCGAGTAGCGTTCCCCCGGCCGCCTCCGGCTTTTCGAAGTTGAACTTGCCGTCGGGGTCCCGCTCGACGGAGATCCTGGGGTGTTTCAGCGCGATCTTCCCGATCCGAACTTCTTTTTGGAGGAGAGGGAGAAGGTCGATCCCAAGCCTGGCCTCCTTTGCGGAGGCGACCTCCGCCCCCCGGTTACGAACGTGCACGTCCTCCAGCGTCACGAGCAAGCCCGGGAAGAAACCGATCCCCACTCGGCCGCCGACCCTGACTTCCATCCCCAAGGCTCCCGAGGAAGTCGTTTCCAGCCAGGGTTTGTAGGCATTGGCGTCCACAAAAAGCGGCAAGGCCGCAGCGACGATGACGAGGAGACCGACGAACCCGCCCGCGGCGAAGAGGATGGTTTTGAGTGATTTTGACATTGGTGGAGCCTTGTAATCGCGTGCAGGACGCCGTTCGGCAGTTTTTCGATGAAGTCCGGCCGTACGCGCTATGGACCCTCGACTTTCACGCCTTTGGCGCGCAGCATCGCGATGACGCTGTCGGGTCCCACCAGGTGGGCCGCGCCGACAATGATCATGTAGGTGCGCCCGTCCGCGATCATCTTCTCGATCCGCGGCAGCCATTTATCGTGGCGATCCTTGAGGATGCGGCTGCGCAGCACGGGGAAATCGTCGAAGCCGATATTGAGAATCCTCTCAAGCGCCGCAAGATCGCCTTTGCGATAGGCGGCGAGCAGTTCGCCCAGCATTTTCGGCGTCTCGCGAACTTGCCTGAGGGTAACCGCCAGAAACGCGATCTCCTGCTCGCGCGTGAGGTCGGCGAAGACCCTGAGCTGAGACTCGTTCGTCTCCAGCGAGACCACGCCTTTGCCGTTCGCTTTCGCCCATACGACGACCTGCTGTTCCACGCCGTTGTTCGGGTCGAAGCCGTGATTGATGACGAATTGCACCCCTAATGTCACTGCGGCCAGCCAGGGCCGCAAAGGCGCAAGACTCGGCGGCGGGATTCCGAGGCCCCTCGCCGTTCTCTCGAGTTCGGCATAAGTGCTCGTCGACAAGACGCCGCGAAGTGTCTGCCCCGGCGGGAGAAGGCCGTGTTTCGCGATCAGTGCCTGCTCGATCTGCGGGTCTTGCGCCCCGGCCAGGTCGGTCTCGAAGACCACGACCCCGGCCTCGTTCAACGCGCTGTCCAGGACGGGGGTTCGCCATTTCACGTTGGCGGGCAGCAGATGGAACGAGCCGAACAGAAAGACCCTTCCCTTCGGGCCATCGACCTTCCAGATCGCCGGCGCATCGGCGTGCGCCGCACTATCCCGCGCCGCAATCGGCGAAAACGCAAGGCTCAGCGCGGCAAGACTCGCCCCGATCGTCGCGACAAGGCCGCGCCGCCCTTTACAGAACATACAAGGTGCGCGGCCTACTGCACAAATGAATACCCGGACTTGCTCTGTTTGGCCCGGTACATTGCCTTATCCGCGTTTTTGACCAACGCATCCGCAGTGGTGCCGTCTTTCGGGAAAATCGAGATCCCGATACTTGCCTTGATACTTGCGCCGATGTTGACGTCACGCACGCTGATGTTGCACGGCTCCTGAATCGCCTTGATGATCTTTTCCGCGATTGGCGCAATATCTTTATCGTCCCGGATCTCATTCAGCAGGTACAAGAATTCATCGCCGCCAAGGCGGCTGACTGTGTCGTCGTCGCGAGTATTTTCCTTGAGCCGCTGCGCAATTGTCTGTAAGACGCTGTCGCCGGCATCGTGTCCATGCGTATCGTTGATGATTTTGAACTTATCCAGATCCACGAACATCACTGCCAAGGTCCAGCCATGCCGTTTTGCCTGCGCGAGTCCATGTTCCAGCCGATCGTTGAACAGCGCGCGGTTCGGCAGGCCGGTCAAAACATCATGGAAGGCGGCATAGCGGGCGGCTTCTTCCTGTTCTTTGACCGCGGCCAATTGGTGATCAAGCATGTCCCGATCCCTGATCTCACCCTCCAACGCCTGATTCACGACCAGCAGCTTTTCGGATGCTTCTTGCACTTTATCTTCAACAGCCTCGCTTTTTTCGAGGGCTCTTACAACTTCGGGCACCGGGGCATGCTCCGCGAGCTCTTCCTTGAGAACCACATTGACCGAAGAGAGTTCCTCGGCGCTTTCCTCCACCAGCTCCCTGACGTGCTCGCTTTGCGCCAGCGCCTTGTTCAGGGACTTGGCTTGCTTGGGGTTCTCCGGCAATTTCGCCTTCGGATCGGTCTTCATGTGCATTGCCCTTTTGCACCGCGGTATTCCCTCGGCCGGACCAGATCGGGTCGCCGAGGCTTCACCCGCGCATCGACGGGCCGTAACAGCTGTAAGGCCGCAACGGCCAGACTCATTGTTTCTGCGCGACGGCGCGGCCTTCCGCGTTTACGAATACCCGGTAGCGGTTGCCGTTTTCGCATGACGCGATGTGGTCGTTGTCCGCCTGCCTTTTGGCACTGACGACCTGGCCGCACGGCATGCCCAGCAGCATGATGACCGATGTCAGGTCCTTGAGCAGCGCAGCGTCCTCCGCGGCCGGCGACGGTCCTGAGAAGAGAGCTGCGAGCGGGAGTATCAGGGCCGAAGCCCGGGCAGGTGTGATCAAGATGCTCTCCTTGAGTCAGGTGACTGAATTGAATTTTTCCGGATCCGCGAGGATGGCCCAGATCGCTTCGCGCGATCCCGAGATCGTGCGGGCCAAGGATGGATCGCCGTCCTGGACGAGGGAGAGCACCTTGAGGACCAGCATGTCGTAGGGTTGCCGCAACGAGGCGACGCCGGTCTTCTGCCCGCTTTGGTAATGCGCCCGAAACTGTTCCAGCAGGTCATCCATCTGGTTCTTGAGCGCGAGCTTGGTAAAGACGCCGATGGCATGGGTGTCGCGCAGCCGCGTTTTCAGAGCCTCCACGTCCAGTGGCGGCTCCAGCTTCTTGGCAACGGGAACAGGGCCCTCGGGAACTTTAACAGGCGCTTTGACCGACGGCGGGGCGGCCTTGGCGGCGCTCTGGCCCTTGGAAGGCGGCGCCGGCGGCGCCTTCTCTACCCCGGCGCAACCCGCGGCCAGGGTCAAGATGAGAATCCCGATAGTGCGCACTGCGAGCATCCCTTTTATTCCCTGAATATTGCCGCGCGCCTTGCCTGCGCTTGCAGCGATTGTACTCATCGCCGCCGCAATCTCAGTTCGTTGGCGAACACAGGCGCTGTGTGTCATGCGTCTGCGTTGGCTGCCGTACATAGTTCCCTGGAGATGGCGCATACACTTTCACACGACGATCCACACATGAGCTGAGGCTGCGGCGTTGAGACTGAACCGGCCAGTTGGTTGGCGCAAAATCGCGGGGTGCCTGGCGGCAGGGTGCCTTGCCGCCCTTGCCGGATGCAGTTCGCTGCCGATCATCGTTCCCGACATGGCAAGGGGCCCGGCCCAGCCGGTTCAGCTCGAGGGCGCGCGCGGCCCCCTGACTCCCCAGCAAAGCAAAGCGATCCTCGACCGGCTCAGGAGCCGGGGCGAGGCGACCAGCATCTTCGACCGGCATCTGGCGCTGGAAGAGGCCATCGTCGGGAGCCCTCTGACGGTGGGCAACAAGGTGGCCCTGCTGCAGGACGGTCCGGCTACCTTCAAGCTCATGTTCGCTGCGATCCGCAATGCGAAAGACCATATCAACATGGAAACTTACATCATCGAGGACGATGAGGTCGGCAATCGTTTTTCGGACGCGCTCATCCGGAAGCAGGCGCAGGGCGTGCAGGTGAATTTCATTTACGACAGCGTAGGGTCAATCAACACGCCGGCGGCATTTTTCAAGCGTCTCACCGACAGCGGCATCAAGGTCCTGGAGTTCAACCCGGTCAACCCGCTGACCGCCAAGAAGGGCTGGGACGTCAATCTGCGCGACCACCGCAAGCTGTTGATCGTCGATGGCCGGACCGCGTTCCTCGGAGGAATCAACATCAGCAGCGTTTATTCAGGCGGATCCTTCAGTCAGCGGTCCAAGCAGCGCCCCGAAGGGGGACCACCCTGGCGCGATACCCACATGCAAGTGGAAGGTCCCGTGGTCGGCGAGTTCCAGAAAATGTTTCTCGCGACCTGGGAGAAGCAAAAGGGCGAAACGCTCGCGCCGAGGAAATATTTCCCGCAACTCGGCAACAGGGGCAAGGAGGTCGTGCGCGCCATCGGCAGTTCGCCCGATGAGCCCTACAGCCTGATCTACGCGACGCTGATCTCGGCAATCGGCAGCGCCGAAACCACCGTGCTCCTGACGAACGCCTATTTCGTCCCCGATCCGCAGTTGCTCGCGGCTCTCAAGGACGCCGTGCAACGCGGCGTGGACGTGAGGATCATCCTGCCGAGCAACACGGATTCCTGGCTGGTGTTCCACGCGGGACGTTCCTACTATGCCGAGCTGCTGGGCGCAGGAGTGAAAATCTACGAGCGGCACGATGCGCTGCTGCACTCCAAGACCGCGCTCATCGACGGCGTGTGGTCGACTATCGGCTCGACCAACCTCGACTGGCGCAGCTTCCTGCACAACGAAGAGGTCAACGCCGTCATCCTCGGGCAGGAGTTCGGCGCGCAAATGCAGTCCATGTTCGAGATGGACCTGGCCTCTTCCAGCCCCATCACGCTCGAACAATGGGAGCAACGGTCTATCGGCGACCGCCTGAAAGAGACGCTCGCCCGAATTTGGGAATACTGGCTATAGGCGCCGGACATTCAGGACGGCCACAAGCGAAACCATGAGACAGCATCGGGAATGAAAGCTTGGGCACCGGCGCGACTTTTTGCGCTCGCCCTGCTGTGCGCAGGCGCGGGACTGGCCCATGCCGGCGATGCAGACGCGAATTCACCCGGGTCTCTCCTCGCCAAGTACGGTGTTTTGCAGGATAGCCTCAGACACAATCAATTCCAGAGGCCGCTCACCCTGGACTCCAGCGAGACCCCGGGCGGTGTGACGGGCGACATTTATGCGCTCGTCAACTACCCGTTTGCAACGGTGCGCGCAGCGCTGAAAAGTCCGGGCAACTGGTGCGACATCCTGATTCTGCACCTCAATACCAAGTACTGCCGCGCATCGATGGCCGGCCAGGAGGCCGTCCTCAACCTAAGCATCGGCAGGAAATACGATCAGCCGCTGGATGATGCCTACCGGTTGGCGTTTGCGTATCGTGTCGCCGCCCAGACCCCGAACTACCTGCAGGTTCGGCTGAACGCAGACGAGGGACCGCTCTCCACGCGCAACTACCGCATCGTGTTCGAGGCCGTCCCGCTGAAAAAGGGACAGACGTTCATCCACCTCTCGTATTCGTATGCCTATGGACTGGTGGGACGGATTGCGATGCAGGCCTACCTCGGAACAATCGGGAGGGCCAAGGTAGGATTCACCGTTGCCGGCACGCATCCCGACGGCCGGCCCCTTCACATCGGCGGCATGCGCGGCGTGGTGGAACGCAATACCATGCGTTATTACCTGGCGATCGAAGCCTTTCTCGGCGCCTTGTCCGCGCCGCCGCAGGCGCAGCTCGAAAAACGCCTGCATGACTGGTTTGCGGCCGTCGAGCGCTATCCGCGCCAGCTGCATGAAATGGACGAGGGCGCCTACCTCGATATGAAACGCAGGGAAACCCGGCGGCAACAGCCCAGACTCCCCGCGATCGGCCCTACCTGAGAATCACGCGCGCCTGGAAAATCGCGCCGGCGCGCGCGACGCGAGGCCGGCGTAACTTCCGTGCCCTTTTACGTGAGCTTGACGTTCTTCAGCGGCAGGCTGCGCACCGGTTTGCCGGTCGCGGCAAAGAGGGCGTTCAGCACCGCAGGCGCCACCACGCAGATGGTCGGCTCCCCCACCCCGCCCCAGAAATCGTAGGACGGCACGATGACCGTCTCCACGTGCGGCATTTCGGCGAGCCGCAGGATCGGGTAGTTGTGGAAGTTGAGCTCCACCATGCGCCCTTTCTCGACCGTGCACTCGCCGTAGAACGTGGCGCTCAACCCATAGGCGACCGAGCCTTCGACCTGCGCCGCGATCTGGTCGGGATTGACCGCGTGGCCGCAATCGAGCGCGAGAACCATGCGATGCACCTTGAGCTCGCCGCGGCCGCTCACCGAAACTTCGGCGACCGCCGCCGAGTAGCTGCCGTAGCCCATGAACTGCGCGATGCCGCGGTGGACGCCCGAAGGGAGCGGCTTGCCCCAGTTGCCCTTTTCCGCCGCTGCGTTCAGCACGGCGAGATGCTTCGGATGGCTGCCCATGAGCGCGCGGCGGAATTCGAGCGAGTCCTTGCCGGCCGCCCGGGCCACCTCCTCGATGAAGCATTCCATGTACACGCCGTTCTGGTTGGTGTTGACGCCGCGCCACGGGCCGACCGGCACATGGGTGTTGCGCATCGCGTACTCGATGAGCAGGTTCGGCACGGTGTAGCCGAGCTGCGCGTCGCCGGGGGCTTTCCACCACCCCTGGAGCTGCCGCTCGTCGTTGCCGCCCTTGGCCGCGGGCGGATTGAGCCAGGCGTTGATCGACTGGCCCGAGAGGCGAACGTGCAGGCCGACGAGCTTGCCGGCTTCGTCCAACCCCGCAGCGAGCTTGCACTGCGAGATCGGCCGGTAGAAGTCGTGCGCCTGATCCTCCTCGCGGCTCCAGATGAGCTTCACCGGAACGCCCGGGAACTGCTTGGCGATGGCGACCGCCTGGCGCGTGTAGTCCTGCGTTCCGCCGCGCCGGCCGAAGCCGCCGCCCAGGTCGTGCCGGTGGACCTCGCCCTGGTCCAGCTTCAGTCCCGCCTCTTCGGTCGCTGCGGCGAGCGAGGCGTCCGCGTTCTGCGTCGCCACCCACACCTCGACCTTGTCCGCCGTGACTTTCGCCGTGCAGTTCATCGGCTCCATGGTCGCGTGCGAGAGGAAAGGCGTGCTGTAGACCGCTTCGACTTTCTTCGCAGCGCCCTCGATCGCCTTGAGCGCGTCGCCTTCGTTCCGTCCGGCGTACGCGCCGGTCGCCGTCAGCCCTTCTTTCAGGCGCTCGGCGATGGTCGCGCTCGACTGTATTGCCGCGGTTCCTTCATCCCAGACGATGGGCAGCGCATCGAGTGCGGTCTTCGCTCTCCACCAGGTATCGGCGACGACGGCGACCGCCCCGTCGTTCACCTTGACGACGCGGCGCACGCCGGGCATGCCCGAAACCTTCGCCTCGTCGTAGCTCGCGAGCTTGCCGCCGTGCACCGGGGAAGCCTTGACCGCGGCGTGCAGCATTCCCGGCAGCTTGAGGTCGATCGCGTAGATCTTGCTGCCGTTCAACTTGGCGGCCGTGTCCAGGCGCTTGATCGGCTTGCCGGCGATTTTCCATTCCTTCGGGTCCTTGAGCTTGATGCTCTTCGGGTCGGGCGGCGTGAGTTTCGCTGCGGCTGAGGCGAGCCTTCCATAGCTCGTGGAGCGCCCGGAGGCGGCGTGCGCGACCATGCCGTTGGAAACGGTGAGCTCGCCGACCGGCACCTTCCAGCGCTCGGCCGCCGCCTGCAGCATCATCATGCGCGCGGCCGCGCCGCCGCGGCGGACGTAGTCCTGCGAGCCGCGGATGCCGCGGCTGCCCCCGGTCGCGGTGTCGCCCCACACGCGCTTGCGGGCGATGTTCGCGCCCGGTTCGATCGTCTCCGTGGCCACTTTCTTCCAGTCGCACTCGAGTTCCTCGGCGACCAGCTGGGCGAGGCCGGTGAGCGTGCCCTGCCCCATCTCCGAGCGCGCGATGCGGATCACGCAGGTGCTGTCGGGCTTCACGACGACCCAGGCGTTGACCTCGGTACCGGCCGCGGTCTGCGCTTGGGCTTCGCCGATGCCCGCATCGATCAAAGCGGGAAGATTGAATCCGAGCGCGAGCCCGCCGCCCGCGGCCGCGGTGCCGACGATGAACTTGCGGCGGGAAAGATTCGTGGCTGCTTTTTGCAATTTTTTCATGGTCGTCCCCTCAGGCCTGCGCCTTGCGTTTCGCCAGGCCGGCCGCATGGTGCACGGCCTCGCGGATGCGCTGATAAGTGCCGCAGCGGCAGATGTTGGTCATGGCTTCGTCGATGTCGGCGTCGGTCGGCTTCGGCTTGTTCTTCAGCAGCGCAGTGGCCGCCATGATCTGGCCCGACTGGCAGTAGCCGCATTGCGGCACGTCGAGTGCGGCCCAGGCTCTCTGGACCGGATGGGAACTGTCGGCGGACAGGCCTTCGATGGTGACGATCCTGTCGGCGGGTTTGATCTCGCTAATGGGAATGGAACAGGAGCGCTTCACCTCGCCGTTGATATGCACGGAACAGGCGCCGCACTGCGCGACCCCGCAGCCGTATTTCGTGCCGGTCAGGCCCACCTGCTCGCGGATGACCCACAGGAGCGGGGTCCCGGCCTCCACTTCCACGTCGCGGACCTTGCCGTTGATATTGAGTTTTGCCATGAGCGTCCTCCTTTGACTTGACGGTGAATCTTATATGAGAAAGCGGGGTCATCCAAGGACTCCGAACCCCTTTGCCATGAGCGCGGCGCACAGGATTATCAGAACCACCCCGGCCAGCTCCCAGTGAATGAGGGAGCGGATCGTGGCTATTTTGCTGGCGGTCATCGCCGGCAACTGCCCCTGTTTCAGAGACTTACCCCAGGAGACGAACTCGAGCGTGTCAGCGCGCCCGACACCAGCATGATCCACTTGATCTTCGCGACAATCCAATTCATGGTTCCCCCTGGTGGTGGCGGATGCTGCGGCTTGACGATATGTCATGGAACAAATGTGGTTTCAGGGCGTAGACGACAAACTGCGATTCTAATCCGCTCGAAAAGGCTCGTGACCGATTCGCCTCATTTCTTCCCCGGCACCGCTTCCATGAGGAGCGCGAGGGCCTTGCTCAGACTCTGGAATCCGTATGCGCCGCCCCGGTAGTGCCCCAGGCGCACCACGACGAGCTCGCGCGACGGGACGATCAGCGCGGTCTGGCCGCCTGCGCCGGCCATGTAGTACGCCTCCCTCGGCACCGGGAAACCGCCGTCGCCGTTGATCCAGAAGAAGGCGCCGTAAACGCGCTGTCCGTCGGCCACCCACGCGGGCGCCGGCGTGCTCACGAATTTGACGTATCCCTCTGGCAGGATCCGCTCGCCGTTCCACACCCCATCCTGAAGGTAGAGATTGCCGAGGCGTGCCCAGTCGCGTCCGGACGCGAACTCGTACCCCTGGGCGAGAAAATTTCCGTAGGGGTCCGTTTCCATCACCATCGTGCGAATGCCGATCTTGTCGAAGAGCGCGCGCTGCGGGAACGACAGGTATTCTTCCCCGCGCTTTTCGACGCCGAGCCGCACGAGATAGTTGACCAGCACCGGGTCGGTGTTGCGATAGCGGCCCACGGTGCCGGGCGGCCACTGCAACGGGCGCGTGGCGGCGTAGTGGAAGGAGTTGACGCTCCCCGTGTAGAGATACAGGTGATCGGGGTACGGGCCCGACGGGTCGTAGTCGGGATCCTGGGGCGCCCTGCTCCGCAATCCGCTCGACATGCGCATCAAATCGGCGATGCGTATCTTCGCGCGTGGATCGCCCGGACCTTGCCACTCGGGAATGGGCGCCGGCTGGAACAGGTCGTAGACGCTCTCCTTGATGAGGATGCCCATCAGCGCGGCCGTCAGGCTCTTGCCCATCGACCAGCTCTCGAGCGGCGTGCGCGCCGTGACGCCTTTGCCATAGCGTTCGCCGATCAGGCGTCCTCTCCAGGTCACCACGAAGGCGGCCGTCATCGCCGCGGCCGGCTCGAAGGCCGCGTCCACCGTCTGCTTCACCTTGGCCGCATCGAGCGCCGCCGGCAGCGGCTCTTCAGGCAGCATGTCGCCCATGGGCCACGGCTGTGTCGAGGGGTCGGGCAGCCGGCTCCTGACCCGGACCGGCGTGAAATTCACCGAGTCCTTGCCGACCGGGAGTGTCACGCACCCCTGGTCACCCAGGTAGCGGGCAGTGCGCTTCACGCCGTTCGGGAGCGTGATGTGCACGGCTTTTGCGGCGCGATCGATTGCCGGCTTTCCGACCCTGGCGCGTTGTGCGTAAGGGGCGGTAAAGAATCCCACGTTCTCCGAGGCGAAGCCCGGATCGAGGCCGGTGATGAACACGGCCGAGCACATGACCTTGGCAAAGCCGGCGGCATGGTGCTCCAGCGCATCACCGGGAGGCGGCACGTACGCCGTGTCGAGCTCGAGCGATCTTGCGCGCGCGCCGAGGGCGTCCCGGGGCGAAACCGACTCTTGCGGCGCGGCCGGGGCGGCGGCGAGCATCAGGACAACCGCCACGGACAACGCTCTCCTCATGCCCACCTCCTCGGTCGACTGAATCGGCCCAAGGTGGCGCTCAGCCGCGCGCTTCAGCGCGTCGGCTGCAGCAGCGGGTCATGCCGCAGTTTGGAGATGATCTTCCCATCCCGGGAAGACCCGCACGGCAGGATGGCACTTTAGGGCTCGCGCGAGCACCTTTGCGCGCTCCACACGCAGGCGGACGCGGTCGTTCTCGATCGCCGAAAGACCGGCCTGGGGTGCGTACCGTCATTCATCGGGCGTGTCGTTGCAGCGGGTGACGTTGCCCTTAGCCGTACGTACGGTGAAGCAGCGGCGCTCCGGTTTGGCAGGTTCTGCGGCGGCGGCCGGCACTTCGGTGCTCGGGGCTTGCGCGGCGGGAGCGGGCGACGGCGGCGACCCCGTCGCTCGGGCCGGCGGCTGGTAGGCTGGGTTCACATTGAGCCGGTCTTTGACTTCACCAGCATCTTTCAGCCCAAGCTCGCTGCATTTCGTGCCGGAGTACGTGATCTTTCCGGCCGCATTTGTACATTTAAAGGTCTGAGCCGCAAGATCCCCCGACAGCAGCAATGCCGAAACCGCCAAGATCAGCTTTGCGATCTCATTCATCGGGCTTGGCCATTGGCTAAGAGGGCACCTAGTATAAGCCACGTTCCCCGGTAATCCCCGACATGACACAGCGAAAGCGAGAAGAAATGATGCGCCGCCGGACCGAGAAACTTCTGTGCTGCGCCCCTTACCTTTGGTTCCGCGCTCGTGCTCACGATTGCCGGCTGCTTCGGACCGCTCAAATTGGGACGATTGCTTGAACGCCACATGCGTATCGAAGATGCGCTCGGCAGATTGAAACAAACACCCTGCTAACGTGGAGATGTGCAGCGGGCGCGCAGGGTATTGAAAAATGGCCGGACGCTCACGTCCGTCGCCACCGCCATGCTACGCCTCACCGCTCGAACTCGGATTTCTCGAATACCAGAACAATGCTGTTCCCAGCACGATCATCCACAGAGGAAGGAGACCGTTGTTGATATCCGCAATGATCTGCACCGTGCTTGCGACATTGCGAAATGCTCCAACCAAGAATAGAAGCGAAAAGCCAACTCCCGACCAACCAAGCCATTTTGGGAGTCGTGGCTCGTCAAGCATGGAGAGTCCTGTGAGCAGGAAAAAGGCGGCGAGCGTCGTTTCGCCCAGAAATTCTCCGATGTAGTTGCCGAGGTACAGATTCAGACCATTGAATACCGCGTCAAGGCTGCTCTTTGTTTCAGC
>Ga0137436_1000231_pt1 | contig 17722 bp, 16 predicted proteins | sample EasRivERMGT119_2_FD_102328 | JGI IMG/M metagenome (GOLD analysis project Ga0137436, IMG submission 102328) | Soil microbial communities from meander-bound floodplain in the East River, Colorado, USA - East River MetaG ERMGT119_2 | ecosystem: Environmental > Terrestrial > Soil > Floodplain ...
CTCTACCTGACTCCCGTCATCTATCTCTACTTCGAGCGCGTCCAGCAGTGGCTCGCGCACCGGCGCGAGACGCGCCGGGTGGTGGCGCTAGGCGCAGCCGACTAGGGAAGCTCTGAATAAGTCACCCCCGCGGAAGCGGGGAGCCAGTAAGCCGTTCAGATTCCTGGATTCCCGCCAACCCTCATCCCTATCCCTTCTCCCGCAAGCGGGAGAAGGGAACATATCGCTCCCCTCTCCACGCGAGTGGAGAGGGGTCGGGGGTGAGGATCGCGGGAATGACGAAACGGGGGTTGTTCAGAGGTTCCCTAGGGCACCCTGGCCGGCACGGCTTGCGCCAATTCTCAACGCTGGAATTTCCTTACAGTCTCGGATCGAAACCTTCATCGAGTTGACGGGCTGTCTTGCAGCCCCGTCGAACTCGATGAGTTAAACCGTGCCGCCGCACCGCGGCGGCTACGGATTTAACTGTTTATAGACCACGTCGGCGACCTTGAGCAGTTGTTCCCTTCTTACCTCGCCGGAAAGCGCGTAGCCGAAATTGCCGTCGACCCAGTAAAAGACCGACACGCGGTCCTCCTGGCTGAAGCGGAAAGCGGTGTCGCGCGGTTCCCCTCTTTGCCGGGAGACGTAGAGCGTGAGGCGCTGACCGCGCGCATCCTGATACATGAAGTGCGCGACCGGCCCCTGCGGTCCGGAAAGCAGCCGCCCGCCCACAAGTTCGTAACCGAGCGGCGCGAGCTTGGGCGCTTTCAAGGAGGTGCCAAGACGCTTGGACAGCCACCTCACGAGGTGTTCTTCCTCGTCGGCACCCACCTCCACCGGATGGCGTACCTCGGGCGAATACACCGCGTGTGCGGTCGCCGCCTGCCGGGCGAGCGGTGAGGGCACGACCTGCGGAGTTATGAACAACCCGCGAACCATCCAGCCGAGTCCGATTCCGAACGCGAATATCGCGGCAGCGGCGGCGTAGCGCCGCCACGCGCGCGGGCGCACCGCAAGCAGCGCCGCCGGCACGGGTTCGTCGAGCACCGGGTTGAAGAGCGAACGGAGCAGGGCGTTTTGCTCGGCGTACGCGCGCAGCCGCTCCGCGTCCTCCGGGTGAGAAACGAGCCAGGCCTCGACCTCGGCCCGAGCGCCCTCGGTGAGCACGCCGTCGACGTAGGTATGCAATTGGGCCTCGGTAACCGGCTTCACTTCACGACCTTCAGAGGCATCACGGTCTGGCCGCCGAGCAGCTGGCGCATGCGCTCGCGCGCCCGCGACAGCCGCGACATGACCGTGCCTATGGGGATGCCGAGAGCACGGCTGACCTCCTCGTAGGTCAGCTGTTCCACCGCAACCAGGAGCACGACTTCGCGCTGCTCGACTGAGAGTGAGCGCAGCGCACGGTCCACGTCCTCCAGTTCGAGCTGGTCGCCTTGGGTCGCGCGAACCGCAACCGCCGGGAGTTCGTCCATCGCCTGTTCGATCTCGTAGCGGCGGCGCCTCGCTTGATTCACGAACACGTTATGCATGATCGTGAACAGCCACGCTCTCAGGTCGCTTCCCGGGCGCCACAGATAGAACTTGTTCCAGGCGCGCTCCAAGGTGTCCTGAACCAGGTCGTCTGCGACGTAGCGGTCGCCGACGAGCGCTCGGGCGTAGCGCCGCAGCCGGGGAATGTGCTCGATGATGAGGCGACGATCCATCTGCCGCGCATTCTAACGCGCGGCCGGTTTTCACGGGACTGCGCTCGCCGTGAAACACGAACATCGCTGTCGCCATGCAAGCAACCGGGATTTTGCTCACTGCTTCCCTCAGAAAAAAAGAACCTGCGATACAAACGCGCGGCTTGGCGCATTTATTCCGCAGGTTGCGGCCGGCCCGGGCAATTCCCGGGAGCGTGGCGGAGGTAAACACGGGCCGGTGTCCCGCTATTCCGGGAATCGGGCCGCGTCCGGACGGCGGGACTTGCGGGAAGTCGAAAACAGAAAAGGGTCGCCGATGTACCCTTCGAGTCAGGTCCGCCCGGTGAATTTCAGCGCAGCCCGGCGATGTAATCGGCCACCGCGAGAATTTCAGGATCGCTCATTTTTGCAGCGACCGCTTGCATCATCTTATTCGCGTCGTTCCTGCGCTCGCCCGAGCGGAACGCCTTCAGTTGCGCTTCGGTGTATTCGGCGTACTGTCCCGCCAGACGCGGGTATTGCGCAGGCAGACCCGCCCCGCTCGCGCCGTGGCATGCGGCACACGCAGGAAGGCCTTTGGTCACGTCGCCGCCGCGCCAGATTCTTCGGCCGAGCGCGAACCCATCCCGGTTCTTTACCGCGCCAGGCTTGGCCTGTTGGGTGGCGTAATACGCCGCCACATCGCGCATATCCTCGACGGAAAGGCCGGCAACCATGCCGCCCATGATCGGATTTTCCCGCTCGGCCCTTTTCCCGGCCGCGGGCTTGAAATTGGCGAGTTGCTTCTGCAGGTATTCGGGCACCTGACGGGCGAGTTTCGGATTCGCAGGTGTCGGGCTGTTGCCGTCCGCACCGTGGCAGGCCGCGCAAATCTTGTTGGCGATGCTCTGGCCCTTGGCGGAATCAGCTCGGGCGGCGGGCTCCGCGGCGGCGAGCGGGCCGGCGCAAACCGCGAAACTCAAAAGCGCGAAAGCTCGTTTCATGCCGTTTTCTCCCTGTGAGCCTTCGCCCAAAAGGCTGATATTCTAGCAAAATTGATCCGCCCATCCATGTTGCCTTTCCGCGGTGTTTCCTTTTTCAAGAGCGCAGCCTCGCTCGAGGACGTTCCGGCCAGCGTCGGTGAAATCGCCTTTGCGGGTCGATCGAACTCGGGCAAATCAAGCGCCATCAACGCGCTTGCGGGGAATCGATTGGCGTTCGTGAGCAAGACCCCGGGACGCACTCGGCTCATCAACTACTACGCGCTGGGTGCGGATCGATTCATCGTGGATCTTCCCGGCTACGGCTACGCCCGGGTTCCCGATGCGATGCGGGCGCCTTGGGAGAAATTGCTGGGCGGCTATCTTCAGACGCGCGGGCCGCTGCGCGGCTTGGCCCTCGTAATGGACGTGCGACACCCGCTGACCGAGCTCGATCAGCGCATGCTCGGGTGGTTTGGCCCCACCGGAAAGCCGGTGCACGTACTGCTTACCAAAGCGGATAAACTCTCGCGGGAAGCGGCGCAGAAAATACTGCGCCGGGTCGAAGGAGAAATCGGGGCCTTCGCCCCCGATACTTCCGTGCAGCTCTTCTCGAGTCTCAAGAAATTCGGACTCGATCAGGCAGCGGCGGTGTTTGGAGGGTGGCTGGATGCCAGCACGCCGTCGCCCCTCGCATCGAGCGGCAGCGAGCCAAACAAAAACCCCGGGCAAGACCCGGGGTTGGAAATAAAAGCCCCCGGGCCAAAAGGGGAATCGGCCCGGGGCAAAATGCCTTAAGGTTTAAGGCACCCCGCTCAGGGAGGAGAAGCGGGAGACGACCGAAGCCGTCTGAAGCCTAGGAGCGGCGGGGCGAGGGAAAAGTTCCCGCGGCCGATCGTCAAACAAATAAGCGACTGATCCATCAGTGAAAAAAGGAGCGATCATGCAGGTCTACGGCAGTTTTCCGGCGGTGCGCATGCGCCGCATGCGGCGCGACGAGTTCTCGCGCCGCTTGATGCGCGAGCACGTGCTCACCGCCGACGATCTGATCTACCCGGTCTTCGTGATCGAGGGCAAGGGCCGGGCCCAGGCCGTCCCGTCCATGCCTGGGGTGTCGCGTCTTACGCCCGATAAGCTCTCGGCAGTTGCCGAGCGATGCTTGAAGCTCGGTGTACCGGTGATGGCGCTCTTCCCGGCTATCGAACCGTCGCTCAAGACCCCCGACGGCAGGGAAGCAACCAATCCCGACGGACTGATTCCCCGCGCCGTCGGCATGCTGAAGAAACGCTTTCCCGAACTCGGCATCATGACCGATGTGGCACTCGATCCCTATACCGATCACGGCCAGGACGGACTGATCGATTCCCGCGGCACCATCCTCAACGACGACACGCTCGCCGTGCTCGAGGAGCAGGCGCTCGTTCAAGCCGCGGCCGGCGTGGACATCGTCGCTCCTTCGGACATGATGGACGGCCGCATCGGCCGCATCCGGACCGCGCTGGAGGCGAGGGAATTCATCCATACGCGCATCATGGCTTATTCGGCGAAATACGCCTCGGGATTCTACGGCCCCTTCCGCGATGCGGTCGGTTCGTCTGCGAACCTCGGCAAGGGAAACAAGTTCACCTACCAGATGGATCCTGCCAACAGCGACGAGGCACTGTGGGAGGTGGGGCTGGACCTGCAGGAAGGCGCAGACATGGTGATGGTGAAGCCGGGCATGCCCTATCTGGACATTGTTCGCCGCGTCAAGGATGAGTTCAAGGCGCCGACCTACGTCTATCAAGTCAGCGGCGAGTACGCGATGCTGAAAGCGGCATTCAAGAACGGCTGGCTCGCCGAGAAACAGTGCGTCATGGAAGCGCTCGTCGCATTCAAGCGCGCCGGCGCCGACGGGATCCTGACCTACTTTGCACTGGACGCGGCGGGCTGGCTGAAGGACGCGCGCTAGGAGCCGCTGCGTCTCGGAATTTCCAAGCTAGAGGCCCGCGGCCAGGTCGAGCGACCGGATGAATTTCTCGGGCGGCTGGTAGCCGATCACGCGAAAGCCCTCGATTTCCCGGCCGCTCGCGTCGAAGAAAACGATCCCAGGCGGCCCGAACAGGCGAAAACGCCGGAGCAGCGCCTTGTCATCGGCCGTGTTGGCCGTGACGTCGGCGCGCAGGAGTGTTGTTCCGACCAGGCGCGCCTGAACCCGGGGGTCGCTGAAAGTGAAGCGCTCCATCTCCTTGCAGGACACGCACCAATCGGCATAGAAATCGAGCAATACCGGCCTTTGCGACGCCTTCAGACCCGCGTTCAGGTCGGCAAGCGTCTTGACCGTTTCGAAGCGCAACGGGTGGGACGCTTCGGGTGATTCCGAAAAAACGCCGACAAGCGGCCGCAGGGGATCGCGCGCCCCCGAAAACGCCCCGATGCCCTGAGCGACACCGGCGAGCAGCGCGAGGACGCCGACCGCTTTCCAGAGCCGCCTCCATCCCGAAGCCCCATGGGGCAGGGGCTCAAGCGCGCCCAGGAACACTCCCGATCCGACCAGCAGGGCCGCCCACAGCAGCATCTGCACCGAGACCGGAATCACCGGCGCGATGATCCAGATCGCAACCGCAAGGAGGAGCACTCCGAAGAACTGCCTGATCGCGTGCATCCATTGGCCGGACCGGGGCAGGAGCATGCCTTCGGACACGCCTACCAGGACCAGCGGCACGCCCATTCCGATCGCCATCGAGAACAGCGCCGCGCCGCCCAGCACCGCGTCGCGCGTCTGGCCGATATAGAGCAGAGCCCCGGCAAGGGGCGCGGCGACACAGGGAGAAACGATGGCCGCCGAGAGCACTCCCATCAGCACCACGGCGCCCCAGTGCCCGCCCCCCAGCCGGTTGCTCGCCTCGGTGAGCTGCGCATGCCAACCCGAAGGCAGCTGTAGCTCATAGAAACCGAACATGGACAGCGCAAGCACCGCGAAGACGGCCGCGAACGCTCCCAGCACCCAGGCGTTCTGCAGCGCCGCGGAGAGCAGATTCCCGGAAAACGCCGCCGCGATTCCGATGGCGGTATAGGTCACCGCCATGCCAAGGACGTAGGCGAGCGAGACGAGCGCGGCGCGCCCGCGCGTCACCTTGCGGCCTTCGCCCGCGATGATTCCGGACAGGATCGGGATCATCGGCAGGACGCAAGGGGTGAACGTGAGCAACAGCCCCGCTGCGAAGAACGCCGCCATGACGGCCCACAGGCGGCCGGATTCGAGCACGCCGGCGAAGCGCATCTCGTCGCTCGCGGCGTTCCCCGCAACGCGCTCCGGAGAAGAGGCGAACGAGTCGTCCTTCTTGTAGATCGGGGAACGCGGGCCGGCCGCCGAGGCGAGGCGCAGTTCGGCGCCTTGCACCTGAGGCACGTAGCACACGCCCAGATCGGCACAGCCCTGCGAAGTGACCATGAGCTTCAGGCGCTCGGCGCCCGCCGCCTCGAGCGGCAGGCGTATGCGCACTTCTTTGCGGTAGGTTTCCTGTTTGCCGAAGAACTTGTCCTCGTGAATCTCCCCCTTCGGAAACTGAGGCGGGCCGAGCGTCACCGAAGCGGGCTCGGCGGCGAAGCGGAAGCGCTCGCGGTAGAGATAGTAGCCGTCGGCGATCGCGTAACGCACTTCCACCGTGGCGGCATCGAGCACCCGCGCCGAAAAGCGGAACGCCTTGTCGGGCTCGAGCAGTTCGTCCGCGCCCGCGGCGTGCGCGGCCGGGGAAAGAAACAGCAGGACGATGGTCAACAGTCGGGACATGAGAATCACGCGGGCCGCGTTTCGGAATCGACCCATTGGAGGTACGCGGGCAAGCCTCCGGTCAATCGGACCGCGATGATCTCCGGAAGTTCGTAGGGATGGCCGGAGCGGATCGCCGCCTCGAGCTCGGCATAGCGGCCGCCGGTGGTCTTGATGAGCATCGGGAATTCCTCGGCATCCTCGGTCTTGCCCTTCCAGCGATAGACCGAACGGCACGGCGACAGGATATTGATGCACGCGGCGAGGCGCTTTTCCACGAGCTCGTGCGCGAGCTTCGCGGCGCTGTCGCGGTCGGGCAGATTGGTGATGACCAGATAGGCGTCCGCAGCCTTCATGCGGTCTCCTTGATTCCGGGAACGCCGTCTTGCACCGTGCAATAGCGCAAGCGCACGCCGAGTTCCGCCTTCATGCGCCGGTTGGAAAGGCGCCGCGATTCGCTCATGAAGGAAACCAGTTCCGGCGGCAGCTGACTCGCGGCCTCCTCGCGCGAGATGCGCGGGGGTCGTGCAAGCCCGGCGCGGTCGGCCACGAGATCGAAGAAATCGCCCATTTTCATGGGGCCGTCATCGCTTGCGTTGTAGACGCCGCGCGCGCCGGTCGATTCGAGCGCAGCGACAAGGATCCCGGCGAGATCGTCCGCGTGGATGTGATTGGTGTAGACGTCCTCCCCCGGCCGGAGTGCCGGCGTCCCGCGCGAGAGGCGCTCGCGCGGCAGGCGGTCGGAGGCGTAGATGCCCGGCACGCGCAGGATCACGATCTCGAGCTTGTTGCGTTCGCCCCATTCAACGAGCGCTCGCTCGGCGTCGAGGCGCCGCAGGGCGCGCTCGGTCTGCGGGTTGGGCGGGCGCGTCTCGTCGATCCATTCGCCCGCACAATCGCCGTACACCCCGCTCGTGGAGAGGTACACGAAACGCCGTGGTAACATGGCGCCGCGTTTGCGCGGCGCGAGCGCGGCAAGGAGACTGCGCGTGCGGGTATCGAGTGCTCCGCTGCCCTCGGGCGGCGCGAGATGCGCGATGCGCTCGGCGCGGCCGGCGAGCGGCACGAGCGACGCTGCATCGTCCAGATCGCCCACGATTTGCTCGACGCCGGCAGCATCGAGCGCAGAGTCGGGCGAGCGCACCAGAGCCGTCACCCGATAACGACGCTGCAATTCCGGCAGGGCGCGGCGCGCGACGTCGCCGCAACCGATGATGAGCAGATTTTCCACGAACGGATTTTACCCCGCGCACCGATGACGCATCAGGTCACGATCCGCAACACCGGCCACCGGTTTCCGGCGCAGGACGGCTCGAGCATCCTCCAATCGGCGCTCGATGCAGGTCTCGTGCTCCCTTACGGCTGCCGCGACGGCGCCTGCGGCAGCTGCAAGGGAAAGCTCATCGACGGCCGGATCGACTACGGCCGCTACTCGGAAAAGGCGCTCGGCGCCGAGGAGCGCGAGCAGGGCTACGCGCTCTTTTGCCAGGCGAAGCCGCTGTCGGACGTGGTGATCGAGGCCCGCGAGGTGCGCAAAGCGGGCGATATCCAGGTCAGGAAACTCCCCGCGCGCGTGCAGAAGCTGGAGCGCGTCGCGGACGACGCCATGATCGTCTACCTCAAGCTCCCGGCGAACGAGCGCCTGATGTTCCTGCCCGGCCAGTACATCGACATCCTGTTGAAGGACGGCACGCGGCGAAGTTTTTCCATGGCCAATGCGCCGCACGACGACGAGTTCGTGCAGCTGCACGTGCGCCATGTGCCGGGCGGCTCATTCACCGATCACGTGTTCCAGACCATGAAGGAACGCGACATCCTGCGCTTCGAGGGGCCGTTCGGCACGTTCTTCCTGCGCGATGAATCCGACAAGCCCATCGTGCTCGTCGCTTCGGGCACGGGATTCGCGCCGATCAAGGCGCTCATCGAGGCTGCGTTCAAGAAAGGCGTCGCGCGGCCCATGAGGCTCTACTGGGGCGCTCGCCGCCCGAAAGATCTTTACCTGAACGGTTTGGCCGAGCGCTGGGTGGCCGAACGCGCGAGTTTCAGCTACGTGCCGGTGGTTTCCGATGCCCTGTCCGAGGACGGTTGGCAAGGCCGGACGGGATTCGTGCACCGCGCGGTGATGGAGGACCTGCCGGACCTTTCCGGCCACCAGATTTACGCCTGCGGGGTCCCGATCATGGTCGATTCGGCGCGCCGCGATTTCATCCAGAAATGCCGCCTTCCGGAAAACGAGTTTTTCGCCGATTCCTTCACCACCGCCGCCGACAAGGCCGGTTGAAGGACGACCCTAGGCCACGGCTTCCCCGAGATAAGCCTCGCGCACGCGGGGATCGGCGAGAAGAGCGCGTGCCTCGCCCGAAAGGGTGATGCGCCCGCTCTCCATGACATAGGCCCAGCGCGCGAGCTCGAGCGCGACTTTGGCGTTCTGCTCGACCAGCAGGATCGTCACCCCCTCCGCGGCGGCCTGGCGCACGATCTCGAACACTTTCTGCACCATCGCGGGCGCGAGCCCCATGCTGGGCTCGTCGAGCAGGAGGAGCTTGGGCCGGCTCATCAGCGCCCTGCCGATCGCGAGCATCTGCTGCTCGCCCCCGGAGAGCGTGCCGCCGGTCTGGTTGAGGCGCTCGGCGAGCCGCGGCATCAGCGCGAAGACGCGGTCGAGGTCGCCTGCGATCCCGGCGTCGCTGCGATGGTAGGCACCCATCTGGAGATTTTCACGCACCGTGAGCCTGCCGAATATGCCTCGCCCCTCGGGCACCAGCGCGAGGCCGCGGCGCGCGAGCTGGTGCGAAGCGAGGCCGGCGGTGTCCATTCCCTCCAGGCGAATCAGGCCCCCTGCTCTGGGCACCAGACCGGCGATCGCTTTCAGGCTGGTCGTCTTGCCCGCGCCGTTTGCCCCGATCAGGCACACGAGCTCACCCTTGCCGACCTCCAGATCGATTCCTTTCACTGCAACGATGCCGCCGTAGGCCACGCGCAAGTCCCGGACCTCAAGCACGCGCGCCTCCCGCCGAGCCGTCGCCGCCGACGGCGCCGCCCAAGTACGCTTCTATCACCGCGGGATCCCGCTGCACCTCGGCCGGCATGCCTTCGGCGATCTTGCGCCCGTAATCGAGCACGGCGACGCGGTCGCACAGCCCCATCACGAGCTTGACGTCGTGCTCGATGAGAAGCAGCGTCATGCCCTGCGCGCGGATCGTCTCGAGCAGCTTTCGCAATGCGGCGGTTTCAGTCGCGTTCATTCCGGCGGCCGGCTCGTCGAGCGCAAGGAGCTTGGGCTCGGTGGCGAGCGCGCGGGCAATCTCGAGCCGGCGCTGGTCGCCGTACGCAAGGTTGCGCGAAGGCTCGTCGCGGCGCGTGGCCAGCCCGACGAATTGGAGCAGGGCGAACGCACGTTCGTGAATCGCGCGTTCCTCGGCGAGCGTACGGGGTCCGCGCAGCACCGCGCCGAGAACGCCTGTCCGCGTGCGCACATGCCGCCCCACCATGACGTTCTCGAGCGCGCTCATGTTGGCGAAGAGGCGAATGTTCTGGAAAGTGCGCGCGATGCCGCGCCGCGCCACCTCGTGCGGCGCGCGCGCGTCGAGCGCCGCACCGTCGAACTCGAAGTCGCCGGCGTCGGCCGGGTACAGGCCGGTAAGCACGTTGAAGAAGGTCGTCTTGCCGGCTCCGTTCGGGCCGATCAGTCCGTAGATCTCGCCGGGCCGGATCGCGATCGACACCTCCGACAGCGCCTGCACGCCCCCAAAACTCTTCGAGATCCGGTTGGCGCTCAGCAAGGACGCGCTCATCGGGCGAACTCACGCTTGCGCAGCGTCGCAGGCCATATCCCCGCCGGCCTGAAGAGCATCACCAGGATGAGCGCGAGGCCGAAGAGCAGCATGCGGATCGCTTCCGGGTCGACGATCACCTTGCCGAACAGCGCCTGCTGCGCCGGGACCACCGTGAAGCGGATAACTTCAGGAAGACCGGTGAGCAGCACGGCTCCCAGGATCACGCCGGCGATGTTGCCCATTCCGCCGAGCACCACCATCGAGAGCACCATGATCGATTCGAGGACGCTGAAGCTCTCCGGGCTGATGAAACCCTGGATCGAGGCGAACAGGCCCCCGGCGAGCCCGCCGAAGGAGGCGCCCATCGCAAAGGCGAGCAGTTTGATGTTGCGCGTGTTGATTCCCATCGATCGCGCGGCGATCTCGTCCTCGCGGATCGCCTCCCAGGCGCGGCCGATGCGCGAATCCTGCAACCGGACATTCAGCACGATGATCGCGAGCGTGAGCGCGAGCAGCGCGTAGTAGTACTTCTGGGGCCCGCTGAAATCCACCCCGAGAATCGTCTCGCGCGTGCTGAACGAGAAGCCGCCGAGCTTCAGCGGATCCACGAGATTGATCCCCTGCGGGCCGTTGGTGATGTTGACCGGCGCATTCAGGTTGTTGAGAAAGATGCGGATGATCTCGCCGAAACCGAGCGTCACGATCGCCAGGTAGTCGCCGCGCAGCTTGAGGGTGGGCGCTCCGAGCAACACGCCGAAGAACGCCGCGACGAGAAAGCCGAGCGGCAGCGTGATCCAGAACGGCAGATGAAGGCCGAAGTGCGGCGAGGCGAGGAGCGCGTAGAGATAGGCCCCCACTGCGTAGAAAGCGATGTAGCCGAGGTCGAGCAGCCCCGCGAAGCCGACCACGATATTCAGTCCCAGCGCGAGCATCACGTAGAGCAGCGCGAGGTTGACCACTCTTACCCAGGCCTGGCCCACGGTGGCCGCGAGAACGAGCGGCACGGCGGCGAGCGCGAGGGCGACCAGCGCCACGCCGGCCCACACGAGCGGCTTGCGGTTCAGGGCGGGGAGCACGGCCGGCCTAGGCGCGTTCCGAAACGCGCTCGCCGAGTAGGCCCGAGGGCCGGATCGTCAGCACGATGATGAGCACGAAGAATGCGAACACGTCCTGGTAGTTGCTGCCGAGGACATCCCCGGTAAAATCGCCGATGTAGCCCGCGCCGAGGCTCTCGATGAGGCCGAGCAGCAGTCCGCCGAGCATGGCGCCGCCCAGATTGCCGATCCCGCCCAGCACCGCGGCGGTGAACGCCTTGAGCCCCAGCATGAAACCCATGTAGTAGTGCGCGATGCCGTAGTAGGCCGACACCATGAGCCCGGCGACTGCGGCGAGCGCCGCGCCGAGCAGGAAGGCGGCGACGATCACGCGGTTGGCGTCCACCCCCATCAGGCTCGCGACGGCCGAGTTTTCCGCCGTGGCGCGCATCGCCAGGCCCAGGCGCGTGCGGTGCACGATGAGGAGCAAGCCCGCCATCAGCGCTGCGGCGAGCAGCACGATCAGGACCTGCAGGTCGGTGATCACCGCGCCGCCGATGCCGTAAGTGGTCACGCTCACGACGTCGGGGAAACTGAAGTAGCTCCGCCCCCAGACCATCATGGCGACGTTCTGCAGCACGATCGACACGCCGATCGCGGTGATGAGCGCGGCAAGGCGCGGCGCGCCGCGCAAGGGCCGGTAGGCCACGCGCTCCATCGCGTAGGCGAGCAGCATGCACAGCGGTATCGCGACCAGCAGCCCCGCCATCATGATGGCCGCGGGCGGCAGTCCCAGGCCCGCAACCATCAAGGCCTGGATCACCGAAACCGCGGTGAGCGCCCCCACCATCACCAGCTCCCCGTGCGCGAAATTGATCAGCCCGATGATCCCGTAGACCATGGTGTAGCCGAGCGCGACCAGGGCGTAGATGCTGCCCAGGGTGATGCCGTTGATCAGCTGCTGCAGCAGGGTTTCCAAAGAGGCCTCGTCATCTTCTCGGCGGAGCAAGCCGGCTTTTCCATCGCGCTCGGGCGCACAAAACGGAAACGGCACCCGCAGGTGCCGTTTTCCGGAAATTCTGGACCTCGACTCCGGCGCGCTACTTCTTCCCCGCCGTCGCAGGCGCGGCGCCGCCGATCGTGGCCACCGCTTCCCATCTCCCGCCGACCGCCTTGAACAGGGTGATCGGGCCGTCCTTGATGTCGCCCTTCTCGTCGAACTTGATCGGGCCGGTGATGCCGTTGAAATCGATCCTGGCGAGCTCCGGCAGGAATTTCGCCGGCTCGGTCGAGCCGGCCTTTCTCATCGCATCGATGAAGACGTTGAATGCGTCGTAGCCCTGCGGCGCGTACAGCACCACGTCCTGGTTCCATTTCGCCTTGTATCTTCCGCCGAAGCTCCTGCCCTGCGGCATGCGATCCAGCGGCAGGCCGGGAAAAGACGCAAGGGTGCCCTCGACCGCGTCCCCGCCGAGCTTGAAAAGCTCCGTGCTCTGGATGCCGTCGGCGCCGACGTACTGCGCCGTGATGCCGAGTCCCTTCATCTGCTTGAGCATCGGGCCCGCCTGGGTGTCGATGCCGCCGAAGAAAATCACATCGGCCTTGCGGCTCTTGATCTTGGTCAGGATGGCGTTGAAATCGGTCGACTTGTCCGTGGTGTACTCGCGCGCGACGACAGCGGCACCCGCGGCCTTTGCCGATCTCTCGACCACGTCCGCGACGCCCTGTCCGTAGGCGGTGCGATCGTCGATGATGGCGAGCGCCTTGGACTTGAGCTCTCTCGCGATGTATTCGCCCACGACCTTGCCCTGCTGGTTGTCGTTTGCGACCACGCGAAAGGCGGTCTTGAAGCCCTGATCGGTGTATTTCGGGTTGGTCGCCGACGGGCTGATCTGCGGAATACCTGCGTCGCTGTAGATCTTGGATGCAGGGATGGTGGTGCCGGAGTTGAAGTGCCCGACCACCGCGTTGACTTTCGCGTCGGCGAGTTTCTGCGCCACCACCGGAGCCATCTTCGGATCGGCCTGGTCGTCCTCGGCCATTACCTCGAACTTCAGCTGCTTGCCTGCCAGCACGATCTTCGCCGCGTTGGCATCCTCGGCCGCGAGACGAACGGCGTTTTCCATGTCCTTGCCGATATGCGATTGCGGACCGGTAAGCGGCGCGACGATGCCGATCCGCACCGTCGTCATTTCCGCCGAAGGCGCCTGGGCCCCGGAAGCGGGTTTCTTGTCCTCGCCGCAGCCGGCAAGACCCATCAAGACCGCTGTCGCGACGACGGTGAAATTGGAGCGGACCATGGCAACCTCCGGATCAATACGCGACGCAAAAAGTCGGCTGATTATGCGGACGGCCCGATGGGCTGTCAATTTGGCGCAGCCCGCATTTGCGCTGCGGGAACGAGGGACGGCGACAGGCAGCCGCCGGCAACGCCGGCTTGTCTTGACGAGTCTTGCCTACTTGACCGTCAGAACGTATTTCGCCAGGGTCTTTGCATCATCGTCGCCGACGGTCCCGTTCGGCGGCATCGGGACGGGGCCCCATACGCCGGTCGAGCCCTCTTTGATCTTCTTCACAAGATAGGCCTCGGCGTCTTTTCGGGATTTGTACTTGGCCGCCACTTCCTTGTACGAAGGGCCGACCAGTTTCTTGTCGGCCGTGTGGCAGGCCAAGCAGGCTTTTTCCTTCAGGAGCTGCTGCGCGTCGGCGGCGAGCAAGGGGCCGCTGGCGAATGTGAAGACGGCGACTGCGGATAGCACGAGGGGTTTCATGAAACTCTCCGGGAAAGTGGAAAAATTTTGCGCCATGCTACTGGATTTTTTCCGGCTTGGAAACCTGTTCGATCAGGTTCTCCAAACGGTCGATCGGCGCAAGGCAGGTAACGCCCTCGCACACCCAGGCGTTGACCTTGCCGCCCGCGGGCTTGGCGAGCACCGGCGGCAGGTCTCGGACCCCGGTTTCGATCGCGATCACCACGGTATGCGGAAGATAACGCTGCGCCAGCGCGCTGCGCCAGCGCGGCAGCTCCGCTTGCGGACCGCGCAAGATCACCGTTCGCGTGGGAACCAGGTGTTCCTCGAGAGCCGCGAGCAGCGTCGCGTAGCCCTCCGGCCGCTCGCTCATGGCCGGGTGAAACTGCGCGAGCGTGCGCTCGGCGGCGTTCGCGTAGCGGGGCTCGCCCGTGAGAAAGTGCAGGCGTTGCAGGGCGAACGCCGCCATGCCGTTTCCAGAAGGCGTGGCGTTGTCGTAGCCCGGCTTGGGACGGTGGATCAGGCGCTCGTGATCGTGGCTGGTGAAGAAAAATCCGCCGTTCTCCTTGTCCTCGAATTGCTCGAGCAGTACGTCGGCGAGATCCTCGGCGAACGCCAGCGTTTCGCGATCGAACTCCGCCTGCATCAGTTCGATCAGCGCGGCGAGCAGAAAAGCGTAATCGTCCAGATAGGCGTTCAGATGCGCCTGACCGTCCTTGTAAGTGGCGAGAAGCCGCTCGTTTTTCCACATCGTGCCGTGGACGAAGCCGAGCGCCCGCTTCGCCGAAGCGAGCCACTCGCCGCGCTCGAACACCACCGCCGCACGGGCCATCCCGGCGATCATGAGGGCGTTCCAGCTCACCAGCACCTTCTCGTCGCGGCCCGGGCGCACGCGCTTCTCCCGCGCGGCGAAGAGTTTTTCTCTTCCCGAGTCGAGCAAACGGGCGCACTGGTCCTCGCTCTTTCCGAGCGGCTCGGCCACGGCGCCGAGCGTGCGTGCCACGTGCAGGTGCCAATGCGTGCCCTCGAAGTTGGGAGGACCGTCCAGCCCGTAGTACGGCGCGAGCATCGCGTATTCGTCCGCCGAAAGCAGCGCTTTCGCTTCCTCCAGCGTCCAGACGTAGAACTTGCCCTCCTCGTGCTCCGAATCGGCATCGAGCGACGAGTAGTAGCCGCCTTCGGGGGACTGCATCTCGCGCGTCACCCACGCGGCGGTCTCCTCGGCTACGCGCGAGAAAAGCGGATTGCGCGTCGCGGTCCAGGCATCCGAAACCAGGCGCAGCAGCGGCCCGTTGTCGTAGAGCATTTTCTCGAAGTGCGGGATCTGCCACTCCGCGTCCACGCTGTAGCGCGAGAAACCGCCGCCCAGGTGGTCGTAGATGCCTCCGAGCGCCATCCGCTCGAGCGTGTACGTAGAAACTCGCTCGGCTGCACCATCACCCGCCGCGGCCGAGCGCCGCAGACAGAATTCGAGCTCCGCGGGGTGCGGAAACTTCGGCGCCCCGCCGAACCCGCCGTAGCGCGAGTCGAAGCTCGTCTTCAGGCTGCGCAGGGCCGCGTCGACCGGCGCCACCGACAGCTCCGAGTGATGCGCGGGGGTGCCGGGTTGCATGCTTTCGAACGTCGCCAGAATCGTCTCGTTCTGACGGCCGATTTCATCGCGGTGCTCGCGGTAGATCTGCGCGACGCGTTCGAGCAGCTGGGGAAATCCCGGGAGGTTATAGCGTGGCTCTTTGGGGAAATAGGTACCGCCGAAAAAGGGCGCGCCGTCGGGCGTGAGGAACATGGTGAGCGGCCAGCCGCCCGGCCGCTGCGCGAGCATCTGGTGCGCGAGCTGATAGATCTGATCGAGATCCGGACGTTCCTCCCGGTCCACCTTCACGTTGACGAACAGGCGGTTCATCACCTCGGCGACCCCCGGATCCTCGAAGGACTCGTGCGCCATCACGTGGCACCAGTGGCAGGCGGAGTACCCGACCGAGAGGAGGATGGGCTTGTCCTCCTCGCGTGCGCGTCTGAGCGCCTCCTCTCCCCAGGCGTGCCAGTCGACGGGATTCCCCGCGTGCTGCTGGAGATAGGGGCTGGTTTCCCGTGCTAGGCGATTGGGCATAACCGGGGACAGACCACGTTTTTGGCTGAGCGGGATACCCGACGGCAGTCCGGGAAAAACGTGGTCTGTCCCCGGTTTCTCAGCCGTCGGTGATGGCGCCTTTGCTCGCGGTGGACACGAGCTTCATGTACTTCGCGAGGAGGCCGCGGGTGTAGCGCGGCTTGGGCTGTTTCCATTTTTTCTTTCGCGCGGCGAGCTCTTTTGCGGGGACGTTCAGCTGGATGAGGCGCTTCTTCGCATCGATCGTGATCGAGTCGCCTTCCTTCACCAGCGCGATCGTCCCGCCCACGTAGGCCTCCGGCGCGACATGCCCCACCACCATCCCCCATGTGCCGCCCGAGAAGCGGCCGTCGGTGACGAGGCCCACCGATTCGCCGAGGCCCTGGCCGATGAGCGCCGAGGTCGGCGCCAGCATCTCCTGCATGCCGGGGCCGCCCTTCGGTCCTTCGTAGCGGATCACGATCACGTCGCCCGCCTTGATTTTCCTCGCCAAGATCGCCTTCATCGCCGCCGGCTCCGAATCGAACACGCGCGCCGGCCCCGTGATCGAAGTCTGCTTGAGTCCCGTGATCTTCGCGACGCATCCTTCGGGGGCGAGGTTGCCCCTCAGGATCGCGAGGTGCCCCTGCGCGTACACGGGATTCGCCCAGGGGCGGATGACGTCCTGGCCGGCGCGCGGCTCCTCGGGCACGTTCGCGAGCTCCTGGACAAGCGTGCGGCCGGTGATCGTCAGGCACTCGCCGTGCGCGAGGCCGTGCGCAAGCAGCATCTTCAGCACCTGCGGCACGCCGCCCGCGGCGTGGAAATCGGTGGCGACGTACGGGCCCGAGGGCTTCAGGTTGCACAGCACCGGGACTTTCCTGCGCACGCGCTCGAAATCGTCGATCATCCATTTGACGCCGGCAGCGGACGCGATCGCGAGATAGTGCAGCACCGCGTTGGTCGATCCGCCGGTCGCCATCACCATGGCGACTGCGTTTTCGATCGATTTCCGGCTGATGATGTCGCGCGGCCGGATGTTCTTGCGGATCGCGTTGATCAGGACCTTCGCCGATTCCCCGGCGGAGTCGGCCTTTTCACGATCGGGCGAGGCCATTTGCGAGGAGCCCAGAAGGCTCATGCCGAGCGCCTCGAACGAAGAGGACATGGTATTCGCGGTGTACTGGCCGCCGCAGGCGCCCACCGACGGGCAGGCGTTCTTCTCGATGCCGTCGAAATCCTCCTGCGACATCTTCCCCGCGGCGAGCGCGCCCACCGCCTCGAAGGGCGAAACGATGGTGAGCTTCTGCCCCTTCCAGAATCCCGGCTTGATCGTGCCGGCGTAGACGAAGATGCCGGGCACGTTGATGCGCGCCATCGCCATCATCGCCCCGGGCATGTTCTTGTCGCAGCCGCCGACGCAGACCACCCCGTCCATCAGCTGCCCGTTCACCGCGGTCTCGATCGAGTCGGCGATCACCTCGCGCGAGACGAGCGAATACTTCATGCCCTCGGTGCCCATGCCGATGCCGTCGGTGACGGTCGGAAAACCGAACACCTGCGGCATGGCGCCCGCCGCCTTGACCGCGGCAACGGCGCTGTCGACGAGCGGCTGGATGCCCGCGTTGCAGGGATTCATGGTCGAATGGCCGTTCGCCACGCCGACGATCGCTTTCTCGAAATCGCCGTCGCCGAA
>Ga0137436_1000232_pt1 | contig 17705 bp, 22 predicted proteins | sample EasRivERMGT119_2_FD_102328 | JGI IMG/M metagenome (GOLD analysis project Ga0137436, IMG submission 102328) | Soil microbial communities from meander-bound floodplain in the East River, Colorado, USA - East River MetaG ERMGT119_2 | ecosystem: Environmental > Terrestrial > Soil > Floodplain ...
AGTCTAGCACCTTATCTAGATGAAATAATAACCAGAAATCATGATAGTAAATGGCTTCCGCTTGTTCTATTTTTAAATTAAAAATATCAAGATGAGGATAAGACCGTTTGCTTATACCAAATTTGGTCTCACCCCCGAGGTCGTTGGGGTCATGTTGGTAACCCCCTTCGATTAACATTAAAACATTAAAAGCATCTTTAAATGACATTAGGTTTTAATTATCCATTGGACAATCGCTGCGGGTTGTACGTTATTATGTGCCGCTCCGCTACCTTGGGAGGCTACCGTTGTCGGCCAGTTAAATACCAAGGGGTTAAGCGTCGGATTGAAAGCTCGTCCACCTCCACCGCTAAACAGACCTGTCCCAATCGTAGTTACTGAACCTGGATGGTTATGGGCAGGCATTTCGGTTATGGTGAGAACGACACTTTCGGTTCCCCCAATGTTCCCTACGACATTTCCGATAACTGCAGTTCCGGTACCACCGGCACCCATCGGAATCCTACGGATCATGTTGGGTAAATTGAAGGTAGTAGAACCATCACCTATTCCCCATAGCACTCCGATAGCAGTGTATAAAGCTGCAAATCCGGTTCTACTTACCGCAGAACCATCACAAAGTAAGAAACCCGCAGGAACCGTTAGACCTGCATACGCCGTCATACTTCCTGCGGGTACTTGACCTCCGCTTATTACTCGCCAGCTTGGGTCGGGAGGGGTAGTTGCATTGTTAACAACTTGGTTTTCGTAAACTTTAACCCCGCCTCCGTCGTCATACCTAACTCTGGCATATAGTGGGTATGGAAAAGGTACACCAAGATTCTCTAATGCTGTAATAAAATCAGGTACCCCGTTCTGTTGGTACTGTTGTATAGCGCCGGTCGTATCGAACATAAGTTCATTAAATTCATTACGAGGAATGGGCAATGCGGAAGGGTCGGAAGGAAATGGCAATTGATAATCAATACCAAATCCGTACTGATAGTTGACTGGCCCTGAAGTTGGGCCGGTGTCTGGAATAGGTGTTAAATCACCATTTATCCCAAACGGGTATACGAAATATTTTGCCATTCCTTACTCCTTGTTCAACTATGGCGGGTTTATATAACTAATAGCTACCCCTGCCGGTTTCGGTAAAAGAAAATTATTTTGGATTACTTGGAGCAATGCAGTAGATACGTGAAACCCAAATTCATAGGTGATTGTCATATCGAAATTATCAATCATCCAGCAACCACCTAAACTCCCAAAAACAAAATTGAGAAAAAGATTAACTTCAGTTACCGCACCTCGCGTTACGCATTGGTAGTATCTTAATCTCAATGCAATCCTTTGTTCTTCTTCTGTTAGTAATGGAGGTAAACTTCCCGGTGCAAAATTTCCATTAGTAAAATTTACATAAGTATTAATGGGGGGAATTTCATTAAATCCAAAATAGTCACTTACTACGGGCGGCCCTAGAGGTACATATAGCGGTAAATTTAATATAATTGACCAAACATTCAATCCGAATAAATTCGCTGTTTGTAAATCAAAAACATTGATGAACCACATTTCCCAAAATTTTTGATTAAAATCTTCAAGCCAATCGTTTTTAAAAGATACCAACGCCTCTAAATTAGCAGCTTTATTGTACTGCCATAGCAATGACGTCAGTACATTTATTTTATAATCGAAAGTTTCAATAGTATCGGTCATATCGCTATCGCCGTAATACTTCCAGCATCAATAGTCGCTTTTTGAAACACCTCAATAGGGATAGTTACGCTAGTAAAGGGGCCGCCCGGTACTAGAGATAACCCTATATCTTCGATAAATATTGTGGTGTCGTAAAATAAAACCGCACCCGCAAATTCGAAAGGTGAAGCATCTGCACCAACAATAAGCCCAGGTTCATTAGGAATTAAACCGTCTGCATAATTCACAATAGCCGTCTTAATAGTAGTACCTGGGTCGGTTTGACCGCCCCGGTATTTAACCTGTGCATATATCGGAATAAGTGCAGGTCTGTCGAAAAGGATATTCATTAACTGGCCGCTAAAAGGAACCACGATGGGAACACTAACCGGAGTCGCACCGGGCGCTCCGTTGTTATATGCACATCCACCAGATTTTTTATTGAGTAACACGGTAGCAACATCGAGATCTGTTCCTCCATCCACGCACGCATATATAGAATGAGCGACCATGGTCACGCCATCTATAACTTGAATCGTATTGGCTGTATTTTCTCGGAACGTAGCGCTCTTAACATTCGGAGTAATAAACAATCCCGATAGGATAGCTTCTGGTAAAGCTTGACCTTGGACTGCTAAGGTCGCCCGTCGATAAGCCCTCATTTGGTCGTCCGTTTGAGTATCTGTACCCAAAACAGCGGGGAACATATTGGTTACACTTTCCCATCCAATTACAACACTTACGATGGTTGTGAGAGTGGAAGCATTACACGCAATCGGCCCCGCATCTACTGATTGAAAGCCTATGTCTATCGAACCCCCGACAGGGATGGTTACCATCGATATGGTTTGGAATAGATGGTTAAATACGGTTTCTTGAGCTAGAGATCCTGATGGGATAATAGTACCAGGTACTCCACTTACGGTTGCGATAACGGTACTGAAAGTTGCTGAAGTACGTTGCGTACCCGTAAGTGCGGCGATAGCATCTAAAAATATACCGCCCGCTAAGTTAGGGTTAATTTGATTTGCTAGAGTTGCATTGTTAACCGCTACGCCATCACGTGCCGTAGTCTCAGCAGATATTAAAAGACCTTGAGGAGTATTAGGTGTGGTTATTAAATCCGCGCCGAATAGGGTTTTATATTCATCAACAACTTTATCTCCAATAACTTCGGTATCTGGGATGATAACGCCTTCGGGTTCAACATAATTATATACGTCAGCCATTGATTGACCCCACACCATAAATTGTTCGAATTATTGCGGTATAACTTAGCGTATTATCGCTTATATCGACTATAAAAGATACTATCTCGACTACACCCGCAACTTCCAAAAGTGCTGCACGTAATGCAGCTTGGTACTGTTGAACATTGGGAACACCAACCCATATAAGCTCAAAATTCGGTATTCCTTTGTCAACTTGATAAATCATTTCTCCGAGGATAGTTATCGCGGCATGTTCACATGCTTGTAACGTTCCTTGAAGATTAAAAACGACAACTAGATTTCCGTCTTTACCTAAGTAGATATCATTATTTTCATTTACTGCTAAAGTTTGCGCGGTCATTTAATTCTCTCTTATGGTGGGGGTGGAGGCGGGATAGGCGCCCCAGGAACACCTGGCGTAAATGCAACACTGGAGTCGCCGTTACCTAGTACGTACATAGGGCCACCGAAGTAAGCCGAGTAAATAGTCGTGGCAATACCAGTTACCGCAAGACCCGCCGTAGTTCTTGTTAATCCATCGACCACTAATTCCCCGGTGACAGTTGTGACGGGAGAATCTAAAAATATGGCAGGTGCAGTTAGCCGCATATCTGTTTCACTTAAAGATATTCTAACCGTGCCGTCTAAATTTTGTAAGACCATCTTCCCGTTTTCACCGCTTACATCGTAGCCTGTTAATACGCTGGGGATAAATACACCATCAGAGAAACTTTTAACACGCATGGTGTTTGGGGGTGACTCGGCATAGCTTTGCAAGAATAAACTTATATCTCGGTCATTTGCACATACAAAGCCTAAATCCCCCACAGTCAAAGGGAAGTTAAGGAGGTACCCGCCGCCGCCTATATTAATGACAGGGAGATTTGCGATTTGCGCTCGACTAACTTGAGTGCCGGAGGTAGTAATCATCGCAACCATTAACTCGACCTGTACACGATTGGCCGTCCTATCATATGCCAGGACACGAGCGGGTAACATACCATCAACACCGCGCATCAATTGTTGAAAAGCAAAGCGCACCACACCCGCTAATGAATCATTATCGGCTGGATTAATATTTGGGTTATTTCCCGTATCGCTCATGCTCTCTGCCTCGATGCTTCCGCTATAAAATAGAACGGGGTGTCTCTATTCGATATTTCAAAACCTAATTTAAAAATAACGTAATCGCCATTGACTGCCGGATAAACCTCGCTAGTTATACGAAGCCCACTTCCCAATCTTGACACATTGTCCAATAAGTACCTAACTTTTACACCTTGCTCGGTTATTTCAGGAATCCCAATCATCCCAGTTGAAGCATTCAAAATCTTAAGAGAACCGGCAATTGTGGTATTAACATTTTTTACAATCAACACATCGTTATCGATAAATGCGTTAATGTTCGCTAATGAACCAAGGACGCCCACTTGGTCTAAAGCCGAACCAGAAAAATTGTAATTCGTTACGTTTTTATCCGTAGCCGAAAAATTTAACGTGGTGTTAGTATCCTGTGCAATACCTCGGGATATCTCGGCTAAAGTAGCCACCCCCGGATGATTACGGGCTAAAACAGTGCCTTTGATGTAATTACCTGTTAGGCATTTTAAGGTAATTGTCACATCGGGCGGTTGCGATACGACCGTACTAACTACATTTCCACTATAGATTAAAGTTGTTCCGTAAGATTCACGACCCGCAAAAAGACGTACAATTTTAGGAGTTCTATTGGGGGTGAAGGGGCTAGTTTCTGTTAAGATAAAATCTTGAGTAACTTTGTCTAAATTGGTCAAAGTGATAACCGCTTCGTTTTGAAGTGCATTCGCGTAACGAGTGCCGGTAGCTTTGAGGTAAATTTGATCATAGGTTTTTATCACCCCATTTACTTCAATGGAGACCGAGACTAACCTAGGATCAAGTGCATTCGTCATCGGGTAGCCCTAAGTGCCGTTAGTTCGGATTGTGACAAAAAGTACATAAATTGAGTCACACCAAATTCGGTATATATTGGGTATTGCCCATCCTCACTCGTCATAAAGAAATTACCGTTTTCAAGATACCGATAGGGAATAATTAATGAATTTGGTAGTAAACGTTCGCCGAGTAACACAGGTATATTATTCCGCGTAATATCCATCGCCATAACATTCTTTGCAAGATAGATAGCTAAATCATACTGGATTGAATCAAGTACTATTGAGAAAGTTTGGTTAACTACCGCAGATATAGGTATTTGCAGCATTATCGTCCCCTAACATTATTTGCGATTGATTCGAGGTACGTTGGGTCTAAAGGTGGTGTCGTTTTTGGTTGTTGGTTACCCCGGTTAACCGTACTGGCTTGAGATGGGTTTTTGTTGGCAAATGAGTTTGTCGTAGTTGCAAATTGGGCCTGTTGCAATCTTAAAGCGATTGCCAGAGCATCAAACATATCGGGGTTTTCTTCGTGTGGCATCGCAGCAATCAATTGATTGTGGTAAACGCCAGACTTAGTTTGCACAACTAATAACGTCCCGTTCAAATAGAATTGTTTTATTTGATTGTAGGTATCTTGGTAATCCGCAAACTGAAGAATAACGGATAACTCAATTTCCACGGGTAAGATTATTCTGTGGTCAACAATGGTCGCTCCGTTTTCTAACGGATGCTCCATGACTTTTGCTTCTTCTTTTACAACCGCTTTTATCGCTTTTGCATTCGGAAATACCCGATTGAAATCTTGGTCAAATACTGCGACTAAATCGTAGGCTTTTGTGGGCAATAAGACATCTAATGGATTAACAGGCATTATATTAATACTCCATTAGCTAAATTGTTTTGAGTTTGCCTGAATTGGTTCTGTAATTCAACATTAAGACCGTACGCAATTTCGCGAGGATTAGTTGCTTGGGTTTCAATCTTAATTTCACCGATGCTAATATTGTTCTCTCGAGTATTACGCTGCGTACTATTAAATATGCTGTTAGATGTTTGAGATGCCAATCTGCTCGAAGAGGCTTCTAAAAGGTCTTGTTTCCCAGCGTATAAACCGATTCGTTGTTGGTCAATTTTAAACTGTTTGTCCAACTTATCCCATACAGGGGATAATATATTACCTAGTATTTTAAAAGCATTAATAATGGTTTTAACATCATCTATTAAGACGTGAATAGCCCAACTAACTCCCTCAAAACCTAATTTCAATCCTTTGAAAACCGTTTCTGCAACAATTTTCAATTCAGGGAATTTTTCGATAACTTCGCCAATTAAAGAAGGTGCACCTCTTAAATAGCCTTGGATATCATCCCAAGCTAAACCGACAGCAACCGCTAATCCTAAAATTGCAGCAGTGACAAGAAGGGTTCCGGCATTCAAAATAATGAAAGGTGCTGCGGCTACAGCAGCGGCGGCGGCTATAACTAAAAGTGCGCCTTTAATAAACCCCGAATGCTTACGTAACGAAATACTGACGTTCTGAATGCCATGTAAAAGCTTGCTAAGAGTCGGTAAGACCGCGAGTGCTATTTGATAAAATAGAGATCTGAAACCGTGGCTTGTATCTTCAAGCTCATTTTTAAAGACGCCAAATATTTCCGAATCGCGTTTAGTAACCACACCTAACTCGCGCTGCCGTGTGATTATTGAATCGAGTTCCCGGCGTCCTTGTTGCAATAGTAAAATCGTAGGCGTATCAAGACCTATAAGCTTACCGTACTTTAAGGCTTGAAATCGGCTTAATTTCTGGAATTGGTCTGCGAGTTTAGGTAAAACCTCAAGTGCAATCTTAGGGGTAGTACCCAAGTGTTTCGCTAGAGATTCTAGGGAAGATTCAAAACCTTTGAGAGTGCCCCCAGTTTTTGTTACAGCGCCACTCCACAAACTCAATGCTTCGGCATTCACCCCCAATGCTTCAGAGGCGGCATTCAGTTCGAATGCGTATTGGAACGAATGCCCGATTCCGTTGATGAGTGCATATAGGGAGAACCATCGGCGTCCAACGCGGCCAAGCGAACTCTCAACGCCGGTTAATTGCGTATTAAGACGCTTTAAGCTTTTTTCAGCTTCCGCAGAATCGCTTTTAAATAATATGTAAAAGGTATCAAGGACGGCCACACTATTTCCCCTGTTTTTTCATTGCATGTTTAGCAGCGAGATATTCATTATGCCGTGTAACTGCAATAACTTCCCACATTAAAAAAGCATCCTCAAGCGTATAGACGGTCTTTAATTCGTTTAGGGTTGCTTTTCCTTCTGCGATAATCGCTCCAAGGAATCCGTCAATATTTTGGAAATCCACACTGGGAGCTTCTGGGCTATGTCTTCCAATAAAGTCGAGACTAGCCCTTTGCGAAAAAAACTGCAATTATACTCCAATACCGCCGCCTCTAGCTTCATTAGCGTTTCCCAGTCACCCGTGCGGGCATTGACGAGTGCCATTGAAGTTAAAGCGACTAAAGTATCGTTTGCTCTGACCGAAACATACCGCATTAACCGTAACATAATATCTTCGTTAGCATCGTAATCACCAACTTTAGGCATTGCCGTTGTCGGGTAATTACAAATGATTCGGCGCCCTTCAACAGCATCGAATTTGTGAATAACAAAATGTTTTCCGTTAATTTCAATGTCTTTCGGTTCAAGCATGATTATATCCCTGTTTTATTTTGGAAACTGAAATTGTAGGTTTTGCTCTTCAAGCGTCCTGCGCTAGAAATAGCATCGCCTGGCATACCATCTGTGATTATCCCTTCACTGAAAGTTATAAACCTGTTGTTAGGGTAAACTACGTTGATTGTAATAATGTCTCTTGCGCCCTGTTTTCCTTTGCCCACGCGGTTCGCTTCTAGCAAGATGCCTAGGTTAATATCTTCTAGGCTTGAGGGAACAACGCTAATACTGAGTTTTATAGGATTAGGCTTTGCCCACGCTAACATCTCGCCATTTAAACTCATCGCGGTTTCTGCAATGTTTAAAGACGGTAAATCGAAAGGGTCTGCATCGTCTGCAAATTCCGTTAAGGGAAATCCGGCACCTCGGAAGGTATTGGATGCAAGTACGGTAACGACCGCGCCAAACCCTGAAATAATTTTAGTCATGATCAAAACTCCTTTTTTAGATCAGTATTTGCTGGCCTGTGATTAAGTTAATCGTATCATCTTTACTATAAATTAAAGTATAGACGGCCTTAAATTCGGTTAGGCTAGTAATCAGACTGAAGAAAGAAACTATCTCACAGTTGACCCAGTAACCGGAATTTTGCACTTGATACCAGGCTTTGTCATCTCCCGCCGTGGATGTGATAAAGGCTATTTGAGAATTAGTCAAAAGTTTATTCGCGCTAATGGTTCCGTTGTTCAGAGCTTCGTCAATGACGGATTGTAAGCTTGAAAGAACTAGACTTTTACCTGCAGCATTTGCGGGTACACGACCCTGTACTAACAGCAATTGCATTAAGGCAGCACCCATTGCGTCTTTCAACCACATTTCATTTGCGTACACGTTCATCGCGATAGGTGCGCTTGTGCCACCCATTAAATTTCCACGCTGGAAGAATGATATAAACTGGCCTGCCGTCTGTGTTTGACCGTAATAGTTTACACGCAAGGCATCATAAAAATTAGCAGTTGCATCATCCACTACACTAGGAGTTTGTCCCGGAAATACTTGGAACATATAGTTCTGTACGCTATTAATAGCATCATAATTAGTGGCCGCTAGAATCTGCATAGGATCTTGTTCAACGTAATTATTTGGGCCAGGAGTATTTGATAATTCCACCCCTGTTCCTTGGTAGCCTATTAAAGCCGCATTATAATTTGTTGCATCGGTTTGACTAGCAACAGCAACTAGGTATATGAAAGTGACATTTTGTGTCGCATTCCATGCAGCAACCGCAGTCACTTCAAGTAATGTCGTTGTGTTCATGAATAAGAACGAACCGAAGTTATTAGAAGCTACGACCGAAGCCATTACCGCCTCTACTGGAGTTTGAGCATCCGCACCATCCGAAATAACGAGGGTCGTACCTTCAAACCAACCTAAGATATTTTGTGCGCCCGGGCCTGCAATTGGTGTACCACCAACGCCCGCTTGTACAGTAATAGTTGCGGGGCCGGTTGCACCACCAACTAATTGGAAGGAGCTACGAACCGCATCATATGTTACGGTTGCACTTGCCCACACTGGGTCGACGTCAGCTGCCTGTATAGCAGCTTGTAATAAGCTCGCAACACTGGGGGCAACCCCACCTAAAGAAGTCGCTGTAGAAAAATCAATACTAAAAGTATGCGGTGTTCCCGCGATTGTTAATCCAAAAGTCCCGGAAGTGATAGCGGTATAAACTGATAACGTTTGTACTTGCTTATTGCCGAAAATTTCTGGTGCTTGAGGAGCATTTACCCACCTAGCAAAATCTAAAGTTTGTGCCCGAGTACCATTTTTGCTAATCCAACTAAAATATTGTAAAGATCGATTGTATTCTTCGCCTGCGCCGAAATAAGTTAATACATCGGAAGCATTAGAAAATGTAAGAAAAGAATTGCTCGGAATTAAATGATTTGTATCAAAAATTCTTCCGATGAAGCTTCTTCGAGCTACGGTCGTCCCTGCACCGACACTCGATACGATATCGACATACCGCGTTAATGAAATTGCCATAATTTCTCTCCCTGAGATTTAAACCCTAAAAATATCGACCTCGATATCTGTGCATGAATTCCCATCCGAAACACGTTCCCGAAAATGTGTTAGTACAAAATCAAAATTGGGGGATGCTTCAAAATTATCCTTGTCGTCCACGAAATACCCATTGGATATGTCGGTAACTCTTAAAATCCCTATATCATTATTGTACAAGATTTCTCTTGTATTATCACTCTGCATTATTGCGGCTACTTCACTCGCTAAATCCGAGGCGGTGTACGCATTGGGGGTGAGCGGTGATTGCAAGGCTAATGTACTGATTTGGAAAGTAGTTTCGTATGGTTGGAATTCAGTGTGGATCATTGTGGAGGTCATTGCATCCCAAACGTCAGTACGTTGCAAAAATCCATATCTTCGGTCAGCTATTTTATAAAAATAGACTGCTGGCCCGGTTGGAATGCCTTGTTGTGTAGGTTGGTTGGCGGCAACAACAGTCACGCCAGCAAATCCGTCAGCGATTAAGCCCGCATTTATAAGGGGTAAGAATACTTGTATTAATTCATTATCCGTCATTTATTAAGTACTCGCCGTTAATGCACAACATAGAACGCCTTTCCACTTATCTTGTGCAAACCATTCCGTGTTAGATTCGCATTGGTACGTTTGCCCATTATAAGCAATCATATCATTAGAGAAATCTCTGTGTATATCCAGTAGGTCGTTTAGCGTATAAAACACAAAATAAGTCTTCTGCAAATCCAGCCCGTAAGCTTGATATAAGCCTTTAGGCAATGGCTGAAAGCTCCCCTTGATAACCACAGGGGTGGCATAGGTATTAACCCACTGGCCCACAGCGTTAATTACTCGGCTAACGTAAGCGGTATAGGTCACAAATTGAGGAACGATGACCGTAAGTGCTTGAGCTAAAAGGTTTGACCCCGGTACGCCACGTAATGCCATTATTCATCCTCCACCACATTAATTAAGGTTGCTATCATGCGGCCTGTATCATTAAGCGGCTTATAGAGATTACCCACTTTGCTCTTGTTCGTATATTTGGATAAACGGCGAGCAATAGTGGCTGGTTTAAGTGCAGGTGTATAAATTGCTTTAATAGTATGAAGAATATTTTTAACGGCCACTCCGCCAATATCATTCATCACTTTATAGGGGGTGGCTTTTCCTTCAAGAATATTCTTAGAACCTTCAAAAGCTACCCTCTGCCAAGTTTGCGCATATTTAACAATGGAAGGGCGCATGAAAGGACGAGGAGGAATATTTTTTGGGGTATAACCGAATTCTTGAATAGCCGCTACGTATGCAACAGGAGGGCCACTAGGGTAATGCTCCCCTTTAAACCACCCAACTTTTCCGACCTTATTTCTAAGTCCTTTCAAAGCAACTTCAAGTGCTTTTCGGTCGGCTCCTGGAACGCGTCTAACATGCACCGCAAGATCCTCCGTTAGCAGGTCGAGTAAAGCCCCCGCCAACCCTTCGAAAAGCTGAAAGTTCAGCAATGCCGCCGATGTAAAATCCACCGGCAGAACGTGCCTGCAAGAGTGTCCATAATTGCAATCCATAAGGCGTAGTCGCCAACCACCACTGCCATCCATTGTTCAAGGGAGGCACTTCTAAATTGACAGTTATCTTGTCAATCGTAGAACCTTTGATTAAAACAGAAGTTTGGCCTGCAGCTATTAGAATAAAGATAGACAATAGATGGGCCAGCATTAAGTCAATGGCTAACCTTCTGCATCTGCCGGATAACCGACCGCAGTCGATATCACTAATATAACACGTAGCTTGATCCCAATATCGTTGTAACATAGCGTCCGGATATACCAGTACGTTCGCAAATTCCGGAAAACTTAAACGGAATTCCGCTACATCGAACAGGATGGTATTGGACATGTATTACCTCCCAAGAACTACGGGCTTCGGCACAGTAGACCCCTTTCCTTCATAAAATGCTGGAGTAATGGGTGCAGACTTATCTTTAGGTTGCATATCTTTAATAACTCTATCAATGGCAAATTCTTTCTTTTCGAAAGCAATAAAACCGTTTTTAATATGACGTTGAAAAGTTGCATTCCCTTTGAGAATATTAAAATCATCATCACTTAATTTAGTCATCACACCGCGTGGAGTCATGAGGTTCTTATTAGCGATATTGGCTTTACCATTGATTAAAAATTCATGGATTGGCACAGAAAGGTCTTTACGTAAATCCTCTGGCTTCTCACTATAAATACAGTATTTTACATCATTTGATATAGTCGAATAAATGTAATAAGGCATCATCTCACTCCGTTTTATATAATAGCGCCGCAGAATACGGCGCTTTCAATCCTTTTTAGATACCGTAATATCGAACCACGGCCCAAGGTCTTTTCAGCATTACGCCCGCTGTCGCGTTCGCATAGTCTTCGATATAACCCTTAGCTTTTTGTTCAACACCTAGCACCATAAATTTACTTTGAACATTCTGCCCGTAGACACGACCGTTATCGGTAGATTTATCTTGGATAGCATCAGCGTACATGTAGAACACGTTGTCGCCAGCATTCGCAGCATTTAATTCTGGTGCGGAGACTACGCGTACGCGAGGATAAGCTTTCGTTAACCAATCCCTAACCGAAATACCGAAGTCGGAGGTGGTGCTCAACCAATCGACAGAACCAGTAGCCACACCCAGTGTGATATTGATGGATTCTGGATCGATAACATCTAAGGAATTTTGACGTAATGCTTGAATACCCGTGCGGATATCTTTGCATATTTCGAGGAATGTCTTTGTAGACCATTCTGGGAAACCAGATACACCGTTAGCAACTAAAACATACGCCGGCGTAGATGGGTCGTTGAGAATGCCATACGTTTTATTGGCTCCGTTATTGTATCCGTAGAACCCAATTCGATTCCTCTCAATTTCTAACTGTAAAGCGCATGATTCGCGTTTTTCAGCAGCGGAATCTACTCGCATTCTAGCACTACGCATTTCTTCTAAACGGTCAACGATCATACCTTGCTCGAAACGAACCACATTTCTATACTCGAAATTGGTATTCCAATTCGCATAAGGAACATTAGTTGTATCGCCATATGGGAGTGCGTTACCAGTTGGCTCCATTACGCCTTGCACGATTTGTTCATCTTCCCAAGAACCAGCGACATCCATGCCGATTAACTTGTCGATGTTACGCGCTGCTGTAATTATGCGCACAAATCCTGGCAGCCAAAACTGCAGAAATTGTACAGGAGTTGTAATAGATGCGGTTGTAACCAAAGGTTGCAGCGCGTCCATACCTTGCGCCATGATGGTTTTCATCATAGGCATGATTTGGTCGCCATCAATACCGAGGTTAATACCTAAATCGCTTAAATCCTTTTCTAATTTTCTCAAATTAGATTGGTATTCAGCAGTATCAAAATTTTCAACCGCGCTGAAAGTTCGAGCGGGTCTCCATGACTTAATTTGCGATGCTTTCATAGTCGCCTACTCCTTGGCTTATGGGACAATAACATTTGGGTTAACAGTGATCACAGCTAATCCGGCAGCGGTAACCGTGTAGTAATCAACATATGCGTTAGCAGATGCTGTACCGACAGGTAGTGCGGTTCCTGGAGGAACTGTTTGCAAAGCACCTGTCGTCGTATCGTATAACACGACATCACCAATCGCAGCGGCGGCAGGCAATGTGACCACAATGGTTCCCATTGACAAGATGTCCGCTTGCACTTCATTTGCAAGGGTCATTGTTGGCGATAATGCGGTTCCAGCTAAACCATAAAGAGCATAATCTTTAGGCATAATCAAGAAACCTGCGAATGCGCCTGTACCACCAGCACGAGCGATACCTTCGGAAACGATGGTGTAAGCTGTAGCGCCAATAATATTCTGGCTAGCTAAAACGGATTGTAAAATATAGGATTGTGAGCGAATGGGAGTATTTGACCAAATTTCTCCGGGTACGCTTAATCCAGTGCTAAAAAAGACGGTTGATTGAAAAGGCATGATTAATTCCCTCCTTGGGCATTCTTGAGAAACTTATCTATGCTGCTTAATTCAACAACGGCGTCCATTGCGTGGGCGGGTGCGCCAGTTTTTGCTGCGGCTAGATATCCTTGTAACATCGAAACTTCATGTCCTTTCGGGCAATTTAGTTTCAAACCTTTCACCCCATATTCAGCAACCTCTTGCAGCGTTTTTTCCGCATGGTCAAAAGTGCCTACATGTAATGATAGTTTCTTAGCTAAATCATCACGGTTGGATATTTCCTTCAAAAATTCTTTTTTAAGTTGGGCGTCCATGCCGTAATAATCCTTTTTGTCTTTGGGTTTCTTTGCTTCCCCTTTCTCTTTCTCTGCTTCGCCATCTTTGACATTTTTGTCATCCTTGGCTTTTTTATCGTCCTTGACTTCGATTTCTTCCTCATCATCCATGTCATCGTCATCATCGTCCATGTCATCGTCATCATCCGTGACTTTGGCTTTCTTGACGAAATCATCTGGCTCTACGTCATGAACTGGGGCACCTCCGGATAATTTAGCTACTTCTGCTTTTAGCTCCATTATCATTTTATGGCACGCTTCCAGACTCACTTCTTCGTTATCCATCTCTTTCACTTCTTCCTTTTCCATTTTTTGAAACTCCTTTGCATCTAACGCGATTTTAAAATGATCTAAGACGGCAACGTCCGGCCCGGCTCTTCCTTGATCAACTAGGGCAAGATGATTGCCGCGAATCTTGCGCTGAATGGCATCATATCTCTCACCATTGTACACCCCAGGTGTCATTTCGTACAAGCACCGATATCCAATACTTAACTCTTTTTTACCACTCTCGATTAATTTGGCTAACTTATCGGAAAAAACTTTAATATTGGCTTTCAGATATTCGCCATCGAAGAAAACTTCTTCTCCGACAACGCCTTGTACTCCTTTCGTTTCTGCAGGCGTCAAACCTTCTGAGGGAGACCCTAACATAACATGTTCATCAATCCACGGAACCAATTTAAAAGATGCAAGGGTTTCCGGATCTTGCAATTCTTCTGCAGGACGATAAACGTGGTAGATTGTGTCCGGTTCTAACGATGCATCGATTTGACGACCGTGATAAGGGAAAACCCCAACTTTAGTAAGAGGATTTTCTTTAACTTCAAACCATCCATTAAAATCTTCAATACGATTCGATTGGATATCTTCTGGAATAGAACCGTTCAAGTTATTTACAGGTACTCCGAAAGCCGAATCTTTTTCTCCGGATTTATGGTAAGCGATTGCGACCGCCTGCTTCTGTGGGTAACCACTTCGAACTAGTTCAGCGATGTTTTCGCTTAGAACTTTTTTTGAACTTCCATGTTTTAGAGGCATTATGCTGTCTCTCCATTTTCGAACTCTATAACCGGCCCCATGCGGCATCTGCAATTAATTGCTTGCCCCGGGAACTGTCCACTGATGAAACCTTCTTCACCTTTAAGCGGCAAATCATCAAAACTAAAAATCTGCCCGTCTAAATCCATATGTGACTGTCGTGGTTCTTGGCTACCGCCACTGTGTATCCATTCGAATTTCTTAACGCCTATCGATTGCATCCGCTGCTTATTAATAGTGTTGTACGCTTTTCGAGTTTGGTCAAGTGCCATTAAACTGACTCTACGGTCGGATATACCACTGTACTTTTTTAACATCGGCTCAATATTCACATTCTCGCCTGATGCAATCGACCGCATTATCATACCCGAAACCTCATCATAGTATTTATCAGGTATTGATTTTATTAGTTTTACGTTTTCCTCAATAATAGCTTTTGCTACGTCTTCCATCCCGGCAGGTATCACACCAGTCTTTAAGGTTAAACCGCCCGATAATTTCTTAAGTGAGGTCTTGAGGCTTGTTTCTGAGTATTTTAAAGTGCCTTTTAGCATATTTTCTGCAAAATCGGTCGCTTTTTTCGAAAAAAGCTGCGTAAACCGTTTTGTTAACTCATTCAAAAGTTTTTTAGCTTTTGAGGTAATGCTAGCATCCATCGTAGCCTTTTCTTGCATTTCAAAGTATGTTTCAGAATGTTTAGTACTGAATAACCCCAGTATACGCTTTTCGGTCTCTTTTGTCATTTCTCTGACCAATTGACGCAAAGCGCGTTGATACTTCAATTGCAGGCTAGCGTTATAATTGAGTGGCGTGCCTTTAATGGCCACGCTTCTCTTGCCGACCCATTTAGCTTTTTTAGGTGCTAGTTTTATCTTTCTATGCGTCTTCAAGCTCACCGCCTTCGCTTTCTACATCGCTAACCTCTTCTGGCATTTCTTCATCAATAAGACCATTATAGCCCGAAGTTGGATCAGAAATGATGCGCTTACGTTCATCCATACCGTCAATCGCGCCAGCATCGACAAGGGCTTTACCCGTTTCAGCTTTCTTCTTGTTCACTTCGGCTTGCTGTTCTTCAGTCATTGCATCAAGCTTATTCCAATGAATGCAAGTTTCTAACGGTTCCTTTAAGCCGAACTTGGGCATAATATCCGACCGCATTACAATCGCATGGTGCCTTTCTACCAATGCAGTCATGCCGGTTTCTTGTAAAGATTCTAGAAATTCATGGTAATTCGATATCTCGTACTCACCTTTACTCTGAAAACCTTTGGGGCTTGTACCCATTAGTTTTGTGGAGGGGACGTAGGAAGCCGCCGAAACTAATTGGAATTGGGTCATAATCACACTGTCTAATTCGGCAAGGGATGTATCGAGGCGAACCATGTCATCGTTATTGTCAATGATTTTAACGCCGTAGTTATCCCGGTTGCGTACGTAGATGTCCATGTATCTTTCAAATTCACCTTGATTTGCTAAGGCTTGAGCGGCATCCGTTTTAATAACATCAGTACGTTTAGTCATTGCTAACATAGGAGCTTCATTTGCGGTACGTTCTGCCGCATACACACGTTCGTATATTTTCTGTGGAATTGGTATGCCGCCGTAAAGATATGAAGGTTTCAAAATATCGGCAACTTCTTCAGTACGGTAAATAATTAAATGAGTTCTGTGAATAAGTTTACCGGAAACTCTCCACCAGGTAGGTTCGTAGAAATGAATACTGCCAGGAGCGCCTGCAGCTTCATCATCTAATTGAGGTGTAATCCAATATGGATCTATTTGGGATATGCCTTTGTAACTTCCGGGGGTGATACCATCTAAATTAAATGGTTTGGCGTAGTAATCTTTGTCGCTCGAATCAACCACGAACATCGCGATTCGAATGCCAAATACGCGGCCCATTTGAATCAATTCGACTAAATTGTGATTAATATTATATGTGATATCCGATTTACGCATTGCATCTAGAATATCGGAATCTATTTCTTCGCCGTCATTTGAAGTTATTTCGTAACCTTTACGCATGGCATCCTGTGCGGGCATAAGACACGCTTTGCCAATCAACCAATGTTGAGCAAGCATCGCAGCGTTTTGGTAACCGATAAATCCTTGAGATACGTACCATGCCAGGACGTTTTGAGACATCATGGTGTTTTCAAAAGGTAATTTGAAAGCCATTTGCGCCGAACTATCCATTGCATACGAACCTGACCGCGTATGTTCTTTGAGTGGCGGGTGAATCGTGCGAGCAATATTTTCTTCTAAATTTACTAAGCGCAGAGCGTCTTCTGCGCGACTATTAAAAGAAGCAACGTAGTTTTTCTTTTCAACTTCGGGTTTGCTAGGTTTAGTCGGTTCTTTACTAAATAACTTTTTAATAAGTTGGAGCATGAAAAGTTCCTCCGCTTCGCTTTTTAGGCGCAAATGCAATCATCACACTGTCTGCTAAATTTGGTGATAAGCCACCATCCGGCACTTTATCGACAATAATTTTTCCTGAATTATCCTCGGAGAAAGTAGGCTGTGATAATTCTACCATTAATTTTCTTAGTTCCGGCAATGCGCTTGATAAACTTATGATTTCCGCAGGGTCAAAATCTGTTATCCCCTGCGTCACCGCTCGATGGGTTAATTCAAATCTTCTACGAAGCGCCCACCAACTTTGCGCCTTGTAGTTCTTGAAAAAATCCGAATTAGTTCGGCTCGTCCCTGAGCCCCGTGCTTGTCCTTTTCTTAAAAAAGGGTCGGCATCTGGGTCAACCACTTCACCAGACCCTCGAAAAGCTTCAAACAATATTTGATGATTTCGTTTAGAGTTAAT
>Ga0137436_1000234_pt1 | contig 17605 bp, 13 predicted proteins | sample EasRivERMGT119_2_FD_102328 | JGI IMG/M metagenome (GOLD analysis project Ga0137436, IMG submission 102328) | Soil microbial communities from meander-bound floodplain in the East River, Colorado, USA - East River MetaG ERMGT119_2 | ecosystem: Environmental > Terrestrial > Soil > Floodplain ...
AAGGCGCCCGCGACGACCCGATCGGGGTAGGTGCCGTTCGTGGGGATGTTGATCACCTTCGGCCGGCAGTGGCGCCAGGCGGCCTCGACGATCTCGGGGAGGTCCTTGCGCAGGAACGGCTCGCCCCCCGAAAACGTGAACCACACCGGCGCTCGGCCGAGGGCCTGGAAGACGCGCTCCCACTCGGAGACGTCGAGCTCGTCCACGGGGCGCTCGTACACGTTGCAGGTGAGGCAGCGGGAGTTGCAGCGGAACGTCGTCGAGATCGTCACGTTGATCGGGTCGATCGCCGGGAACCCGAGCGCGTGCATCAGGCGGTATCCCGGGATGCGCAGGAGGGCGGCGATCACGGCGTGAGGTCCTTGGTCGAGGGGATCGGCCGCCACGCGGCGTGGTCGCGCTTCGCGATGCGGGCGTCCCAGCTCCCCAAGGCGCGCGCCAAGACTTCGAGAACGGCGGCGGCGAGGAGCGTGGTGGCGTGCGCGCGCCCCGCGTGGCGGAGTGCCATGGCCTCCCTCAGGGCGTTCCCGAGCGGGAGCGTGCTCACCTCGTGGCCCGTGCGCGCCTTCAGCGTCACGTGGCCCGCGTGGATGCGGCGCCTCTGGGCGAGGAACTCGCCCACGCGCGTCGGGCCTTTCATCGCGACCCTCGCCGCGGGGACGTAGACGGCGCGCAGCCCGTTCGCCTTCATCGTGGCCTCGAGGGAGGCTTCGTCCACCGCGGTCGCCGCATCGATGCGATCGACGACGTTGCGGAACGCGACCAGCTCCCCGAGCTTGGGCTGCTTCCGCGCGACCGCGTCGTGGAGGTCCCACTGGAGGCGAACGACCCGGCCGAGCAGCGACGCACCGGAGTTCACGGGAATCGGACGGCCGCCGCTCATGCCGACGGCCGGATCGTCGAACGGTGCGAGCAGCGCCTCGAGCGCGCCCGCCTCGAGCCTCGTGTCGGCGCCGGCGAGGACCACGACGCCCGCGTCCCGTGCCCGCTCGAGGAAGAGGTTGACCGCGGAGGCCTTTCCCTCGCGGCGCTCTTGGACGACGACGGCGACCCGCGCGTCCTCACGAGCGGCTTCGTGCGCCCGAGGCACGGTGTCGTCGGTGCACCCGCTGGCGATCACGACGACCGTCATCGGATCGACGTGGGGTCCGTGCTGCACGAGGATCGAACGGATCGCGGCCGCGATGTTGGCCCCCTCGTCGTGGGCCATGATCCCGACCGCAACCGTCATACGCTTGGCAATATAAGCGAATGCTACGCTGTTCGCGTGGCGAGGCTTCACGGGGAGATCGAAGGACGGAAGGATCGAGCCTTTGCCGGCGTCTACGCCGTCGTGAAGCGGATCCCCAAGGGGCGGGTGATGACCTACGGTCAGATCGCCACGCTCCTGGAGAGCCGGCTCTCGCCCCGCGCGGTCGGGTGGGCGATGCACGGGTGCCCGCGCGGCGTCCCGTGGCAGCGCGTCGTGAACGCCTCGGGAGGGATGTCCACGGACCGGCTCCCGGACATTCCTCCCGGCCTCCAGCGTGCGCTCCTCGAGGGAGAAGGGATCGAATTCCGGGTCAGCGGGAAGGTCGACCTGGAACGATACCGGTGGATCCCGTCTCCAAAGCGGTAATTCCTTCAAGGCTCCCGTTACGAAACTCGCTACATTTCCTTGACGCGACCCTCCTGAGGCGCATCTTTTAAATACGGCACTGTGGAGGTCGCTTTCATGCGGGACGGGTCCAAGGTGATTCTGGGGATCACCGCGCTCTTGACGCTCGGATTGGGGCCGGCGCTCGCGGCGCTCTTCCTCTTCCCGGGCCGCGGCAGCGTGCTCGCGGCGTCCGGAAGCGCGTTCCTCGCGATCGGCTTCGTCACGTGGACCCATCGGCTCATCGCGGACCATCACCACCTCCGCCAGCGCGACGAGGCGTTGCGCTCGGAGATCGCGTCGCTCCAGGAGAAGCTCCATGCGCACGTGCGCGAGATCCGCGACGTCCGGTCGTGCGACGAGGTGACCGGCGCCCTCAACCGCTCATCGTTCCTCAGGCGCCTCGACGAGGCGATCCTGCGCGACGCACGTCTCGGAAAGTCGCTGTCGTTCCTGCTCGTGGACATCGAGGGCTTCCGCGCGATCAACGCGGAGCGCGGCCGGCTCGGCGGTGACGATGTCCTCAAGGCGGTCGCCCAGTCGATCCAGGGGGCGACCCGCGGCACCGACTTCGTCGGCCGCATGGGCGGCGACGAGTTCGGTGTGGTCCTCAACGAGTGCGAGGACTCGCGTCCGGCGGTCAATCGCCTCTTCGTCGCGCTCCAGGCGACGAACGCGGAGTCGGGCCGCGCGCCGATCAACGTGTCGGTCGGTGCGGTGACGATCGAGACCCCGGCCAACGGCGTCGAGCTCGCCGAGCTGTTCCGGCTCGCCGAAGGCGCCCTCGCCTCCGTGCGCGGGACCGGCGCCAGCCTGTGCGCGCGGCGGACGCTCCGGACCGAGCCCAGCTCCCAGATCGCCAGCGCCTAGACGAAATAGACGAGAAAAGGGGACAGTTACCGAAATAGGCGTACTTCGCCTATTTCGGTAACTGTCCCCTTTTCTCTCTTGCTGCGCCGTCTATTCTCGCGGCATGGAAAAGGCTTTCGCCGCCGTCCGCGCGGCCTGTCCTCCCGCGATCTGGTCCCGCGGCATCGAGCTCGTGCGGGCCGACGCCGTGATCGGCGAGCACGCCGACCGCGACGAGGCGCGCCTTCGCGTCGCGACCAAAGGCGGGGTGATCGCGCGCACGGTGACCCTTTTCCTCGACGACGGGGACTGGGAGTGCACGTGCGGAAAGCGGCCGTGCGAGCACGCCGCCGCAGCGGTCATCGCGCTCAAGCGCGCGCGGGACGAGGGGCGTGAGCTTCCGTCTCCCGCCCGCCCGACGGGGACGATCGCCTATCGTTTCCGCCGGGGACCGGGGGGACCGGCGCTCGACCGCGGCGTGCGGCTCGAGGGAACCTTTCAGCCGTTCGAGACCACCCTCGCCGCGCTGTCGGCCGACCCCCAGTCACCGGGATTCGTCGCCCGGCAGCAGGACCTTGCGGTCGAGCTGGTTCTCGCGACCCACCGCCGCGGGGCGGTCCCGAAGGCGATCGCGGCGCGGCTGCTGCGGGCCCTCGCCGCGGTGGACGACGTCGAGCTCGACGGCCGCGCCGTACAGACCTCCCCGCACCCCGTGGGGCCGCGCGTCGTCGTCAGCGAGCAGGGGGAAGGCTTCCGCCTCGTCCTCGAGGACGACCCCGAGCTGAGCGAGGCGTTCGCGAACGGGATCGCGCTGTGCGGCGAGACGCTGCGGCCGATCGCGGAGCTCCGGCTGACGGGGCGGGAGCTGCACGAGCTCCCGCCGGGGAAGCACTACGGCCCCGGGGCGGTGACGGAGCTCGTCACCGAGGTGCTCCCCGGGCTCCATGGGCGCGTCGAGGTCGAGATGCGGACGGCGCGCCTTCCCGGAATCGAGCGCGTTCCCCCACGCATCGCGCTCGAGACGAGGCGGGAGGGGGAGACCCTCCACGCACTCGCGACGCTCGTCTACGGCGATCCTCCCCGCGCACGCGTGGACGGAGGAAAGCTCGTCCACCTTCAGGGGAGCGTGCCGCTGCGCGACCTCGCCGCGGAGGCGTCGGAGGTGCGGCGGCTGGCGGGGGCGCTCGGGCTCGCGCCCGGCGTGCCGGCGGCATTCCACGGACCGCAGGCGGTGGATCTCGCGGCGAAGCTCGCCGGGTGGCAAGGGGAGGTGCGGGGGGGCGGACGCGAGCACTTCGCGCGGACGTCTGCCCTCGTCCCGCGCGTCACCGTCGGCGTCGGCGGGGACGTCGAGGTCGCCTTCCTCGTGGACTCTCCCGGGGCGCGGCCCCGGACCGCAGCGGCCGGGACCGTGCTGGCGGCGTGGACGGCCGGAGAGCTTCTCGTCGCGCTCGAGGGTGGCGGCTACGCGCCGCTCCCGGCGGACTGGCTGTCGCGGTTCGGGGCGCGTGTCGCGGACCTGCTGGCGGCGCGCGACGAGGCGGGGACGCTTCCCGCGGCGCTTCTCCCCGACGTGGCCCGCCTGTGCGACGACCTCGACCTGCCGCGACCGGCATCGCTCGCGGGGCTCTCGGCGCTCGTCGAGGGGTTCGAGGGGATCCCGGAGGCCCCGCTGCCGGACGACCTCACCGCCACGCTTCGGGACTACCAGCGGCGCGGGGTGGACTGGCTCGACTTCTTGCGCCGCGGCGGGATGGGCGCGCTCCTCGCCGACGACATGGGCCTCGGCAAGACGCTCCAGGCGCTGTGCGCCATCCGCGGCCGCACGCTGGTCGTCGCCCCCACGAGCGTCGTCCACAACTGGTCGGACGAGATCCGGAAATTCCGGCCGCGGCTGTCGGCGACGGTCTACCACGGCGCGCGCCGCGAGCTCGACGAGAGCGCCGACGTCACGATCACGAGCTATGCGCTCTTGAGGCGCGACGAAGAGGCCTTGGTCGCGATCGCGTGGGACACGCTCGTCCTCGACGAGGCGCAGACGATCAAGAACCCCGACAGCCAGGTGGCGCGGGCGGCGGCGCGCATGAACGCGAGCTGGCGCGTGGCGCTCTCGGGGACGCCGGTCGAGAACCGGCTCGAGGAGCTGTGGAGCCAGATGCACGTCCTGAACCGCGGCCTCCTCGGGGGACGGCGCGATTTCCAGGAGCGCTACGCGCGGCCGATCGCCGAGGGGGACGCGGAGGCCGCCCTGCGCCTGCGCGAGCGCCTGAGGCCCTTCGTCTTGCGCCGCCTCAAGCGTGACGTCGCCCCCGAGCTCCCGCCGCGGACCGACGCGATCCTCTGGTGCGCGCTCGGCGAGGAGGAGCGGCGCGTCTACGACGCGGTGCGCGCGGCGACGCTCTCGGAGGTCGTCGCGAAGCTGCAGGAAGGGGGGAGCGTCCTGGCCGCGCTCGAGGCGCTCCTCAGGCTGCGGCAGGCGGCCTGCCACTCCGCGCTGGTCCCGGGACAGTCCGCCGCGTCCTCCTCGAAGGTCGAGCGGCTCCTGCAGGCGCTGGAGACGATCGTCGCCGATGGGCACAAGGCCCTGGTGTTCTCCCAGTGGACCTCGCTGCTCGACCGCGTGGAGCCGCACCTGGCCGCCGCGGCGATCGACTTCGGACGTCTCGACGGGGCGACCGTCGACCGCGCCGGAGCCGTGGAGCGCTTCCAGGACGACGGCGGCCCCCCGGTCCTGCTCGTGTCGCTCAAGGCGGGGGGGACCGGGCTGAATCTGACCGCGGCGGACCACGTCTTCCTGCTCGACCCGTGGTGGAACCCCGCGGTCGAGGACCAGGCGGCGGATCGCGCACATCGCATCGGCCAGCAAAAGCCGGTCATGGTGTACCGGCTCGTCTCCGAGGACACGGTCGAGGAGAAGATCCTGGCGCTCCAGGAGGCCAAGCGCCGGGTCGCCGACGCGGCGCTTGGCGAGGCGGGCGCCGCGGCGTCTCTGACCCGCGACGACCTCCTCGCCCTGCTCGCATGATCAATGCCGATACGGATCGGGCGCGAACCCCGAGTCCGTGAATCCCGTCGCGCGCCCGCGGCGGGCGAGAGGACCGTCGTCCGGAAGCACGCCGAGACGCACCAGCGCGTCGCGGTACTCGTAGCGCAGGGTGACGACCGAGGCTGGGGATGCCTCGGCATCGAAGGCGACCTCGACGACCGGGTGGTCGACCTCGCGGCCGATTCCGGTCGCCGCGTAGTCTCGGGCGCGGGAGGACTCGGCGTCGGCCCGTGGCGCTGCGGCGCCTTCCTCGGCGCGCTGTTTGGTGAGAGGCTGCGGTGGCGGCTCGGGGATTCTCTCGCGGAAGAACGCCGCGCTGATCACGCCCAGGTCCCCGGTGCGGCCGAGCCAGGCGCCGTACGACGCCTCCTCCGTCGTGAACACGAAGCGCCGGGCGGTCCCCGAGCTGACCTGCCATCCGTCGAGCGTGATCGACTGCCAGGGGTCGAGGATCCACTTCCGCGCGGCGCGCGCCGAGGTGCGCCTGGCGTCGATGACGTTGAGGCCGTCGACCGCGAGGGCCGCGGCGACGCGCCGGCCGGTGCGGTTGGTCACCCGGATCGCGTACTCGCGGCCCTGGGAGGCCTCGACGTACGACGCTCCGCGCGCCGCCAGGACCGGCACGGGCCGGCCGTCGACCAGGATTTCGATCGTGTAATCGGCCGAGCGTGGGAGGCAGCCGCGCGCGTCGTGCGAGGCGAAGGCTGCGGAAGCGAGGATCGGGATCGCGAGCGAAGCGAGGCGGGGTCTCATGGGTCCCTCCGGGCCGTGCTGCCGGCCATCCCGTGAGACCGGCGTCCGCCGGCTAAGTTCCCGAAAGCGCCCTGTCGATCTCGTCCTCGTGGCGGGGGAACGCGGCTCCCAGCGTCGCCGCGCGGAGCCTGAGAGCGCGTATCAAGTGGAAACGGAGCGGTCCGACGAACGTGAATTCGGAGGTCACGCGGAGGGCCTCGTCGCTGCCCACGTCGTCGAAGGAGCGCTCGAGCGTCTTCACCCGGTCGTCGTACCAGGCGCGCGCGATCTCGCCCCGCTCGAGCTTGGCGCGAAGCAGGCTGAGGAGGCGCGTGCGGTCGGCGATCTCCGGGTGGTGGTTGACGGCGAGCATGCGCGGCATCCGCCCGCCGGAGTCGCGCGCGATCTCCATCATCGTCATCGCGTCCCCCGCCGGGCCCGAGATCCCCAGCGTCTCCGTTCCCAGGATCGCGATCCGCCCGCGCGCCGCTTCGGTCGGCACCAGGTCGTAGATCCGGCTGTCCAGGACGCGCAAGCGCCGCCCTCCCGCGAGGTGTCGCGCCATCGCGCCCAGGATCGGATGCGCGGCGCCAGCGTCGGTGAGCAGGTTCTCCAGGACCCCTTCGCTCTTCCCGCCCTTCTCGGCGCCGCGGGCGACCGGATCGGCCACGTCGAGCCAGCGGCACAGGACCCCGAAGGTGTGGCACACCGCGAGGAGCGCCACGTCCGGCCGGCTCGCGATGTCGTCGAAGAGGGCGAACAGGCGCGGCTCCCACGACGGGTCCTCGGAGACTCCCTGGGCGTTGGGGTCGCGTCCGTCGTTCAGGTGCGGGTCGATGTGCCCCGGCCCGCCGGTCCCGAGGTAGAGGGCGTAGCGGCCCCCCGCTTCGGGGATCATCCCGGCACCGCGTACGTCGAACGAGACGGCGCGAACCTTGAGTCCCGCGGCGATCAGGATCTCCGAAAGGTCGCACGCGACGTCTTGCACCGCGCCGACGACCGCGTCGTGTCCGACGTTCGGCCAGCCGTGGTTCATGTCGAGGACGGCGACGTCGACCGCGTGCACACTGGCCTTCGGCACGTCGGCCGGGGTCGTCACGCGGATCCGATCGAAGACCGGCCCTCCGGCGGCGGCGGGGCACTCGGTGGGACAGAAGGGCGTGCCGTGGCGCGCCTTCCGCTGACAGTCGATCGGCACCGCGGGATGGTAGCAGCACGCTTGAGTTAGAGTCGGGTCGCGATGCGTGTCCTCCTCGTTTTCACGCTCGTCGTGTCGGGGCTTTCCGGGTGCGCGCGCCGCCCCGAGCCCGCCGAGCTCGTGCTCGAGCACGGCCTCGTGGTCACGATGAACCCCTCCCAGCAGAGAGCGCAGGCGCTCGCGGCCCGCGGCAGCCGGATCGTCGCCGTGGGGACCGACGACGAGATCGGACGCTACGTGGGGCCGGCGACGCGCGTCGTCGATCTGCGCGGCATGCTCGCCGTCCCCGGGCTGATCGAGGGTCACGGACACCTCACGGGGCTGGGAAGGGCCCGGCGCACTCTCGACCTCTCGCGGGCGCGCACGTGGGAGGCGGTCGTGGAGCTCGTCCGCGCGGCCGCGGCGTCGGCGCCCGACGGCGCGTGGATCGTCGGGTGGGGGTGGCACCAGGAGAAGTGGGAGGCTCCGCCGCGCCCGGCCGTGGAGGGGTACCCGGTCCATGACGCGCTCTCGGCCGCAGCCGCCGGCCATCCGGTGATGCTCAAGCACGCCGCCGGCGACCACATGGGGATCGCGAGCGCGGAAGCACTCGCCCGCGCGGGAATCACGCGGGCGACCCCCGATCCGCCGGGAGGGACGATCCTCCGCGACGCGCGCGGCGAGCCGACCGGCGTGCTCCGCGAGAACGCGTGGCAGCAGGTCCTCGACGCGTACGCGGAAAGCCTCGCGTCGCGCTCCCCCGAGCAGGTCGAGGCCGACGTCCGCGCGGAGGTCGAGGCCGCGATGGCCGAGTGCCTCGTCAAGGGGATCACCTCCTTCCAGGACGCTCACTCGCCCTTCGTCGAGATCGACGTGTTCCGCCGCATGGCCGACGAGGGGCGCCTCCCGGTGCGGCTGTACGTCATGGTGCGCGAGCCCAACGACGTCCTGCGCGCGCGCCTGTCCGCGTATCGCACGATCGGAGCGGGCGGCGGCTTTCTCACGGTGCGCGCGATCAAGAAGCAGATGGACGGTGCGCTCGGCTCGCACGGCGCCTGGCTCCTCGAGCCGTACGCCGACAAGCCGGGGGATTCCGGGCTGAACACCGACCCGGTCGCCGAGATCGAGGAGACCGCGCGCCTCGCCCTCGAGCACGGCTTTCAGCTCGCCGTCCACGCGATCGGCGACCGCGCGAACCGGGAGACGCTGTCGATCTACGAGCGCGTCCTTTCCGCCTCGCCGCAGGCCGCCTCGCCCCGCTTCCGGATCGAGCACGCGCAGCTCCTCGCCCCCGAGGACGTCCCGCGCTTCGCCGCGTCGGGGATCGTCGCGGCGATGCAGGGGATCCACGCGACCTCCGACGGACCGTGGGTGCCGGCGCGGATCGGGCCCCAGCGCGCCCGCGAGCGCGCCTACGTCTGGCGCCGGCTCCTCGACGCGGGGGCGGTCGTCAGCAACGGCACCGACTGCCCGATTGAGGACCCGGATCCGATCGCGAACTTCGACGCGTCGGTCACGCGGCGCATGAAGGACGGCACGAGCTTCTTCCCCGAGCAGCGCATGACCCGCGAGGAGGCGCTGCGCTCGATGACTGTAAGCGCCGCCTATGCCGCGTTCGAAGAGGACGTCAAGGGGTCGCTCTCCGCGGGGAAGTACGCGGACGTCACGGTGCTGACGCAGGACCTGTTGAGCGTCCCCGACGTCGCGATCCCTCGGACGCGTGTCGCGCTGACGATCGTCGGCGGCAGGATTGCCTACGACGCGATCTCAGGGGATCCGCTCGAGAGTGAATGACCCGGCGCAGGGCGCGGGGCCGTAGTCGAGCACGAGCTGGCGCGTCTCCCGGCGCACCCCGAAGTCCGGCGCCCAGATCGCGGAATCCACCGTGAGCGGCGCGCTTGTCGTCATCAGCGCCCGGGCGGGCCCCGACGTCAGCACCGCCCCGCGCGGCTCGCGCTCGATCGTGACCTCAGGTTCGAGCAGCAGGCGCGCGCGCGCCCTCTGCCCCGCGCCCCCGCGCACGGTGTCTGCGACCGCGATCCGGTCCGGGCGGACCTCGAACGCCCGCTCGTGAACGGGGGAACCCGGGAGATGCGCGTACCCGTCGTGCCGCCCTCGCAGGGAAAAGCCGGGACCGCGGCTCTCGTAGACGTCGAGCACGACGTCGGGACGGCGCGCCATGCGGAACTCGCCCCAGAACTCGGCCTGGTCGCGCTCATCGAGGGTCAGCGTGTTGTGCGAGCGGGTCGCGCGCGACCACGCGCGCATGGGCCCCTGATACTCGAGCACGCCCGCATCGACGACGAGACGGCGGCCGGAGAGCGACCACTCGAAGGCGAGCGCGTCTCCGTGCGCGTGCGCGGGAAGCTCGTCGGGGCCGAGGCGCCCGCAGTCGACCACGACCAGGTCGTCGCCTTCGCGCGCGGTGAAGTATCCCGCGTCGCGCATCGCGGCCACCCGCTGCGGCTGAATCCACGCGCCTCCCAGGCTGCGATGCGCCGCGAGGATCGCGGCGGGCGCGTAGGCCATGTGGAGCCCGCCGTCGTTGAACAGGCTGACGCGGCCGTCGGGGTGGGTGAGGTCCGCCAGCGCTTGCGCCATCTTGCCCACGATCGCCGAGAGCGCGTCGCGGTCCTCCCCCTCGGGAAGGACGGACAGGCACTCGAGGAGGTCGGCCGTCACCTGCGCGTGGTACGCCGGGCTCCGCTCGAAATGGACGCCGTCGGGGAGCACCTGCGGCAGCACCGAGCGCTCGAGCAGGCGCCGGCCCTTCGCACCCCACGCCACCGCTTCCGGCCCGTCGAACGCGCGCGAGGCCCACAGGAGCGCCTTGACGTTCCGCACGAGGTGGTTGCCGCCGATGTCGAGCTCGAGGTTACCGAGGAGGAAGCGCAGCTGCGCGACGAGGGATCGCGCCAGTCCCGCCTCCAGGCCGGCAGGGAGCCGCCCGCGGCGCGCGGCGAGCTGCTGGAGCCACACGACGGTACGGATCGAGACCGCGTAGCTGTTCCAGGCGTCGCGCCAGTAGCCCGGCCGATAGGGAGGGTTCTCCTCGATCCAGTCGGTCAGCGCGAGGCGCAGCTCGTCGTCGTCGAGCCCTTCGGCCCACTCGTGGTAGTGGAGCGTGAGCCGGTCGAGCCGCGCCCCCGGCTCCTCGCGCGGCCAGCGCCAGTCGATGCGGGGAGACAAGGACAGCGAGCGCTCGAGGATGCGCGCGAACGGCCGCCCGTCGTCGCGCGTGACGAGGTCGAGGCGCGGAGGGAACAGGGGGGCGGGAAGAACGGCGCGAAGGTCCGGCCGTGGCGCCGCGTCGAGGCGCGCGGCGAGCGGCACGACCCGGGCCGCGAGCTCGGCCGCACGGCGCTGCACGATCAAGCGCGCCCGGCGCGCGACCTGGCGCGGGTGGGTGTGGCGGAGGGAGACGGCGAGACGCCTTAGCCGGATCACGCAGCCGACATCTTAGTTCGCGACCGGCTTCCCGTCCTCGTACCGGATCTTGCAGAAGGGGCACGTGCCGTCGGTGATGATCGCGCCGGCGCAATGGTCGCAGCGCTTCGACGCCTCGGCGGCGAGACGCACGATCTCGAGGGCGCGGACGGCTTGGTCGTAGTCCGCGCGGCTCCGGATCGCGAACGGCCCGACCATCCCGACGCGGTCCTTCGAGCACCAGCCCGAGGCCTCGGCGTTCTTCCGGCAGGCGGGGCAGGCGATCGTGGCGGGCTCGCGCGGCTCGGCCCTTCCCAGCTCGTAGGTCAACCTCGAGAAGTACGCCTGGCGCCGCACGAATCCGATCCGGTGCTCCTCGCAGAACCCGTCCGTCTCGATCGCCTTCTTGCAGGCCGGGCAGGTAAACGTCGTGAGGTCGAGCTCGTGCCCGTGCGCGTCGAGGGCGCGATAGAGCCAGGCGGAGTCGATGCGCAGGCCGCCGACGTACCCGAACCCGTGGATCGCGCACCATCCGTTGGTGACCCGCGTCGTCGAGCAGGTGCAACGGTCCTGGGGGCTGACGTCCATCGGGCTCAACAGCAGCCCGACGACGAGCCCCCAGGCCGGGAGGGACGTCACCGAGCGATCAGTGACCGCAGGCGTTGGTCAGGTCGCGGTCCGTGATCGCGCAGACCCCCGAGGATCCGTTCGTGCCGGTGCCGTTGCGCTCGCTCGCGGCGTTCCACTTCCCCCACGAGCCTTCCTTGCCGGCGTTGTTCTCGGCGACGACGAGGAACCACAGCAGCCCGCTGCCGTCCGACGCGGAGGGAGCCGTCCAGGCGTAGGGGGACGCGGTCCCGATGTTGCACTGGCCGCCCTGCAGCGTGTAGCTCCCTCCGGCGATCGCCGGCAGCCCGCTCCTGTTCCCGAAGAGGATCTGGTGATCCACCTCGCCGGTGCATGCCGCCGTGTCCCAGGAGACGGACAGCGACGTCCCGTCCGCCGTCAACCGGCTCGCGAGCAGCGCCGGCTCTCCAGGAAGGGCCGGTCCGCCGCCGCCGGAGGCGTCGACCGATCCGGTGGCCCCCGCGAAGTTCGTCGGGGAGTTCGTGAGCGAGACGAGCGCCGAGCCGGGCCCGGTGCGGTTGAGGGAGAGGATGCCGTTGGTCGGAAGCGTCCCCGCCGTCCAGGTCGCGGTATCCCACGGGTTGAACCTCGCTTCGTTGTCGGTCGCGGAGACGATGAACCCCGCCGGGATGATCCGGTCCGGCGTCGGCGCGCCCGGAAGGGCGGCGAAGCCCGCGGTCGCGAGCAGGTAGTACTTCAGCGCGGTCCCGCCGACGACGCCCGTCGGGATCAAGTACGTGTTGTTGGAGGGGTGAACGGTGACGGTGTTTCCGTTGATGCCGTTCTCGGAGTTGCCTCCGTTCGCCTCGTGCAGCTCGATGAACTGGATCGAGCCGTCCGCGTTCGAGAAGACTTCCCAGACGTCCCACGTGTGCTCGCCTGCGAATGCCGCGGATCCCGCAGAGACCGCGAGTGCGGCGAAGGCAACGACACCTTTCCTCGAGGACTTCATTCACTGCCCCCTTTCGTGTGCTATGGCAGCATCGAGTCTACGTCGAACTGGGCCCCCGCAACGGACGCCTGGGCCGGGTCGAACGATCCCGTGGGGACCGTCCCCCCGGGCTCCCCGCGCCGTGGCGACGCGGGGAGCCCGTTCGTTGACTACTTCCTGACGCAGCAGTAATCGACGGTCGTGCTCCCCGGATCGAGAGCCTGACCACTCGTCTTCGCGCTGTAGAGATGGAGGGTCAGGTTCCCAGACCCGGCGATGCAGTATTTCTGAACGACCTGGTTGCCCCAGTCCGACCGGGGGGTGCACGTACACGAATCTCCCGTCGCGACGCCGGTCGCGGTGAACGTCGTGGTCCCCGTCGATGCGTTCGTGATGGATCCGGGATCGACCGTGGCGTTGGAGCAAATCATCTGCGCCGCGGAACTGTTGCTGACGACCGCTGTTCCCGTGATGGCCGGAACGCTCACGGTCGCGGAGGTCCCCGGGCTCGCCGCGACGATCGACGTGCTCTGGAAGGAGAGCTTCCCGGTGGATTTCTGGAACTTCAGCTCGGACGTGTCCGACCAAGAAGCGACGGCGTTGCCAGATCCGTCCGTCAAGGTCAGCTTGGAGGAGGCGTCGAGGTACTGCTTGAAGACGATCGGCGAGGACGCGCCCGTCTTCTTCCAGTTGAACGACCCTTCGTCGAAGAGCATTCCGTTGTCGCGGTAGATCGAGGTGACCTTGGAGTTCAGGGCCGTCGCCACCTGAAGGGCGTTGTCGTTCGACAGGAGCGTCGCATCACCGGTGAGCGCCAGCTTGATCGACCCGCCTTCGGAGCGCTGCACCCAGTAGTTCCCCAGGCTCGTCACCGTCGTCGACCGGTCGACGGGATAGGTGACGTTCGGAACATCCACGGCGACCGTCGGGGTGTCGGTAGCATGCGATCCCGCCAGATCGAACGTGCAGCCGATCAGGTTCAGCGCCCCGCCGTGCCGGTAATCGACGACCTTCCCGGTGCTCGCTCCCCACCAGTAGACCCGTGAATTCAGAAGCGTCGTCGGCTCGAAGCGGGAGGCGCCCACCTCCGGGATGGCGCTGCCGCACAACGTGTCGTCACAGAACAGGTACGCGGAGCCGTAGTAGGTCTCATGCACGTTGTCCTGGAACATCGCCCAAAGCGTCTTCCATTTCGTTCCCGACGAGTCCGTCGAGTGGACCCGGACGTCGGCCCGCTTGGTCGAGTCCACGGGAGACTTCGTGCTGATGAACGAGCAGCCCTGAACGTGGGCGTCGGCTCCCAGGAAATCCATTCCGGCGTCCGTGAATTCCTCGAAGGCGCAGTTCTTCCAGTGGACGTTGGTCGTCTGGCCGCCGTTCTGCTCTGCCCCGACGGTGGCGCGTCGCACGGTGATCGCGTCCAGCGTCATCGAGTCGACTTCCGGGGAGGTGGAGCGATTGGCGTCGTCGACCCCAACCCGGATCCCGATGCCGGCGATGTTCTCGATGTGCACGTTGCGAACGATGTCCTTCTCGATCGCGGACTCCGAGTCGGTCGTCAGGTCGATGCCGATTCCCGCCTTCGTGCTCGGCGAGGTCGTGCAGGATTCAAACGCACTTCCGCAGACGCCGCCGATGATCGAGAAGTTCTCGAAAACGGAGAACGAGTTCCTGTAGATCTTGAGGACGGTCCCACCCGCGGAGCCGTTCCAAATCAGCGTCGTTCCGGCGAACGCACCCGAGCCGTCCGCATACATGATCGCCGGTCCATGCCCTTCGACGACGAGTCCGTACTTGGGAAAGTGGTGGACGTTACCCGCATCGATTGTGTACGAGGTGTCGATGGTCTGTGTGACCTTGACGTAGCCTTTCGGCATGACGATCTTGCAGCCGGCTGTCGGATCGGTGGGTGGCGGATTGGGATTGGGGGACGTCCTCAGGAAGCAAGCTTGGAGAGCCTCCTGCATGCAACCGGTCCCCGAGCCGCTCGTCCAGGGTGAAGTAAACGTCCCCGATCCGCCCGTGCAGTAGTCCTGTGCGTAGACGACGTCGTTGACGGCGCTTGCCGTGAAGACCGTCTCCGCCGATGCGATGTGCGGAGTGATGAGCGGCAGCGCGAGCGCAAGAAGGCGGCCGAGTCCTCGGGCGAGTCTCACCATGATCTCCTCCAGATGTGTTGTGAGGCGGACAACTCCGACCTCGGAATGAATGCGCGATTATCATCGGCAGAGGGAGGTCGTCGCGAGTCGTTTTGGAGAGGAGTTGGGCGCGACTTTGACGGCGCGCCGCATTCGCGCGCCGGGCGTACTCGGCCAGCTAGAGGGCGGCGTCCCGCCCGTGTAACGCGGGCAGGATCACTTGCACGCAACTCGACGGACGTGTCCCCGAATCGGACCGCTGTGTCACTAGTTCAGTCGAACAACCCGGGCCAGCGAAACGTGAACCTCCACCCCGAATTCGAGACGTACCCCTCGTTGTCCGCCCAGAAGTACAACAAGTCTTCCCATGGATCTGTGTAGGTCACGCCGTTACAGGCGTGCGCCCGAAGCTGATACATGTTCCGGCCAAATCCAAGGTCGTACACGTGGTATTCGTACGGGTTGCCGCAGTCGTCTGTGAACGCGCGCGGCCATGTAAACCACGGGCCTCCAATCAGCTCGGAGAGCGTGTCAGGCCACCGGCCGGTCTCCTCCTGGAAATAGTTCAGCGCGCCTGCGATCTGAGACATGTCGTTGATCGTGCGCCGGAGGTACTCGTGCCGTCCGCGATACGGCGTCGTCGCGACAAGCCGCATGCCCTTCGTCACTTTCGAGTCCGCGTCGAAGCCTTCGCCCCCCGACGCTCCATCGCGTCCAAGGCTTGAGAGCACGTAGGCATCGGGCGCAAGTGAGAACACGTAGGGATGTCCGTAGGGATCCACCAGGGGTAGGAAGCGCCGGTAGATAGGCGAGACCTCCTCGATCCGCGCGGGGAAGTAATTGTTATCCACGCGATAGGACTCGACGGACTGGGCCAGCTCCGTGAGCTGTTGGCGTGTGAGGCGCGCGGCTTCACGATCCGTGATCGCTCCGCGCGGAAGCCTGGTGAACGAGCCGTCTACATTCACAATCTCGCCCACGCCGGGAAGCGCTAAGCGCAACGCGAAGTGCTCGCCTGTCGGCGTGTACTCGTAGGGTGATGAAAAGGGGCTGGCCGATGGAACCTGCTCGAGAAAACCCGGAACGAGGTCGTCGAGCGTTTGCGGCACGCCCCGGTATCCGAGTCTCATCATGGAGTAGCGCACCACCGCGTCGGAGAGCTCGCTCATCTCCTCCAGCGAACGGCGCATGAGGTCGAACTCCCGCACTCCCGCCGCGCGAACTTGCGCGCATGCACGATCTGTAGACCCAGGGCTGCCCTGACGGATGCAGACCTGGATCAGGGCGACCGGATCTGTTGGGTTGACGGGAACCACGAACGAGCTGACGCCCACGTCCGATGCCAGCGCCCGCTCTTCGATTACCGCCCCATCCACAACCAGCTGGATCGACAGCTTTGCGTGCCGGGGGTCCGAGGGCGCTGTCGAGCTTCCATAGCTCACGACCACGTCGAGTGCGCTGCTCCCTTGGAAGAAGCGGTCGGGGGGGCGAATGATTGTCGGCGTGGGCGGGTGCGTCCCTGCCGACGTGTGGCGCACCACGAGCATTACGAACACCGTGAGTAGGGAGCACCGAATTGCAGTCGCAGTGCGAGACACGAAATCTCCTCCGGCAAGCACAGCCTGGCCTCGCAAAACGTCGCCTCCAGCGAACTCGCAGTCAAGGCCATGGAAGGGGCGATGCTCGCGCTCGTGGAGGCAGCGATCAAGCGGGCGGGCGAAAGGTTCCGCCGCGCTCGTGGAGCCGGGACGCACGCCTCCCTCGATTCGAAAGAAGCGGCGTCAGTCTAGGGGATTGTTGGCGGAGCCGACGGGGCTCGAACCCGCGACCTCCGGAGTGACAGTCCGGTGTGCTAACCAACTGCACTACGGCTCCGCGCCCTGCGAAACCCGAGGATCATAGCACCGGGCGAGCGCCTTTCAAGACGTCCGGGCCCCTCGCCGTGGTACCGTCCGGCAGGGGGACCATCACCATGAAGACGAGAGGGATAGCGGTCGTGCTGCTCGCGGGCGCGGTGTCGCTGCCGGTATGGGCCGCGGATCCCTGGGCGGCGAGTGCGGGCGGCGACTGGACGCTCGCGGACACGACGCGGATCCTCACCAACTCACCCTGGGTGAAAGACGCGCGCGTGCCGGCCCCGTGGATCAAGGGGCAGCCCACCATGCTCTTCCCGATGCTCGGCGGCTGTGGTGGAAAGATGGACCGGAACGAGATGCCGGCGACCGGGGGCGGAGGAGAGACCTTTCAATCGATCGTGGTTTACCGGGTGAGCTGGGTGTCGAGCCGGGCGTACCGCGAGGCAAAAGCGAGGCGCAGCGTGCTCTGCGAGGAGGCGACGCAGGACGACGTCGAGTCGCTCGTCGAGCAGGGGGCCTCGGACGACTACGTGATCAACGTCGAATCGCCGGACATGACCCCGTTCGAAGGCTTGGACGAGGACACGATCCGGAAGAACGCGAAGCTCGCCGGGAAAAAGTCGGGGGCGACGATCGAGCCTAGCAGCGTCGTCGTGCGTCAGATAGGCACCAGCCGCGTCTTCGCCGTCTACTTCCGCTTCCCCAAGACTACGGGCGAAGGGCAGCCTGTCGTGGCCGCCGGAGAGACCGAGCTCACGCTCACGTACGACTTCGAGAAGACGAAGATCCGGGTCCGCTTCTCGCCCGAGAAGATGAAGCTCGGTGGCGAGGCAGATCTCTGAGGACTCCGGTCTTGGTGGGCGATGCCGGACTCGAACCGACGACGTCCTGCGTGTAAGGCAGGCGCTCTACCAACTGAGCTAATCGCCCAGAAGTACATTACCGCACGGGGTCACGCCGTGGGGCCGACGATGAAGCGGTTCCGGGGGAGGGTGAGCTCGGCCATGGGAGTGCGTTCTACGGCGGACCCGTTCCGCCGTCAAGTTGACTAATATGCGCGCGTGCTCCGCGCGCTGTTCCTGCCTTGCAGCCATCGTGCCGCCTTCCCCGACGACGCCTCGGCGCAGCGACGGTTGCTGGCCCGCTGCGGGTTCGACGGGCTGGTGCCGCTGTCCGCCTTCTGCTGC
>Ga0137436_1000236_pt1 | contig 17559 bp, 12 predicted proteins | sample EasRivERMGT119_2_FD_102328 | JGI IMG/M metagenome (GOLD analysis project Ga0137436, IMG submission 102328) | Soil microbial communities from meander-bound floodplain in the East River, Colorado, USA - East River MetaG ERMGT119_2 | ecosystem: Environmental > Terrestrial > Soil > Floodplain ...
CGAGCTTCCATCCGGGCGAGTGTCGCCGTGAGGCTGGAAAGATACGGGTCGAACTCGAGCAATGGCGCGAGCTCGATTTCCTTGGCCGCGACCAGCCGTTCTTGAACCCGGTCGACCACGGTGAGGAATGACGCTTCGTTCGGCATCCATCTCGCGAGCGCTCTCGTGTGGCCCAGGAGAAGGAGGATTTGCACCTTCTGCTTCTCTTCCGCGTTCGCCTGGGTTTCTCCGGGGGGCGGACTCAATTCGCCGGCTTGAGCGTGGATTGCTCGCGCCCCGAGGATTGCGGTCAGCGCGAGAATCGAACGGTACGTCCTATGCACGTGAACTCCATTTCGGTCGAACTGCTAGGGGATCGAGGTTCGGCTCAGGATAACTGGCGGCGCGGCGGAAATCGAATCCGCCTCCCGGACGTAACTAGGTCACGAATCTGTCGTCTCGAGCCGGGGGGCCGCTCATGAGAGTCAAGACGACCGTCAGCCTCTTCATCTTCGTCCTCGCGCTGAGCCCGACCACCGCCGACGAGCCGCCCGATCTCGATTCGATCCTCACGTTCGAGGGATCGCGACCGGGTGTCCTTCCGCGAGGATGGGGGGGAAGCGCGATGGACACTCTCTTCGCCGATGACAAGGTCGTTCACGGAGGTTCCTGGGCGGGTCGGCTGGAGCGGACCGTCGGCAGCTCCGGAACTTTCAGTACTTTCACGGCCTCGGTGCCGATGGACTTCGCCGGGACCATGCTCGAGCTGCGCGGCTTCCTGAAGACCAAAGACGTCAATGGCTGGGCCGGCCTCTGGATGCGTGAGGACGCTGCTTCCGGCGCCGTCGCGTTCGACAACATGCAAGTCCGGTCGGTCGAGGGGACGACCGGGTGGACCGCGTACACCATCCGCCTTCCTATCGAGCTAGCCGGTACGAAGCTGTTCTTCGGAGCGCTCCTGGCGGGCGAGGGGACGGTCTGGGTCGACGACCTCCAGCTGCTCGTCGACGGCAGGCCGATCAAGGACGCGCCGAAAGGCGTGCGAACGAAGTCCGTTCTCGACACCGATCACGAATTCGACGCCGGCTCGAAGGTGACGATGACGTCGCTGACGCCGGCTCAGACGGCAAGCCTCGTGACCCTCGGCAAGGTATGGGGTTTCCTCAAGTACCATCATCCGAAAGTCGTCAGCGGGGCGGTTCACTGGGACTACGAGCTGTTCCGCGTGATGCCGCGCGTCCTCACCGCACCCGATAGCGCGGGGGCACAGAAGGTCATCCTCGGCTGGGTGAAGGCCTTGGGGGACCTTCCGGCGTGCGATCCGTGCGTTTCGATTCCCGACGGGCTCGCCATCGCTGCCGACGTCGCGTGGATTCACGATCGCACGGTCCTCGGCGAGCCCTTGTCGGAGTGGCTCGAGTCCGTCTATCGCAACCGGCCCGCGCTGGACGCCCAGGCCTACGTCGCATTGAACCCCGGCGTCGGCAATCCCGCCTTCCTACGCGAGAAGGACTACGCCAACCAGCTTCCGGATGCCGGCGTGCGCGTGCTCGCCCTGTACCGATGGTGGAACGTCGTCCAGTACTGGTCGCCCAATCGCGACGTCATCGGGGCCGATTGGAGCGCGGTCCTTCCCGAGTTCCTCCCACGGATGGTGGCCGCGAACGACGCCGAACGCTACCGACTGGAGATGCTCGCGCTGATCTCGCGCTTGAACGATGGGCACGCGAACATCGGGGCCGCCTATTCCGCTCGTCCGCCACGCGGGGATTGCCGGGTTCCGGTCGCCTTGCGCTTCGTCGAAGGGAAGCCGGTCGTCAGCGGGACCTACGCCGAGACCGGATTGAAGCTCGGTGACGCCATCGAATCGGTGGACGGTGTTCCCGTCGACCGGTTGATCGAACCCTGGAAGCCCTACTATTCCGCCTCGAACGAGCCTGCCCGGATGCGGGGGATCATGCATGAGCTGACCGACGGTGCCTGCGGCCCGGTCAAGCTGCGCATCGACCGGTCCGGCGCGCCGCTGGACTTGACGGTCCAGCGTCGGCCGGCGGCCGACACCGATGCAACAGTCGGCAGCACACATGACCTTTCCGGAGCGGCTTTTCGCCGGTTGTCGCCGGACGTCGCCTATCTGAGGCTCTCGTCGGTGAAGATCTCCGAGATTCCGGACTACCTGAAAGGCGCGGAAGGATCGAAAGGATGGATCGTCGACATCCGAAACTACCCCTCTGAGTTCGTCGTCTTCGCCCTCGGAGGGCACTTCGTGTCCGAGCCCACGCCCTTCGTCCGCTTCACGTACGGCGACCCTAGCAACCCCGGTGCATTTCGCTGGACGGATCCCCCGCTTTCGATCGACCCGATCGCACCGCGCTATGCCGAAAAGGTCGTGGTCCTCGTCGACGAGATCACGATGAGCAGCGCGGAATACACCGGCATGGCCCTGCGCGCCGGACCAGGCGCTATCGTCGTCGGCAGCACGACCGCCGGCGCCGACGGCAACGTCTCGACGGTCCCACTCCCCGGCGGACTCCAAAGCTGGATCAGTGGTATCGGCGTGTTCTATCCCGATAGGAAGCCGACCCAACGTGTCGGCATCGTTCCTGACATCGAAGCGCGTCCGACGATCGCGGGGATTCGCGAAGGCCGCGACGAGGTTCTCGAAACCGCCGTGCGGCAGATCGTGGGCCCTTCGGTGCCCGAGTTGAAGGTGCGGGAGATCGCGAAGCCGTAGACCCCCCCTAACTCTTCTCGTTCTCGTGCGTAAGACATATCGGAATCTCCGGCGGGGGGTCGTGTGCTCGTAGAATGCGCCGGCAGACTCGTGGAGGAAATCGCCGCTATGTGGAATCCGCTCGTCGCTCGAACCTGCCTCGCCGTCCTCGTTCTCGCCTCGTTGTCCAACGCTCCCGCCCATTCGGCCCTCGAAGAGTGCCGGCTGCTGAGGCAGCCGGACATCCAGGGCGACCGGATCGTCTTCGTCTACGGAGGAGACCTGTGGTCGGTGGCGAAGCGGGGCGGCGTCGCGTCACGCATCACCACGCACGAAGGAATCGAGCGTTTCCCCAAGTTCTCCCCCGACGGGGCGACGATTGCGTTCACGGCGGAATATGACGGAAACGTGGATGCGTTCACCGTTCCCGCGGAAGGCGGGGAGCCGACGCGGCTCACCTGGCATCCTTACACCGATCAGGTCGCAGAGTGGTACCCCGACGGCAAGTCCGTGCTCCTCCGGTCGTCGCGTGCGTCCGCGATCCAGCGCTTCACGCGCTTCTTCCGCATGCCGGTGAGCGGCGGCTTCGAAGAGATGCTCGCCCTGCCGGAGGGCGGATATGCGGGGATATCCGCGGACGGCTCGCAGATCGCCTTCGTCTCCCCTTCCTACGACAATCGCACCTGGAAGCGCTATCGGGGCGGCAACGCGCCCGAGATCTGGACCTACGATTTCAAGCTCAATACCTCCCAGAAGATCACCGATTGGGCGGGGGCGGACGAATGGCCCATGTGGCACGGGCGCACGATCTATTACACGTCCGACAAGGGCGGGCCGACGGTCAACCTCTGGGCGTACGACACGACTGCGAAGTCGCACAAGCAGGTGACGCGATTTTCGGACTATGACGTGAAGTGGCCCAGCATCGGCGGCGACTCGATCGTCTTCGAAAAGGGGGGGTACCTCTGGGTGATGGACCTGCCGGGGTCCCAGGCGCAGCAGATCCGCGTGCTGGTGCCGGATGACAAGCCCGCGACGCGCGCTGAACTGCGAAACGTCGCGAACCTGGCACAGTCGTACGATCTGTCCCCTTCCGCGAAGCGCGCCGTCATCGAAGCTCGCGGCGACCTGTTCACCGTGGCGGCGGAAAAAGGTGACGTGCGCAACCTCACGCGCTCGCCCGCGTCGCGCGAGCGCGATCCGTCCTGGTCGCCGGACGGGAAGTGGATCGCGTACCTGTCGGATGCGAGCGGTGAATACGAGATTCACGTCATCGGCAGCGATGGAACGACTCCCGACCGGCAGGTCACCAAGGGCGGCAGCACGTTTCGGTTCGGACCGAGGTGGTCACCTGACTCCAAGAAGGTCGCCTTCTCCGACAAGACGATGACGCTGTGGTGGGCGGACGTGGAGTCGGGAAGGCTCACGAGGGTCGACAAGAGCGAAGACGGAGAGATCCAAGACTTCCGCTGGTCCGGAGACTCGAGATGGCTCGCCTACGCGATGCCGCTCGAAACGGGCTTCCAGAAGATCAACCTCTACTCCCTCGACACGCGCGCGGTCACGTCGGTGACCGACGGGTTGAACGACGACTACAACCCGGCGTTCGATCCCGAGGGGAAGTACCTCTACTTCCTCTCACGCCGCACTCTCAATCCCGAGTTCGGGAACTTCGAGCTGAACTTCCACTTCTCAGCGACCGACCGGATCTTCGTCGCCACGCTTCGCAAGGACCTTGCGTCCCCCGTCGCTCCGGAGAGCGACGAAGAGAAAGGCGAGGACGAAAGCAACAAGGACGACAAAGGCAAGGACGGGAAGAGCTCGAAGAAAGACGACGACAAGAAGAATGGCGGCGAGGACGACAAGAAGGCCAAGGAGCCGGAGCCGGTCAAGATCGACCTGGAAGGGCTGGCGATGCGCGTCGCGGTCGTGCCGGTGCCGGAAGGTCGTATCGCGGGCCTCTCCGTCTTCAAGGACAAGCTGATCTACTTGAGGCTCGATCCGTTCATCGCCAACAGTGGCGGCGACGGGCCTCCCACGAACGCGGCGCTCCACACGTTCAACCTCGAAAAGCGCGAGGAGAAAGTGATCCTCTCGAAAATCCGCCCGGGGTATGCCGTGTCGAAGAACGGCGCGAAGGTTCTGTACCGGTCGGCGGATGCGTTCGGGATCGTCGAAGCGACCGAGGGGAAGAAGGCGGGAGACGGAAAGATCGCCGCGGACACGCTGATGACGATCGTGGACCCGCGCAAGGAATGGCTCCAGATGTTCAACGAAGCCTGGCGCTTGGAGCGGGACTTCTACTACGACCCCGGCATGGGCGGACTGGACTGGAAGGCGGTCGGCGAGAAGTATCGCCCGCTCGTCGCGCACGTCGCGCACCGCGCTGACCTGAACTACATCCTGGGCGAGCTGATCGGCGAGCTCGCGACCTCCCACGCCTATGTCGGAGGCGGCGACGCGCCGCAGGTCCCCCGTGTCGAAATCGGACTTCTCGGCGCGGACTTCGAGCTCGACGAGCCGTCCGGGCGCTACCGTTTCAAGAAGCTGTACCGCGACTCTTCATGGGGCTCGTCGACTCTCGCACCCTTGGCGGAGCCGGGTGTGCAGGTGAAAGTCGGGGACTACCTGCTCTCGGTGAACGGCGTGCCGATCAAGGCCCCGACCAACTTGTACGCCGCGTTCGAGGGAACCGCGAAACGGCGCACCAGTATCCAGGTGGCGGACACGCCCAGCGCCAAGGAGCCGAAGTCGTTCACGGTGACTCCGATCTCCGACGAATCCTCGCTTCGATATCGCAGCTGGGTCAACGAGAATCGCGAGAAGGTCTCGAAGGCCACCAACGGACGCGTGGCCTACATCCACGTGCCGGACACCGCGATCTCCGGAATGCAGGAGTTCACGCGCCAGTACTTCCCGCAGGTCGACAAGGACGGAATCATCGTGGATGAGCGCTGGAACGGGGGCGGCTTCATCCCGGATTTCTTCGTCGAGCGGCTCCAGCGGAAGACGTGGACGCGCTGGTCCAATCGCGACGGGAACGGCTTCAAGACGCCGTCTACCGCGCTCGACGGACCGAAGTGCATCCTCGTGAACCAGTACGCGGGCTCGGGTGGCGACGCGTTCCCCTACTACTTCAAGCTGCAGGGGCTCGGACCGATCATCGGGAAGCGGACCTGGGGGGGCCTCGTCGGGATCAGCCACAGCCTGCCGCTCGTGGACGGCGGCAGCGTCACGATGCCCGACTTCGGCATGTGGGACCCGAAAAGCGGCGACTGGGTCGTCGAGAACCACGGCGTCGATCCGGATATCGAGGTCGAAAACCCGCCGCACGAGCTGGTGTCCGGCCGGGATCCGCAGCTCGAGCGAGCGATCCTGTACATCCAGGAGGAGCTGCGGAAGAACCCTCCGAAGCGCCTGGTGCGGCCGAAGTACAAGATCCGGGACTGAGCGAAGCGAAGGCGGAAGTGCGCGTTGCTGGAGCTGATGCCACATGAACGTCGCCAGTCAGGTCTTCGCGCTGCTCGCCGCGCTCCTCCACGTCTTCGTGTTCTGTATCGAGAGCCTGTGGTTCATGCAGCCCAAGGTGCATCGCCGCTTCGGGGCGCATACCCTGGCCGATGCCGAGGCCAGACGGCTGTTCGCCTTCAACCAGGGCTTCTACAACCTCTTCCTGGCGCTCGGGACCGGAGCCGGGCTCGCGCTGCTGAACGCGGGCGGTGATCCGGTCGTCGGAAGCACGCTCGTCCTCTTCAGCTGCGCGTGCATGCTGTGTGCGGGGGTCGTGCTGGTCGCTTCGGCGGGTACGCGGATGCTTCGCGCCGGCGTCCTTCAGGCCCTCATGCCCGCTCTGGCGTGGGCGTGTTGGCTGATCTTCGATTGAGTCATCGAGCGGCCTGCGCGACGACTTCGATTGGCGGAACAGTGAATCGCCTTACTTCAACCGCTTGACGATGTGCCAGCCATAGGGCGACTTCGTGCTGTCGTAAGACGCCATGCCGATCTCGCCCACCTTGAGCGGGAAGCCTGCGTCGCCGAAAGCGGGAACCATGCGGTTGCGGGCGTACTCGCCAGCGGCCGGGGCGACGCCGATGTTCGCCATCGCGTAGATCCCGGGCGCGGAATCGTCGGTGTACTTCTTGACGAGCTCGTCAAAGTTTTCGCCCTTCTTCGCCTGCGCGAGGATGTCTTCGGCCAGTTTCTTCGCCTCGTCTTGCGTGCGGGTGATGCTCTTACCGGGAACGCTGCCCTTGAAGCCGATCAGCACGTGCTGAATCGTGATGTGGTCGGGCTCCTTCGCCACGGCCGGCTTTGGCTCCGAGGAATTCGGGGCGGCGGCCAGAAGCAGCAGCGCACTGAGCGAGATCGCAAGAGTCGTCGGCTGCATGAATTCCTCCGGAGTGTTGGGCTCAGAGAGCCGCAAGACTCTAACACTTACGGGGCGCCGGAGCGCGTACCGGGAATCACCTCGGCGCGCGTGGCCTGCGGCGCCCTCGGCGCCGCCCCGACAACCCTCTCAGCGGCTTACCTGCGGCATGGCGAAGCGGTCGGCGACGTCCTCCTCGCGAAAGGTCATGAGGTCCGTTACCAACAGCCGGTCGGCGGCCACGACACCGGCGCGGCACCTTCGCCGATGGGCTGCTGGCCCTCCTCGGCAAGTAAGCAAGAGCGGTGGTCAACACCGGACCTGGGCTCGGGTGCGCGTCCCGCTACGGTCTCTCGGCTTTCCCTGGCGTTTCTTCCCCCTTGAGCCCGGCGAGGAACGCCTCGATCTTCGTCACGTACCCGAGCGTCTCACGGTAGCGCCAGCCACGGACCGAAGGGGCGACCTCCGCGATGCTGCGCCACGCCCCGGTATCGAGCCGCTTCTCGCGCGCGGTGGCCTGGGCGCGGAGCAGCGTGCCGCGTCCGGCGTTGTAGCTTCCGAGCATGAAGTTGCGGCGGTCCTCGAGCGTGGGATGCTCGCTCCAGAGGTTCCAGAGCACGCGGTCGTAGTGAATGCCTGCAGCGATGTTCCATTCGGGATGGTCGATGCACTCCAGCTCGGGGTTCCGCGTCTGGATCTCGCGAAAGGTCGTGGGCATGAGCTGCATGAGGCCTCGCGCGCCGACGCGGCTCTGCGCCGTGGGCGCCAGGTTGCTCTCCGCCATCGCTTGCGCCTTGAAAAGGCGCCATTCGAACGCCGGCCCGAAACAGCGCTTGGAGTACTTCTTGAAAAGCTCGTCGTACTCGTCGGCGCGCGCGCCCGGACGCCTCTGCGCCTCGGCCGGCGTCGCGACGGCAAGGAGTATGAGGACGAAGGCCGCAGCGCGGATCAATTGAGCGCGCCGGCGATGATGATCGCGATCGAGATGAAGATCGCGGCCATGAAGATCGCGACCGCGACGTTGCCGCGCTTCAGCTCGTCGGGGAAGCTGACCTGCGGGGTCAAACGGTCGATCACACGGTACGAGAGGTACATGAGCGCCACGCCGAGCACGGCGTAGAGCACGTTCAGCCCGACGATCGTCCAATCCATGCCGTTCCCCCTCCTCGCGCGCTGGTGACGGCCTGATACTACGCGGGCGCGGGTACGACGGTTCCCTCGACGTTGGTGGCACTCATCGATGAAACTAATGGGTTGGTTCTACGCATAACTCTACATGCGCGACATTTTCTCGCAGCTCGTTGTTTCCCTCTCGCTGGGCCTGGCCATGGCCGGAGCGCCCCCCGAGTTACCATCCACTCCAGCCGGCAAGGTGCTTGCCGGTTATCTCGAAGCTGTGAATTCCGGCAACAAGGACAAGCTCGAAGTATTCATCAAGGCGCATCGGCCGGACCGGCCTGACGCTCTCGATCGCATGGTCGACCTCCGGTGGAACACCGGCGGATTCGATGTGTATTCGATCGAATCCTCGCAGGCGCTGAACATTCAGGCTGTGCTGCACGAGCGCGAGGGTAACGGTACCTACAACCGCATGTCGGTGACCGTGAGCGACGGGAATCCGGCGGTGATCACCAACATTAGCCTGGTCCTGATTCCCCCACCCGCCGGCGCGCCAGTTCCCGGGCGGCTCACCCAAGAGGCGGCGGTCGCGGCGTGGAAAACCGAATTCGATAAAGCCGCTTCCGCCGGGAAGTTCTCAGGCGTGTGGTTGTGGGCCAAGAACGGCAAGGTGATCACGTCAGGTGCCAAGGGCAAGGCGGACCGAGAAAAAGGGATCGACAACACGCTCGACACGCGGTTCCGCATCGGTTCGATGAACAAGATGTTCACGGCGGTCGCGACGCTTCAGCTGGTCGAACGCGGCAAACTGTCGCTGGACGATTCGATCGGCAAGATCCTGCCCGATTATCCGAACTCCAATGTGGCGTCCAAGGTGAAGGTCCGGCACCTGTTGTCGCACACGGGCGGCACCGGTGACATTTTCGGTCCGGAGTTCGAGGCGCATAGGCTCGAATTGAAGACGCTTCAGGATTACGTGAAGCTGTACGGTGAGCGCGACCTCCGATTCGAGCCCGGCACCAAGTGGGAATACTCCAACTACGGATTCGTGCTGCTCGGCATGCTGATCGAGAAGGTCTCCGGGAAGTCGTACTACGACTTCGTCGCCGAGAACATCTACAAAGTTGCCGGCATGACCGACTCAGGGTCCGAGCCGGAAGGCGTGAAGGTCGCCAACCGGAGCAAGGGCTACATGAGGGATCGGTTCGACATAGTTTCCAATGAACCGACGCTGCCATGGCGAGGAACCTCGGCGGGCGGCGGTTACACGACGGCAGCCGACCTGATGAGGTTTGCCGGTGCGCTGATGTCGAACAAGCTATTGAAGGCCGGATCACTCGCCGAGGCCACGCGTCCGCAATTCACCACGGGCGCCTACGGCTTCGGATTCCAGCTCGGACGGCCGGACGAGGCGCGGACCTACGGCCACGGGGGCGGCGCTCCGGGAATGAACGCGATTCTTCGCGTCTATCCGGAGTCGGGCCAGTCGGTGATCGTGTTGTGCAACCTGGACAGCCCTTCGGCTTCGCGCATGGGAGATTGGCTTCACACCCGCATGCCACTCAAGTAGTCCCACGGCAACGACTCGAAGCAGCTTGACGCCGCGCACTCGTAGGGGCGCCAAGCACAGACCCCCTGATGAGCGTCGCGTGCATCGGGCGCATTTCGCCAACGCGATCAGGGCGCCCGGTCCGGATGCGGCAGCGGAGCGGTCATGATGTCGGTCCCACCCTGTGGCGACTTGATGAGCATGACCTCGTACGGGGTCACCACGTCGCAACTGGTCACCGACCATCTCTCGAGGATCAAGTCGCCCTTGGCCCGATAGGCATCGGCGCGGTCCCTGAATTCCGCGGGTTGCTTGGCGAGGAGGGCACTCTGTGACGCGTCGAGCGATTTCGCCTCCGTGAGTCGATGCTCGCACTCCATGTGATCGACGGACTCCTGCTTCCAGAGGTCCAAGCAGATGTCGATGCGGAGCGCGTCATCCGCCGCGGTGCCGTCCACCTTGCACTGGTCGGGACTCATTTCCCGCCAGCCCGAAATCAGGACCGCTGATCGCTGGCCTCGCTCCGCTTTCGGTGGATGGTAGAGAAGGTCTTTCGATGATCCGTCGAGGTTCATCGCCATCTCCTTCTCCGCCAGCTTCTCCTTACGACCCTCGTCGGCGTACACGGAGATGTGGATCGAGATCGATTCGTCCCATATCGCGTCGTACGCCGGCCATCTCCAGTATCCGTCATCGCCGGCTTTCACCTGACCGAAATCGCTCTTGGCTTTCTTCTTGTCGGGAAGCCGCATCGCGACCTCGGCCCATACGGGCGACGACGTCTCGTTCTTGAGGAGGACGAAGTACAGCGTGGGGTAGCGCATCTTGCCCACCAACCCGGCAGGCCGCGACGGATCGCCCATCAGTCCTCCCCGCACCGCGATCAGCCCACCCCCGACCGAGAGCGCACGAGCCGGCAGGATGTCGAGGTCCCCCGCGACCGCGCTGGCTGCGAGACAGACGGCTCCGAGGGCGACGATGCCCCGCCTTGTCGCTGTGTTCGATGAGTTCATGTCTTCCTCCCCCGAGGTGGACGCTCCAGACGGTGTCGTGTTGTCGGAAGCATACACACCTCGGCTGCTCGGCCCGAAGCTCGGTGGACACCACTCCTTCTTCTACAAGTATGGTCGTGAGTTCCTCCGGGAGATCCAGCATGACGTCGTGGCCGCATGGCACCGTTCGTGTCTTCCACCCTTTTACCTTCGCTTTCTCGTAGAACGGCGGAAACGGCGAACCCGCGGTGTATCCGGTAGCGAGGATGAACGTGACGTTTGTGGAGACGGCGTCCACGAGGGCCTCCTCGTTTCGCTGAGGGCGCTTCAGAATTAGCTTGGGATTGCGCGTTCTCGTCCCACGTGTGCGTGGATCGCTGGGAGCGCGCGACAGCCGAGTGGGCGAAGGTGGAGATGGCGCAGCCGTCATCGAAAAGCGTCCGCAGGGACGCGCTCACGATTCCGGAATCGGACACCCTCTTTTTGACACCGGCCCATCGCTTGACATGTTCCACCACCGATAGCGATGTTCTCTCCATCATGAGAGACGGCAAGACGCGCAAGCGACGCTCGGTCATCGAGGCGCCGCGGATGCAGGACTTCCTGGACCGCTACGTCGGACGGAGCTGACGCTCGACCTCAAGCCGGGGGAATCGCGAATGGTGCGCCACGTCTTCCCAAGGAGGAACCCGTCATGAGAGCACTCGCGCTCGCGTTCGTCCTCTTCCTCTTCGCCGTGCCCGCCGTGCCGGCGGCGGACAAGGTCCATGTCGTCACCGCCGGCGAATCGGCGCCGGCGCTGGCGAAGAAGTACTACGGAGACTCGAGCCTCTCCGATCTTCTCCTGCGCTACAACGGCAAGACCGGAAAGATGATCCATCCGGGTGAGCGGCTGTCGATCCCGTACTGTGAGGTCTATCGCACGCGATCCGGAGACACCTGGTCCGAGCTGGCCAAGAAGCACCTCGGCCGCGCCACGGCGGCGCCCACTCTCGCCGATCTGAACGGATACACCACGGATCAACCGCTCCGCGTCGGAGCGCGCATCGTCGTCCCCGTCGTCCTCGCGCACACGCTTGCGCGAGGCGAGTCGCTGTCGTCGCTCGCGCAGCACTTCTACGGCGATCCGACCAAGGCCGCGACGCTTCAGGCGTTCAGTCGGATCGAGGACGCGAAACGCTTGGCCGTGGGGACGCCGCTCGAGATTCCTCTGATCGCGTTCGTGCGCGCGGAGAAGACCCAGGCTGTGGACGACGCGAAGAAGCCGATCGCGGTCGCCGCTCGGGCATCCGCGAAGCCGGCGGAGACTGCGAGGCCGGCCGCCGTGCCGGACCCGCCCGTCGCGGTCGCCGCTTCCCCGACCCCGGGCTCGCAGGCCGCTCCTCCGCCTCCCGCGGCCGAAGCGCCGGCGCGGTTCGTGGGCCCGCTCGACGCCGCCGGGCGAAGCTTCGCCAGCGGCGAATACGACCGCGCGCGGGAGATCTTGGAGTCGCTTCGCGAGATCGTCGCCAGCGAGGGGACCGAGGCGGACCGGCGGAATTGGGGCAGGCTCCTGGCCTTCGTCTACATCGCCCTCGACCGCGATGCCGATGCCTGTGCCGTCTATCGGGCCGGCTCGCCTGCTTCCGGGCCGACGGCGCTCGACCCCGACCAAGTCTCCCCACGCATACGAGACGTGCTGTTGAAGTGCTCCACCGCAAGCGGAAGCGCGGAGCGACTTGGCAGGCCCGGGGCGCCCGCACAGATTCCACCCGATGCCGGCACACGAGGCTGAATCGAAGAGCCCCGCAGGGAATGCGACGGCATCGCCATGACGATTTCGAAACCGAGCGGGCCGCCCCAGTCGCGGCGTGACGGTGTGACGCCGCTCGGCGGCCAACTTCGAGCCGAACGGGAGCGCCGCGGCGCGGTCCTCGAGCAGGTGTCCGAGGCCACCAAGATCCGAAAGACCTACCTGGAAGCGCTAGAGGCCCACGACTGGAAGGCCCTTCCCGCCGACGTGTTCACGCGCGGGTACGTCCGCACGTATGCCGAGTACCTCGGCTTGGACCAAGAGCACCTGCTCAAGGTGTACACGAGGGAGCGACGGATTGCCGGCGTCGACGACCCGTCCACGAGCGAGCGGGCCCAGCGCGACGCCACTAGAGCCGTCCTCGAAAGGCTCGCACGGACCCACGGCGTCGAGGCTCGCCGGATCGGGACGATCAAGTGGATCGTGCTTGGCCTGAGCGGAAGCGGCGTCGCAGCACTCGCCGTCTGGACCTACCTCCATCTCCTCGGACCTGGCCGGGGCGAGTCGACCACCATCGAAGCTCCGTCGTACGCGGACCGGAATGCCGTGGCCGCCCCGCCCCGCACGGACGCCATCGGCCCCGATGTCGCCCCCACCGCGGAGGAGCTACCCGCGCCGCCAGCGGAGCCGCCGGGCCAAGCAGAGCCATCGAGCGCGAGCCACCTGAAGGTTGGCGAGTTCGGCGTGGGAACGGACGTCGTCGACCATCGACTCGTGGGCCGGGGAGACCGATTTCGCGAAGGCACGGTTGTATGGTTCTCGACGAGCGTGCTCGGCGGCCGGCCCGGGGACAAGATTAGACATGTGTGGCTGCACGGGGGTCGGTCGGTCGCTGTGGCGGAGCTGAACGTGAACGCGGCGCACTGGCGCACGCAGAGCCGCCGGCCATTGCCGGAGGGATCGACCGGCGATTGGACGGTGGAGGCCCGCGATCCAGAAGGCCACGTGATCGCGAGCGTCGGCTTCACCTGCGTGGCGACCGAGTGACGCGCCTCAGATCGAGAGCCCCGGATCGCCTTCGATCACTTGCTGCTCCAATCGAGGCCGCTCGCCCGGTCGCCACAACCTGGCTACGTGGGCGACGCGATAGCGGAGCGGTCCTCCATCCTCGCGATCGCTGCGCGTGATCGGGCGCGGGATGCAGACGAACTCGGTACGCATGTCCGCTGCGGAGAGACGAACCGTCGCGTAGCCGTGACCGCCCAGGTCGACGAACGAGAGGTGCGGCGCAACGTCGGGGTTCGACAACGATCGCGCCCGCGCGAGATCGCCGTTGCGCGCGTATTCGAGGCAGGAGCGCACGCCGTGCCGCAGCAGCATGTTGATCGTCGGCTGCGGCTTGTCGGCGCCGGGACGATCGGCCAGGAAAAGAGCCCTGAGCGGATGCTCTTTCGGGAAGCGGTGTTCGTAAGCCTCGACCAGCCCGGGGCTCGAGATCGACGCGCCGACGAAGGCGAGCCCGACCGGCGCGAACGGGCGAGGCGGCAACGCCTTGGCGGCATAGCCCGCCCAGAAGCTGTGCCGATCGCCCGAGACGATCGCGAACCCGGAAATCCGCTCGTCACGGACGAGGTCGTAGATCTCGCTCCGCTCGGCATACGCGCCGCCGAAGTCACCACCCCCGAAGCTGGCGTAGGTACTGCCCGGCCAGGAATGAGCGACGATTCCCTCGGGCACGTTTTGCGGGTCCGCGCGCCAGTCGGACGTGCCGAGTGAATTGCCCCAGACCTTCCACGTCGCGCGAGATCGCCGCAGCCGCTCCTTGAACCACGCTTTCTGCTCCGCCCCCAAGATGGTCTGCGGCGGAGCGTCTTTGCGTGGATTGGGAATGTTCGTCTCGCCGAACCGGATCTCCGCCGGCGGACGGCCGCCGTCATAGGAACGGCCGGCATCGAGGATCTCGCCGGCGTCCTGAGGGAAGAAGCTCGGAAAATCGGGGCTGCCGAGCTGGTTCACGTCCGGGTGAGACGTCGGATCCTCGCTGCGGTAGCTGTGCTGGTCGGTGATGATGAGATCGAGATGGCGGCCGTAGCGGAGCGCACGGTAGGCGGTCAGGCTGCGAATCGCGGCGAGGTTGTTCGGCTCTTGACCCAGCCCGTGATCGTCGAACCGTTCGATCGGGACATTCGCGACCGTGGGCGGATCGAACCTGTCGAGCGAAGGACCGCTCGGCTTGAGGATTCGGGCCGGTTGATACTCGAACCAAGCTTGATTCGCGGCGACCTTGAGCGTCTGGGCCGGCCGCGGCTCGCCCCCGGCTTGGGCAAAACTCTGCCAGCCCTGCCACGAGAATTCATGATTGTCCCAAATCGGCACGAACGGCCAACGCGCTCGGGCGTCCTGCAGGTCCGGGTCGTGAAGATAGGCACGATAGACGGCACGGTAGCCTTCCAGATCGGTCGGGATGTGGAAATCGGAAATCTTCTCGCCGTTCGGAATGCGAACGATGTCGTAGATGCGCCGATCGTAATAGTTCGGACGGTCCTCGGGATACCAGACCAGCTCGTAGATGAAATCGCCGAGATGGAGAACGAAGCCGAGCCGGTTTTCCGGCGCGGCCCGCTCGTCCTCGAAGATCATGCGGCGATAGGCATTCAGCGCGCCCTGGTTGGAATTCTGGCAGCTGACGAACGCGAAATGGATCGGCCTCCGGTCGGAGTGGCCAGGCGCGGTGATCGTCCGCCCGATTCGACTGCCGAACCCGTCGGCGTCGGTGAATCGGAACCAATAAACCTGCGCGGGGCGAAGCCCTCCGACGAGCACCCGGCAGGTCCAGTCGGAAGCGGCGGACACGGTCGCCGGCGCTCGCGAGATGACGCGGCGGAACGCCTGGTCCTCGGCGACTTCGACGGTGATCGTCCGAGCGCCGCCGCCTTCGAACGGCCGCCTGGTCCAGAGAATCACGCTGTCGGCAGCCGGATCGCCCGAGGCAACCCCTTCGGGATAGAGGTCGCGCCGCTCGATCCAGCGCGTTCGCGAAGCCCGCGCCAGGCCACCCCACGCGACCGAGGCGCCCATCGCTAGCGCGGCTTGAATGAACTGACGGCGGCTGAGCGTCATGTCGTTTCCGTCGGTTGTATACGTGCGACGCCGCCGGGTTGTTGCGAAGGCCCATCATCGAGCGTCGTGCGCAACGACTTCGATCCCCGGCGCGCCCGGAGCGTGAGCAGGGGCATCGGCGTAACGACGGCGGTCCGGTGTCCGAGGAACAGACGCAGGCCGTCGAAGCCGCGCGTTCTACTGGGCGGGGTTCATCGCGTCCGGAGACTGGCGGTAGCCGTTTCGGAGGGTGAGGTAGCCAGCCCTAGGCAAAGGCAGCAGGTGCCGGCCGCGCCGCCCTCTGTCGCGCGGCCCGGCCATCGTAGATCCGCTCGAGGAAGTCGTAGAGGACCGCCTCCTGGGCCCGGTGAGCCGAACGAAGCAGGCGGTTGATGCGCATGTGCACGAGGCTGGCGGCCATGTCGTCCATCGAGACGGTGAGGCGGCCAGAATCCGAGAGTGCGCACAGGCGCTCCGCGATCGGCGCCATCGAGCCGGACCCAGCGCGCAGGATGGTGAGCTCAGGAGTCAGCTCGTGGTCGCCGCCTCCGGGCACCTCGCCCGCGCGGAAGAGCTCCTCCAGCGCCGCTCTCTCCTGCCTGAACCTGTTTCCGAGGCGGACTCTCTTGGGCCTGTCCACGCCGTACTCGAGACCGAAGCTGTCCCTTCTCTGCCTCGCCCAGAGCAGCTTCCGCGCGAGATCGAAACCCAGGTCGCCCAGCAGGAGATCGATCCCCCAGAGCGCCAGGCGCCACCGCGCCACGGCCCCCTCATCCCCGCCGAGCAGTCCCAGCAACTCGAGCACGGTTTCGCTGTCCGCGTGGAACAGCTCCTCGGCCACGAGGATCCCCTCGGGACCGCCGTAGCGCTCGGTCTCGCGCTCGTACGTATCGAGCTGGAGCCGCCAGAGCTGCCCGTCCCCGAACCGCGACTCGAGGGCGGCGTGCAGGGCGGGAAGGACCTCGCTTGAAAGTCGCGCCGGGGGGCCGTGTAGGCGAAGCCGGAGATGCCACTCCGGATCGCCGTAACGGATGAAGAACCAGCGGTCCGCGGCGCCGGTCTGCATGGCCTGCCGGACGACGGGGCCGACGCATTTCGTCAGGAGGCGATCCGCCGTGGACGTTCCGGTGAAGAGCTTCGCGTAAAGCCATTCCGATCCGGGCGCGAAGGAGCGGCGCACTGCCGGGGCGGGACGGTCGGATGGGCGCGGACCGGCGTCGTTGCGCGCGCCGGACGCGGGCGCGACGAACGGGACGACCAGCTCGTGGACGAAACGCCCCTCGGGGCCGGAGGCGCACAGCTCGTCGGGCGGGGGGAACATCTCGGTGAGGATCGCGCTCTCTCGATTCTTCACGACGTCCGCGAAGGCGTCGATGCTGAGGACATTCTCGAGGTCCACCGGCAGCTCGTTGTCCCCGTCGCTGAGCAGGACGAACCGCGGGAGCTTCCACTGCGCGCGCCATCGGCGCACTCGGAGAAACCGGTCGGAATCGGACTCCTTGCACAGAGCCTTCAGCTCTTCCGCAGGAACGCGCCAGCGGGCGCGGGACAGGACCAGTCTCCCGCAGCGGACTCGCGGGAGGAAGGAAGTGTTCTCGAGCGGTCCCCAGGACCATCCCAGCCCCGGCACGACCCCTTGCGTCTGCAGGCTGCACAGGAAGCGATACAGCGGCAGGCTGCGCCGGACGAAATTGTGCGCGCTCGTCAGTCGCGGTATCACTTCGCGTCCCCATCGACGCGATCGCAGCACGATGCGTCCTTCCGCGACGGAGACGAAGAGGTCGGTGACAGGGATCTGCCGTTCCGGTGCGACGCCCGACCGGCCGAGGAAGGGGATTTCGTACTCGCGCAACGGAGGTCGGAAGATGACGTTTCCCGTCCTGCCCTCGGGAAGATGAACGATCTCGGCGAAGATCGCGCCAGGGGCGCGCTCCTCTTCCGCACGAAGGTGCGCCGTCACGCTCTCGCGCAATACCGCGTCGGCGTGGCAGAAGCGACCGAGCACGCGCG
>Ga0137436_1000237_pt1 | contig 17515 bp, 18 predicted proteins | sample EasRivERMGT119_2_FD_102328 | JGI IMG/M metagenome (GOLD analysis project Ga0137436, IMG submission 102328) | Soil microbial communities from meander-bound floodplain in the East River, Colorado, USA - East River MetaG ERMGT119_2 | ecosystem: Environmental > Terrestrial > Soil > Floodplain ...
TCTACTACCTCGGCGCGATCAGTTACTGGATGCTGTGGGTGGTGGTGGCGAGCGGCCTGTACGTCTACGTGTTCTACCGCACCGGCGTGCACACGTCTTACGCCTCCGTGGAATCCTTGACCCATGCCCAGTGGTACGCGGGCGGCGTGATGCGCAGCCTGCACCGCTACGCCTCGGACGCGATGGTGCTGACGATGCTGCTGCACCTCACGCGCCATTTCATCTTCGACCGCTATCGCGCCTTCCGCGCCTTTTCCTGGATTACCGGCACCGTGCTGCTGTGGCTGGTCTACGCCTCCGGCGTGAACGGCTACATGCTGCCCTGGGACCGGCTCGCGCAGTTCGTGGTGACGGCCACCGCGGAATGGTTCGACGCGCTGCCGGTGTTTCGCGGCGTGCTGGTGCGCAATTTCCTCCGGCCGGAAGCGATCAGCGACCGTTTCTTCTCGCTGCTCTCCTTCCTTCACATCGGCATTCCGCTCGTGCTGCTCGCGGTGCTGTGGGTGCACACGCTGCGCGTGCCGCGCGCGAAGACCCTGCCGCCGCGGCCGCTCGCCCTGGCGACGCTCGCCGCGCTGGTGCTGCTTTCTCTCGCGAAGCCGGTGGTTTCGCAAGGCCCGGCCGATCTCAATCGCGTTCCGCTCGAGCTCGACTTCGACTGGTTCTATCTCGCCGCGTATCCGCTCATCTACAGCTGGTCGCCCCAAAAACTGTGGCTGCTGGTCGGCGGATTCACGTTCCTGTTCCTGCTCGCGCCGTGGCTGCCGCCCAAGCGCAGAACCCGCGAAACGGCCCTGCAGATCACTCTGCATCCGGGCAACCGCACGGTGAGCGCGCGCGAAGGGGAGACCGTGCTCGACGCCGGCCTGCGCCAGGGGGTGCCGCTGCCGTTCGAGTGCCGCAACGGCGGCTGCGCCGTGTGCAAGTGCGCATTGCTGAACGGCGAGCTCGACTACGGCATCTATCAGAAATCGGCGCTCTCCGACGCCGAGCGCGCCGCCGGGAAGTTCCTCTCCTGCTGCGCCGTGCCGCTCTCGGACATCGAGGTCGAGTACGAGGAGGGCGCGGGTCGGCGCGAGCACGCCAGACTCTACACGGCGCGCGTCGAGGGGCTCGAGCGCCTCGCGCACGACGTAATGCTGGTGCGCCTGCACCTTGAAGGCGGCGAGAGCATCCGCTTCGAAGCCGGGCAGTTCATCAACGTCATCCTCGAGGACGGCGAGCGGCGCGCGTACTCTTTCACGACCGCGCCGCAGGAGACCGATACGGTCGAGCTGCACATCCGTCTGGTTCCCGGAGGGCGCTTCACGACTTACGTCTTCGACCAGATGAAAGCCGGCGACACGGTGCGCTTCGAGGGTCCTCTCGGGGTTTCGGCCATCCGCGACGGCGGCAAGCCGCTGATTCTCGTCGCCGGCGCGACCGGCTTCGCCCCGGTGAAGAGCGTGCTCGAGCACGCGTTCCGCGCAGGCTTCAGGCGAAAGCTGATCTTCTACTGGGGCGTGCGCCGGCGCCGCGACCTGTACCTGGCCGAGCTGCCGGAGCGCTGGCAGCGCGAACACGGCAACTTCAGGTTCGTACCGGTGCTGTCGGAGCCGGCGCCCGAGGACGATTGGAACGGGCGCACCGGACTGGTCCACGAGGCGATCCTCGCGGACTTTCCCAGTCTCGCGGGCTACGAGATTTACGCCTGCGGCTCGGTGAAGATGGTGGAGGTAGCGCGGCCTGCGTTCATCGCGCAGGGGCTTGCCGAGGACGCCTGCTTCTCGGATGCCTTTCTGCCCGCGGCACGGCGACCGCCCTGAGGGCTGTCGGTGCGCGCAGCGGCGGGGTCAACGCCGTCGCGACCCATGGCGTTATCGGTTGCGGAACCGTTCGCCATGCCGCGCCTCGCCTGCCCCGAAGAACCCCACGGCACGCTGCACGTCGTGCAGCGCGGTCTCGGGCGCTCGGTCTGTTTTTCCTGCGCGCGCGACCGCGCCGCCTATCTCGAGGCCTTGCGCGCATGCGCCGGGCGCGAGGGGTGCGCCATTCATGCGTACGCGCTGATGGGGAACCACGTGCACCTGCTCGTGACCTCCGCGCGCTCGGGCGGTCCCGCGCGCCTGATGCCCGCGATCGCGGAACGCTATGCGCGCCACCTCGCCGCGGAATACGGCCGCGAGGAAGCGCTGTGGGAGGAGCCCTACGACGCTTCGCCCGTGCATGCGCGGCGGCACCTGCTCGCCTGCATGCGTTACATCGAGGAGAACCCGGTGCGCGCGGGACTCGCCGCTCGCCCGGGCGCGTATCGCTGGTCGAGCTATCGCGCCAACGCGCTCGGAGAGGACGGCGGCCTGGTCACGCCGCACCCGCACTACTACTCGCTCGGGCGCTCGCCGGCCGCGCGCCGCGCCGCCTACGCGGCGCTGTTCGCTCGGCCGGGGAGGTTTCAGGCCCCGCATACCGGCTATCATTCACCCTGAATGACGGCTGAGGGCAAACGGATTCTCATCGTAGGCGCCGGCGCGATAGGCGGCCTCTACGCGGCCTGCCTCGCGAGAGTCGCCGGCGTCGCCGTGCTCGACACGAACCGGGCGCACGTCGAGGCGATCCGGCGAGACGGCCTGAAACTCACCGGCTGCACCGAATCGGTGACGAAGCTCGCAGCCTTCGCGCACGCGGCGGAAATGCGCCCGCGCCGGTTCGACGCGGCGATCATCCTGGTGAAATCGCAGGCCACCGCGGCGGCGTTTCGCGCCATCGAGCCGGTGCTGGAGGGCCGGCCGGTGCTCGTCACTTTTCAGAACGGCATGGGCAACGACGAGCTGCTCATGCAGCTCACCGAGCTTGACGTGGCGCACGGCGTCTCGTTCGAGGCGGCGCGCTACGACGGACCCGGGCGCGTGCACCATCTCGTGCATGGCGAGGATTCCTGGCTCGGTCCCGCGCGCGGGAAGGTGGAATCGATCGCCTGGCTCGGCGAGCTGATGACGAAATCGGGTCTCCCGACCCGCGTCGTCGCAGACCCGCGCGGCGCGATCTGGGGCAAGTTCATCTTCAACAGCGTGATGAATCCCATCGGCGCGATCGTGCAGGGCGTGAACGCCGCGCGCTACGATGTGCCGGAGATGCGCGCCTTGATCGACGACATGGCGGCCGAGTGCGTCGGTGTCGCCGAGGCTCTGGGGATCAGGCTTGAGTTCAATCCGATGTATCTTGTCAAGAAAATCAGGTCGGGCGAGGCGCCGCTCACGAAACACGCCGGCTCGATGGCGCAGGACATCGAGGCGGGGCGGGAGACGGAGCTCGAGGCGATGACCGGCTACGTCGTCGGGAAAGCGAAGGAGCTGGGCGTACCCGTGCCGGTCACGGAGAGCGTATACAGAATGGCGAAGGGTGTGGAGTATGCTGCCCGGGCGAAGCGCGAGGGCAGCTAGCCGGGTGTCATTCCCGCGAAAGCGGGAATCCAGTAATGTTGCCTAAGAGTCACTGGGTCCCCGCTTCCGCGGGGACGACGGGGATGGGAGGAATCGTGAGAACCGCAAGATTTCTGGCAATCGTCGCGCTGTGTGCGGTATCGGCAGGCGCATTCGCTCAGGCCTATCCGTCCAAGCCGATCCGCATCGTCGTCGGCTTCCCGCCGGGCGGCGGCAACGACATCATCGCGCGCATGCTCGGAGCCAAGATGCAGGAGGCCTGGGGCCAGCCGGTGGTGATCGACAACAAGCCCGGCGCGAACTCCATCATCGCCGCCGAGTTCGTCGCGAAGAGCGCGCCCGACGGCTACACGCTCCTGGTCAACGCCACCGGCGGGATGTCGGTGAATCCGGTGCTGTATGCGAAGCTTCCCTACGATTCGCTGAAGGATTTCGTGCCGATCAGCATGGTCGGATCGTTCCCGCTGGTGCTCGTCGTGCATCCGTCCGTGCCTGCGAATTCCGTGCCGGAGCTGGTCGCCTACGCAAAAGCGAATCCCGGCAAGCTGAATTACGCCGCGGGCTCGACCGCCTTCCAGGTGGCGAGCGAAATGTTCAAGCAGATGACCGGGACCGACATCAGGCACATTCCCTACAAGGGCAGCGCCGCCTCGATCACCGCTGTGATGGCGGGCGACGTGCAGATGACCATCGTCGACACCCCGCCGCTCGTGCCGCAGGTGAAGGCGGGCAGGGTGCGGGCGCTCGCGGTGACTTCGGCGAAGCGCTCCGGCTCGATGCCGGAAGTGCCCACGATGGCGGAGACGGTGGCCGGCTACGACATGTCGCTGTGGATCGGCGTGTTCGCGCCGGCGGGGACGCCCGGCGAGGTCGCGGCGAAATTGAACGCCGAGGTGGTGCGCATCGTGCGGCTGCCCGACGTTCGGGAAAAACTCGACGGCATGGGGGTCGAACCGCTCGGCAATACCTCGTCGCAGATGGCCGAGTGGATTCGCGGCGAGATCGCCAAGTTCGGCCCGGTGGTGAAGGCGGCGAACATCAAGGTGGAGTAAATGCCGGCGGATCCCCTCAATACCGAACCCACCAAGTCCGGCCGCAAGGCGCAGATCGACGCTCTGCTTCTGAAACTCCCGGGCGTCAGCGCAAGACAAATCAACGGCCTTGACGCCTACTTCGTCAGCGACAGGATGTTCGCCTGCATCAGCGGCGACGGCGTCGGACTGCGCCTGCCCGTTGCCGTCGCGACCGAATTGCAGTTCTCGAGGGACAACGTCGTCCCGTTTCAACCCGGCGGTACGACGAGCACGAGGGAATGGATACAGATCGATCGCGCCGACGCGGCCGACTACGAGAAGGATCTCGAACTGTTTCGGGATTCGATCGAGTTCGTGAAAGGCGGACGGGGCCGCTAGGTCGGCGGCGCCGAAGGCAGCACCGCGTAGGCCACCTGCTTGTCACCTCGAGCGTCGCGGCAACGACGATCACACTATCATGCTATCCGCGAGACGCTGACCCAGTCCATTCCAATCTTGAAGCAATCCGAAAGTCCCAGCGCGGCCCAGCCGCCTCTCCTCCAGGTTTTGTCGTAGCATACGCCCGCCATAACCCATAGGAGGAGCCGCCATGCCCGAGCAGTCCGCGCTGGAGTCTTCGATCATCGATCACCGCCCTCCGCCGGGCGCGGTAACCCAAACGGAGATCGACCAGCGGGTTTTCGATCTCTACGACGAGTACTGCCACGGCCGGATCGACCGGCGGGAGTTCCTGAAGCGCGCCGGGGCGCTGGGCGCGGCGGGCCTGGCGATGGCGCAGGCGCTGTTTCCGAATTACGCCCGGGCGCAGACGATTTCGTTCACGGACCCGCGGATCAAGGCGACATATGTCTCTTATCCCTCCCCCGGCGGGAATTCGGCTTCGATGCGCGGCTATCTCGTGCAGCCCTCGGGTCAGGGACCGTTCCCGGCGGTGCTGGTGATGCACGAGAACCGCGGACTGAACCCCTACATCGAGGACGTGGCGCGCCGCGCTGCGGCCGAGGGATTCCTCGCGCTCGCCCCCGATGGTCTCACGCCGCTCGGCGGCTACCCGGGGAACGACGACGAAGGCCGGGAGATGCAGGCGAAGCTCGATCAGGGCAAGCTGCGCACGGACATGCTGAACGGCGCGCGGTTTTTGAAGTCGCACCCGCGCTCCAGCGGCAAGCTCGGCGCCACCGGTTTTTGCTGGGGCGGCGGCACGACGAATTACCTGGCGACCGCGCTCGGCGGGGATCTGCACGCGGCGGCGCCGTTCTACGGCGCGGCGGCGGAGACTGCCGCGGTGCCGAAGATCAAGGCGCCGCTTCTCATTCATTACGCCGAGAGCGACGAGCGGATCAACACAATGTGGCCGGCGTACGAGCAGGCGCTGAAGGCGGCGGGCGCCGCGTACGCGATGCACACATATCCCGGCACCCAGCACGGCTTTCACAACAACTCCACGCCGCGCTACAACGAGGCGGCGGCGAAGCTCGCCTGGGAGCGGACGGTGGCTTTCTTCCGCAAGCATCTCGCCTGAGGCCGCAAGGCGCGGCCGGATCCTGCGCCCGCGCTGCGCTGGACAACAAGAAAGCAGCGGAGACGCAAAGCATCCGGAGCCGGTTTGACCGTGTACGCATGCTCCCTCCCGAGGAAATCCGGTTTAGTGTAGCCTTTTTCAGCTACGGGTCGCCGAGGTAAGCGCCGCGCCGCGGGTAGTCGCGCTTCAGGCAATCCCCTCGCGATCAAGCGGCGTAACGTTTTTTTGCTTGTAAGAAGGACTAGAATTCGAATACGGCGACACGCTGAATCGCGTCGAACGCGGTCATGGTTGGGTGGCGGCGCCGGCCGGGGGAGGAAAAATGAAGGATGCAGAAACGGGGAGATGCCTTCAGCGCGCGCGCAGCTTGCCTGCATTGCTTGCCGCGGCGGCGCTCATCGCGGCTTGCAGCGGAGGAGGGGGCGGCGGATCGGCGGGGGGCGGGGACGACACGACGCCTACGTTCACGATCAGCGGCACCGTATCGGGGCTCGCCGGCACAGGACTTGTGTTGGGGAACAATGGCGGCGGAAATCTCGCTGTAACCGCCAATGGTAGCTTCACCTTTGCGGCGTCGTTCGCAACCGGAGCCACCTACAGCGTCACGGTTCTCACGCAACCTTCGAACCCGAGCCAGACCTGTACCGTCACCAATGGCTCAGGCACTGGGGGCAGCGCCAACGTCACCAATGTGTCCGTCTCCTGCGTCACCAACACCTTCACCGTCGGCGGCACGGTAAGCGGTCTCTCCGGAACCGGCCTGGTGCTGCGGAACAACGGTACTGACAATCTCGGCATCAACGCCAACGGGGGCTTCACATTTGGCACGGCGATTGCGAGCGGCGCACCTTACAACGTCACTGTCCTGGCGCAACCTTCGGGACCCGGCCAGATTTGCACGGTCGGCAACGGCAGCGGCGCCGTGGGTGGCGCCAACGTGACAGACGTCTCGGTGGCGTGCGTAACGATCACATCGCAAGGAACGGATTTCTATTTGACTTTTCCGGATAATTTATGCGTCAGCAGTCCGGTTACCTGCAACGATCCTGATACTGGGGAAAGTGATCCTGTTACCATCAAACTGATCGTATCCGCCGTAACAGCGACTTCCGTCGACGTTACCTTCAATGGCGCGACCACGACGTTCTCGGTTCCGGCAGGCGGCCAAACCGCAATTCCGCTGGACCCGGGTGTTGTCGTGCTGACGGCCAACGAGACCGTCGAGGCAAAGGGGATTCATGTTAGAGCGCTCGCCCCGATTTCATTGCACGCAATCTCCGAATCACGAGGTAGTGCGGACGGATATCTTGCTCTGCCCACATCGAGCTTAGGAACCCAATATCTCATCATGTCCCGCGCCGATCCGGCTCTTCCGGGATCGGAATTCGCAATAGTCGCGACCCAGAACGACACGATGGTGACTATTGTTCCGAAGGCTGACGGCCAGACGAGGCCGGCCAACGTTCCGTTCGATGTCCTGCTGAACGCGGGAGACACCTATCAGCTGAAGAATCCTGCGCTCGGGGACATGGCGGGTTCGACGGTGACCGCCACAAAGCCGATCGCAGTGTTTGGCGGACATCTATGTGCGCTCATTCCGTCACCTCTCAGGGCCTGCGACTACCTGGTTGAACAAATTCCTGACCTGACGCGGTTGGGAAAGCGGTTTCGCACCGTGCTTTTCAGCGGCCGGACGCGCTATTCGGTGAGGATCATTGGAACCGTGGACAACACGGCGATTACCTGTAACCCTGCCGTCTGCCCTGCGACCGTCAGTTCCGGGCAAATAGTTGATCTTGTGCTCACCGGGAGCCAGGAAATTGTATCCGCTCAGCCCCTGCTGGTAGCGCAGTTCATGCATGGGGCTGAGGATGAAGTCCCTGGCTTACGAAAAGGGGATCCGAGCATGGTCATGGTCACACCCGAGGAACAGGCCCTGACTGAAATGACGTTTGCGGTGCATGGTCTGGTGAACACCATCGGCGCGTTTATCAACGTCGTAACGCCTACAGCGGCACTCGGCTCCCTTACTCTGGACGGAGTCGCGGTCGATCCGGGGCTTTTTTCCACTTTCGGGGCGCCGGGTTTTTCCGGTGGGACGATTCCGGCTGCTCCGGGCGCGCATGCCTTGCGTGGAACCGCGCCGTTCACCGCATTAGTCTATGACCTTGGGGATCCGCTCCAGGCTGTTTCCTATGCTTATCCGGCGGCGACAGGTCTTTCAGTGATCGCGCCCTGATTCTTGTTTGGCTATTCGAAACTCGCCACGCAGTCGATCTCGACGTTGACGCCCTTCCTGTGCGGCGTCGCGCCGATGCAGGTGCGGGTGACTTTCTCGCCCTGAAGGAAATCGCGGAAGGTCTGGTTGAACGCGGGGAAGTCTTCGGTGTTTCGCAGCACCACGCGCATGTTGACCACGTGAGAAAAATCCAATCCTGCCGCCGCAAGCACGCCGCGAAGATTGGCCAGCGTCTGTTTCGTCTGCTCGCGGATGTCCGCGCCCACCACCTCGCGCGTCTTCGGATCGAGCGGCCCCTGACCCGACACGAAGAGCAGATTCCCCGCGCGGATCGCCTGGGCGAGCGGCGAGGGCGTGCCCTTGTCGGTGAAGCCGGTGGTGGGCGCGCTCTGCGAGGTGATGATCTGCTTGGGCATTGTTTTCTGCAGCCTCTGATATGGGGGATATAAAAGGGGGTGTGCCCCCTTTTTCGACAACCCGCTACTCGAACGCCGCCTTGATCTCGGCCGGTATCGGCATCGCCTTCATGCGGTTCGGGTCTTCGGGATGACGGTGCGCCCAGACGCGGATCTCGTAGCCTTCGACCGCGCGTACGCCGCGGTTCATCACGGCATGGCTGACCTCGAAGGCCTTGTCGTTCCACTTGCCGACACGGGACTCGATCACGATCTCGTCGCGGAACAGGCAGGGAGCAAGGAAGCGCGCCTTGGCCTCGACGATGGGCAGACCCGCGATCCCGTACTTCTCCATCAGCATTTCCCAGGGCAGGCCGACCGAATCGAAATAAAGCCGCGCACTCTCGTCGAACCAGGCGAAATAGTTCGGATAGTAGACAATCCGCGCCGGATCGGTGTCCCCCCAGTGGACGGTGACGTTGTACCGGTAGGTTTTCACTTTTAGACTTGCCCAAGTCCCAGGCGGCGGATTATAGCGCCCCGTCTCGGCGGGACGCGCATGCACTACAATATCCGTTAAAGCGGACGCTACGCGCCGCTTTAACTCGGCGAGTTGGAGCGGCCAGACCCTGCCGCTCAACTCGCCGTGCGGTTGACGCGGGTTGGCGATCGGGCGAGGAACGAGACCATGGCGGATCCGAACAAGACGAGAGTAACCATCCTGACCGGAACGTACCGCATCAAGGGTTGCATCGAGCTGATGCCCGGCGCGCGGGTGACCGACTACATGGTCGAGGCGAAGGACTTCATCGCGGTGACCGAGGCCGAGGTCTGGGAGCTGGACCGCAAGATCATGACCGTCCCGTTCCTCAACGTGAGCCGCCACCATATCCAGATCATCACGCCGGGGCATTGACCCGGGCGGCGGATCGCGGAATTCCCATGGCAATGAAAACAGTCGCGCTGCTCCATCCCGGCGAGATGGGCGCCGCAATCGGGGCCTGCCTCGGCGGACGCGGCCTGCGGGTCGTCTGGGCGTCGGCCGGCCGCAGCGCGGCGACGCGCTCCCGCGCCAAAGCCGCGGGGCTGGAAGATCTCGGTCCGCTCGAGCGCGCCCTCGGCGTGGCCGACGTCGTGCTGTCGGTGTGTCCGCCGCACGGCGCGCTTGCGCTGGCCCGCGAGGTTGCCGGCCACGGCTTCAGGGGCGTCTATATCGACGCCAACGCGATCTCGCCCGCGACGGTACGCAATATCGGCCGCGTGGTCGAAGCCGCCGAGGCCACGTTCGTCGATGGCGGCATCATCGGCCCCCCGCCGGTTGCGGGAACGAGTTCGCGCATCTACCTCTCGGGCGGGCGCGCCCGGGACCTCGCGGGTCTGTTCGCGGGCAGCGATCTCGAAGCGATTCCACTGGAAGGCGCTGCGGGCGCGGCCTCGGCGCTCAAAGCCTGCTACGCGGCCTGGACCAAGGGCGCTACCGCGCTCCTCGCCGCGGTCCGCGCGCTCGCGACACACGAAGGGGTGGAAGCGGCGCTGCTCGAGGAATGGAAACGCTCGCAGCCCGAACTGCCGAAGCGCTCCGAGGTCGTTACCGTGCAAGCGCGCAAGGCCTGGCGCTGGGTCGGCGAGATGGAGGAGATCGCGGCGAGCTTCGAAGCCGCGGGGCTGCCCGGCGGCTTTCATCTGGCCGCTGCCGAGCTCTACCGCAGGCTCGAAGGCTTCAAGGACGGCGCCGGTCCACCCGCGCTCGCTCAGGTGACCGCGGCGATCAGGCGAGCCGCGCCGCAGCGAAAAGCCCCCTCGGGCGTGCGCCGCCGCAGCAGCAAACAGCGCGAAGAACAGGAGCCGTCCAGAAAGCGTTTCAAATTCGGCACGGCCGCGGTCAAGCGCGACGCGGAGAAGCGGCTTCGCACTCTGAAACGCAGCTGATCCGGTCGCAGCTGAAACCGGCGCAGCTGAAACCGGCGCAGCTGAAACCGGCGCAGCTGAAACCGGCGCAGCTGAAACCGGGGAAGACCGCGCGCGTTATTGCGCTTGCAGGCGCTCGGCTCTCGCCTGGCAGGCGACGCAACGCGTCGCGGAGGGCGCCGCGCTCAGACGCGAATAGGGGATGTCGGCGCCGCAGTCCGTGCAGACACCGTAGTCGGGCGCGTGCAGCCGCCCGAGGGCTGCGTCCACTTCGCGCAGCTCGCGCACGTCGCGCTCGAGCGCGGCGACCTCGATGCTCGTTTCAAGGTCGGCGACGGCCTCGTCGTCGATTTCATCGAGATGGTTCGCGAGACCGATCGCCTCGGGGCTACCGGACCTCTTCAGCGCGGCGGCGATCTCGTCGCGCAAGGCCGCGGCCCGATCGCTCAATTGCCGCTGGAGCGATTCGCGCTGCTCGATCGTGAGGTAGCGCACGACCCGACCTCATCGGCACACCAGCACCGGGATCTTGCTGTGAGTCAGGACCTTTGCCGTTTCGCTGCCGAGCAGCAGCCCCGACAGCCCGCGCCGGCCGTGCGAGGCCATGACGATGAGGTCGCATTTCTTCGAGCGGGCGGCGCCGATGATGGCTTTCCACGGTTGATCCGCGGTGAGGGACATCGTGGAGGCTTGCAACCCGGAAGTCTGGGCCTCGATATCGACGACCGCGAGAGCCTTCTTTGCTTCCTTTTGCTTGAGCTCCTTGTAATTGCGCGACGACAGCCCTCCGTATGTCGTACCCTCCGCATACACGGGCGGAAAGTCCGGGGCAATCACGTAGACCCCCGTGATCCTCGCCCCGCAGATCTTGGCGAGCCGCGCTGCCGCCCGGATGGCTTTCACGGACAGCTTGGAGCCGTCGGTCGGGACGAGTATGTGTTTGTACATCGCGGTCTCCTTTCTCGCCGGCAGGGCCGGCACGCTCTTGCACGAAACAAACTTATCCCCTTGCGTATTGCCGGGATTGACCTAGGTCAAACACGGAACGTTCTGTCCGGGCAATGTTCGCCGGTGGCGATAAGATAGGGGCCGTCGGATCCCGAGGATCCCCAACTCCAGGAAATCATCGATGAAAATTCTGCTCGCGGTGGACGGCTCCAGGCACTCGCTCAAGGCCGTCAAATGCCTGATAGAGCACGCCGGTTGGTATCGCGAGAAGCCGGCGGTCGAGCTGGTCAACGTGCATCTGCCCGTACCCAGGATCCGCGGGATGGGCGCCGTGGTCAGCGCAAGCCAGGTCCGGCGCTATTACGACCGGGAGGGAAATGCGGCTCTGTCGAAGGCGAGGAAGCTCCTGGACGCGGCAGGGATCCCCTATTCCCCGCGCCTCCTCGTGGGGCCCGTGGCCGAGTCCATCGTCAAGCAGGCGGGTATCGCCCGGTGCGATCTCATCATGATCGGCACCCGCGGGATGAGCGCGGCGGCCAACCTGCTGCTCGGTTCCAGCGCCACCCGGGTAGTGACCCTCTCGCCCATCCCGGTGCTGCTCGCGAAGTGACCAGCCTGCGGATTTGATCCATATCAAAACACCGTCTTCGCCGGTGCATACGATTTGCCTTGAGGCCGAACTCGAGGAGGGAATCATGGCAAATCCAGCTCCATACGTAGAGAAACACCTCGCAGTGCCGGTGCAATAGCGGGCTCGCGGGTTCGATCGTGCTGCGGGCAAGCCCGGCGTCCGACGCCGCGGCACCGGGAGCGGAGGTTTCTTCCGTTCCAGAAGTCTGCTTTCACTGCGGCCTTCCGGTGCCGCAGGGGACGCGCTACGGCGTGCGCACCGGGGCCGATCGCCGCGCGGTCTGCTGCGCAGGCTGCGAAGCCGCAGCTTCCGCGATCATCGGACAGGGGTTCGGCGATTACTACCGCCTGCGCGAGCAGGCCGCCGACAGGCCATCGAGCGCCGAGCCGGGTGAAGATCCTGCGCTCTATGACGATCCCGGGGTGCAGCGCCGTTTCGTGAGCCGCGACGGCGATCGCTGCGAAGCGACGCTGCTGCTGGAGGGGATTCGATGCGCCGCCTGCGCATGGCTCAACGAGCGGGCGATTCTTCGTCTGCCGGGCGTGCTCGGCGTCGAAGTCAACTTCGCCGCGCACCGCGCGAACGTCCGCTGGGATTCTTCGCGAATCCGACTGAGCGAAATCCTCGCCGCGGTCCGCAGGGTCGGATACCGCGCCTCTCCCTATGACCCCGCGCGGGTCGACGCGCTCGATCGGGGCGAGCGGCGCGAGGCCCTGTGGCGGCTCTTCGTCGCCGGTTTCGGCATGATGCAGGTGATGATGTATGCCGTGCCGGCTTACATCGCCGGCGAGGGCGAGATCAGCGCCGACCTCTCGCAACTGCTGCGCTGGGCGAGCCTCGTGCTCACGCTGCCGGTGGTCGGCTACTCGGCGGCGCCTTTCTTCGCCGGCGCCTGGCGCGACCTCGGCTCGCGGCGCCTGGGCATGGACGTGCCCGTCTCGCTGGGCATCGGCGTCGCCTTCGGCGCAAGCGTCGCAGCGACGCTCGCGGGCGCGGGCGAAGTCTATTTCGATTCGGTCGCGATGTTCGTGTTCCTGCTGCTGCTCGGGCGCTATCTGGGCCTTCTCGCACGGCAGCGGGCCGCGCGCACGCTTCAGCACCTGGGCCGGCTGGTGCCGGAATTCGCCCGCCGCCTCCGCGATTTTCCCCGTTCCATGGAAACCGAGCGCGTGCCGGCCGTCGCGCTGAAGGCGGGGGACACCGTGCTCGTGAAGCCCGGCGAAACCTTCCCGGCCGACGGCAGCGTCGAGGAGGGCGAAGGAGCCGTGAGCGAAGCGCTGCTGTCCGGCGAAGCGAAGCCCGCGGCGAAGAGCCCCGGCGACGCCGTGATCGGCGGCACCGCCAATCTTTCGACCGCGTTCGTCGTGAAGGTAGTGAAAGTCGGACAGGACACGGTGCTTTCGTCCATTCTGCGCCTGGTCGAACGCGCCGCCGCGGAGAAACCCCGCGCGCTCGAGCTCGCCGACAGGACGGCGTCGTGGTTCGTGCTGCTGGTGCTGGTTCTCGCCGCGATCGCGGGGATTTTCTGGGCGGCGACGGACTCCTCCCGCGCGCTGCCGGTCGTCGTCGCGGTGCTGGTCGCCACCTGCCCCTGCGCGCTTTCGCTCGCGGCCCCGGTCGCGCTCACCGTCGCAGTCTCGGAGCTCGCCCGGCGCGGTCTGGTCATCGCGCGAAGTCAGGCGATCGAGGCGCTGGCGCGGGCGAGCGACGTGGTCTTCGACAAGACCGGGACGCTGACGCGCGGCGAATTCCGGCGGGTCGGCGTGACGGTCCGCGGGCGCGTTTCGCGCGAGCACTGCCTCGCGATCGCCGCGGCGATCGAAGCGGCATCGGAACATCCGATCGGAAAGGCCATCGCGGCGGCGGGCGCGGGAACGCCCGGCCTTCGGGTCGCGGAGATCCGGAACGCTCCCGGGGCGGGCGTCGAGGCGCGGGTCGGCGGGCGCCGATACCGCGTCGGCACGCTCGCCTTCGCCCGGGATCTCGCCGCCGGATCGGCCGGTGTCGCAGCCGGCGGCGAAGGCACGGTGGTGTGGCTGGGCGACGAGTCCGGGCTGCTCGCGTCCTTTCGTCTGGGCGACGAGCTTCGGCCCGAGGCGGGCGAAGCCGTCGCCGCCTTGCACGCGCTGGGCGTGAAAGTTCACTTGCTGAGCGGCGACGGCGAGCAGGCGACCCGATCGGCGGCTCACCGCGCGGGCGTGGACATCGTGCAGGCGCAGGCCGCGCCCGGGGACAAGCTCAGCTACGTCCTCGAGCTGCAGCGGCAGGGCCGGGCGGTGGCCATGGTGGGAGACGGGATCAACGACGCGCCCGTCCTCGCGCAAGCCGACGTGTCGCTCGCCATGGGCGGCGGGACGCGCCTGGCGCAAATTCAGGCGGATGCCGTGATTCTCTCGGAGGATCTCCGCGAATTGCCGCGCGCGATCGAATACTCGCGCCTAACGCTGCGCGTGATGCGCCAGAACATCGCCTGGGCCTTCGGCTACAACCTCGTCGTGCTGCCGCTCGCCTGCTCCGGAATGCTCACCCCATGGGCGGCGGCGATCGGCATGTCGGCAAGCTCGCTCGGGGTGGTGCTCAACGCGCTGCGGCTCCAGGGAAGACGCCGGCAGCGCCCGGCACGCAGTGAAATCGCCGAAGGCGCGATGTCGCCGGTCTGAAAACCGTGGAAATCCTCTATCTGCTCGTCCCCTTGAGCGTGGTGCTGGTGTTCCTCGTCGGCGCGGTGTTCTGGTTCGCGCTCGAGAGCGGGCAGTTCGACGATCTGGAGGGCCCGGCGCTCAGGATTCTCGCCGACGACGACCGGCCGGCCGGCAGTTCCGCCGCCGCCGACCGGCCGGCCGGCAGTTCATTTGATCTGGGTCAAAAGCGACGGCCCATCGGCCTCTATGATCAATCTCCGCCTGTCCAGGGCTCGGCGGAATCGCAGGGAGCGAACCATGCCCGAAACGTATAACTACACGGTAGTGCGCCAGTTCGCCGTGATGACGGTGATCTGGGGCCTGGTGGGCATGCTGGTCGGAGTGCTGATCGCCGCCCAGCTGCTCTGGCCCGAGCTCAATTTCGACATTCCCTGGCTGACCTACGGGCGCCTGCGTCCGCTGCATACCAACGCGGTGATCTTCGCCTTCGGCGGGTCGGCGCTTTTCGCGACCTCCTACTACGTGGTGCAGCGCACCTGCCACGTGCGCCTCTTCGCGGAAGGGCTCGCGGCATTCACCTTCTGGGGCTGGCAGGCGGTGATCGTGCTCGCCGCGGTCACCCTGCCCCTGGGCATCACCGCCGGCAAGGAATACGCCGAGCTCGAGTGGCCGATCGACATTCTCGTCACCCTGGTCTGGGTCGCGTACGCGATCGTGTTCTTCGGAACCCTCGCCCGGCGCAAGACCCCGCACATCTATGTCGCCAACTGGTTCTTCGGCGCCTACATCCTCACCATCGCGCTGCTGCATGTGGTGAACTCCGCCGCGGTGCCGGTCACGTTATGGAAATCCTATTCGGCCTATGCCGGCGTTCAGGACGCGATGGTGCAGTGGTGGTACGGGCACAACGCTGTCGGGTTTTTCCTCACCGCCGGTTTTCTCGGCATGATGTACTACTTCATCCCCAAGCAGGCGGGGCGGCCGATCTATTCCTACCGGCTGTCGGTGGTGCACTTCTGGGCGCTGATCTTCACCTACATGTGGGCGGGCCCGCACCACCTGCACTACACCGCGCTGCCCGACTGGACGCAGTCGCTCGGCATGATTTTCTCGCTGATCCTGCTCGCGCCCTCCTGGGGCGGGATGATCAACGGCATCATGACGCTCTCGGGAGCCTGGGAGAAGCTGCGCACCGATCCGATCCTGAAATTCCTGATCGTGTCGCTTTCCTTCTACGGCATGTCGACCTTCGAAGGTCCGATGATGTCGATCAAGACCGTCAACGCGCTCTCGCACTACACCGACTGGACCGTCGGCCACGTGCACTCGGGCGCGCTCGGCTGGGTGGGCCTGGTGAGCATGGGCAGCATCTACTACCTGATCCCGCGCCTGTTCGGGCAGGCCGGGATGGCGAGCGTGCGGCTCATCAATGTGCATTTCTGGATGGCCACCGTCGGCATCGTGCTCTACATCGCCGCGATGTGGATCGCGGGGGTGATGCAGGGGCTCATGTGGCGCGCGGTCGGCGCCGACGGGACGCTCACCTACACCTTCGTCGAAAGCGTCAAGGCGACCTATCCGTTCTACGCGATCCGGCTCCTCGGCGGGCTGCTTTACTTTGCGGGCATGGCGATCATGGCCTGGAACGTCTGGAAGACCGTCGCCGCCGGCAAGCCCCATGACGCGCCGATTCCGGCGGCCGCGCACGCCTGAAGAGAGCAAGCGCCATGAGCTTCGGTCACGAATCCATCGAAAAGAACAACGCGCTCTTGATCGTGCTCATCGTGCTCGTCGTTCTGGTCGGGGGCCTCGTCGAGATCGTTCCGCTGTATTTCCAGAGATCCACGACCGAGCCCGTCGCGGGACTGAAGCCCTACGCGCCGCTGCAGCTCGTCGGCCGCGACATCTACGTGAGGGAGGGCTGCTACAACTGCCACTCGCAGATGATCCGTCCGTTCCGGGCCGAGACCGAGCGCTACGGCCACTATTCGGTCGCCGGCGAGTTCGTCTACGACCGTCCATTCCAATGGGGCAGCAAGCGCACCGGCCCGGACCTCGCGCGGGTGGGCGGGCGCTACAGCGACGACTGGCATCGCATTCACCTCGACAATCCGCGCGATCTCGTGCCCGAATCGAACATGCCCGGCTATCCGTGGCTCGCAGGCAACTCCGCCGATGCGGGCGACATCGAGGCGAAGCTGAAAGTGCTGCGCCTGCTCGGGCATCCCTACACGGACGAAGACCTCGCCGGGGCGCGCAAGGCGCTGGCGGGAAAAACGGAACAGGACGCGCTCATCGCCTACCTGCAGGTGCTGGGCACGTCGGTGAAAGCGAGGTAGCCGTGGACTTCGTAACCCTGAGCTCGATCATGACCGTGGTGGCATTCGCGACCTTCGTCGGCATCGTGCTGTGGGCTTACAGCGGCAGGGCGCGGCGCTCGTTCGAGGAGGCGGCCCGGCTCCCCTTCGAGGAGGACGTGCTGGAGAACGGGGAGACCCGCCGATGAGCGATTTTGCGAGCAGCTTCTGGGACTACTACGTCGGCATCATCACCGTCGTCAGCATCGCCGCCTGCGCGGTGCTGCTGCACACCATGAGCTCGCGCCGCGTGCCGGGAGGAACGGCGCAGACCACCGGTCACACATGGGACGAGGACCTCGGCGAATTCAACAATCCGCTGCCGCGCTGGTGGATCTGGCTTTTCTACATCACCATCGTGTTCAGCGTCGTCTATCTCGTGCTGTATCCGGGCCTGGGCAGCTACGCCGGCTCCTACAA
>Ga0137436_1000238_pt1 | contig 17466 bp, 16 predicted proteins | sample EasRivERMGT119_2_FD_102328 | JGI IMG/M metagenome (GOLD analysis project Ga0137436, IMG submission 102328) | Soil microbial communities from meander-bound floodplain in the East River, Colorado, USA - East River MetaG ERMGT119_2 | ecosystem: Environmental > Terrestrial > Soil > Floodplain ...
CTCGCCGCTATCGCTCGAGGACAGCGGCGAAAATCCCGCCCGGGCCGCCGGCGGCCTTGACATCATCGCTAGACACTTAGTTTCATCGGCAGGATGACCATCTGCATGCCGCGCAGATGGAAGCGGCGCTGCAGCGCCATTGCGGCTTGATTGTGCAGTACCTGGGTGAACCAGTTGTCATCGTCGAAGACGAGCTTGCTGGTGAAGAATATGGCGTTGGAAAACTCGCCCAGAACGCGTTCGGCGAGCCGCGTGAATTCATCGATGGGGTCGGTACCGAAGGACAGGTATGATTTTGCCGCCCATCCCTTGCTGTTGCAGAAGTTGACGAAATAGGAAAGCGAGGCATTCGCCTCCACTTTCATCGCCTCGAGGTCTTCGCGCCCGCCGAAACTTTGCGAGTCCACCGTGCGCGCGTTGACGAAGATGAAGTTCCTGAAGTGGTCCGGGAACATCCGCTGTACCCAGAGCAGCGCGTGCAGCCCGCCGCCGCGCGAGGAGCCTACCAGAAACACCGCGGTGGGCCGCTCGGGGTCCGGCTTGGGCGGATTGGCGACGCTGCCGAAGGGAATGCCCGAAAAGTCGGTGTCGATTTTCTTCAGCTGCGCCTTCGTCCAGTTGTAGTGGTTGCGGATGGTCACGCATGCGGCGACGATCGCCGCGATGATGAGGACCGTCAGCCATCCGCCGTCAAGGAACTTCTCGGCGAGCAGCATGAGCAGAATGCCCGCACACACGAGGAACCCCGCAGCCGATAGTGCCAGCCTCCCGAGCCAGTTTCGCCCGGCGCGCAGCCGGGCCCAGTACAGGCACAGGCCGAAGAGCGACACGGCGAAAGTCAGGAACACGCTCAAGCTGTAGAGGACGACGAGCGTGGAAACGCTGCCGCCGGTCCACAGAAGGATGACCAGCGCCCCGAGCCCCATGACCAGAATGCCGTTCTGGGTGACCAGGCGCGTCGACAAGTAGCGGAACTGGTGCGGCACCCAGGAATCGGCGGCCATGTTGGAGAGCACCGCGGGACCGCCCAGGAAGCCGGTGTTGGCGGCGACGAAGAGAAGCCCTGCTTCAAGCGCAAGCACCACGACCAACGCCGCCCCGCCGATGTGGGTGTCCCAGCCGAAACTGTCTATGATCGCTCCGAAAGCGACTGCGTTGAGTGTCTGTCCCTCCACCGGACGCGCGCCCCACAGCAGATACAGCAAGATGATCCCGCCTGCGGTGAAGGCGAGCGACAGCGCCATGTAGAGCATGGTGACCTTGCCGGTGTGCACCCGCGGCTCTGCGAGCACGTTGACGTTGTTCGACACCGCTTCGATCCCGGTGTAGGTGCCGCCCCCCTGGGAATAGGCGAGCAGGAGCAGCGCTGCGACGCCCGTCCAGCCGATCTGCCCCGAAAGCTCCGAGGTCCCGCGCCAGACATCGGGCACCAGAGTCGGCAGCACCGTCGCGTGGGACAGGACGCCGTACACGATCAGGAACGCGTGCGTGAGAATGAAACCGACAAAGATCGGCAGCAGCACCGTGATCGCTTCCTTCATCCCGCGCAGGTTGAGCAGCACGAGCGCCACGATGAACGCAACCTCGGCCGCAAGCTTGTACGGCTGGAAGCCCAGCGGAAGCAGCGAGAACAGCGCATCGACGCCGCTCGCTATCGAAATCGCGATAGTGAGCACGTAATCGAGAATGAGCGCGGCACCCGAGGTGAGGCCCGCGTAAGGGCCGATCAGCCGCGTGGCGACCCGGTAGCCGCCCCCGCCCGTGGGAAACAGCTCGATGACCTGGTTGTAAGCGAGCGCGATGATGAGCACGGTCGCCGCCGTGGCGAGTGCGAGGTAAAGGCCCAGATTCGTGTGCTCACCCAGCGCGCGAAAGGCTTCTTCAGGGCCATAGCAGGAGGACGATATTCCGTCCGCGCCCAGACCCACCCAGGCGAAAAAGGCGACCAGCGCGATATGCCGCCGTGTCTTCGTATCCAGGGGATCGAGCGGCTTGCCGAACAACTTCTGGCGCAGGCTCGCGAGCGCTCTCATGCGCGGGTTGCCTTGCCCGATGCGATGGCCTTTTCGAGGCGGCGCGCGAACACGGTCATTTCCTTGGCCGCCTGCCGGTCGCCCCTGCCCTCCGCGACCTCGACGCCCTTGCGATAGGCCGCGAGCGCCTCATCGGTCCGGCCATGCTCGGCGAGCGCGTGCCCGAGGAGTTTCCACGCCGCGGAATACCCCGGGTCTTTTTCGACCGCCGCATTGAGGTGAGCGATGGCCGGTTCGAACTCGGCGCACTTCAGGTATTCGCTTCCAAGGGAAAAGCGCAAGAGCGCGCCGTCCCTGGGCGTGCCCACGAGCTTCAGAAGATTGACTATCTGCCGCGAAGTCATCGGGGATACCGGGATGCTGGCGCCGCCCAGCCGAGCGCGGATATTATAACCGCTCGCCTCCCGCGGACTTGATGCCCGACATGACACGATCGACTGTTTCCACCCCGGATGCTCCGGCTGCGATCGGCACCTATTCCCAGGCAGTGCGCGCCGGCGACACGCTCTATCTTTCCGGCCAGATCGGACTGGACCCGCAAACCGGGCAGCTCGTCGATGGAATTGAGAACCAGATCGACCGCGTTTTTCGAAATCTCAAGGCGGTCGCGGAGGCGGCGGGCGGATCGCTCGCTGACGCCGTCAAGCTCACGGTGTATCTCACGGACCTCGCGCACTTCGGTCGCGTCAACGAGATCATGGCCCGTTATTTCGAGAAGCCGTATCCAGCTCGCGCCGCAGTCGGCGTGGCGGCGCTCCCGCGCGGCGCGCTGGTTGAGGCGGATGCGATCCTCGTACTCGGCAGTTGAGACCTGAGAGTCCGGCGTTGAGGGTAAAAAGGCGGGGCGGGCGCGAAGCTTCGTTCGGTAGCCGCGGCGATGCCGCGACCCTCGACACCCGCCTGTCGGCTCTCAACCCGGCGCTTCAGGCGAAGCTCGCGCGCCTTGGAATTCACCGCGATTTCGACCTCGTTCTTCACCTGCCCCTGCGCTACGAGGACGAGACGCGCGTCACGCCGATCGCCAACGCGCCCCCCGGTCTGTCCGTCCAGGTGGAAGGCACCGTGCGCTCGACCGAGATCGTGTACCGGCCCCGGCGCCAGCTGGTCTCGCGGATCGAGGATTCGACGGGCGAGATCGTGCTGCATTTTTTCAATTTCTACGGGAGTCAGGCAAAGGCGCTCGCACCTGGCGTGACGGTGCGCGCCTTCGGCGAGGTTCGCACGGGGTTTTTCGGCGGAGAAATAGTCCATCCGCGCTTTCGCGTGTTGCATGGAGCGACTCCGCTGCCGACGGCGTTGACGCCGATTTATCCGACTACGGCAGGGCTTACGCAGGCGAGGCTGCGGCGCCTGATCGAAGGCGCGCTCGCGCGGGCGCCGCTCGACGATACCCTGCCCGAGAACGTTTCCGGGCGGCTGGGGCTGTGCGATTTTCGCGAGGCCGTCGACAGCCTGCATCATCCCCGCCCCGGAGCGGATCCGGCGGCTCTCGGCGGCCGCACGTTGCCCGCCTGGAGGCGCATGAAATTCGACGAGCTGCTGGCGCAGCAGCTTTCCATGCGCAAGCACTATCGAGAGCGCAAGGCGCGCAGGGCTCCGGCGCTCGAGCCGCCGGTCGAAAAAGCGCGCCGTCTCACCTCTGCGCTGATCGCGCGGCTGCCGTTCCGGCTGACGCGAGCGCAGCAGCGCACCTGGGGAGAGATCGAGCGCGATCTCGCGCAGCCTCACCCCATGCATCGACTGCTGCAGGGCGACGTCGGCAGCGGCAAGACGGTAGTCGCGGCGCTTGCCGTTCTGCGCGCAATCGAAAACGGGCTGCAGGCCGCGGTGATGGCGCCCACGGAGATACTCGCCGAGCAGCACTTGCGCAAGTTCAGCGAGTGGCTCGCGCCGCTCGAGCTGGAAATCGCGTGGCTCACCGGGAGCCAGACCAGGAAGGAGCGCGCCTCGGCGCGTGCCGCGATAGCCTCCGGACGGGCCACGGTCGCCATCGGCACGCACGCGTTGTTCCAGGAGGGCGTGGAATTCCGGTCGCTCGCTCTTACCGTGGTCGACGAGCAGCACCGCTTCGGGGTCGCGCAGCGGCTGGCGCTGCGCACCAAAGGAGAGGAGCCGCACCAGCTGATGATGAGCGCGACGCCGATTCCAAGGACGCTTTCGATGAGCTACTGCGCCGATCTCGATGTGTCGGTCATCGACGAGCTGCCGCCGGGAAGAAGGCCCGTGGTGACGAAGCTCGTCGCCGATTCGCGCCGCCCGGAGGTGGTGCGCCGCATCCGCGAGGCCTGCGGCGCCGGCGGCCAGGCTTACTGGGTATGCCCCCTGATCGAGGAATCCGAACAGCTGCAGCTGCAGACGGCGCTCGATACGCACGCGGCGCTCAGCCGCGAATTTCCGGAACTCAGGGTCGGGTTGATCCACGGGCGCCTCAAGGCCGCCGAAAAGGCGCAGACAATGGCCGACTTCCTGGCGGGGAGGATCCAGCTGCTGGTGGGAACGACCGTGATCGAGGTGGGCGTGGATGTTCCCAAGGCTTCGCTGATGGTGATCGAGCACGCGGAGCGCTTCGGGCTTGCGCAGTTGCACCAGTTGCGCGGGCGCGTCGGGCGCGGTGCGACAGAGTCCGTGTGTGTCCTCCTTTATCAGAATCCCCTGGGGGAGGCGGCCCGCAAGCGGCTGCAGGTGATTTTCGAGAACGCCGACGGGTTCGTCATTGCACGCGAAGATCTGCTGCTGCGCGGTCCCGGGGAATATCTCGGCGCGCGCCAGAGTGGGGCGCCGCTCTTGCGCTTTGCCGATCTCACCGAGGACGCAGACTTGATCGAGCCGGCGCGCGCCGTGGCCGAGGCGCTCCTCGCCGGCCATCCCGAGTCGGCACAACGGCATCTGGAGCGCTGGCTCGGCGGGCGCGCCGATTTTCTCAATGCCTGAAGTCTGCGGGCTACAATGCGCTCGCCATGAATCTCGCCGCTCTCGCCGCCCGGTTGACGCTGTACGAGCGCCTGATGCGGCTCGACAAGCCGATCGGCACACTGCTGCTGCTGTGGCCTACGCTGTGGGCCTTGTGGCTCGCGAGCAACGGCGGCCCGGAAGGGCGGATCGTATGGATCTTCGCGCTGGGGACGCTGCTTATGCGCTCGGCCGGTTGCGTGATGAACGACCTCGCCGACTGGCGCTATGACGCTCACGTGGAGCGCACGCGGAACCGGCCGCTCGCCACCGGCGCGGTGAGCCGGCGCGAAGCCTGGATCCTCGCTGCGGGGCTGACACTCGCCTCCTTCGGGCTGGTGCTGTCGCTCAACCGGCTTACGGTGCTTCTCTCGTTTGCCGCGCTCGGCCTGGCGGCGACCTATCCCCTGACCAAGCGATTTCTTGCGATTCCGCAGGCCTATCTCGGAGTCGCGTTCGGCTTCGGCATTCCGATGGGGTACGCCGCAACGCTCGGAACCATCCCGGCCGAGGGCTGGTGGCTGCTCCTTGCCAATATCTTCTGGGCGATCGCCTACGATACGGAATATGCGATGGTGGACCGCGACGACGACCTGCGCATCGGCATCAAGACCGCTGCGATCACCTTCGGCCGATACGATGTGGCTGCGGTAATGGCTTGCTACGGCGTGATGCTCGCCTTGCTTGCAGGCATCGGCCTGCACCGTGGGCTGGGTGTGGTCTACTATCTGGGTCTCGCCGCTGCGGCCGCACTCATGACGTACCATTATCGCCTCATCCGCGGCCGCGACCGGGAAGCCTGCTTCAAGGCCTTCAATCACAACAACTGGGTCGGCGCCGCCATTTTTGCCGGAATCTTCGCCGACTTCGCGATGAGACGGGGAATTCCATGGACCTGAATCTCGCTGGACGAGCCGTGCTCATCACGGGCGGGAGCAAGGGCATCGGGCTTGCGTGCGCCGAAGCTTTCGCCGCGGAGGGCGCGCGCGTTGCGATCTCCTCGCGCAATCCCGACAATCTTGCCGCCGCGAGCAAGGCGCTCGAAGGGAAGGGTCACCAGATCGTGACGATCGCGGCCGATCTCTGCGATCCGAAATCCGCAGCCGCGCTGGCGGCGGAATCCGAGCGGCGCCTGGGCCCGGTCGAAGTGCTCGTCAATTGCGCCGGCGCGGCGAAACGCTACGCCCCGGCCGATCTCGACATGCAGGCCTGGCACAACGCCATGGATTCGAAGTACTTCACCTACGTGCACGCGATGCAGGCGGTGCTGCCGGGGATGGCGGCGCGAAAGCGCGGCGCCATCGTCAATATCGTCGGTCAGGGCGGCAAAGTGGCGAATACCAGCCACCTGCCCGGAGGGTCGGCCAACGCCGCGCTGATGCTGGTTTCAGTGGGACTCGCCAGCGCCTATGGACGCCAGGGGATCCGCGTGAACGCGATCAACCCGGGCGTCACTCTGAGCGAACGCGCCAGGGCCGGACACGCGGCGGAAGCCAGGACGCTCGGCATCACCGAGGAGGAAGCGCGGCAACGGGGAGAGCAGAGGATACCGCTCGGCCGGTACGCGCGGCCCGAGGAAATCGCGGCGGTCGCCGTGTTCCTCGCTTCGGACCGGGCGAGCTACGTTACCGGCACTGTCATCTCGATGGACGGCGCCGCCACGGCAACAATCGTCTAGAGCGATGAGATACCGGGACCTGCGCGAATTTCTGTCGCAGCTCGAGCGCGCAGGCGAGCTGAAGCGGGTGCACGCCGAGGTCGATCCGAAGCTCGAAATGACCGAGGTCTGCAACCGCGTGCTCAAGGCGGCCGGCCCGGCTTTGCTGTTCGAAAAGCCCAAGGGCCACGTGATCCCGGTGCTCGGCAACCTGTTCGGCACGACCCGCCGCGTTGCGCTTGCCATGGGCGCAGAAGCAGACGCGGATCCACGCGATGCGCTGCGCGACATCGGAAAGCTCCTGGCGTTTCTCCGGGAACCGGAACCCCCCAAGGGATTTCGGGACGTGCTCGAGCGCTGGATCCCGATCGGAAAGCAGGTGATGCACATGGCCCCGAAGGAAATTTCGGGAGCTCCGTGCCAGCAGGTCGTGTGGGAGGGAAAGGACGTGGACCTTGCGCGCCTTCCGATCCAGACGTGCTGGCCCGACGACGCAGGACCGCTCATCACGTGGGGATTGACGGTAACGCGCGGGCCGCGCAAGGCGCGTCAGAACCTCGGCATCTACCGCCAGCAGCTGATCGCTCCGGACAAGCTCATCATGAGGTGGCTTCCCCATCGCGGGGGCGCGATCGATTTTCGAGAACATTCCGAGGCGCGGCCGGGTGAGCCTTTTCCGGTGGCGGTGGCGCTCGGCGCCGATCCCGCGACGATTCTCGGCGCGGTTACGCCGGTGCCCGACACCCTCTCCGAATATCAGTTTGCCGGGCTGCTGCGCGGCTCGCGCACGGAGCTTGCAGCCTGTCTCGGCTCGGATCTGCAGGTACCGGCGTCAAGCGAGATCGTGCTCGAAGGTGCGATTCGGCCGGGGGAGACGGCGGTCGAGGGTCCGTTTGGAGATCACACCGGTTATTACAACGAGACGGAAACCTTTCCCGTGTTTACGGTGGAGCGCGTCACCATGCGCCGCGACCCGATCTACCATTCGACCTACACCGGCAAGCCCCCGGACGAGCCCGCGGTGCTCGGCGCGGCGCTGAATGAAGTGTTCGTGCCGATCCTTCAGAAGCAGTTTCCCGAGATCGAGGACTTTTACCTCCCGCCGGAAGGGTGCTCCTACCGGCTCGCGGTGGTGAGCATGAAAAAGCAGTACCCCGGACATGCCAAGCGGGTGATGTTCGGAATCTGGAGCACTCTGCGCCAGTTCATGTATACCAAGTTCATCATCGTGACCGACGATGACGTCGATATTCGCGAGTGGAAGGAGGTCGTGTGGGCGCTGACCACGCGCGTGGACGCGAACCGCGACGTGCTCATCGTCGAAAACACGCCGATCGATTATCTCGATTTTGCGAGCCCGGTCGCGGGGCTCGGCTCGAAGATGGGGATCGACGCCACCCACAAATGGCCCGCGGAAACTTCACGCGTCTGGGGCCGGCCGATCGCGATGCAGTCCGATGTGAAAAAGCGAGTCGACGCGCTCTGGGAGGACCTCGGTCTTTAGCGAATTTCGGACCCGCCGGAAACGAAAAAGCCGAGCGAGCTGCGGCTGCCGAATCGCGCTCAGAATTTAAAAATGGCGCTGACCGAAAGCATTCTTGCGTTGGCCCGGCCGGTGCAGGGCACAGGCGGGGTTACGTTCGGGTTGCACTCATTGCCGACCTTGCCGAAGTTCTCGTACTCGATGCGCATGCCGTTCTCGCCGTCGAAAAAGTATTGCGCCCCGAAGCCGGCGAGGAGGGTGGCATTGCTGAACTGCTGGCCGGGACTGACCGCGCCGGCGACAAAGCCATTGTTGTAAAAAGTCATTCTCGCCTGGGAAAAAAACGCCCCCAATCGACCGAAAACGGAGAGGTTCCTGGTGAAAGGAATCGTCGGCACCGCCGAGAACCCCACGCCCGACACCTTATAGACGCCATCCTGGGTGACCGTCCCGTCGTCGTACTTGTAGTGAAATTTACCGACCGTTGCATAGCTCAGCTCGGCCGCCCAGTTCTGGTTGATCTGGTAGCCGATGAACCCTTTGAAGCCGGCATCGAACTCATCCTGGCTTTCGCTGCAGGATCCTCGCGGGCTGCAGGTGGGGGATCCTCCGGAACTGAAATCCGCAGGATAAAACTGAACGTGGGAGAGGCCCACCCCAAGGCCCGTGTACCAGTAGGAGTCCGCGGCATACGTGGAGCACGCGCCCGACAGCAGCAATGCTGCGACGGCGCAATGCAGAGCAGGGTGTTTCATCGAGCAGGCCCCTTTCTCCCTCTTGAATGCTCAAAACCAGTCTCAAAATCGAAGTCTTAGCGGCACCGCGGCACTGTAATCCAAGGGGGAAACTTGTGTCAAGCCAAGAGTTTGGCCCACCTATGTAATCCAACTTCTGCACATTAAAGGTTTATTCTCGGAATTTAGATACTTATCGCCGCAGCAAACGGGCGAAGCAAGGCGTCGGAATATATTCTACGGCGCTAATGCGTATGGGGAGACCCTATCGAAGGGGCCCCTGAGCAGTGCGCCAACCCTGCGGTGAATGCCGACCGCAGAAAGGCTGTATGGAGGGACGCGTTGCGGCGGGGCTTGAAATTTGCCAACCTCACCCTTATGATTAGCACTCGCTGGAGATGAGTGCTAACACGCAGTTTCCCATATTTAACATGGCCACATTGTTAGTTAGTGGCTGCTAACTCGTTCAATATCAAGGAGGACACCCAATGATGACCAAGATTCGACCCTTGCACGACCGCGTCGTAGTGAAGCGTCTCGATGCGGAAAGCAAGTCTGCAGGCGGGATCGTGATTCCGGACACCGCCGGGGAGAAACCCGATCAAGGCGAGGTCGTTGCGATCGGCAAAGGCAAGATCCTCGAGGACGGCAAGGTGCGCCCGCTGGATGTCAAAGTCGGCGACCGCATCCTGTTCGGAAAATACTCCGGCCAGGCGGTGAAAGTCGAAGGCACCGAGTATCTGGTGATGCGCGAAGACGACATCATGGGCGTCGTCGCCAAGTAAACCCTAACGAATCCAATTCAGGAGCAAACAATGCCTGCAAAAGACGTACGTTTCCACGAGTCCGCGCGGCACAAGCTGCTCGCCGGGGTCAATATTCTCGCCGACGCGGTCAAGGTGACCCTCGGGCCCAAGGGCCGCAATGTGGTACTGGAGCGCTCTTTCGGCGCGCCGACCGTGACCAAGGACGGCGTGTCGGTCGCGAAAGAAATAGAACTGAAGGACAAGTTCGAGAACATGGGCGCGCAGATGGTGAAGGAAGTCGCGTCGAAAACCTCGGATGTCGCGGGTGACGGAACGACCACTGCAACCGTGCTCGCCCAATCGATCGTCAAGGAAGGAATGAAATTCGTTGCTTCCGGCATGAATCCCATGGACCTGAAACGCGGCATCGACAAGGCGGTCATCGCCGTCGTCGAGGAGCTGAAGAAGCTCTCCAAGCCCTGCACCACCAGCAAGGAAATCGCCCAGGTCGGCGCCATTTCGGCCAATGCGGACGCCGAGATCGGCAAGATCATTTCCGATGCCATGGACAAAGTCGGCAAGGAAGGCGTGATCACCGTCGAGGACGGCAAGGGCCTGCAGAACGAGCTGGAAGTGGTCGAGGGCATGCAGTTCGACCGGGGGTATCTCTCGCCGTATTTCATCAACAACGCGGAAAAGCAGATTTCGGTGCTGGAAGACCCCTACATTCTTCTGCACGACAAGAAGATCTCCAACATCCGTGAGCTGCTGCCGATTCTCGAGCAGGTGGCCAAGTCCGGCAAACCGCTTCTCATCATCGCCGAAGAAGTCGAGGGCGAGGCGCTCGCGACCCTGGTGGTGAACAACCTGCGCGGAATTCTCAAGACCTCTGCCGTCAAGGCTCCGGGGTTCGGCGACCGCCGCAAGGCCATGCTCGAGGACATCGCCATCCTTACCGGCGGCCAGGTGATCGCCGAGGAAGTCGGCCAGAGCCTCGAAAAAGCGGGCCTCAAGGATCTCGGGCGTGCCAAGCGCATCGAGGTCGCGAAGGAGGAAACCACCGTCATCGACGGGGCCGGCGATCCCAAGGCGATCGAAGCGCGGGTCAAGAACATCCGTACCCAGATCGACGAAGCGACCAGCGACTACGACAAGGAGAAACTGCAGGAGCGCGTAGCCAAGCTCGCGGGTGGCGTGGCGGTGATCAAGGTCGGCGCCGCGACTGAAGTCGAGATGAAGGAAAAGAAGGCGCGCGTCGAAGACGCGCTGCATGCCACGCGCGCGGCGGTCGAGGAAGGCATTGTCGCGGGCGGCGGCGTGGCCTATATCCGCGCCAGGGTGGCGCTCGACAAGCTCAAGGGCGAGAACCCCGATCAGGACGCAGGCATCAGGATCGTGATGCGCGCGCTCGAGGAGCCGCTGCGCCAGATCGTGGCCAACGCCGGTGCCGAGCCCTCCGTCGTGATGAACAAGATTGCGGAAGGCAAGGGCAACTTCGGCTTCAACGCCCAGACCGAGCAGTTCGGCGATATGGTCGAGATGGGCGTGCTCGATCCGACCAAGGTGAGCCGCACGGCGCTGCAAAATGCGGCTTCCGTGGCCGGGCTGCTGCTCACCACCGAGGCGATGGTGGCCGAGCTGGTCGAAGAGAAGAAGAGCGCCGGGGGCCATGCCCACGGCGGCATGGGCGGCATGGGCGGAATGGAAGGGATGGACATGTAACTCGCGTAGCGAGTTACATGTCCGGCAGGCTTCGGAACGGGGGAACGAGGTTCCCCCCCGTTACCCCCTCCTCGTCTGCTACGAAAGCCCCGCTTCGGCGGGGTTTTTGTTTCCGGATAGCGGAGGCCCGCGCTTCGCTGCCGGCGAACACAACCGCGCTGTGGCTTTGCTACACTTGCCCGCTCGGTGCGGCTCGTGCGTCCGGGTCGCGAGGAGGGAGGCCATGGCATTGAAAATTCCGCGTTGTGCAAGATGTTCCGGCGCCTGCGAGCTGAAGACGCTGCAGTCGATCTCCGCAGAGCACGGGCCCCTCAAACTTACCCTGCTCGAGATGCCGGTGTTCGCGTGCGCGAAGGCCCACAAGGCACCGGTCCATGGCGACTTCATGCTCTGGCTGATACACGAGATCCGCGCGCGCGGAGCGCAGATCGCGGCCGGGAAGGAAGAAGGGATGATCTTCAAGAAGCACCTGTGCGGCGACTGCGGCAAGGATCTTTCTTCCAAGCCCGAGCGTCGGCAGACGTACCCGTACGAACTGAAGTACGAAGAGCTGGCGCCGTTCAAACTCCAGATCGAGATGCCGCTTTACAAGTGCAGCGGTTGCGGCAAGGAGCAGCTCCGCTCGACCAAAGACCTGCACGGCCACGTCCCGATGGCCATAGTTGGCATCAACGACGGCGCAGGGTTCCCGCATAGCGGCTGATCGAGCTGCGCAACCCAGAGAAAGCCCCGCTTTGGCGGGGGTTGTTTGCGGATAGCCCCGGCGCTCGGGTCCCGTCGCCGGGAACTGCATCGGCGTGGAGCCTTTGCTACACTGACCGCTCGGTGCGGCTCGTGCGTCCGGGTCGCGAGGAGGATCCGATGCGCGTCCAGGTCACCGACGACGAAGGCCTGCCGTACTTTTCGGGAGGCTCATGATCCGCCCCAGCATCAAAGGGCAACGCTTGGCCGCCCTTTTCCTTCTGGGTTTCCTGCTTTTCAATTACCCGCTTCTGACTCTGTTCGCCGGCTCGATCCACGTTTTCGGCATCCCGGTGCTCTACTTCTACGTGTTCGCCGTGTGGGCGCTGTTGATCGGACTGATGGCGCTGGTAATCGAAAAGCGCAATGACTGAGGGCCAATAGGAGGCGCCGGCGGCCTGCCGCGTCCCACCCATGCTCACCGCCCCGGTCATAGTCATCGCCTCCTTCGCCTACGTGGGGCTGCTGTTCGCGATAGCCTATTACGGGGATAAACGCGCCGACGCGGGCCGCAGCATCATCGCCAACCCCTATATCTACGCGCTCTCGCTCGCGGTCTACTGCACCTCCTGGACTTTTTACGGCAGCGTAGGGCGCGCGGCAACGAGCGGCATCGGCTTCCTGCCGATCTACCTCGGGCCCACGCTGATGGCGGCGCTGTGGTGGTACGTGATGCTGAAGATCATCCGCATCAGCAAGCAGAACCGCATTACCTCCATCGCCGACTTCATCGCCTCGCGCTACGGCAAGAGCCAGATGCTGGGCGGCCTGGTGACGATCATTGCCGTGGTCGGGATCATCCCCTACATCGCGCTGCAGTTGAAGGCGATATCCGGTACTTTCCTGATCGTCCTCCAGTATCCCGCATTCGCAACGCCCGAAAACCAGGGCGCGCCGCTCTTCCTCGGCGACAACACCTTCTACATCGCCATGCTGCTGGCGGCTTTCACGATCCTGTTCGGCACGCGGCACCTCGATGCGACCGAGCGCCACGAAGGGCTGGTCGCGGCGATCGCGTTCGAGTCGCTGGTGAAGCTCCTAGCCTTCATCGCGGTAGGGTTGTTCGTTACGTTCTGGCTATACGACGGCTTCGCTGACATCTTCAGCCGCGCCGGGCAGACGCCCCAGTTCAGCGCCTTGCTGACGTTCGGCGGCGAAAGCGGCGGCTACGCCACCTGGGCTTCGCTCACCTTTCTTTCGATGGCCGCCATCATGTTCCTGCCGCGACAGTTCCAGGTCACGGTGGTGGAGAACGTCGACGAGCGTCACCTGACCAAGGCGATCTGGCTGTTCCCGCTCTACCTGCTCGCGATCAATATCTTCGTACTGCCGATCACTTTCGGCGGGCTGTTGCACTTTCCGGACGGCACGGTGGACGCAGACACGTTCGTACTGACGCTGCCGATCGCGGAAAAGCAGCCGTGGCTCGCGCTTTTCGCTTTCATCGGCGGGCTTTCGGCCGCGACCGGCATGGTGATCGTCGAAACCATCGCGCTCTCCACCATGGTGTGCAACGACCTGGTGATGCCGGTCCTGCTGCGCTTGAAGGCGCTGCGGCTGACCGCGCGGCGCGATCTCTCCGGCCTGCTGCTCGGCATCCGTCGCGGGGCGATTGTGCTGATCCTGGTGCTGGGTTATCTCTACTTCTATCTGGCCGGGGAAGCCTACGCGCTGGTTTCCATCGGGCTGATCTCGTTCTCGGCGGTGGCGCAGTTTGCCCCAGCCATCATCGGCGGCATCTTCTGGAAGGGCGGTACGCGCACTGCCGCGTTCTGCGGTCTCGCGGCGGGTTTCTTGGTCTGGACTTACACGCTGCTGCTGCCCTCGTTCGCCAAGTCGGGCTGGCTGCCGATCACCTTCCTCTCTCACGGGCTGTTCGGCACCGACCTGCTCAAGCCGCAGCAGCTGCTCGGGCTCCAGGGGCTGGACGACATCACGCACTGCCTGTTCTGGAGCATGCTCGTCAACATCGGCTGCTACGTCGGCGTCTCGCTGATCAAGGGGCCCAACGCGGCCGAGCACGGGCAAGCCACCGTATTCGTCGATGCTCTCAAGCACCCGCTCGCGGCCCCCGGTTCGCGCTTCTGGCGCGGAAGCGCCTCGGTCAACGACTTGCTGAGACTGGTAGGCCGTTTTCTCGGTCCGGAACGCGCGAACGAGGCGTTTGCCGCCTACGCCCGCGGCTGCGGAGCGAAATCGGTCGAAGGTCTCTCGGCCGACGCCAACCTCGTGCACCACGCAGAGTCACTCCTCGCCGGCACCATCGGCAGCGCGTCTGCCCGTGTGATGGTTGCCTCCGCCGTCGAGGAGGAGCCCCTGGGCATTGACGAGGTGATGAACATCATCGACGAGGCTTCGCAGGTTCTCGCCTACAGCCGGCAAGTGGAGCAGAAGTCGCGCGAGCTGGAGGCGGCGACCAACGAGCTGCGCGGCGCCAACCAGCGGCTGCAGGAGCTCGACCGCCTCAAGGATGACTTCATCTCCACCGTGACGCACGAGCTGCGCACCCCACTCACTTCGATCCGCGCGTTCTCGGAGATCCTCAGCGACAATCCCCGTCTCGACGAGGGCGAGCGCACCAAGTTCCTCGGCATCATCGTCAAGGAGTCCGAGCGGCTCACCCGCCTCATCAACCAGGTGCTGGACCTCGCCAAGATCGAGTCCGGCGCCGCGGAGTGGCATTCAAGCGAGATCGACATGCGCGAAGTGGTCGAGGACTCAGTCACCGCGGTGAGCCAGCTGTTCAAGGAGCGGAAGATCAAGCTGACAGTCGAGCTGCCGCAGAAGGTGCCGGGCATCGTCGCCGACCGCGACCGCCTGATGCAGGTGATGCTCAATCTGCTGTCCAACGCCGCCAAATTTGCCGGGCGGATGCCGGGCGCGGTCACCGTGTCGCTCGCGCAGCAGAGTGGCTTCCTGCGAGTGGAGGTGAGCGACAACGGCATCGGCATCAGCGCCGCCGACCAAGAGGTCATCTTCGAAAAATTCCGGCAGGTGGGCGACGTGCTCACCGGCAAGCCGCAGGGTAGCGGGCTGGGGCTGCACATCAGCCGCCGGATCGTCGAGCACTTCGGCGGCCGCATGTGGGTGACGAGCCGCCCTGCCGAAGGCGCCTGTTTCTCGTTCACCTTGCCGCTCGCGCGCGAAATCGCGCTGGTCAGGGCGGCCTGAAGAGGCGCCGGGAGCCCATGATCCGCCGGGTTCTCATCGTCGATGACGAGCCGAACATCGTCACCTCGCTCGAATTCCTGATGCGCGGAAGCGACTACGAAGTGCGGGTGGCGCTGAACGGCGCGGAGGCCCTGCGGCTCGCCGACAGTTTCCGGCCGGACGTGATCCTGCTCGACGTGATGATGCCGCAGAGAAGCGGGTTCGAGGTGTGCCAGAAGATTCGCGAGAACCCGGTCCTCCGGGACGTGAAGATCATCATGCTCACCGCGAAGGGCCGCGACGCGGAGAGGGACAGGGGACTCGACCTGGGGGCGAACGCGTATGTCACCAAACCGTTTTCCACGAAGGAACTCGTGAACACGGTGCGCGAGTTGTTGAGTGAGCGGTACCCGGACAGCCGATGAACGACATATATACCGAGCCCCTCCCCATCGCCTATGTGGTCGACGACGACGAGTCAATTCGAACCCTTTGGCGGTGGCTCCTGGAGTCGAATGGGATTGCCGTGAGGACGTTCGCCACGGCGGCGGAGTTCATCGAGTTCTATCGGAACGGGAACGCCGGCTGCCTCGTGCTGGATCTCAAGCTGCCCGGGATGAGCGGTCTCGAGCTGCAAGAGTACCTGACCGACAGGGACATCGAGATCCCGATCGTCTTCGTCACAGGGCACGGCGACGTTCCGGCCGCGGTGAGCGCGCTCAAGGGAGGCGCCGTCGATTTCATCCAGAAGCCGTTCAGCTACAAGGACGTGCTTTCGGTCATCGAAAAGGCTTTCGAGCGCGATGCCAAGATCCGCGAAAAGCGCGCGCGGCAATCGCGCATCGCCGGCCTCCTTGCGACTCTGACCGAGCGCGAGCGAGAGGTATTGCAGCGCATCATCGAAGGCAAGCCGAACAAGATCATTGCGGCGGAACTCGACATCAGCATGAAGACGGTCGAATTCCATCGCGCCAAGGTGATGGAAAAGACAGGCGTGGACTCCGTGGCCGAGCTCGTGCAGATTGCAATGCAGCAATCGGAGTAGGCGCCGGAACCTAGGGTTTTCCCTAATAGAAGTGGCTGGGCTGCCCGGCTAGCATCTCCCGGACCGTCAGGGAGTCCGGCTCGCGATTTGCGCTTCGGGATTCCAAAGCAGTCGTCAAGAAGGGGGGACCGATGCAGCTCACCGAAAAGCACCACGAGTACTGGCGCAAGAACCTCGTCATCACGGCGATCCTGTTCTTCGTCTGGTTCGTCTTTACGTTCGTCGAGATCTGGTTCGCGCGCGAACTGAACAGCAGCATGACCTTCCTCGGCTTTCCGCTCGCTTTCTACTTTTCGGCGCAGGGTTCGCTCGCCATCTACGTGGCGCTCATCGGCATTTACGCGCTGCTGATGAGGAAACTCGACAAGGAATACGGCGTGGATGAAGGAGATCTCGAATGAGCACCCCGGCCTTCTCGCAGTCGACGTTCAACCGCAACCTCAAGAAGTACTACACCTTCTATACCGGCGGGTTCCTCATCTTCCTCTTCGCGCTCGCTGCTGCCGAGCAGATGGGGATGTCGCGCGCCTGGATCGGCTACTGGTTCCTGTTCGCGACCATCGGACTGTATGCCGGCATCGGCTGGATGACCCGCACCACGGACGTCGCGGAATATTACGTCGCCGGACGCCGGGTGCCGTCGTTTTTCAACGGCATGGCGACCGGCGCCGACTGGATGAGCGCGGCCTCCTTCATCGGCATGGCCGGCACGCTGTTCCTGTCGGGCTATGACGGGCTCGCGTGGGTGATGGGATGGACCGGGGGCTTCTGCCTGGTGGCCTTGTTCCTCGCGCCCTACCTGCGCAAGTTCGGCCAGTTCACGATTCCGGACTTCTTGGCGGAGCGCTACGGCGGCAACATCGTGCGCTTTATGGGCGTCATCTGTGCGATCACCTGTTCTTTTGTCTACGTCGTCGCCCAGATCTACGGCGTCGGCCTGATCGTGAGCCGGATGACCGGCCTTGAGTTCGGCGTCGGCGTGTTCGTCGGCCTCGCCGGAATCCTGGTGTGCGCGATGCTGGGCGGCATGAAAGCGGTGACCTGGACCCAGGTGGCCCAGTACATCGTCCTCATCATCGCCTATATGACACCCGTCGTATGGCTGGGGGTGAAACATACCGGCATACCGGTGCCGCAGTTCGCCTATGGCTATACGCTGCAGAAGCTTGGTGATGTGGAGAAGAAAATCACCGCCGACCCGAAAGA
>Ga0137436_1000239_pt1 | contig 17387 bp, 19 predicted proteins | sample EasRivERMGT119_2_FD_102328 | JGI IMG/M metagenome (GOLD analysis project Ga0137436, IMG submission 102328) | Soil microbial communities from meander-bound floodplain in the East River, Colorado, USA - East River MetaG ERMGT119_2 | ecosystem: Environmental > Terrestrial > Soil > Floodplain ...
ATGCCAACATGCTCCACGGCTGGCCTCCCTCCATTCGCGGCGTAGACCGCGTCAACTTTGTGTGGGGCCGAGTCTGGGCCACCACGTCGAGAGGGGCCAGCCGCTTCATCCCATCTTTTCTCACGTCGTCCGATTCGATGTCCGTTGATGATGCAGGGCGGATAATTCACCGGAGCTAGGTTAATTTCGGTCCGCCCGCTCCCCATTCACTGGCGGCTCCCGCTCCTAGGGGTAAGGTGGATTCGGCACCGAGTCCCGGGCCAGCACCATTTCCCAACGAAGGAGCCCACGATGAAGACACTCATCGTTGCCGTATCGCTCGGAGTGCTCGCTTTCTCGGCGCGGAGCACGCCGGCCGCACAGGACGACAAGATCTCGATCTGCCACGCCGCCGGCAAGGCAGGCACGACCAAGTACACCCTCATCACAGTCGCCCCGTCGGCGGCCGCGAAACACCTCGACCCTACCACCGGCACGCCGAAAGCGGGTCACGAGAACGACGTTCTGGCCGTGAATGGCACGTGCCCGGGCGGGGTGACGCCCACGCCGACTCCGAAGCCGACGCCGACGCCGACTCCGACCGCAACTCCGAAGCCGACGCCTACGCCGACTCCGATCCCGACCGCAACTCCGAAGCCGACGCCTACGCCGACTCCGATCCCGACCGCAACTCCGAAGCCGACGGCGACGCCGACTCCAACTCCGAAGCCGACTCCGACTCCGACGCCAACTCCGACACCAACTCCGACACCAACTCCGACACCAACGCCGACGCCGACTCCGACGCCAACTCCGACGAGCTTCTAGGCGAGCGGACGCGGAGGGACTAGCCCGCTCCCGGGAGCTGTAATCGCGTCTTCCAGCTCCCCTTGAGCCCACCGAGGATCTCCGGCGCTTTCCCGTCGGCGGCGAGGGCTCGCGCCGCCGTGCGGGCGTCGTCGATCAGGCGAGGATCGCGCAGCACGACCGCGAGGAACTGCAGGTCCGACAGCCCGTGCTGCTGCGTCCCGAAGAGCACGCCGGGCCCCCGCAACTCGAAGTCGCGCTCCGCGATCTTGAAGCCGTCGCTGGTCGCCTCCATCGTCGCCAGGCGCTCGCGCGCGACCTCCCCCGCCTCGGCCCCGACCATGAGCACGCAGTACGACCGCGCGGCGCCGCGTCCCACGCGGCCGCGCAGCTGATGCAGCTGGGACAGGCCGAATCGCTCGGCGTGCTCGACGACCATGACCGACGCGTTCGGGACGTCGACACCCACCTCGACCACCGTCGTGGCCACGAGGACCTGGATCGCGCCGCGCCCGAGGTCGCCCATGACGCGGTCCTTCTCCTCCGGCTTGAGGCGCCCGTGGAGGAGCCCGACGGCAAGCTTCGGGAACACGCGCTTCCCGAGGTGCTCGGCGAACGCGGTCGCCGCCTTGAGGTCCGACGTCGCCGTCTCCTCGACGAGCGGCACGACGACGTACGCCTGCCGGCCGGCCGCCACCTCCTTCGCGACCCCGTCGTAGACCCGCTCGCGGTCCCGCTCGAACCGGATCACGGTCTTGATCGGCGTGCGGCCCGGCGGGAGCTCGTCGATCACCGACAGGTCGAGGTCCCCGTAGAGCGTCAGGGCGAGGGAGCGCGGGATCGGCGTCGCCGTCATGACGAGCAGATCGGGCCGCTCCCCCTTCGCGGCCAGCGCCAGGCGCTGCATCACGCCGAAGCGGTGCTGCTCGTCCACGACGACGAGGCCGAGGCGGCGGAAGGTCACCCCTGCTTCGAACAGCGCGTGCGTGCCGATGACGATCTGGCCCCGCCCGGTCGCGATGTCCTCGAGGGCGCGGCGCTTCGCCGCGGCCTTCTGCGAGCCCATGAGCACGACGACCTTGACGTCCGATCCGCTTCCTTCCAGGAGCTTGAGGACGTTCCTCGCGTGCTGGTCGGCGAGGATCTCGGTCGGCGCCATGAGCACGCCCTGGTATCCGTTCTCGACCGCGACGAGCAGGGACAGCAGCGCGACGATCGTCTTTCCCGAGCCCACGTCCCCCTGGAGCAGCCGGTTCATCGGATGGGGGCCGGTGAGATCGCCCTTGATCTCCAGGAGCACGCGCCTCTGCGCCTCGGTCAGCTTGAACGGCAGGAGCTTCGCGAGCTTCCCGCGCAAGGCATCGGGGATCTCGTAGTGCGCGGCGCGGGGGGTGCGCTCGACCGCCCTGCGGCGCTCGGCGAGCGCCAGCTGCAGCACGAAGATCTCCTCGAAGGCGAGCGCCCGCTGCGCCGGCGTGCGCCGCTCCTCGAGCGCCTTCATCGACGCGTCGGCCGGAGGGAAGTGGGTCGCGCGGAGCGCTTCGAGCCGCGTGGGGAAGCCCTGCTCCGCGCGTACCGCCGGCGGGAGGATCGGCGGGACGTCGACCTCCTCCGCCGCGGCGAGCACGTGCCAGATCGTCGAGCGCAGCGCGCGCGACGTCATCGACCCGAGCTTGCGGTAGATCGGCACGATCCGCCCCGTGTGGATCGTCTCCTCCTCGCCCGGGTCGATCCGCTCGAAGTCCGGGTTCTCGAGGACGAGATCGCGCCCCGTCCGCCGATCGACGGTCGCGCGCCCGAACACGACGACGCGCGCCTCCGCGGCGAACACGCGCTGGAGGTAGGGCTGGTTGTACCAGATCGCTTTCACGCTCCCGGTCGCGTCGGCGAGCACCGCGTGGAAGATCGTGAAACCGCGCCGGCGCGTGCGGATGAGCTTCGAGGAGACGACGCGGAGATCGAGGGTCGCCTCGGCCCCGCCGGGGACGAGCGTGGCGACGGTCGCGAACGCGCGCCGGTCCTCCCAGCGGAACGGCATCACCGGGAGGAGGTCGTCGATCTCCTCGACGCCGGCCTCGCGGAGCGCGTCCGCGCGCTTCGGACCGACTCCCTTGACGTAGCGGAGCTCCTTGATGCCGGTCACCTCGGAAACCGCGAGCGCAGCGCCGCGTCGTCCGCCCCCGTGCCGAGCAGGACCATCAGCTTGATCCGCGCCTTGGCCGGCGTGAGGTCGCCTGCAAAGATCGCTCCGGCGGCCTGGAGCGTGACACCGCCCCCGTCGTACCCGTACTGCGGTGCGGTGGCCCCGTCGCCGCAGCGGCTCGCGATCACGACCGGCACGCCCGCGGCCACCGCCTCGCGCACCCCCTCGAGCATCGCGGGAGGCACGTTGCCGCGCCCCAGCGCCTCGACGACGATCCCCCGCGCGCCGGTCGCCACCGCGTGGCGCAGGAAGCGCGCGTCGGCGCCCACCGACGCCGTGACGAGGTCGACGCGCTCCTCGATGCGGCGCGAGAGGATCCGCTCGCGCGCCCCGTCCTGCCGGGCCCCCGAGGTGAACGCCGTGAACGCTTGAGTGTGCGCCTTGCGCACGCTGCGCGCCGGATGGAGCGTGCCCCCCATCATGACGCCGACGCTTCCGCCCTGCCCCGTAAGCCGCACCACCGCGCGCACCGCGTCGAGGAGGTTCGCGGGGCCGTCCCACTCGGGGTCGTCGGCGGTTTTCATCGCCCCGGTCAGCACGACCGGAACCTCGGCGGCAAGGACGAGATCGAGAAGATAGGCGGTCTCCTCGATCGTGTCGGTGCCGTGGGTCACGACGGCGCCGGCAAAGCCCGCCTCGCCGAGGCGGTCGTCGAGGTGGGCCGCCAGGTCCATCATCCGCGCCGGCGTCCAGTGCGGTCCGGGGAGGCGGTCGAAGTCCTCGAACGTCACCGCGGCGAGGTCGGCGACCTTCGGTACGGCGTCGAGGATCTCGCGCCCGCCCCGGGCGGGCATGGCGCCGCGGCCGGGAACGACGCGCATCGAGATCGTCCCGCCGGTGAACACCATGAGGACCGAGGGGCGCGCGGTCATGCTGGGCCGCGGATTATATCCGGCGGCGCACGACCCCGCGGCTGTGCAGGGTGCAGATCGCCTCGGCGATCTGGGCATCGGGATGCGGGCTCTCCGCGAGGACGCGGGCGACGGTCGTCCCCGACTTCGCCCGGGCGAGGACGTCGAACTCCGCGGGGGTCACCGTGTGGCCGTGAAGCCGCGTGCGCGCGTCCTCGGCGAGATCGAGCGGGACGTCGTCGGGAGGGAGAAGCTCCTTCCACCTCCCCCACTCGTCGAGGGAGACGAGTCCGTCCATGATCACGTTCGCGGTGGCGGCGCTGATCGTCGGCTCGGGCGGCTCCCCTCCCCGCGGCAGCACGCGAAACGACGCGGCGGTCCAACCCAGCATCCGGAACAGAGCCTTGGTCCCGCGCGCCGGGCCGGCTTGGGCGTGCACGATCTGACCCGCCACGAACTCGATGTGCCCCTCGGCGCCGTCCTGGCGGAGGTGGACGATGCCGTCCTTGCCGTTGAGGGAGAGGATCTGCAGGAGGTCGGAGATCGCCAGGTGCTCGACCGAGCCCGCCAGGAGCGCGTCCCCGCCGCGCCGCGCGGCGTCCGAGGCCGTCCGCCGCTCGACGAGGCGCTCGACGCGCGCGTGGAGCTCTTCGACCGCGAAGGGCTTCGTCACGTAGTCGTCCGCGCCCAGGTGCAAGCCGCGCAGCCTCTGGGGCAGCTCCCCCTCGACCGTGAGGAAGAGGAACGGCACCGAGGCGCCCGCGGGGTGCTTGCGCACCTCCTCGAAGAGCGCCCACCCGTCCATCCCGGGCATGAGGATGTCGGACACGATCGCGTCGGGAACGGCGCGCCCCAAGGACTCGAGCGCGACCTTCGCGTCGTCGCACGCGGTGACGTCCCACGCGTGCGGCACGAAGAAGTCCTCGATGACCCGGAGGATGAGGCGGTTGTCGTCGACCGCGAGGAGCCGGCGCCGTGGTGTCCCGGTCGATCGCATCATCGGATCTGTTCGATGAGCTCGTACAGCGACGGCGTGGAGTGGGGCAGGTCGTCGTGGATCCGTCCCGTCCGCCGGGCCTCCAGCAGGCAGTCGACGAGGTGCGGGTCGAACTGCCGGCCGGCGTGCTTCTGGATCTCCTCGATCGCTCCTGGGACCCCGATCTTGGTTCTGTAAACGCGGTCGGTCGTCATCGCGTCGAAGGCGTCGCCGATGTGGATGATCCGGCCCTGGAGCGGGATCGCCTCGCCCGCCAGCGCGTGCGGGTAGCCGCTCCCGTTCCAGTACTCGTGATGGTGGAGGATCCCGGGAATCACGTTCTCCAAGGCACGGATGTGCTGGAGCATCTTGGCGCCCGCGATCGGGTGGCCCTTCATGATCTCGAATTCTTCCGCGTCGAGGCGCTCCGGCTTCTTGAGGATGTGGTCGGGGATCGCGATCTTTCCGACGTCGTGGAGGATCGCCGACAGGAGCAGCGGCTCGAGCTCGGCGCGCGGCAGCCCGTTCTCCTGCGCGACGACGAGCGCGACGCGCGCGACCCGCAGCGAGTGGCCGTGCGTGTACGCGTCCTTCGCGTCCACGGCACCCGCCATGGACACGATGATGCTGAGGAACATCGAGCGCACGTCGCGCTCGAGGCGGGCGTTCTCGAGGAAGATCGCGGCCTGCGACGCGAGGGCGTACAGGACCTTCTGCTCGTTCACGGACAGGCGTCCCCGGCGCTGGCCGACGTGGATCTCGATCCCGCCGACCAGGCGCTCCTTGGACACCATCGGCACGAAGACGACGTGGCGGGCCTCGTCCTCATAGATGCGGATGCCGACCGGACCCTCGTCGGCGCCGGCGTCGACCACCGGCAGCTTGTCGGAGATCCGGTGGCGGTCCCCGACCTTCGGGTCCGTGGCGGACTCGTAGCCCATCGTGCCGCGCACCTCGAGCGTCCCCTGCTCGGGGTCGAGCAGGAGGATCGCGCCCTTCACCGCGCGCACGGCGTGCAGCCCCTGCCTCAGGATGATCTCGACCTCGTCGTCGACCTTGAACGGCGAGGTGATCGCCGACCCGATGCCGAAGAGCATCTCGAGATAGGACTGGCCGAGCCGCCTCGAGGCGTGAATCGACTCGCGCTGGCGCAGGTGCTTCCTCAGGCGCGCGAGGAGCTCCTTCGTGAAGAACGGCTTGGTGAGGTAGTCGTCGGCGCCGGCCTCGAACCCGGCGAGCTTGTCCTTGAGCTCGTTCAGCGCCGTGATCATGAGAATCGGGGTGTCGGCGGTGGCGTCGTCGGCCTTGACCCGGCGGCACACCTCGTACCCGTCCATGCCGGGGAGGCCGACGTCGAGGAGGATGACGTCGGGACGCAGGTCCCGCGCCTTCTCCAGGGCCTCGGGACCGTCCTCCGCCATGTGGACTTCGAACCCCTCGGCCTCGAGCTCCTCACGGAGAATCCCGCGCAAAAGGTTGGAGTCGTCCACTACGAGGACGGATGGCTTGGCAGCCGCGGGGGTCGTGACGACGCTCATGACGGCGCGGGAATCGTAGGGACGCGCTCGCGGCGAGTCAAGAAAACGGGGGCTACCTCAGCGCCAAACGTACAGCGCGACGAGAACGGACACCGCCCAGAAGACGACGTCCAGGATCAGCGGCGGGTCGGTGAGCACGACCGCGGTGGGGTTCTCCCCCTCCCCGCGCTGATGGACGAGGTAGAGGTACCGGAAGATCCCGAACAGCACGAAGGGGATCGTCAGGCCCAGGTGCTCGGTGCCGAGCTTCTGCGCGACCTCCGGAGAGAACGCGTACAGCGAGTACGCGACCACCGTGGCGCCGGTGACGATCGAGATCATCTGGTCGAGGAACGGGAGCGAGTACTCCCTCAGGATCGCCCGCGTCGGGGCGCCGTCGTGCCGGGCCGCCAGCTCCTGGCGCCGCTTCACGAACCCCAGGAAAAGGGCGAGCAGCCCCGTGCACAGCACGAGCCAGTGCGAGATGGCCACGTCGATGACCCGCGCCCCCGCGATCGCGCGCAACAAGAAGCCCGCCGCGACCATCATGACGTCGAGGATGACGACGCGCTTCAAGCCGAGCGAGTACGCGAGGTTCAGGGCGAGGTAGGCGACGGCCACCTGCCCCAGCCCGGGTGACAACGCGAACGCCCCCGCGAGCGCCGCCGCCGCGAGGACGATCGCGACGCCCAGCGCGACGGAGGGTGCGACCTCCCCCGCCGCGATCGCGCGCCGCCTCTTCACCGGGTGCGCGCGGTCGGCCTCGACGTCGCGCACGTCGTTCACGAGGTACACCGACGACGAGAGCGCGCAGAACACCGCGAAGGCGCCCAGGACCGACAACACCGCCTGGTGATCCGAGAGGCGGCCGGCGAACACCAGCGCGGCGAACACGAACACGTTCTTCGCCCACTGCCGTGGGCGGAGCGCGCGGAGGAGGGCGAAAGGGGCCGGACGGGCGTCCATGCGGGCCGCCTATCATACGCGGCGCTCATGCCGATGACCGTGGACGTGATCATCCCCGCGCTCGACGAGGCGGAGGCGCTTCCGCTGGTCCTCGCCGACCTGCCGCGCGACCTCGTGCGCCGGGTGGTCGTCGTCGACAACGGCTCCTCGGACGGGACCCCCGAGGTCGCCCGAAGGCTCGGCTGCGTCGTCGTCTCGGAGCCGCGCCGCGGGTACGGCAGCGCGTGCCTCGCCGGCCTCGCCGCGATCGCGGCGACTCCGCCGCCGCCCGACGCGGTCGTGTTCCTCGATGCCGATCACAGCGATCACCCGGGCGAGCTGCCGCTCCTGCTCGAGCCGATCGCGCGGGGGCGGGCCGACCTCGTCGTCGGCTCGCGCGTGCTCGGCCGGCGCGAGCGCGGCGCGCTCCTCCCCCAGCAGCGCGCGGGCAACCTCGTCGCCGCGTGGCTTCTGAGGGCCCTCTACCGCGCCCAGGTGACGGACCTCGGCCCGTTCCGCGCGATCCGCTGGGAGGGCTTGCTGCGGCTTCACATGCGGGACCGGGGCTACGGCTGGACCGCCGAGATGCAGGCGAAGGCGCTCCGCCGCGGCCTGGGGTACGCGGAGGTCCCCGTCTCCTACAGGCGCCGCGTCGGACGGTCGAAGATCGCGGGGACGCTTGGCGGGACGATCGGCGCCGGCTGGAAGATCGTCACGACGATCCTGAGGTATTCCAGGTAGGATCCGCGCCCGTGACACACGCCGGACCCGCGATCCTCGCCTTCCTGCTCGCCGCCGACGTCGAGCCGATCCGCGACAACTCGTTCCTCCTCGAGGAGGCCTACAACCAGGAGGCCGGGGTCGTCCAGCACATCGGGACCTACACGAGGGGGCGCGACGAGGCCTGGGCGTTGACCTTCACCCAGGAGTGGCCGGTCGCCTCGGGACACCACCAGCTCAGCTACACGCTGGCCGCGCTCGACCCGGGCCCCGGCCGCTCCGGATGGGGCGACGCGGCGATCCACTGGCGCTACCAGGTTTTGGGTGCTGCGGACCCGACGATCGCGCTGGCACCGCGCGTGTCCGCGATCGTCCCCATCGGCAACGAGGACCAGGGGCTCGGCGAGGGCGCTCCCGGGCTTCAGGTGAACCTCCCCTTGAGCGTCGAGCTGGGCCGCCGCGTCGTCACCCACGTCAACCTCGGCGTGACGCACTTCTTCAAGGACGCCCACGACCTGACCCTCTACAACTTCGGGCAGAGCGTGGTCTGGCACGCGCGGCCGCGGTTCGACGTCCTCGTCGAGGCCGTGTTTCTCTCCGAGGAGGGCGAGCAAGCGCTCCTCGTCTCGCCGGGGATCCGGTGGGCGCACGACGTCCCGCGCGGACTTCAGATCGTTCCGGGGATCGCGGTCCCTCTGGGGCTGGGAGCGTCGAGCGGCGAGCGCGCGGTGTTCTTCTACCTCAGCTTCGAGCACGCCTTCCGGAAGTGACGCGCGTCACTTGTCGTGGATCGTGCGCACCTCGATGACCTCGAAGCGCTTGGTCCCCGACGGCACCTCGATCGTCACCGCGTCGCCATCTTTCTTGCCGAGGAGCCCGCGCCCGATCGGCGAGCTCGTCGAGACGAGCCCCTTCTCGAGGTCCGACATCTCCGGGATGACGAGCTCGTAGGTGATCTCGAGGTCGGTCTCGAGGTCGAGGAGGAGGATCGTGGAGCCGAGACCGACGCGATCCTTCGGGATCCGATCCATGTTCATCGTGCCGAGCTCGGACAGGCGCGTGCGAAGCTGGCCGATCCGCGCCCGGACGAAGCGCTGGCGATCGAGCGCGGCGTGGTACTCCGCGTTCTCGCGAAGGTCGCCCATGGCCACCGCGGTCTTGAGCGCGAGGGGGAGCTCCACGGTGAGCTCGCGCTCGAGGGCTTTGAGCTCGACCTCGAGCTTGTCGCGGATCTCCTTCATCGGATCCCCCGAAAGCGCAGCACTGTAGCATTCCGCCGGCCCGCAGAGGCTACAATGACCGGCCATGGACGGACGACGCCTCAAGTTCGTTCTCATCGGCTTGGGCCTCGCGGCGACGATGGCCTTCCTGTTCGTCGTGGGGACGCAACAGAGCGACGGCGGGTTCGCCTACTACGTCACGGTGGACGAGTTCCTCGTTAAGGGAGCGCCCGCGGGACATTTCCGCGTCAACGGCAAGGTGCGCCCCGGCTCGATCGAGCGGCTCGACGCCGGCCGGCGGGTCGTGTTCACGGTCGCCGACCCGAAGACCGCCGCGGCCCTCCCTGTCGATTTCACCGGGATCATCCCGGACACCTTCGTCGACGACGCCGACGTCGTCGTCGAGGGGAAGCGCCGGCCCGACGGGGTCTTCGAGGCGACGACCCTCCTGGCGAAGTGCCCCTCCAAGTACGAGGCCGCGAAGTGATCGCGACCGTCGGCCACTTCGCCCTGTTCCTCGCCTTGGTCGCGGCCGCGTGGGCGGCGGTTTCGAGCTGGCTGTCGACGGTCGCCTCGGGGCGGGGGCTCGCCCGCAGCGGCGAGCGCGGGATCTATGCGGCGCTCGCCGGGATCGTCATCGCCGTTTCCGCCCTCGAGATCGCGCTCGTCACCGACGACTTCCGCCTCGACGCCGTCTACCACTACTCGAGCGCGGCCCAGGCGCTCCCGTACAAGATCGGCGCGCTGTGGGGCAGCCAGGCGGGAAGCCTTCTCCTGTGGTCGTTCCTCCTGGCGGGGATGGCCGCGATCACGGTCGCGACCAACCGCACCAAGAATCGCGCGCTCATGCCCTGGGTCGTCACGGTCCTCGGCCTCGTGATGACCTTCTTCCTCATCCTCGTCAATTTCGTCGCCAGCCCCTTCGCGTCGGGTCCCATGCGCCCGGACGGGGTCGGGCTGAACCCGCAGCTCAAGAACTACTGGATGATGATCCACCCGCCGACGCTCTACCTCGGCTACGTCGGGTTCACCGTCCCGTTCGCGTTCGCGATCGCCTCCCTCGCCGCGCGCCGCACGGGGGACATCTGGTTCCGAACGACGAGGCGTTGGACGATCTTCGCGTGGTTCTTCCTCGGGACCGGGATCCTCATGGGGTCGTACTGGGCCTACATCGAGCTCGGCTGGGGCGGGTACTGGGCGTGGGACCCGGTCGAGAACGCCTCGCTCATGCCGTGGCTCACCGGCACGGCGTTCCTCCACTCGGTCATGATCCAGGAGAAGAAGCGGATGATGAAGGTCTGGAACGTGACCCTCATCCTCCTCACCTTCTGCCTGTCGATCTTCGGCACCTTCCTCACCCGCAGCGGGATCATCTCCTCGGTCCACTCCTTCGCCACCTCGGACATCGGCCCCGCGTTCGCGTGGTTCCTCGCCATCGTCTTCGTCGGATCGCTCACCCTGCTCATCCTGCGGCTTCCGGACCTCCCCGCCGAGGCGCGGCTCGAGTCGGTTCTCTCGCGCGAGGCGAGCTTCCTGTTCAACAACATGGTGCTCGTCGGCATCGCGGCGACCGTCCTGTTCCTGACGACCTTCCCGCTGATCTCGGAGGCCGCGACCGGGCGCAAGGTGACGATGGGGCCGCCGATCTTCAACATCGTCAACGTACCGTGGGCGCTCGTCCTGCTGTTCCTCATCGGCGTGGGCCCGCTCATCGCGTGGCGGAAGGCGACCGCCGAGAACTTGCGGCGGAACTTCCTCGTCCCCGGCCTCGCCGGCCTGTGGGTCTTCCTCCTCTTCGTCGTGCTCGAGGGACGCTCGGCCGCAAAGGACCTGGCGGCGATGGGGAGAAGCGCGCTCTCCTTCGACGCGGCGACGTTTCTCGATCACCTCAAGGCCTTCTATCCGCCGATCTGCTTCGGGCTCGCCGCCTTCGTCCTGACGACGGTCGCCGTCGAGTTCGCCCGCGGCGTGGGCGTGAGGCGCCGCCAGCACGGCGAAGGGGTGCTCCTCGCCCTCGCCCGCCTCGTGGAGCGCAACCGCCGCCGCTGGGGGGGCTACGTCGTCCACGTCGGGGTCGTCATCGTCTTCGTCGGGATCGCGGCCTCCTCCGCCTACCGCAAGGAGACGGTGCAGCTCGTCGATCCCGGCGGCACGCTGCAGATCGACGGGTACGCGATGACCTACGACGGGTTCCGGCTCGAGGCGGTGGACGACCACGTCGGGGCGATCACCGAGCTGTCGGTCTGGCAGGACGGCCGCTTCGCGGGGCGGCTGGAGGCCTCGCAGCGCTGGCATCCGAACATGCTCTACCCCGAGCTGCGAACCGCGTTTCACGACGCGGTCGCGGCGAAAGGCGGCGATCCCGCGGCCTACCGCGCGCGCATCCAGGGGATCTTCGCGCTCATCGCGCGCCTCGAGCGGACCGCAGGGCGGGAGGTCAAGACCCCCTCGACCGAGGTCGCGATCCACAAGAGTTTCTCGCCGGCGGCGCCGCAGCGCTTCGGCGAGGACTTCTACGTGACGCCGCTGGGCGTGGACCCGATCTCGGGCCGCGCGAACTTCCGCGTCTTCGTCAACCCGATGGTCAACTTCCTGTGGCTGGGCGGGCTCGTCTTCGTCCTGGGCGCGTCGATCTGCATTCTTCCGGACTCCCGGGAGCGTCGCCGTCTCGAGGCCTCGATGGCGCTCGAGGACCGCGCCGCGGCGTGACGTGAGATGGCGGCGAAAGACACGGCCTACGAGCAAGCGGCGCGCGCGATCCTGTGCGATTGCGGCTGCCACCCGCAGTCCGTCCTCGAGTGCGCCTGCAGCCACGCCCAGGAGATGCGGGAGGCGATTGCCGCCGAGGCGGCCGCCGGGAAATCCGCCGAGGCGATCGTCGCGGGGTACGTCGCCCGCTCCGGGGAGAGCATCCTCGTCGTCCCGAAGGCGGAGGGGTTCAACCTGCTCGCTTGGCTCGGGCCGGGGGTGGGCCTGCTGGTCGCGATCGCCGGCGTGATCGTTCTCTTGAGGCGCTGGCGCCGCGGCTCCCCGGCGGACGCGGGCGCCGGATCCGCTCCCGCCGCGACCGACGCGGACCTCGCGCGCTTGCGACGGGCGATCGACGAGCTGCGATGACCGCGTTCGTGCTCATCGCCCTGTTGGCACTCGCGGCCGCGGCCTTCGTGCTCGCCCCGCTGTTCCGCAAGGACGCCCTCGAGGCCGAGCGGGTCGCGAAGGCGATGTCCGAGGAGGAGGACCTCCACGCGCGCTACGGCATGGCCGTCGCCGGCCTCCGCGACCTCGAGGAGGACCGCGCGACCGGGAAGATCGGCGATGCGGACTTCGCCTCGCAGCAGGCCGAGCTCCAGGCCCGCGCGCTCGAGCTGATGAGACGGATCGACGAGCAGGCCGCCGGGCGCGCTTGACCGCCCCGGTCTTCCAGGCGCGCGCGCTCACGCGCCGCTTCGGCCCGCGGACGGCGCTCGATGCGGTCGATCTCGAGGTGCACGCCGGCGAAGCGGTCGCCCTGTTCGGCGGCAACGGCGCCGGCAAGTCGACCCTCCTGCGCCTCGCGGCGGGGCTCTTGCGCGCGACCTCGGGGTCCGTTCTGATCCGCGGGGCCGACCCGCGCCGGGCCCCGGCCCGCGACCGCGCCGCGATCGGCTACCTCGGCCACCGCACGCTCCTCTACGACGACCTGACCGCGCTCGAGAACGTGCGCTTTTCGGCGCGCCTGTACGGCCTCGCCTCCCCTGAGGCGCGCGCCGGCGAGGCGCTTTACCGCATGGGACTTTCCGACCGCGGCGACGATCCGGTGCGCACGCTCTCGCGCGGCCTCCAGCAGCGCGTGGCGCTCGCGCGGGCGCTCGTCCACGCGCCGTGCCTCCTGCTCCTCGACGAGCCCACGACCGGGCTCGACGCCGAAGCGGCGTCGCGGATGATCGAGGCCGTCCGTGCCGCGGTGCGCGGCGGGGCCGCCGCGATCGTCGCGACGCACGACGTGGACGCGGGGCTCGCCGTAGCACCCCGCTGGATCCTCCTCGATCGCGGGCGCGCGTCACGCCGCGGCGACGTCTCGCGCGGGGAGCGGCCGTGAGCTTCCTGAGAGCCGCCCTCGCGATCGCGGCGAAGGACCTGCGCATCGAAGGGAAGACCCTGCGCACGGCCGCCTCGACCGGGCTGTTCGCGCTCGTCGTGATCGTCGTCTTCGCGTTCGCGTTCGATCTCGACACGGTGCGCCGCCTCGGCGCCCCACGCGTGGTCCCCGGGATCCTCTGGGTCACGCTCGCCTTCTCCGCGATCGTCGCCTTTTCGCGCTCGTTCGAGATCGAGCGCCAGCGCGACGCGCTCACCGCGCTCGCCTTGGCACCGGTCGACCGGGGCGCGGTCTTCGCCGGCAAGTGCCTCTCGAACCTGGCGCTTCTCTTCGGCCTCGAGGTCGTCCTCGTCCCGCTGACGCTCGTCTTCTTCGACGCGGCGGACGACGTGTCGGTTCCCGCGCTGGCGGGGGTGCTGGCGCTCCACACGCTCGGGCTCGCCGAGCTCGGCACCCTGCTCGGCGCGGTCGCGTCGCGCCTCGCGCGCGGGGAGGCGCTCCTCGCCGTGCTCTTCCTCCCGGCCGCGACTCCCCTGCTCCTCGCGGCGGTGCAGTGCACGCGGGGAGCGATCGAGGGGAGCATGGGAGCCGCGGAAGCGCGCTGGATGCTGGTCACGGCCGGCTGCGACGTGCTCTACTTCCTGATCGCGCTGCTCGTCTTCGAGACCGTGCTGGAGGAGGGATGAGCCGGAGGTTCGGCCCGCTGTTCGGCGCCTCTCTCGCGGCGACCGCTGCCGCGTTCGCCTACGCGCTCGCGCTGATCTTTCTGGCGGCCCCCGAAGAGCGCGTGATGGGCGCGGTCCAGAAGATCTTCTACGTGCACGTCCCGATCGCGCTTTCGACCTTCGTCGCCGTCTTCGTGCTCCTGGTGGGGGCCCTGGGCTACCTCGCGACGCGCCAGCCGGTGTGGGACCGGCTCGCCGTGGCGACGTGCGAGGTGGGCTGGCTGTTCTGCACGCTCGTCCTCGTCACGGGACCGATCTGGGCGAAGCCCGCGTGGGGCGTGTGGTGGACGTGGGAAGCGAAGATCACGACGACCCTCGTGCTCTGGCTGCTCCTCGCGGGGATCCTCCTCGCGCGGGGGTACGCGTCCACGCCCGAGCAGGGCGCGCGGATCGGCGCGGTCCTGGGCGTGGTCGCGGCGCTCGACGTCCCGATCGTGTACAAGGCCGTCGACTGGTGGCGGGGGCAGCACCCGATCGTCTTCGGCCCCGGCCGTGGCAACCCGCTGGCGCCGGGGATGGGAGCGGCCTTGGCCGCCTCCACGGTCGCGGTCCTGCTCCTGTTCGCCCTGCTCGTGATGCTCCGCATGCGGCTCGCCGCGCTCGAGGATGCCCTCGTCGCCGCGGAAGAGGCCGCGTCGAGGTCCTCGTGAAGAGCTACGCGTTCCTGTTCTGGGGGTACCTCGTGGTCTGGGCGGGAATCGTGGCCTACCTCGCGTTCCTGGGCGCGCGGCTGGCCCGCACGCAGCGCCGGCTCGACGCGCTCGAGCGGCGCCTACCGCGCTAGGGCCGCTCGCACCTCTCCCCCGCGCGCCGCGAGGGCTTCCCGAAGCGCCGCGTCCTCGACCGCGTCCCCCGACGCCCAGGCCGTCGCGGCGCGGCGCACGCCGGCGTAGTCGCCCGCCGTCAACCCGGCGGCGGCCAGCGCCTGGGGCGCGGGGTCGACCGCTCCTCCCACCGCAAGAAAACCGGAGACCAGATGCGCGGCGCGCGAGGACGGACTCTCCGCGGACACGGGGGAGGCCGCCGCGCGCTTCTCGTACTGGCGCGCGAGGTAGGAGAGCGCTCCCAGGCCGGAGAGCGCGATCGCTCCGAGCGAGACGAGCAGGCGCGTCGATCGGTGCATCGGCTCAGTCCGCTCCCTCGGCCCCGCAGGCATCGACGCCGCGGACCAGGAAGTAGCCGTCCGCGACTCCCGGATCGTCCCACGTCGTGGACGCGGTCTCGCCGGCGACCGCCCACGCTCCCGACGGCCGAGGCGCTCGAAGCACGTGGTAGAGGACGGCGCCGGAAGACGCCTGCCACGCGATCCGCGCCGCGTCGCGCCCCGCGGCACGCTCGGTCCTCAGCGTGCTGCCCACGGGCGAGGAGGAGGGCTCGATCGTGACCTCCGCTGCCGGAGGGGCGCCGTCGCGATTGCCGCGGTCGTCGACCGCGCGCGCCTCGAGCCGGTGCGGGCCGTGCGTCAAGTTCTCGAAGGCCGCCGTGAAGCGCCTCTGGGCCGCCGGGAGCAGGCCTACGGCCGGGACCTCGACCCACGGGCCCGCATCCGCGCGCACCTCGACCGCGGCGATGCGATTGATGCTGATGCTCGCGCGAGGCGTCACGGTCAGCGGGTTGCGGTTGGTGGGGGCGACCACCGCGGCGAGCCCCTCGATCGCCGGGGGCGCGCACCACGTGGCGGGGGCGTTGTCGAGGAACGTGTCGGGGTCCTGGCCCACGACGTCGATCACCCCGTCCGCGTCGAGGTCGGCCCACCCCACCTGGCGCCGGGTCGAGGCGCACAGAGCGTCGCCGTTGTTGATCATGACGCAGGCCGAAGGTGCTGGGTTGCAGGCGGCGCAGTTGGCGCCGGCGCCGTCGAGGTAGCCGCGGTGCTCCGCGCACGAGCAGCCGCTCCCGGCGTACTCGTCGAAGGCGTAGAAGGCGTGGAGCAGCTCGTGGCGGAACACCATGTCCATGCGGTCGATCGCCCAGAACTGGTTGTCGTAGGTCATCACGACGTGCGGTCCGCCGATCCACGTGTACGCGAACCGGCCGTCGGCGAACTTCCCGTCGGCGTCGTTGAGGGAGTCCGCCACGAAGACGTTCAAGCCCCAGTCGCTCCCGTCGGCCGTGCGCCGCGCCGCCGCGAACGCGCGCGACCGCTGGAAACGGTCCCCCGAGGCGTACCCGAGCTTCGCGAGGATCTCCTTGACCCAGAGGTCCTCCCCCGTCGCCCCGGTCGGGTCCGCCGCACGCCGGATCGGCTCGTAGCGCGTGCGCGCGCGGGGGTCGGTGCGCCCCGCGATCACCGTGTACCGGAAGGTGAGCGCCGCCTGCGGCTCGAGCTGGCGCACCCACTCGAGCGCCTCCGCGATCTCGGCGACGACCGCGGCCTCGCGGTCCGCGGACCAGTTCTCGGAGGAGACGTCCCCGGAGCCGTCGCTCTCCGGCAGGAGGATCGTCACGCTGACCGAGCCGGCGAGGTACTCGCTCGTATTCAAGTCGGTGCCTCCGGTGGCCGCCTGGGGCGTGCCCCCCAGATCGGAGGCGCTGGGGTGCGGGGGAATCAAGGCGTCGCCCGTGAGCGGCTCGGTGCCGGAGAGGTCGATGCGGAGCTCGCCGCGCCCCGCGATCCTGTTCCACGCGGCGACCCCCGGCGAGCGCGGACCGCGCGAGCGCCCCGGGGTGAGAGCGTTCAGCGCGACCTCACGGACCCCCGGAACCCGGTACACGGCCAGCTCGCTGCCTCGGGCAACCTCCGCGATGAGCAGGTCGGCGAAGGCGTGGATCACGCGGCCGCCGAGGGTCTCGATCCCGTGCGTCGCGGTCATGCCGGTCCGGCGCGACGGATCGTCGAGCACGACCCCGATCATCACCGGCGGCGTGTGCGGATCGGCCGCGAGGAGCGCTGCGGTGAGCCAGGCGGCGAGCATGCTGGCACAACCTAGGCGGGCGACCCGGGGGCGGCAACCACGGTGGCCGCGAGGTTGTGGAACGGGTCGGCGCGGCCGTGTCCGCCGGCGGACGTCCCGTGGTCCGGCTGGACGTTGAAAGCGCGGAAGATCCATCCGAGAGTGCGGCCCGTCGCTTGCCTTTGTCGAGCGCATGCGCTGGCCCAAGACGTCCATCGAAAGCGTGCGACCCTCCCGGTTCCATCCCCCCTTCTGTCCTTGGCTCGAGTGCGCCACCCATCGCAGTGCGCGAGCTCGTTTCCAGGGCCACGGTTCCTACCGCACGCGCTTCAGCTGCCGCCGCATTCCGCGGTTCCGCTGCACGTCGTGCCGGCACACCTGCTCGCGGCAGACCTTCTCGACGACCTACTACCTGAAGAAGCCGCGGCTCCTCGTGGGCGTGGCCGCCGGGCTTGCCGCCTGCTCGGCACAG
>Ga0137436_1000241_pt1 | contig 17346 bp, 19 predicted proteins | sample EasRivERMGT119_2_FD_102328 | JGI IMG/M metagenome (GOLD analysis project Ga0137436, IMG submission 102328) | Soil microbial communities from meander-bound floodplain in the East River, Colorado, USA - East River MetaG ERMGT119_2 | ecosystem: Environmental > Terrestrial > Soil > Floodplain ...
GCAGCCGCAGCAGCTCGACGCCCGTGTACCCCGTACCGCCTACGATTCCCGCCTTGATCATTGTCGATCGCTCAAAAACAAAAAGCCGCCCGGAGGCGGCTTTCGAATCCGGGGCTGCCCGGACACTTCGCTCAACGTTTCGAGTACTGCTTGCGCCGCCTCGCCTTGTGCAGTCCGACCTTCTTTCGCTCGACTTCCCGCGCGTCGCGCGTCACCAGTCCGGCCGCGCCGAGCTGCGGCTTGAGCGCTGCATCATACTCGATCAGCGCGCGCGTGATGCCGTGGCGCACCGCGCCGGCCTGGCCGCTCTCGCCGCCGCCGTACACGTTCACCAGGATGTCGAAGCCCGCCGGGTTCTTGATCAGCTCGAGCGGCTGGCGCACGACCATGCGCCCGGTCTCGCGGCCGAAGAACACGTCCATCGGCTTGCCGTTGACCACGATGTCGCCCTTGCCGGGCTTGAGAAACACACGCGCCACCGCTCTCTTGCGCCGCCCGGTGCCGTAGTAGTAGTCGCCGACCATCTTTAGATCTCCAGTGTCTTGGGCTGTTGCGCCGAATGCGGATGCGTGGCCCCGCCGTACAGCTTCAGCTTGCGCAGCATCGCGTAGCCGAGCGGGCCTTTGGGCAGCATGCCCTTCACCGCCGTTTTCAGCACGCGCTCCGGCTTCGCCGCGTGCAGCTTGCCGAAGGTTTCCTGCTTGAGGCCGCCGGGCTGCCCGCTGTGCCGGTAGTAGATCTTGTCGTCGGCCTTGCGGCCGGTGACGCGCAGCTTGGACACGTTGACCACGACGATGAAGTCGCCGGTATCGACGTGCGGCGTGTACTCGGGCTTGTGCTTGCCGCGCAGGCGCGAGGCAATCTGGCTGGCGAGCTTGCCCAGCACCTTGTTCTGCGCGTCGACGACGTACCAGCCGTGCTCGACCTGGCCCGTCTTTGCGCTATAAGTTGTCATGCTGATAACACCGTGTCCGGATTGCGAAAAGCCGTGGATTCTACCCAAAAAACAGCGCTGCCTCCTACAATCCGCATTATGCAGCGAGTCATTGCTGCAACGCAATAGAAGTCCTTGATCGGTAAGGGAACGCGATGGAATGCACGATTCGCTGGAGCGGGGAGGGCATGACCTTCCTCGCGGAGACTGGCAGCAACCACGTGGTGGCGATGGATGGCGCGCCCGAGGGTGGCGGGCGCAACCTGGCGCCGCGGCCGATGGAAATGGTGCTGGTCGGCTCGGGCGGCTGCGCCGCCTACGATGTGGTGGTGATCCTCAAGAAAAGCGGCCAGGACGTCACCGGCTGCGAGGTGAAGCTCACCGGCGAGCGCGCCGCGACCGATCCGAAGGTCTTCATCAAGATCCACATGCACTTCACGGTGCGCGGGCGCAGCCTGAAGCGCAACCTCGTCGAGCAGGCGATCCGCCTGTCGCATGAGAAGTACTGCTCGGCAACCGCCATGCTGGTCAAGACCGCGGAGGTCACCCGGGACTTCGCTATCATCGAGCAATGAGCCAGCAGAAATACAGCCGCGCCGCACCCAGCCCGCGCTACCGCCGCCTGCTCGAGCAGTACCAGCACATGCACCTGCATGGCGAGCAGCACCTCGGCATCCCGCCCGAGAACACCTTCCCCGGCGCGAGCCTGCCCAAGCAGGCGCCGGGCATCAAGCGCCTGATCAAGGCCACCGCGGCGGCGACGATCCTCGACTACGGCTGCGGCAAGGGCCAGCAGTACTGGCCGCGGCGCACCGCCGATCCCGATGAGGGAATCGAGTACCCGGACATCAAGTCCTACTGGGGCGTGCAGTCGATCCAGTGCTACGACCCGGCCTACCAGCCGCACAACAACCTGCCCACCGGCAAGTTCGACGGCGTGGTGTGCACCGACGTGCTCGAGCACTGCCCCGAGGAGGACATCCCCTGGATCCTCGGCGAGCTGTTCGGCTATGCGACCAGGTTCGTGTTCGCCAACGTCGCCTGCTTTCCCGCCCGCAAGCGCCTGCCGAGCGGCGGCAACGCGCACTGCACCATCAAGCCGGTGAAGTGGTGGGAGGACCAGCTCGAGCGCGCCACGCGCGCCAAGCCCACAGTGGTGTACGAGTTCCGCCTCGCCTACATCAAGGGCACCGAGCTGAAAGAGAAGACCGTCGCCAGCGCCGCGCTCAGCGCGCAGCAGTAGTCGGTGCTCAAGATATTCATCGGTTATGACACGCGGGAGGATGTCGCCTTCCGCACCCTCGCGTACTCCATCAGGAAGCGCGCCTCGGTTCCCGTATCGATCGCCCCGATCAAGCTGAAGGAGGTCCGTGAGCAGGGCCTCTACACTCGCGAGCGAGGCCCTACCGAGTCGACCGAATTCAGCCTGACCCGCTTCCTGGTCCCGGCGCTCTCCGGCTACAAGGGCTGGTCGGTTTTCATGGACTGCGACATGCTGTGCCGGACGGACATCGCGGGGCTCACGGCCGAGATCGGCAGGCAGGCGGACAAGTCGCTGCTCGTCTGCCAGCACGACTACACGCCGTCTCCGCAGCGCAAGTTCCTGAATCAGATCCAGACGGCGTATCCGCGCAAGAACTGGTCGAGTGTGATGGTGATGAACAACGAGCGCTGTCGGGCGCTGACGCCGGAGTACGTGAACGCCGCGAGCGGCCTGGACCTGCACCGCTTCAACTGGCTCAAGGCGGGCGACGCGATCGGCGAGCTCGAGCTGGAGTGGAACTGGCTGGTGACGGAATACGCGTACAACCCGGACGCCAGGATCGCCCACTTCACGCGCGGCGGGCCCTGGTTCGACGAGTACCGGGATTGCGACTACGCCGACGAGTGGTTCCGGGAGCGCGACTCGATGGGCTCGAGCGGCGAGCCCGCGAAGGCAGCTAGACCCGGTAAGCCACAGTAGTCATCACCCGCGCTGCAAGACGCATCGCGGTCTTCACGGGCTGAGGAAAGTCGGCCGCCCCAAGAGCAATTGCCGTATCGCGGTGCCGCGCCTCGTCGGCTCGCATGGCCTCGACCACCGCGCGCGTGCGGGCATCGGATGCCGGCAGCCGGTCGAGGTGGCCGGTGAGGTGCTCCTCGACCTGCCGCTCGGTCTCGGCCAGGAAGGCGAGGTTCCATTTGTCGCCCAGCGCGCCGGCCGCGGCGCCCATGGCGAGCGCGCCGGCGTACCACAGCGGATTGAGCAGGCTCGGACGCCCACCCAGCTCGCCGATGCGCTGCGCGCTCCAAGCGAGGTGGTCTTCCTCCTCGCGCGCCGCGCGCTCGAGGTCCTGGCGGGTGGTGGCATCGCGCGCGGTGAGCGCCTGGCCCTGGTAGAGGGCCTGCGCGCAGACCTCGCCGACGTGGTTGACGCGCATCAGCGCCGCGGCATGGCTGCGCTCGGCCGGCGCGAGGCCCGCCTCGGGCAGGCCCTCGGCAGGCGAAGGCCGGGCGGCGCGCGGCGCGCCGGCGACCGTGCGCAAGGCACGGTCGAAGCCGATGATCAGGCGGTCGATCGAAGGCAGCGGAAGCGACACGGGAAAAGCGTAGCAGAAAAAAACGGGCGCCCGAAGGCGCCCGTTTGATTGCTGCAGTTGCTGTCGTTAGAACGAGTGACGCAGCGCGACGAAGATGTTCTCGACGTCGGAGCCCGCGTACGCCCCGATGGAAACGCCGTTCTGGTTGGGCGCCATGCCCGTCCAGGTGAAGTTCACGTTCGCATCGTTGTCGATCTTGGCATAGCCAAAGCCGACCGCGGTGCGCTTCGACAGCGCCCACTCGTAGCCGAGGTTGTACATCTTGGCGCCGGTGCCCGCAGCCGCGTTACTGCCGACTTCGAGCTCGTCCGCGACCGCGTAGGAAGCGCCGATCTTGCCGCTGCCCAACGGTATCGCGACGCCCAGGGCCCACTGCACGGCCTTGGTGCCATCGCCCAGAGCGGCCGAGACGGTCTTGTACTTGTACGTCTCGTACGTCGCACCGAGGTTCACCACACCGAAGTCGTAGCCACCGCCCACGGTGAAGCCGCCGTCAGACTGGCCGATTGTGGTCCAGTCCTTGGCCTGCATGGTGGCGAAGAAGGCGCGAGCCTTTCCGCCCATGCCGGTCCAGGTCAGCGACGCCGACCAGGAGCTCGGGTTCTCGGCGACTAGCGTCTTGCTGGTCGTACCGAGGAACGCGGCGCCCGCGTTGTCCGTCGAGCCCGTAATCGTCGACTTCGTCTCGTTCGGCTGGTAGCCGATCTTGAACTGGAAGCCGCTGAACACCGGGGAATCGTAGAACGCGGCAGAGCCGTAACGGCGCCACAGCGGGTATCCCAGGGGCGCAGCGAACGAGCCTTCAGCGTGGTAGCACAGCGAGGTCGAGCCGAGTGCGGAGCTCGTCAGGTTCGTGCCGCCCTGGAAGATGCCCTGGCAGTTGCTGCTCGGTGCGCTGGCAGTGGTTTCGCGACGGCCGATGATGCTGGTCGTCGGGCCCCATCCGCCGATCGTGCCGACGTCCCACAGGCGGAAGGTCGACGCCCACGGCGTTTCCCAGGTGCCCAGGTACACGTTACCGAAGTTGCCGCGCAGTCCGATCGCCGTGTTGCGCGTCGAGCCGTTCGCACCGGAAAGGTCGAAGTCGCGCTCCATCTTCACGTTGAACTCGTACTGCACCCAGCCGGTCATGCCGCCGCCCAGGCTCTCCGACGAGCGGATGCCGAAGTTCGACGCATGGCTGGTGACCGACATCTTCGACACGCTCGGCGCACCGTTGGTGGCTTCGCCGTACTTGGTCGAGTTGAATGCCACGTGGGCGGTACCGTAGACCTGCACCGCGGACTGCGCGAAAGCCGCAGCCGGGGCGGCCAGGGCGGTCGCCACTGCCATTCCCAATAGTTTCTTCTGCATAGCCTCTCCTTTGTTAAGTTGAGCCCGGCCCCTCGCGCTCTTGCGACGCGCGTCCCGGGCCAACCCCTCTCTTCGAGAAGTCCTCGCGAGTGTGCCAAAGGCGGGTTGCCCTCACCAACTGAACGGCTTCCTACCGGCAACGGGGCTTCCGGCTTGTTGTAACCCCACCACAGCCAAGAGAGTGGTTGCTGCCACGCAGCAACTCTAGCCAGCGTTCCGTTTAGCCATTACTAATTAATGAGTTGCTCAGGTCCTGAGCCAGTCTTTGCAGGGCCTCGTCCCAGGAACCTTGCTGCGTTGCACGATAGAGCTCGAATCCGGGGAACCAGGCCGAGTTCCCGGCTGTTCCCCAGCGCCATTCTGGCGGCTGCTGCAGGAGTACGCGCGCGCGCCTGCCGGCGAGGCCGGCAAGCAGATGCATGTTGGTGTTGCTCACGCCGATGTACTCGTCGAGCAGCGACAGCAGCGCGAGCGCTTCGCGCAGGTCGTCGTTGCTGTCGGCCGCATCGAGCGCTTCGCGGCCGAGCGCGGCGCGAAACGCGCTCAGGTCGTTCGCCTCGGGCTTTCTTTGCAGGATGACGATGCTCGCGCGCAGCGGGCGCAGCAGCCGCCCCAGCTCCTCGGCCGGCGCGCGCTTGATCCAGATCGCCTTGCCGCGATGCGTGAGCTGCTCCTCCGGCGTGAGGCCGCCGCGCCAGGTCACGCCGACGTAAGGCGGCGGGCCGAATGCGCGCAAGCGCGCGGCAAGCTGTCCGCGCCGCTGCTCGTCGACGGCGAGCGGCAGCGGCGGGGCAAACGCCGCGCCGCTTGCCAGCGCGAGGTCCGAGCTCTGCAGCTCGACGTCGCAAGGCGGCGGATCGGCCTCGTCCCAGCGCACGACGTCCTCGAACAGCTCGCTGCGACCCTGCAGCAGCGCGACCAGCTTGAGGTTGGTGCGGTAGGACAGGCGATGGCCGCGCGCGCGCAGCAGCGGCGCGAAGCGCAGGAAGAACAGCTCGTCGCCCACGCCCTGCTCGACATGGATACGGATGCGCAGCGGCGCGGCAGCCGAGGCGAGCGCGACCGGTTCCGGCGCGAGCTGCGGATACTGCTCGCGCAGCGCTTCCCGGTCGAGCCGCCAGCGGTAGCGCGCCCAGCCCTCCTGCACGCGGCCGAGCTTGAACAGGGTCATCGCCTCGCTGATCACGGCGTCGTAGTGCACCGGCTTGTCGGCAGCGAAGGCGAGCTCGGCGGCCTGGCGGAACTTGGCGAGCGCCTCCTCCGCGCGCCCGCGCCACGACAGCACCATCGCTTCGCCGGAGCGGAAAACCCCCGCGTCGGGCGCCACGCTCACCGCGCGCGCGCAGAGCGCCTCGAGCTTGTCGATCTGGCGGCCGGCCATGTAGAGCTGCAGCAGCTGCTCCATCGCCTCGAGCGAGCGCGGATCGCGCTCGAGCACGCGTTCCCAGGCCTGCGTCGCGTCGTCGCGCCGGCCGAGCGCGTACACGGCCTTCGCGCGCTGCGCGAGCAGCTCGGGTGACGGGGAAGCGTTGGCCTGCAGCGCCGCATCGAAGGCGGTGAGCGCCTCGGCGAAGCGCTCCTGCTCGAGCAGCACGTTGCCGAGGTTGCCGTGCAACGCAGGCAACGGGCCGAGCACCGCGATCGCCTGGCGGAAAGTCGCTTCGGCCGCGCCGAAGCGCTTGAGCAGCGCCTCGACGTTTCCGCGCAGCATCAGCGCCTCGCCCCAGCCCGGGCGCAGGCGCAGCGCGCGCTCGGCGCCGGCCAGCGCCGGCTCGAGCCGGTCGGCGCGCATCAGCGCGTCGGCGCGCATGGCGTGCACCTCGGCGAGCTCGGGCATCTGCTGCAGCACGCGCTCGAACGCCCTGCCTGCTTCGGCGAATTCGCCGGCGCGCGCGAGCTGCATGCCCCGCTCGATCAGCGCCGCGACCTTCGGCGTGACCGTGCGCGCCATCTACGCGAACAACTGGGCGAGGGCCGCGCCGGGGTCCGGCGCGCGCATGAACGCTTCGCCCACCAGGAAAGCGTGCACGCCGCGCGAGCGCATGCGCGCCACGTCCTGCGGCGCGAGGATGCCGCTCTCGGTGACCAGCAGGCGCCCGCTCGGCACGCGCGGCAGCAGATCGAGCGTGGTCTCCAGCCGGGTCTCGAAAGTGCGCAGGTTGCGGTTGTTGATTCCGAGCAGCGGCGTTTTCAGCTCGAGCGCCGCGTCGAGCTCCGCGCCGTCGTGCACCTCGACCAGCACCGCCATGCCGAGCGCGGCGGCGGCGGCCTCGAGCTCCAGCATCGCGCCGCGCGAGAGCGCCGCCGCGATGAGCAGGATGCAGTCGGCTCCGAGCGCGCGCGACTCGAACACCTGGTAGGGCTCGAGGACGAAATCCTTGCGCAGGGCCGGCAGGCTGCAGGCAGCCCGCGCCGCCTGCAGGTGAGCCTCGGAGCCCTGGAAGAACTCCCTGTCAGTAAGCACTGACATGCAAGCAGCCCCGCCGTTTTCATAGCTCGCCGCGATCGACGCAGGATCGAAGTCGGCGCGCAGCAAGCCCTTGGACGGGCTCGCCCGCTTGATCTCGGCGATGACCGCCGCGCGCCCGGCCGAAAGCTTTGCGCGCAGCGCGCCGACGAAGTCGCGCGGTGCGCCCGCGGCGCGTGCGCGGCGCTCGAGCTCGTCCTGGGCGACCCGGCGCTTCGCGGCCGCGACCTCGGCGCGCTTCACCGCGACGATGCGCTCGAGGACGTCGCTCAAGAGCGCTTTTCGCCCGCGACGCTTTTGGTGAAGGCGACGAACTCGTCGAGTTTCCTCTTCGCCGCACCGCTCGCGATCACCTGTCGCGCGCTCTCCACCCCGGCCTTGAGGCTGGCGGCCTTGCCTGAGACATAGATCGCCGCGCCGGCATTGAGCGCCACGATGTTGTGCGCCGGGCCGGGCTGGTTGCCGAGCGCGGCGAGGATCATCTCCCTCGATTCGTCGACCGTGTTGACCTGGATTGCGCGGCGGTCGAACAGCTCGAGGCCGAACTGCGAGGGGTGCACGGTGTACTCGTTGATCTGCCCGTCGACCAGCTCGCCGACCAGCGTGTCGGCCGACACCGAGATCTCGTCCAGCCCGTCCATGCCGTGCACCGTCATGACGTGGCGCGAGCCCAGGCGCTGCAGCGCGCGCACCTGGATGCCGACCAGGTCGGCATGGAACACGCCCATCACCTGGTTCTTCGCGCCGGCCGGGTTGGTGAGCGGGCCGAGGATGTTGAAGATCGTGCGCACGCCGAGCTCCTTGCGCACCGGGGCGGCGTGCTTCATCGCCGAGTGGTGCGCCGGCGCGAACATGAAGCCAAGGCCCAGCTTGTCGATGGCCTGGCCGGTCTGCTGCGGCGTGAGCGCGATGCTCGCGCCGAGCGACTCCAGCACCTCGGCGCTGCCCGACGAGGAGGACACCGAGCGGCCCATGTGCTTCGCCACCTTCGCCCCGGCGGCCGCGGCGACGAAGGCCGCGCAGGTGGAGATGTTGAAGGTGTGCGCGCCGTCGCCGCCGGTGCCGCAGGTGTCGACCAGGTGGCGGTCGTCCTTCACCTCGACATGCGTCGCCAGCTCGCGCATCACCTGCGCGGCGGCGGCGATCTCGCCGATGGTCTCCTTCTTGACGCGCAGGCCGACGATGAAGCCGGCGATCTGCGCCGGCGTCAGCTCGCCGCGCATGATCTGGCGCATGATGTGCAGCATCTCGTCGTGGAACACCTCGCGGTGCTCGACGGTGCGTTGGATGGCTTCCGCCACGGTGATCTGCTTCATGTCCGCTTCCCCTTCAAGAAATTGTCCAGCATTTCGCGCCCGTGCTCCGTAAGCAGCGCCTCGGGGTGGAACTGCACCCCCTCCACCGGCAGGCTGCGGTGGCGCAGCCCCATGATCTCGCCGTCCTCCGCGTCGGCCGTCACGTCCAGGCAGGCGGGCAGGCTGGCGCGCTCGACGACCAGCGAGTGGTACCGGGTCGCAACGAACCGATTGGGGATTTTCTCAAAAATTCCCTTGCCGTCATGCCCGATGCGGGAAGTCTTGCCGTGCATCACCTTGCGGGCGCGCACCACCTTGCCGCCGAAAGCCTGGCCGATCGCCTGGTGGCCCAGGCACACGCCGAGCAGCGGCACCTTGCCGGCGAGCCGCCCGATCAGCTCGAGCGTGATGCCGGCCTCGTTCGGCGTGCAGGGCCCTGGCGAGATGACGATGTGCGAGGGCTTCATGCTCTCTATTTTTTCGACTGAAACCTGGTCATTGCGAAAAACCGCAACCTCCGCCCCCAGCTCGCCGAGGTACTGGACCAGGTTGTAGGTGAAAGAATCGTAGTTGTCGAGCAGCAGGATCATGCCGCCTCCGCGGCCTTGAGCAGCGCGCGCGCCTTGTGCTGCGTTTCCTGCCATTCCGACAGCGGATCGGAGTCGGCGACGATGCCGGCGGCCGCCTGCACGTGCAGGCGGCGCTCCTTGAGCACCGCGGTGCGGATCGCGATCGCCACGTCCATGTCGCCGTTGAAGCCGAGGTAGCCGACCGCGCCGCTGTAGACGCCGCGTCGCACCGGCTCGAGCTCGTCGATGATCTGCATCGCGCGCACCTTGGGCGCGCCGGTCACCGTGCCGGCGGGAAAGCTCGCCTTCAGCACGTCGATCGCATCCAGCCCGGGGGCGATGCGCCCCTCGACGTTCGACACCAGGTGCATGACGTGCGAATAGCGCTCCACCGCCATCACCTCGGTGACTTTCACGCTGCCGGTGGCCGCGATGCGGCCGACGTCGTTGCGGCCGAGGTCGATCAGCATCACGTGCTCGGCGCGCTCCTTCGGGTCGGCGCGCAGCTCCTCGGCGATGCGCCCGTCCTCCTCGGCGGTCCTGCCGCGCGGCCGCGTGCCGGCGATCGGCCGCAGCGTCACCGCGTCGCCGGCCAGGCGCACCAGGATCTCGGGCGAGGCGCCGATCACGTGGTGGTCGCCGAAGTCGAAATAGAACATGTACGGCGACGGGTTCACGCCGCGCAGCGCGCGATACAGCTCGAGCGGCGGCGCGTCGAACTGGCGCGAGGTGCGCTGCGACACCTGCACCTGCATCACGTCGCCCGCCAGGATGTACTCCTTCGCGCGGCGCGCCGCAGCGAGGAACTGCGCCTCGGTGAAGGTGCGCTCGAGCGGCGCGGCATCGACGCCTTCGCGCTGCAGGAACATGGCGTCGGGGAGCGGCGTGGCGAGCCGGCCGCGCAGCTCTTCGAGGCGCCGCTTCGCCGCTTTCAGCGCCGCGGGCTGCTGCGGGTCGGCGTAGACCACCAGGTAGAGCTTGCCGAGCACGTTGTCGACCACCGCCAGCTCGTCCGACACCAGCAGCAGCACGTCGGGCGTGCCGAGCGGGTCGGGCTTCGGCGTCAGGCAGTTCTTCTCGACGTGCTGCACCGCCTCGTAGCCGAAGTAGCCGACCAGGCCGCCGCCGAAGCGAAGCGCCGCCGGCAGCGGCGCGGTGCGCTGCCGCTTCAGCCAGGCGCGCACGTACTCGAACGGGTCGGCGTCGACGCTCTCCAGGCAGACGTCGGCGCCGCGCGCGTCGCGCAGCAGGCGCCGCACCGTAGCGCCGCGTGCAGTGTTGTGCGCCTCGATCCGCTCGGCGCAGCCCAGGCCGATGAATGAATAGCGGCCGAAGCGCTCGCCGCCGACCACCGATTCGAGCAGATAGGAGTACGGCCCGCCGGCGAGCTTGGCGTAGACAGCGAGCGGGGTGTAGAGGTCGGCGCGCGCCTCGGCGAGCACCGGGATACGGCTATAGCCCGCTTGCGCGAGCGCATTGAATTCTGTTTCGGTCACAACTCTCTCCGTGCGGCAACTACGACTACGGCTGGGGAACGGACTGCGAAGCTACGAACTACGGGCGAACGGGACTAGCGGCGCCAGCGACGCCAGGAGAGGACGCAGAGTTGTGCGGAGAGAGGTTGCACGACGCGGAAACTATACCACCTTGGCGAGCTGTGCACGCATGTCGGCGATGGCCTTGCGGTAGTCCTTGCCGCCGAAGATGGCCGAGCCGGCGACGAAGGTGTCGGCGCCGGCACGCGCCACCTGCGCGATGTTGTCGGCCTTGATGCCGCCGTCGACTTCGAGCCAGATCGGCTTGCCGCTGGCGTCGATGCGCTTCCTGACCGCCTCGATCTTGGGCAGCACCGAGGGGATGAATTGCTGGCCGCCGAAGCCGGGGTTCACCGACATGAGCAGCACCAGGTCGAGTTTCTCCAGGGTGTGGTCGAGGCACGACAGCGGCGTCGCCGGGTTGAGCACCAGCCCCGCCTTGCAGCCGTTCTCTTTTATTAGGGCGATGGTGCGGTCGACGTGCTCGGAGGCCTCGGGGTGGAAGCTGATGATGCTCGCCCCGGCCTTGGCGAAGTCGGGCACCAGGCGGTCGACCGGGCGCACCATCAGGTGAACGTCGAGCGGCAGCTGGACATGCGGCTTGAGCGCGGCGCACACCAGCGGCCCGACCGTAAGGTTGGGCACGTAGTGGTTGTCCATGACGTCGAAATGGATGAGGTCGGCGCCCGCCTCCGCCACCGCGCGCACTTCCTCGCCGAGCCGGGCGAAGTCCGCGGAAAGAATGCTGGGCGCGATGCGAAACGTCATGGCGGCGCCGAGTTTACAATGTCGGCGTGGCGCAGGAGAAGCAATACCGGGTCGCGGTCAGCGCGATCACCCAGTACGTGGCGGATCAGTCCGACGAATCCGCCGGCCGCTACGTCTTCGCCTACACCATCACCATCCGCAACGGCGGCAATGTCGCGGCGCAGCTCATCAGCCGCCACTGGGTGATCACCGACGCGCAGGGGCTGGTGCAGGAAGTGCGCGGCATGGGCGTGGTGGGCGCGCAGCCGCTGCTGCAGCCCGGCGAGAGCTACGAGTACACCAGCGGGACTTCGATCGCCACGCCGGTGGGCACGATGCACGGCAGCTACCAGATGATCGCCGCGGACGGCACGCGCTTCGAGGCGCCGATCCCGCAGTTCACCCTGTCAGTGCCGCGCGTGCTTCACTGATCTTTGTTCTTCTTCTTCGGCCAGGTAAACCAGACGATGAACGCCGCCAGGCCAAGGGCGATGGCGATTTCCAGGAACACGACCCACATCGCGCTCATTGTAACGGCGCTTGCGCTGGCGGCGGCGTGCACGCAGATGCCGCCGGCGCCGCCCAAGCCGCCGGCGCCCGAGACGGCGCGCTACCGCGAGATGCCGTTCGACGCGCTGCCGGGCTGGCGCGAGGCCCAGCTCGACGCCAGCCTGCGCGCGTTCGCCGCCGGATGTGCGCGCAGCCTGGCCGGCGCCCTCGGCCGCGCCTGCGTCCAGGCGCAGGCGGTGCCGAAGGAGGACGCGGCGGCCGCCCGCCAGTTCTTCGAGGCCACCTTCACGCCCTACGCCCTGGTTTCGTCCAACGGTCCCGAGAGCGGAATGATTACCGGCTACTACGAGCCGATCATCGACGGCAGCCGCTGGTACAACGCGGTCAACCGCTACCCGATCTTCGGCGTGCCCGAGGACCTGATCACCGTCGACCTCGCCAGCGTCAACCCGGAGCTGCGCAACCTGCGCTTGCGCGGCCGCCTCGAAGGCAGGCGCCTGGTGCCCTACCCGACGCGCGCCGAGATCGACGCGCGCGGCGCTGCCTATCCCGCGCCGGTGATCGCCTGGACCCCGGACCCGGTGGCGCTGTTCTTCCTGCAGGTGCAGGGCTCGGGGCAGGTGCGCCTCGATGGCGGCGAACGCGTGCGCATCGGCTACGCCGACCAGAACGGGCACCCCTACCGCTCGCTCGGCCGCTACCTGATCGACCGCGGCGAGATGAAGCTCGAGCAGGCGTCGATGCAGGGCATCCAGGCGTGGGCTGCGGCCAACCCGCAGAAGCTGCAGGAAGCGCTCAACGCCAACCCGAGCTATGTCTTCTTCCGCGAGCTGCCGGTCAGCGAGGACGGCCCGGTCGGCGCGCTCGGCACGCCGCTCGCCTCCGGCTACAGCATGGCGGTCGACCGGCGCTTCGTGCCGCTGGGCGCGCCCGTATACCTCGCCACGACCTATCCGCTTTCGGAGGTGCCCCTCGAGCGCCTGATGGCGGCGCACGACGTCGGCGGCGCGATCCGCGGCGTGGTGCGCGGCGACTTCTACTGGGGAACCGGCGCGGAGGCCGGCGCGGCCGCCGGGCGCATGCGCCAGCAGGGCCGCATGTGGCTGCTGTGGCCGCGCGGCGAGCCGCTGCCGCGCCCGGACTAGCGCTTCTTCGCGGGCTGTCCCGGAACCGTCTGGTCCAGCAGGCCCTGCAGGTCCGCGAGCTGCATGCCACCGGCGACGCGCTCGCCGTTAGTGAGGATCAGGGTGGGCGTGCTGGTGACGCGCAGCGAGCGGCCGAGCTCGAGGTTCTTCTCCACCGGGTTGTCGCAGTCGGCCGCGGCGGCGGGCTGCTTGTGCTGGATGGCGAGCTCGAGCCATGCCTTGGCGCGGTCGGCGGAGCACCAGACAGCCTTCGAGTGGTCGGCGTTCTGCGGCCGGATCACCGGGTACATGAAGACGTAGACGGTGATGTTGTCGATCTTCAGCAGCGTCTTCTCGAACTGCTGGCAGTACGGGCAGTACGGATCGGAGAACATCACCAGCACCCGCCGCCCGTCGCCGCGCTGGATCTTCACTGCCTGGTCGAGCGGCAGGGACTCGAACTTGATCGCCGTCAGCTTGCGCAGGCGCTCCTCGGTGAGGTCGCGCCCCGAAGCGAGGTGGTAGATGTTGCCGTCGATCAGGTGGGTGCCGGTCGCGTCGGTGTAGAGCAGCTGCGGGCCGTTCGCGGTGCGCAAGCGGACCTCGAACAGCCCGGCGATCGGCGAGGGCTGGATGCCTTCTATCTTCGCGGAGCCGATCTTGGCCTCGATGGCCTTGCGGATCGCCGCCTCGTTCGCCGCGGCGGCGGCGGTGAAGAAAGCAAGCGACAGGACGAGGAATCTCAGCATGGTCAACTCATGGCGTGGCGCATCAGGACGTTCTTTAGGACCGGAACGCGATCGGTCAGGTTCAATCCGGCGTTGCGCAGCCGTGAAACTGCCTCGCTCTTGCCGCTGAACAGGGCGAACAGCCCGCCCACCGCGATATTCATCGCCAGCAGCGGTTCGGCGCGCGCGCGCTCGTAGCGGCGCAACAGCCGCAGCTCGCCGGGGTCGCGCGCGCCGCGCGAGCCGAGCACCGCGGCCAGGGCGCGCACGTCCTGCAGGCCGAGGTTCAGCCCCTGCCCCGCCAGGGGGTGCACGACATGGCCGGCGTCGCCGGCGAGCGCGACGCGCGGCGCGACCAGCCGGCGCGCCTGCAGGCGCTTGAGCGGATAGCTGCGCGGCGCTGCGGACAGCTCGAGCGCACCGAGTGCGCCGTGCGACGCGGCCTCGACCTCGCGGCACAGCGCGGCGGGCTCGAGGCGCAGGATGCGCTCGGCCTGCGCCACGGGCAGCGACCAGACCATCGAAACCTGCCCGCCCGGCAGCGGCAGCAGGGCCAGCACCGGGCCGCGCTGGAACCACTGCCAGGCCGTGTCGCGGTGCGGCTTCTCGCAGCGGAAGTTCGCCACCACCGCGGCCTGGCCATAGTCGCTCTCGCTGGCCGCGATGCCGGCCGCGCGGCGAACCAGAGAATTCGCGCCATCGGCGCCTACCACCAGGCGAGCTTGCAGACTCTTGCCGCCCCGCAGGGCAATCGAAGCGATCTCCTCGCCAAAGTGGATTTCTTCCGTTTCCGCCACGATGGGGTCGAGACCTTCCCACAGCGCATCCTGCAAGGCAGAGTCCTCGACGATCCAGGCCAGCTCGGGCACGCCGGCGCGATAGGCGTCGAATTCGATCTTCGACTCGCCGTCGTCGCCGAAGACACGCATCGCGCGTACCGGCGCGAGCCGCGCCGCGTCGAGCGCCTGCCAGGCGCCGATCTCGCGCAGGAACTCGACGTTGCCGGGGCTTAGCGCGTAGGTTCTCGCATCGAATCCGCCGCGAGGCGCAGGCGCGGCAGCGCGGCGCTTCGGCGCGAGCAGGGCCGCCGACAGGCCGCGCGCGGCGCGCGCCAGACTTGCGCCGACCGCCCCGCCGCCAACGATCAACAGGTCGTAAGTCTCGGGCTTCAAAGGCTTTATAATTGCTGTCCCGTGTGGCGAATTAGCTCAGCTGGTTAGAGCAGCGGAATCATAATCCGTTGGTCCGGGGTTCGAGTCCCTGATTCGCCACCATTTATTCCCTTTCTGACATGAGACCTCTCTTCGGCGCGCTCCTCCTCTTGGTCTGTGCCGCCGCGGCGGCGCAGGGGCAGGTGCTGCGCACGATCCCGCCGGATGCGAAGGTCGGCACGCTGCGCCACCTCCAGGACATGATCGTGGACATCGACGGTACGCGCGAGCGGCTCGCTCCCGGGGCGCAGATCCGCGATCCGGCAAACCGCCTGGTGCTGCCGACGGCGATCCCGCCGGGCGTGGCGGTGAAGTACAAGCGCAACGACGCCGGCATGGTGAGCGAGGTCTGGCTGCTCACGCAGCGCGAAGTGCTGCAGCTCCCCCGGGGGGCACCATCGCCGTCCGACCGCTGATGGGCAAGCTGTACCTGCGCACCTTCGGCTGCCAGATGAACGAGTACGACTCGGCGAAGATCGCCGACGTCATGCATGCAGCCGAGGGGCTGGAGCCCGCGGCGGCGCCCGAGGAGGCGGATTTGATCGTGTTCAACACCTGCTCGGTGCGCGAGAAAGCGCAGGAGAAGGTGTTCGCCGACCTGGGCCGGGTAAAGCACCTCAAGCGCGTCAACCCGAAGCTGATGATCGCCGTGGGCGGCTGCGTGGCGAGCCAGGAAGGCGCCGGCATCGTGGCGCGCGCGCCTTACGTCGACGTCGTCTTCGGCCCGCAGACGCTGCACCGGCTGCCCGAGCTGCTGGCCAAGCGCCGCGCCAGCGGCGAGCCGCAGGTCGACATCAGCTTTCCCGAGATCGAGAAGTTCGACCACCTGCCGCCGGCGCGGGTCACGGCTGCGTCCGCCTTCGTCTCGATCATGGAGGGCTGCAGCAAGTACTGCAGCTTCTGCGTGGTGCCCTATACCCGCGGCGAAGAGGTGTCGCGGCCATTCGAAGACATCGTCACCGAGGTCGCCGGCCTGGCAGAGCGGGGGGTCAAGGAGGTGACGCTGCTCGGGCAGAACGTCAACGCCTGGCGGGGGGAGATCGACGGCGATGCCGCCGATTTCGCCGAACTGCTTTTTCTCATCAACGAAATCCAGGGAATAGAGCGGCTGCGCTACACGACCTCGCATCCCCGCGAGGTCACGCAGCGGCTGATCGACGCCCACGCCCAGCTCGACAAGCTCGCGCCGCAGGTCCACCTGCCGGTGCAGTCGGGCTCCGACCGCGTGCTCGCGGCGATGAAGCGCGGCTACACCGCGCTCGAGTACCGCTCGATCGCGCGCCGGCTGAAGCAGGCGCGTCCCGGCCTGAGCCTGACCTCGGATTTCATCGTCGGCTTCCCGGGCGAGACGCAGAAGGATTTCGAGGCGACGCTGCGCCTCGCCGCCGAGATGGATTTCGACGGCTCGTTCTCGTTCCTCTACAGCCCGCGCCCCGGCACGCCGGCGGCGGAGCTGCGCGACGACACTTCCGCGGAGGAGAAATCGGCCAGGTTGAGCCGCCTGCAGCAGCAGCTCGACGCGCAGGCCCGCAAGGTGAGCGAGTCGATGGTCGGCTCCACGCAGCGCGTGCTGGTTGAATCGTTGTCGAGGAGGAATCAGTCCGAGCTGGCGGGCCGCACGGCCAACAATCGCATCGTCAACTTCGCCGGCGACGCCGGGTCGATCGGCTCGTTCGCCGAGGTGCGCGTCAGCGCGGCGCTGGCGCACACGCTGCGCGGCGAGCTGACTCCGGCGGGCGCCTGATGCGCAAGGCGGTAGAGGTCAAGCTCGATCCGGTGGACAACCTGCGCCTCTCCCGGCTGTGCGGGGCGCTGGACGAGAACCTGCGCCAGATCGAGACCGCGCTCGACGTCACTATCGCGCGCCGCGGCGCGCGCTTCACCGTCAAGGGCGAGCAGGCGGGCCGCGCCGCCGAGGCGATCGAGCACTTCTACGACCGCGCCGTGGGCGATCTCAGCGCCGAGGACGTGCAGCTCGGCCTCACCGAACTTTCCCAGAACTCGAAAAAGATCGACGGGCCCCAGCTGCTGACGCGCCGCACCGACCTGCACGGGCGCACGCCGCACCAGATCCAGTACATCGAGAGCATCCTCGCCCACGACTGCACCTTCGGCATCGGCCCGGCGGGCACCGGCAAGACCTACCTCGCGGTGGCGTGCGCGGTCGACCAGCTCGAGCGCGACAAGGTGAAGCGCATCGTGCTGGTGCGCCCCGCGGTCGAGGCCGGCGAGCGCCTCGGCTTCCTGCCCGGCGACCTGGCGCAGAAGGTCGACCCGTACCTGCGGCCGCTGTA
>Ga0137436_1000242_pt1 | contig 17344 bp, 35 predicted proteins | sample EasRivERMGT119_2_FD_102328 | JGI IMG/M metagenome (GOLD analysis project Ga0137436, IMG submission 102328) | Soil microbial communities from meander-bound floodplain in the East River, Colorado, USA - East River MetaG ERMGT119_2 | ecosystem: Environmental > Terrestrial > Soil > Floodplain ...
GCTTTTTGTTAGATGGTTTGTAATTGTTTTAAAAAGATGAAAATATATTTGGAATGTTACGCTAACGTGTTGTATGTTTGTGTCTCGTTAGTTATTTATCATCTTATTTAAAACACAATGTTATGACACCGAGAGCCATTGCTGAATTTAACGATATGCTTAAATGTTACGGTTATGTTGACGTTACCATTTTACAGAGCGGTAAAATGTCTAATGAAATACAACTTACTTCATTTAGTGAGCTGCTAACACTTGTTTCTTTACATGGCCCTGAAAATGTATTTTTTTAGCCGCATATGAAAACGGTTATAAAATATGCCTTTTCTTGTATGATTTTTATTTTAATCATACCAGTTATTATTATTTTAATTACTTACTCATACTTACAAGCAAGTAATAAATAGAACATATAACAATTAAAACAATACTATCATGAAACTGCACGAAATTATTACAACGTTTGAAGGTGGCACCAGTTCTGTATTAACTGAATTACTGCACCCTTATAAGAAAAGCTTACTTACTTATTACAAGGCATATTATAACTGTGAGCCTGTATTAATGGTAACTGATGTGTTTAATGCTTGCTCTTATGCAATGGTTGTTCCTGGAAATGAGTTTAGTGAAGCTATCTATCATTATTTAGCGGCTGATGAAGGTTTGACGGATGAAGAAAAGGAACAACAAACTGAACTAATTAGCTTTCAGTCTATCATGTTAAAAGACTTTTAGCGTAACATAACGTAACAAGGTAAACAGCCTGCTATTTTTAACAAGATAGCAGGCTTTACAGGTGACAAGTCTTTTTTATTTCATTGCTAAAAACTATATTATGGAAGTGCTTACAAATAGCTGTCTTATTTATTCAGACACTAATTACAATTATGCTGTTAATTACAGTCATAAATACAATGCTCCTATTACCCTAAATTATGGCCCTAAGCACAATAGAAGCAAATACATTATTGCTTCAGGAACGTGCGATAACATTACCCTGCTAAAAGATGGCATTTACATTTATGTATTAACCGAAAATAGCGGCCTGTCTTATATCGGCCTAGAATGTATCAACACAGAGCGCAAAGAAATAGACGGTGAAGTGTTCCTGTCTGAAAATGATATAACTGATCCCGATTCTTTTTGTTATGGCATTTTAGATATGGATACAAACCAGCAAATTAAAATACTATCTGAATACCTGTAATAGCGGCTAATATGCCTATTATATATAACATTTTCTTTTCTTATTATTTCATCTTTTAATTATTTCATTTTATGAAAACACTTATTGAGTTAGCCAATGAAGGCAACGAAATTTCCTTAGCAGCTATTAAAAGTAAACGTGCATATATCAGTAATGACTGGCAACCGTTTGACTATACTTTGACTGATGAAGATATTGAAAATATTTGTGATCTATTAGGCGGATGGCATAAAACCAGGTATAGAGTTGGCACAAAATTACATTCCCTATCTTCTATTCCTTACCATTGGAGCTTTGACCGTATTACATTCTCAAAGCATTCTAAACGTTGGAATTATTGTGCTGGTCAAGATTATCCGGCAGAATTGGCAACTATCCGTAATTGGTTTACTCACCTTTAATATTAACCCATAAAACTATAATAAAATGAACTGGAATAAAATAGACTTAAATAGTCCATATGAGCGCAGTCAAAACCTTTTAGACGGTTTTGATTTTGATACATTGCTTTTAGAAGTACATTGTAATTTAAAGGTAATTACAAAGCAAACTGTAAAGCAGCAAGCAATTGAAAGCATTAAAAGCAAATACCAGACTGCATTAGATATACTTAATGCAAACCTGGATAATATTACTGCTTATGCTCAAAAAGAACGTGCTAAACCTTAACTAAACAACTTTTAAAATATAATACCATGAAAACACTTTTGAGCTTAGCCAAAAAATTAGACTTTACCAGTGAATCAGAATACTTTGAATACATTATTCAGTCTTACTACAATGGGCAATTAACTCAAGCTAGGGAGCTATTTATTAAAATGGCTAAGCAGGATAAAAAGACATTCTTAAATGATATACCTGAATATTTACCAGGTGACATTGAAGCGCAAAGCAATATTTATAAATACTTCTTCCAGTTACTTTAATAACGTAATAAACGTAACATATATAATAACCAATAAAATAACCAGCACAATGAAAACTATTCAAGACTTTAAAAAAGATGCAACATTACGCAAAACTTACCGCTACGATCAGGGAGTAATGACTAGGGCGCAATGGATTGAATTAATGAAGTTAAACGGCTGCAAATGTGCAGAAAGGCAAAAAAGAAACTATGCGGCAGAGGAAAAGCTAAAAGTTTCTATTGATAGGCGCAAATTTAGCATACCCTGGGGCAATGAATGTCACCCATTGACTAAAGAATGGTTAAACGATAAGGCTAAACTAGCTGCCGGGATTATTATAACTTACTACTCATTGACAGAGGGTAATATATCCTATGTAATAACTAAAACTGAATTTGACTATTTTAATTCACTATAATTTACCCAAAATAACCAGCACAAAATGAAAAAGCACTTAGTAAAGGATGGCAAACGCATTAAAGGGTTTGTCTATCAAAAAAATGACGGTTCCTTTTGGTACGCATTTGGCAAACCTTCACAGGATAGCTATATAGCGTTTGCCTGCCGTTCTTTATCGCATGGTATTGCATGTATTGAAATGCATTCAGGTATTTGTCAACTCCATTAATTTACCCCAAATAAAACCAGCACAAATGAAAAAGCTACTTATCAGGCTTTATGCCATTACGTTTTTGTCCTTCTCTGTCTTTGCTTATGCTATCGTTAAAATTTATCCTGTACTTAACCGTATTTTACACATTTAACCAGCTAAAAATCAATATTTTATGTCTAAACACATGATCGAATTTACCAGCATTGAAGCACGTCTAAAAAATTACGGAGTGCAATTAATAGCGTTTGGCCCCGATTATAATGAAGTAATTGCTTTCATTCCTGGTAGTGATATACGGGAGCAATACGGGGTTAATCCTGCCGCCTTTGTAGATGCCTATTCTGAAAATGAAAATGTACTATTTGAATTGTTCCATAGTGTACATGGTATTGCTTATGCTGATTGATTAACATATTAAAATAAATAATCATGAAGTTGTTTACTAGGTCTTTAATATTCATAATAGCAGTTTTGCTTTTTATCATTGGCGTACTGCTTAAATAAAAACAATATGAAAACTTTACCGTTAATAAAACTCACAGAAACTAATGACTGGCCTTGCAATGGTTGCCAAATATACGGTGCTGATTTAAGGCATAAGGAATTAAGTGATATTGAGGATGAATTACAGGATGAATTAAAAAGCTATGCCAATGTTGGTTATAATTCCTTTTTATTTAACCGTAGCCTTGCAACGATATTTATTAGCCGTATTGAGGTTAAAACAATGCAAGATGTATTTAATACTGATATGTACGGATTACTAACTGATTAAAACCACAATACCATGTTTGATCTATTTAAACAGATAAATGATCTGTACACTAACCCCCGTGAATTGGCTGCAATATGGCTTAACCATGCGGTATCAACCAATGAAGGTAAAACGGTCAGGATATGCCCAGGAATGCGAATAATGTATGAAGATGAACGCATAAGCCTGAATGCAGAAACGTTTAATAAGCTAATCCTTACCTGTTATGGTACATCTTATGACCAATTTAAAATAAAGGTTAGGGATATTGAAACAGGAATTGAAAGCATTATTGCACTCTAAAAACTATATGCCAATGAAACGCACATTGTATATACTAACCTGGATTGTTATTCTTATTGTATTATTCTTTATAAACTTTGATAAAAAACATTAACATGAAAGCAAGAACGATTATTAATGGCAAAGCAGTAGGTAACGGCTACTGGAAATTTCAATCTATTAAAAACTACTGCCAAAAGAAAGGTATTGTATTGCAATCTGCCTCATACCAGGATTATGATATTAATTATGGTTTTGATTATGAGCATTTGGACGTAAATACCGGAAAAACAAAATCAACAAGCAATTCCGATCCTTATAGAAAAATGTTAGGACGCTAACCTTATGGATTAATGAGATGGTGCATGGAAGCCTCTACCCCGATACCGTAAATGGATCGGGGATTTGAGGTAGGGGATTGAATTAGCGGTGAAAAAGCAAGATAACCAGTTAGCATGGTCAACAATGTAAATAACCTGCAAAAGATGCATAACAGCAATTGAAGCTAATTCAATCTTCTTTTTATCTAATTTTTAAATTACTCTGAAATGACAAAGACAAAAAGCATTAAGCAATTGGCATTAATGGCTCAAAGCATAGCCAATAAATTGAAAGACTTTCATGAAGATAGTTACGCTAACAGGGATGCTAATAAACTGGTTAATTACACCAGTATTCATAATGTAATTCAGGAACTTGAAGCCTTTAATGACCTGGTAACCAGAAGATATAATTAATAACCTATAAAAACAGGAGGTAAACTTCAACATAAAACTATCGGGTAAGCCCCTTATAGCGGTTCAGAATCAAAAATGAAATTAAAAGACAGATTAAAGTACGGGTTGTTTTACTTGATTGGTTTTGCAGCCTGTACTTTAATTAAAATTCAACTTTCCAATAATCTATTTAAAACATTAAAACGATGTTAGTCATAACTATTATAATATATGCTGTATTTGCAGCGTTCTTTCTAAGGTTTATTTATAACGCTGATGGACGGCGCAATTCAGAAACAAAGAAACAATCTATTAAAAAAGCAGCTTAAAATTAATGCCATGAATGACCTGAATTTAGTAATCGGAACTGCTTACAATGTTAAGCATATAAACAACAAGCAAACGGTAAGACGTATTTTTAAAGGTACTGAAAAGCGGTTTGATTTAATTACCTGCTATGTTTTTACCGGCAAAGTTGGCAAGAATGTATCGCTAGTGGTTGAGCCTACCAAAAACCCCGATATGAATTTCTTTCATTGGAAGGGAGTTAAGCATGTACCAAATGAAATTTCTATTCCCTACTATGATATAAGGAAGGTGGAGCCTGTTTAATCAAATAAAAAAATAACATGAAAAAGTTTTTGATAACCTTTATTAATTATGCTGGCATTACTCAACAAGCTCATGTAGAAGCAACCAACAAGGAACGGGCTATATTGAAATTTGAGAATACCGCTAAAGATGCCTCTATTAAATACTGCGATGAAATAATTAAATATGGAAACACCACCAAAAATATACGCTAGCAAAACAACTAAGGCAGGCCGCTTACTTCTTATAGAAATAAATGGTAAAAAGAAGTGGGTATGGGAAAAAGATTTTGTTAAGCCTGTTACTGGAATGAATGAATTTTTATCAAGGTGAATTAGTAAACATATTAAAATAAAACAACATGACTTACTTAGAATTTGCAAAGGCTCCGGTAAGATTATACGGGCAAATAACAGTAAATGGCAAAAGTAAAATAGGGCAATTTAGGCCACATTGGAGCGTATATACAAACCAATTAGAGTACGCCTATTTCACTCCAAATGGCAATAAAGGTACTGGCGGATTTACCCTTAAAAGAGCATACGATTTGTTTGCAAATGGCAGGCTAACAGAGAATCCTGAACATGGTGACCCTGATATGTACATATAAAATAATCAACATAATGAAAACAATAGAGTTAATAAACTATATATCATCCCACCCTGAATACAATACCATCGTCATAAAAGATATGGATGATATGGAGCCAATAAATGCTATACACGTTCTTTCGTGCGGCATTTTTGATAAAGAGGACTGGCGTATTAACGGGTCACTTGAAAAAAACGTATTACTTGTTTACGAATACCCGTAATAAGAAGCATCTAAATTGCCATTAATTAACTAAAAACAAACCACAATGAAAACACTACTTTTTTTAAGACAGCAAGCGACATTTGAAGAACATGAAGAACGTATTAAAGAAGGCTATAAAGAACATGCCGAAAAATACGGCTACAAAAACAATGAATACTATTATCCTTATGCTTATGGTTCTTTAAAATCAGCCTATGAATGGCTCTATGAAGATTACCTGAAATTAAAGGAAGAACATGACCAACAAAACGCTGACTAACACCTAACACAAACACCTCAATATTTATGAAAACCACTTTTTTTATAGCATTCCTTATGCTATCCCTATGCTCTTATTCGCAAACCCTTACCCCTTTCGCTGGCTTTAGTGGAGGTTATATGTCAAATGGTAAAGGTGCCTACGGCTTTGAAATAGGGGCCGAATACAACCGCTTTATCCTGGCAGGTGACGTAAGACTTCAATCAAGTAGCGAACCTATCCTATTGGGCTTTAAAACAGGTTACTACCTACCTTTAGATGATTGCGATTGTAAGGCATTATCTATTATGGGTGGCGTTTACGCTGCAAAACGAGATAAGGAAACACATTACCATATAAATGAACTGGCATTAACCGGAAGTGTTAGGTATTACTTTGTAAGCTATTTCTTTATTGAAGGTGTTTATCAGTTTAGTGAAGAATGTAATCATTACGGAGGAATACTAATAGGGGCCAATATAATGAACTGGTTTAAATAAAACCTATGTACACCACAATACACCCCCGTATCCGTTACAGATTAAGGGAGGATAACCTTTATGAGTTTCAGATTTACAAAAGACGATGGCTATTCTCAATAAAACGAACATGGTTCATAGCAGCCGTATTTAGGGATTATGAACTAGCTGAATTTTGCGCAAAGGTTGATCTTCAAATGGTATGCTAAAATGAAAATATAATGGGCCGGATAAAAGGCATTAAAAACAAGCCAAAAGAAAAGCGATTAAACAAGATAGATACCATCATACTTGATGCTAACTTCCCGTTCCCTGAACAATTAAAAGGTGTTAGGCAATTAATGGGTGTTTCAGGTGTTGAAATGGCTGAAAGATTAGGTTTGGCCCCTTCTAATGTTCATCACTATGAAACCCAAAACGAAACAAACAATCATCATAATCCATTCAGGGCAATAAAAAACAATTTAACGGAAACGGGCTTTAGCTATGCAAGGGCATTAGGAGCAACTAAAATAGAAATTAAGCTATGAAGAAGCTAATCTGTAAAATATTCGGTCACGACATAAGCAGAAGCTATGCAATATTCAATGCTATAAAGCACCCTTCTCAATCAGCAAAACCAATTATTTGCTATCGCTGTAAAAAACAAATACTATGAAAATAATAAGAACATCTAAAAACAATGTAGGTGATAAGAGAATAGTAAGGAAGCTGCTATTAATGCCTGTTACTATTGGCAATGAAACTAGATGGCTAGAACGGGCTACTATACGTCAGGTGTTAGTTCATAGGTTCGATGTTACATGCGGCGCTTCCTGGACGGAATGGGTAAACGAAAAATTCTGTCCCTCTATCTAAAATAATGGCTCCCGTAGAAACAGGAGCCGTACCATTTAAACTGTAACCCTTAAAATGAAAAACCCTATCTTAAATATGCTTATTATAAAGGGTGGCTTCGGCTACCCTTCTGTTTGTTAATCCATTTGATACTACCATCTTACCCTTGCTGCGTAGTTTGTTCCACTTTAAAAACTCATTGTAAATATCTTCATCCTTTGGGTTTGCTTTAACGAGTTTCCTTAGTGTTGAATTATTCCAGTTGGCTATGCCTACATTATATACAAATGATATAATTGCATCGTATTGGTTTTGATTAACCGGAAGATCACCTATTGCCTTTGCCCTTCTTTCCAAGTCATGCATTAAATATCCTTGTGCCTGTTCTTTGGTGCATTTATCGCCCATTTTAACGGCTGTATCATTAGGGTATATGGTTGTACCGGCCCCAATGGTTATCTTACCGGCAGGGCATACATAAGCATCTAATTTAAGCCCTTCAAATCTAGTTATCAACGATACTGCTGTTATTGATGGTTTCATCTTCTTCTTTTTCTTTAGTTAAGCGATACAACGTGATAAGATTTCCTACTAGCAATACAGCTATGAAAATGAGTAATACTATCGTAAGCACTTCACTCATTATCTTCTTCGCCTAATTCTTCCCGTAATGCCCTTAAAACACACTTATTACTTAGTCTTATCATTTCCATAAAGTCATTGTTAATCTCTTTGCCCTGGCCCCAACCAGTATCCATTTCACCCATGTTCGCCATAGCAGTAGATACTACGTTAATTACTTCCAATGGATTGTACCACGCTTCTTCAATGATAAAATCCGGCTCAACTCTTATATCTTCTTCTACTGCTGGTTCTTCACCTTCTTTATGGTTTTCCATTTTGACGAAGTTTTATGAGTTCTATTTTTATGAGTTCTAAAATCTTTTCATGCTTAATCTTTAACGCTAATAACCTATCCATTTCTTTTCTTTTTTCTTCTTCCGTCATTACAAACAATTCCTTTTTTATATAACCGCTTGCAGGCTCTATATCCCCGCATTTCAGACGTTCCGGTATCTGCGTCCTGATTAAACGAAAGCGGTTACACTTATCTACAATAGATTGGCGTTTTTATCGTCAATCCGTATTTATTATCCATTAAACTAAATCCCTGCATTGCTTCTTCCGGTACTGCACCTATACGTTGTGCGTAAGGCCCGTACCCTATTCCTGAACCATTTACAATGCAGTTCTTTGTTGCCTGCCATAACTGGTGATAATGGCCCATCCAATTATAGTCAGCTTTGCATTGTTGGTCATATCGCTGTATTGCCTTAATTAAGGGGATTGTAAGCCCTCCAATTCCTCCGCCATACTTTATACTATCTCCATGCCAAAAGCTGTTCATGTGTCCCATTATGTCCACATACGCAAATAATCCGTTAGGGATGATAAACTCAACTTTCTTATTACCTTGAAAGTAATCGGCAACGTCCTGGTACATCATCCATTCGTAGCTGTTTTTGTATCCGGTGCTTACTCTTGGCTTTTGATTGGTTCTGCCGTGGTTCCCGAAATTGCAGGGAATGGTAATCTTATCAAACTTGCCATGCTCTAAATAAAACTTGATGGCTACTATTATTTTTTCTTTGGCAAACCTTGTGGCCTGTGTTGGGGATAGGTAGTTGCTTTCTTCCAGTTCTTCATGAATATAGCCGGTAATAAAATCCCCTCCTAGCCATAAACACAATTGCTTTATTTCGCTGCTGTTCCTTTCCTTATGAACCAGCTTTAAACTGTTCTGGATACACTTGTTCCAACGGTAGGCGGCTATCTCTAGGTTGTATTCATTAAGCCCGTTAATTGTGTGAGCATCTACCCTTTCTTCGAAATGCCAATCGCTTAACTGTATAATTGGGACGGCTTCATGTTTACTGGATGATGCAAGTTGTTCGATCTTGCCTATTGATATTGGCTCTTTGATATTTAAAAGAGCATCAAAACGCTTTTCGCTTTGGTCATACTCTTGCAGTAAATAATTGTATTTTCTTTCTAACTCCTTAACCTTTGCGCTTTCCTTTCTTTTGGTTAAATCCCCTAGTATTAATTCCTTTGGATCAACCGGAGGTTCGTCTTTTGGTTCTTGATCTTGCTTATACTTTCGTAGCTTACCTGAAAAGTCCAATCCCTTGCTACCTAACTTCATTCTTCTGCCACGATCCCTAACCGCATCAACCGACAATCCCACTAATAGGCCAATTTCCCTATGTGTTTTTGTAAACCAATTCGCAATAATTGTTTCCCTGATCTGTTGGTCAGTCATGAATTTGGATTTTGTTATAAGTCTATAAACTTATAATCGCTACTTATAAGTCCTTAATTCTTTATGAACTTCTGGATTAGGGAAAGTATCTATCCATCCACAACCATCCTCACATGCAAAAAATCTCATAATAACCTTCCCATGTATCACAACGCTGTCAAACAATATCGGATAATGTCGTTTATGGCCGTACTTTACTGAATTCCTCTCTGCGTAACAAGAAATCAGAAGTATCACAAAAAAATACAACCATACTTTCTTCATTTTGCCTTAATTTTAAGGCAGCAACACGTTAAAAAAGATATTTCCTATATATCAATGCCAATACACATATTACGATTATTAACAATATGCCGAATCCTACGGCAATCTTGATTGGGTGGGCTTGTTTTTTGGTATCGTCTAACTTGGTAACTACTGCATGTGTGCTATCTGAATGGATATTATTATTTGTTATGGCGCTATCGTTTTGAATGTTGCTTTCCTTTACGGCTGATTGTGTTATGGTAGTTGTTAGTATTGCTACGCCTTTGGCTTTGATAATTCTGCCAATGATATTTGAATTTTCAATATCCCATCCATGTACACCCCCTACATAGTCATAAGTATCAACAGAATCAATAGTTACCGTTGTAACGGTTGTGGATAGGGTGCTATCTGTTTTGCTTACCTCTGTGAATGAGTAAGACTTCTTTTCGGTGCTATCCGTTTTGGTAACGGTTGTTGTATTGGTGCTTGATTTTTGGGTTTTGGTGATGGTTTTGCAGCAAGCAAAAAAGCAGCAAAATATGAGTGCAAAAATGACGGAGAAACCAATCCCTATAATTGCCTCAAATATTTCAAATGGTTTTAGGCGTTTCATTTCAATTGATCTGGATTAGCAACAGCCATCTTAGCTATTGCAGCCATTACAGCACCTACCCAAATTGCCTGACCTGCATAGTGTCCTAGCGTTGCAGGGATATTAGGTATAACAGAAATGGTTGCGCCGGTTGCAGCTAATGATACTCCTGTGATTGCTACCCTTTTAAAGAACTTTGGCGTTTCGGCTGAAAGCCTTTTAAATATCTCTTTCATTGGATTTTATCTTTGGTTTTTTACGGAACTTAGCTTTTATGAATTTCACAACTTCTTTAAGTGTTATCAGTTTGGCAATCTCCTGAAATACAATCTTGCCAAGAACCGTAGCGCCGCCACCTAAGAACAGCACAAAAAGATTCCATGAGACGGATGCAAATTCAACACCATTGATGTAGTATAATATCCCACTAAATAGCGCACCAGAAAAGAAAATCAGTCTATCTTCCATTGGTGGTAATGGTATAGTAGTCATTTGACACAGAATGAAATTGGATTTACGACTTAAAGATAAATAAACTTTAATACTTGGTATAATAAATTTGTGTGCTAAACCGAAAACCGTTATAGTGTGTCATTTATTGTGTGAAAGTGAAGTTAATAGTAGCCGCAATACCTGGCGTTCCGGCTGCGTTAGCCAATGCGTAAGGCGTTACCTTCAAGGTATATGCCCCTAGTGCCGGTGGATTCCAGTTGCCATAGTTATAGTTGCTCCCATTACCAGCATCCCCTTGTAGTGTGAATGGAACGCCCTTATCCTTTACTGTCTTTGCTTGCGTACCACTCAAAACCAATACGGCACTTTTAATTTCCGGTGTTGCATTTGCCCTGATATTCAATTTAGTGGTTGGTAACGTCTTTAGACTTATCGTTTGACCGTCCACAATGGTTAGTATGTCCTTTTCTGTGGTGGCATCCACTAATACAAAACTGGTAATCGGGCTAGGCTGCGGCTTTACTGTTATCGTTATATCGTCCGTTGCTGTTGCTCCGTCATTATCCGTTGCCGTTAATCTGAAAACATAAACACCTTCAACAAGATTGCTCAATGTGCTTCCAACTAGGTTATATGAGCCGCCACTAACCTTTGACCATGCAAGTGAAGTTATCATGCCATCCGTATCCTGTGCGCTGCCATCTAGTATAACGCTGTTGGTTGGCAATGTGATAGTAATATCACTTCCGGCATTTGCGGTTGGCGGGATATTAGGTACTGGTGGCGGTGGTGGTGCTGCATCCCCTGTCATGTCTGCTAACGTGGCTGTGTTGTTCCCTACCTTAACATCATCATATAATACAATTTTGTAAGGTACTGTTGATTTTGTAAAGGATGAATAAATACCTATTTTCCACTTTGGCACTTTAAGGTGAATCGTTGCGCCGTGGTATTCGTGTATTTTTTCTCCGTTTTTATACACTTCAATGAAGCCAGTACTATCTTTCTTATGATTGATATGAAATACAAACTGGTTCCATTCGTCAAATGGGTGCGTTTTGAATGTTGCAACGGAAGTGTTATTCAGCGTTGTAGCTGTTGAAAATAAATCCCATCTGTACCCGTTGCCGCCGTTCTGCAATTCCATGTAACACCTACCATATTGCGTTCTTAGTGTTAATTCGTCTGATCCATCTTCAAAGAATTGTTGGATAGATGTCTTACGATCATCGGATTGACCGCCATCTGCGGGGAATAGAACCTTAAAAGCATACCATCCTTCTACGGTTACCCTGCTATCTTCTTCTGCTTTTACGATGGTAACTTCTGTGCGGTATTGGTCACCTTGATACAACGGTTCATCTTTTGACAGACGGAATCTAGCGGCCTTACTACCTCCGTATTCCACAACACTTAATGCAGTAGGTAACCCGTTGTTCTCAATAGCATGAACGGTATTGATGGTTGGTTTGACTGTTTGTGATACGGGGAAAAATGATTGCCCCTCAAACGTTTCCAGGAAGATTAGACTAGCCGGTACTTCCGTCAATGCCGCCGCTTCCGTAACTGATTTTACTTGTTCCTCTGTAATTTTTGTACACCCCATGAGCAGGAGTAATGCAAATGCAATCTTCTTCATTGATATTGGATTTTATTTTATATAAATAACGTTGACTGGTTTTTAGTACAACTAATGCTACATAGTACATCATCCCCGTTGGCTGTTGTAATATCTAACCTTGCGTCATACAAGTCAACCATGTTTACCTTTAACTCCTTTGGCGCTGTTACAGAAATTATATCACTAATCTTTAACCGCAATTCCCAATCAGTAGGGAAGTTTACTTTATTTCTTAACACATATTCACCATCATCGCCCTTGATATATCTTAAAATCCACCCGCCTGACTTATTGGGCTGTGGCAAAGAATTTACTGGCAACACCCCTCTGTACTTCATTTTCACCTCTTGTTGAATTTTAAATCTATTAATGATACTTGCTGATGGAAAGTCGTTGTCGTTGTATTATAAATCAGTACCCTAAACTTAGCTGGCTTTAAAGTTGTTGGCCCTAACGTAATGATTGAACTATTCCCGTATTTTGCCGTTAGTATTCCATTGAGGCACCACACATCTATTGTCTGGAAGTAGTCAAGTATTTTTTCCGCTTCTACTTCCGGCTTAATCCATACCGCCACATTGTTTATGTAAAGCGTTACTATCTTGGTTGTGTAATTGATGGACGGCCAAAATTCAGCAATCACTTTATCGGCTGCATCTACAATCTGTAACCGGCAGCTTGACGTTTTGCCCAAATCTCTCGTATGGGTATTCCCTTCAAAATTTACTAATCCGTGAAGATTCCATTTTAAAGCAGTTGCAGGATTGAGTGGATACGATACCACACATCGCTTTGCAGGTGACCGGAAATAAACATACAAATCTGATGATCCTATTAGCGGGTAATGTCTTTTGCCTGCGCTTACAATAAATATATCATTTGTATTACTATAACCCGCCGCTGGCTCCATTGTCCATCCTGCAACACCACTTGTTAAGTTCCCTGTTCGTGGTAATAATTCTAAGGGATATACGGTATCTGGATAAATAGCAGGCTGGTAAACTTGTGCTGCAAAATCATACCTTTTTACTGCGACATTTTCAAATCGTACTGCATGCACTCCCCCGTGTTGCCCTTCATCGTTATGATATAAATAGTAGTAGTTTCCAATTTTGGAAACGTTACCGGAAAAAGAATTACCCGCCATCATAGCCGCCGGATTAACTATGGCCTGTTTTCTGATAGTCTTTCCGTCTTGCCCGTAAGTGTGCAAGGCAACTAAGTTTTCATCGAATATGTGCCATTTATTCACCTGGCCAGCGGCCCAATTTTCTCCGTGGTAATTGCACCAAATAAATCCATCCACTACAACATATTGCCCTCCTGCATAAATTACACCATCACCAATTGCAAACAAATCATTGCGGTAATCGCCCTGGTAAGCAAGGTGAGTGGAAGGGAAACCATTGCGAATAAACTTTCCGGTTGTCATATTGACGGACGTAAGATGAAATTCCCGTTCTTCCTTTGTAGCGTTATAGACAAATAGCTTTTCTCCGTATGTTTCAAAAATTCTTTTGCTGGAATGGTTTTGAGTTTCGTTTGCTGTTTTAGGATCAGAATTTACAACTACAACCGGGTTGTACCATTTGAAAGTTCCGTCTGTATTTGTACCAACGTATTTCTGTTTGGTGATCTTAATATTAGCTGCACTTTCGTCTTTGTAAATGCAACCGTCAGGATAAATAAATGTGCGTTCTTTAGCGCTGGTGTTTACTTTATTCAGCGACCTTAAACCAAATGCAGGGTCTAACTCCACCAACATTATTTGTGCGGCTACTAACGATTCCATCTTGGCGTATGTCTTACCATTCAAATCAAATGGCATTTCTAACATCACATATTTATCGTCAAAATTTCCATCAACATAGTATGACCAATTCCGTTTCAGCTTCCACTTTAAAGTAGTAGAAGCCATATCCCTTTCAAATTCCAGGTAGCCGGCAAAGATTCGATTGCCTAATGATCCAACGTGATACAAGGTTGACAGCCAGCTAATCGTAGTTTTATAAACAAACTCTTTATCATAAACCTGTATCCTTTGATTGCCGCCGTCCCCTATGAACTGTTGCCCGTTTTCATCGGTGCAGATAAAACACTCATACTGTTTCTTATTGTCCTCCCAATAGAACTTATCATTGGTAATGGCCGGATTATCCCAATATTGTAATGCAGAACCTTTTACTAATTTCTCTACAAGGTCTTTATCGAAATATCTTATGCTGCCATCGGAAGATGCAAGCGAAACCAAATCGGTTACCTTTGAATAAGAAACATCAAGCGTAGTCCAGGGATTAGGAAATCGCCATTCAACAACAGGTGTAATAGTTCCCGCTGCATCAATAACGGCTTTTATAAGTCCATTCTTGGAGCAGTAAAAAAGACAGTCACCCACCACAATCATCTTGCGTGGCGCTTCTGCTGCAAATTCATTAAGCAGTAAACCTTCTTTGTTATAGACCCTTATCAAGTTGGCGCTGTTAAATCCCCAATCTATACCGCCAAAAGCCAGGTAGATGCAATCATTCGATACGGCAAGCCCTGTTACGTCAGCATTAGGGCCGCTGTACTGGATCATACTTTTGTATTTACGTCCGTTCCTTGCCTGATATGGTAGCCCGTTTAAAAATGTTACTTCGCTGTTATCGCTTTCTTTAGTTCCCCATATTCCGCTGAAAGTCTTAAACCATGCATCGTTCACAACGTAGGTATTAAACCATGTTGTAAATCCTGCCCGTGTAAGTTCCGGTTTCTTATACGCTAAAAAACGACCAGCACTATCTAAAGTAACGTATCCACCTACTCTAACTTTTGATTCCGTAAAACTTGGAAAATCTTTACAGGCTTCTTTGATGGTTAGCTTCTTATCAATGAACCTTTCAGTAAATTCAGTAGCGTAACTTTTGAACTTCCAGGGATCAACGCCTGCCCAATAAACGATACCATTATTCACGCAAACGTGCATCGCATTTATACCTTCCTGTGCAAATACCGGAATGGTAGATTGAATGTTTGATTTAGGTATTCTGTGGCATGATGATTTTACTTCGTTATATCCTGTGCAATAGAAATAGTCATTTATACCAACATCTAAATCTTTGGCCTGCTCCATACTATTGAACTTGGTAGGGCCGGTTTTAGCAGAAGATGTATTCCCTATGATTCCTTCACAAACGGATTTGATTTTATTAGTAGTAACCTTTACTTTATAATTACTTCCGGCGGGTAAAGCATTTCTATCGTCAATATCTTTCTTATAAACTTGATTCGCAACTAACGGCTCAAAATTCCAAAGGTTACGAATAAACGTACCATCGGCATTGTGTAAATCACCGCTTGATACGCAATTTTCAGGAACACTATATGTTGCTTTTATCTTCATATTACGATTAATCAACAGGTGTTACTACCCCGTTTCTACTATTTGCATGCTTGCGTGGATATGGGTGTGCGTATGTATTTGGCCTTGTCTGTCTTAACACCGTTATTGATATATCTTCTGTGGTAGTTTCTCCGTTATCGTCTGTTACTATAACTCTGAATATGTAAGGCCCATTTGTAAGCCCTCCTATTGTTGGTGTTAATGTACTTCCGTTTGTTATGGTATAGATATTGGAGCCATACACCTTTATCCATTCGATGGACACAATACTTCCGTCTGAATCTGTTGCTGTTGCATCTATTGTAACCGAATTGATTGGTAGCGTAATGGAAGTGTCGCTGGTTATTATCGTTACAACGGGGGGTATGTTGACTGCTGGATTTACGATGATCTGCATTACATCTATCGCCGTATTGCCGTTTGAATCGGTAACTTTAAACTGCATGATATATGTTCCTTCAATCAGACCAGTAAAGTTTGTTGTGGCTGATGCCGGTGCGCTTATGGTTGCCGTATTAGGCCCGCTTACCTGCGTCCATTCGTAAGCCGTTATGGTTCCTGATGGTGAAGTGCCGCTTCCGGTTGCGCTTGTGGAACTTACCGGCAAAGTAATTGCCTTGTCAACTCCTGCGCTGGCTGTCGGTGGCAATACTGCTGCTGCTGATACTATCACTTGCATACTGGCCGTTGCGGTATCTCCTGAATTATCCGTTACTGTCAATCTGAATACATAAGTACCCACAACCATACCTGTAACATTGGCAACAACTAATGTTGAATTATTAACCGTACCCGATACTGGCCCGCTTGACTTCTCCCATAAATAAGAAACTATGCTTCCGTCTGGATCGCTGCTACCTGACCCGATTAATAAAACAGAATTTGTTGGTAACGTTATGGATTGATTTGATCCTGCGCTGGCAACGGGTGGAATATTAGGCGCTGCACTTACCGTAACCTGCATAATTGCTGACGCTGTATCGCCCCTGTTATCAGTTACTTTTAAGCGGTAGATATATGTACCGGCTACCAGATTTGATACCGTTGTTGTTGCGCTGTTTGGCGTTGTAATCGTGCTGGTATTTGGCCCTGAAACCTGCGTCCACAAATAGGATGCTATCGTTCCGTCTGCATCTGTTCCGCTGCCGGTTAGTGTTGTCGTGCTATTTGGTAACTGGATGGATTGGTTGTTTCCAGGCAATGCAATTGGTGGAATATTTGGCGCAATGAGTACAACTACCTGCATTACATCGCTTGCTGTGTCCCCGTTATTATCTGTGATTAA
>Ga0137436_1000244_pt1 | contig 17299 bp, 14 predicted proteins | sample EasRivERMGT119_2_FD_102328 | JGI IMG/M metagenome (GOLD analysis project Ga0137436, IMG submission 102328) | Soil microbial communities from meander-bound floodplain in the East River, Colorado, USA - East River MetaG ERMGT119_2 | ecosystem: Environmental > Terrestrial > Soil > Floodplain ...
GGAGCGCATGGAGAAGTCCGGCAGCATGGAGAACTACGACCAGGTGGTGAAGCTCTTCACCCCGGGCTGATGGAAATCGGGGTCAGAGCCCGATTTCGGGAATCACCGCTCTCGCCATGCTAAATCGGGCTCTGACCCCGATTTCCAAGGCGTACGACGCCGTCCTCTACGGGATGGCGTACCTGGCCGGCCTGCTGATGGTGGCCATGATGGTCACCATCACGCTCGACGTGGTGCTGCGCAACCTCGGCTACCAGAGCTCGGCGCACTTCTTCACCTTCACCGAGTACGCGTTGCTCATCGTGCCGTGCCTCGGCGCGCCCTGGCTGGCGCGCGAGAAGGGGCACATCTACGTCGAGATCCTGTTGATGTCGATGCCGCCGCGCGTCCGTGCACGCATGACCATGCTGATCGGCGTGATCTGCATTGCGGTATGCCTGGTGATCGCCTGGTACGGCTTCGACGTGGCGCTGCGCGACTACCTGCAGAACGAGAAGGACGTGCGCTCGATGGACTTCCCGCGCTGGATGGTGGTCGGCTTCATCCCGCTGTCGTTCCTGATGATGGCGGTCGAGTTCGCGCGCTTCCTCTGGCGGCGCGAGAACTTCCTCGCGCCGCTCGCCGACATCACCACCTAGGGCCCCATGGCCTGGTACTGGGTAGCCACGCTGCTGTTCGGCACGGCCCTCGGGCTGATGATGCTCGGCGTGCCGGTGGCGATCGGCTTCTTCGTCACCAACGTCGTTGCCGCCTGGTTCTTCATGGGCGGCGGCCCCGGCATCCAGCAGGTGATCAACAACGGCTTCGGCGCGATGACCAACTTCGCGCTGGTGCCGATCCCGATGTTCCTGCTGATGGGCGAGCTGTTCTACCACACCGGCCTCGCCGGGCGCTGCTTCAACGCCGCCGACAAGCTGCTCGGCAACGTCAGGGGGCGGCTCGCCTACGTCACGCTGATCGGCGGCACCGCCTACGCCGGCCCGGCCGGCTCCTCGATGGGCGCCTGCGCGCTGCTCGGCCGGCTGATGGCGCCGGAGATGATCCGGCGCGGCTACAGCAAATATCTTTCGATCGGCCCGATCATGGGCGTCGGCGGCCTGGCGGTGATCATCCCGCCCTCGGCGCTGACCGTGCTGCTCGCCACCCTCGGCCAGACCGACGTCGGCGCGCTGCTGATCGCCGGCATCGTGCCGGGCTTCATCCTCGCCGCGATGTACGGCGTGCTGATCTGGGCGTGGGTGACGATCGACCCCAGCTCGGCGCCCGCGTATGTCGCCGACACGACGTCGCGGCGCGAAAAGATCCGCCTGATCTTCGTCGACGTCATCCCCATGGTGGCGATCATCGTCTTTTCGGTGGTGATCATGCTGGTCGGCTGGTGCACGCCGACCGAGGCCGCGGCGCTCGGCGCGGTATCGGTCATCGTGCTGGCGGCGTGCTACGGCGAGATGACGTGGAAGGCGTTCCGCAAGTCGCTCGACGGCGCGCTGCGCGTCACCGTGATGGCCTTCCTGGTGATCTTCGGCTCGGCCACCTTCGCCCAGGTGCTGGCGTTCACCGGCGGCTCGAGCGGCCTGATCACCTGGGCGACCGGCTTCGAGGTCACGCCGCTGCAAATGTTATGCATCATGATCGGCGTGATCATTTTCCTCGGCAGCTTCATGGACCCTCTGTCCAAAATGCTGCTCACCGCGCCGATCTTCTTCCCGCTGGCGAAGTCGCTCGGCTTCGACCTGACCTGGTTCGGACTGATCATGCTGCTCGCGCTGGAGATGGGCTACACCATGCCGCCGTTCGGCCTGCTGCTGTTCGTCATGAAGGGCGTCTCGCCGCCGGGCACGAAAATGAAGGACATCTACCTCGCCGGCCTGCCGTTCATCGCCTGCGTGCTGCTGCTGATCATCCTCATCATCTTCATCCCGCCCCTCGCCACATGGCTGCCGAGCCTCAATCGCTGAAGATGCGCGCCGCCCGGGTGCACGCCTACGGCGGCCCGGAGAAGATGCGCATCGACGAGGTGCCGATCCCCACGCCGGGCGCGGGCGAGCGCCTGGTCAGCCTGGCCGCGGCGAGCGTCAACCCGATCGACTGGAAGATGCGCCAGGGCCGGCTGCGCGCGGTGTTCTCGCTCGAGCTGCCGCGCGTGCTGGGGCGCGACGGCGCCGGCACCGACGTCGGCAGCGGCGAGCGCGTGATGGGGCTGGGCGCGGCCGGCCGCGACGGCACGCACGCCGAGTTCACGGTGTTCCAGGCGCATTCGTCGTGCGTCATCCCGCCGGAGGTGTCGCTGGAGGACGCCGCCGCGGCGGGCGTCGCCGGGCTGTCGGCCTGGATCTCGCTGGTCGAAAACGCTCAGCTTGCCGCCGGGGAGCGCGTGCTGATCCACGCCGGCGCCGGCGGCGTCGGCAGCTTCGCCATCCAGATCGCCGCGCTGCGCGGCGCCGAGGTGTGGACCACCTGCAGCGCGAAGAACGCCGACTGGTGCCGCTCGCTCGGCGCCTACCGCACCATCGACTACACGAAGGAGAACTTCACCGCGCCGGGGCAGGTCTTCGACGCGGTGCTCGACACCATCGGCGGCCCGGTGCACCGCGCCTCCACCGAGGTGCTCAAGCCCGGCGGCAAGCTGCTGTTCCTCAACGCCGACCCGGTGCACGCGGTCACGCGCAAGGACATCACGGTGCTGCCGACCGACGTGCGCGCCACGCAGAAGCGGCTGCTCGCGGTGCTCACCCTGATCGCGGAGGGCCGGGTGAAGGTGCCGATCGAGGCGCGCTTCCCGCTGGCGCGTGCGGCGGACGCCTACGAGCTCAGCCGCACCGGCCACTCGCGCGGCAAGATCCTGCTCACAATGGCCTGAGCTTCGCGCCGAGCACCTCGGCCATGTCGTTCCAGACCATCTGGTCGACGAGCCTGCCGTCCTTCACCGTGAAGCGGTCGATGAAGCGGATGCCGGAGTAGGGCGTGCCGTCGAGCAATTCACCGTAGAGGGTGCCGTAGCAATACATGGCATCCGCGGCCGCTTCGTACCTTTCATAGGTCTTCCTCGCGCTGCGGTAGCGCCCCTTCGCCGACTCGACGAGCTGCTCCAGCGAGTCGAAGCGCTTGCCGCCGGGAAACAGCATGAAGAATCCCGGCGCGAGGAAGCTCTTCGCGGTGGCGAGGTCGCGGCGCTCCATGGCGTCAAGGTACTGGCGGACGACTGCCTCAGGAGTCAAGAAACTCCTTCAGCGCCTTCTCAGGCGCGCGCGCGAAGTTGGAGCGCCGGCTGACGCCGATGCCGCTGTGCTGGCGCAGCTTGACCGCCATCTCGGCCGCCTTGGCGATGACCGTCATGCCGTTGACGATCGGCGCGCCATCGATGCTGGCGCCTTTCTCTCCGCCGAACAGCATCATCGGGATGCCGCCGGCGGGGACGATGACATCCGCGCCTGCTTCGATGAGGGTCCTGCATTCCTTCTCCCATTTCGGCAGCAACTGCTCATATTTCCCCTTGGAGGAGAAGGCCTCGATGTAATCGAGGACGCTCGCATCGACAGCGCGAACCCCCACGATTCTCGACTGGAGGCCGTACTTGATGATCTGGTCCTCGTGCCACGGAATGAACGCCGGATTGATCGTCACGAGGCCCAGCTTGCGTCCGAGCGTGCACGAGAAATGCAGCGTGGTTTCGCCCAGCCCCAGCACCGGAATGCCCACCGCCGACTTCGCCTCGGACAGGCCGGGATCCTGGAAGTGCGTCACCGCCACTACGTCGTAGCCTTCCTTCTCGGCCTGGATTGCGCTCTTGATGAAGCTGCGGCCGACGCGGTACTCGGTCAGCGCGTGCGTGGTGGTGGCCGGCGGCGTGGTGGTGTTGAAACTGAACGTGGAGTCCGGCTCGAGCACCGCCTTGAAGTGCGCTTCGACTTTGGCGATGTAGGGCGACATCAGCGCCCGGTCGGTGGCACCCTGGAACCAGATCTTCATTGTTTTTCCGTCAAGGCGAGTACGCGCAGGGGGCTGCCGCTGCCGTTGCGGATCTTCAGCGGCGCGGCGAACACCACGGCGCCGGTCGGCGGCAGCTGGTCGAGGTTGCTCAGGCACTGCAGGCCGTAGCGGCCGGCGCCGTGCATGAAGTAGTGGCAGGGGTAGGGCGGCCGCAGGTGGTACGCCTGGCCGGCGTCGGTGCCGATCGACTCGGTGCCGAAGCCGAGGATGTCGCGCTCTGCGACCAGGAACTTCACCGCCTCGACGTCGGGCCCGGGCGTGTGCTGCCCGGTCTCGTCATAGTTCTGGTAGGCGGCCGCGTCGCCGCTGCGCTTCGACCAGTCGGTGCGCATCAGCACCCAAGCCTTCGGCGGGATCTTGCCATGCTGTTTTTCCCACTTGAGGATGAAGTCCTTGGTGAGCAGGAAATCCGCGTCCTTCGCTGATTCCTTCGTGCAATCGATGACGCACGCCGGGCCGACGAAGTTGGCCGGCGGGATCGTGTCGACGGCGTTGTTCGGCAGGTCCTTGCCCGAGACCCAGTGCACCGGCGCGTCGAAGTGCGTGCCGGTGTGCTCGCCGCAGGAGAAGTTGTTCCAGTACCAGGCCGGCCCGCGCTCGTCGTAGCGCGACACCTCCTCGATGCGGAACGGCCAGGCCTGGCCCATCTCGGGCGGCAGGGAAATGTGGGGAAACTCGGGGGAGAGGGTTTGGGTCAGGTCGACGACCCGGATCTTTCCGGCCCCGAGGGCTGAAACCAATTCATTCAAAACCGTCATGCGGAAAGCTCCCGTTCGAGGGCCTTTGGATTGTCCCGCCAGCGCTCGAGCCATTCCTGCGCGACGTCGCCCGGGTAGAGGTCCTCGATGCCGTCCTGAAGCGCGCGCAGCACGCTCTTCGCCAGCGCGTCGGGCGCCAGCTTGGGCGGCGGCGTGAGCTGGTTCCACTCGTCGTCGATCGGGCCGGGGAACGCGTTGATGACGCGCACGCCCGCCGGGCGCATCTCGGCGCGCAGGCATTGCGCGAGCGAGTGCGCGGCGGCCTTGGAGGCCGAAAAGGTGCCGTGCGCCGGGAAGTTGGCGAGGGCGTAGATCGACAGCAGATTGACCCACGCCACCGCGCTCGACTGGCCGTCGGCGCCGCGCGCGCGCATCACCGGCGCGAACTCCTGCGCCAGGCGCAGCAGGCCGAAGTAGTTGACGTCCATCTCCGAGCGCGCGGTCTCGACGCCGGCGCGGTTGGCGATGCCGAAGGCGCGGTGGAACTCGGCGTTGTTCACCAGGATGTCGACCTTGCCGCCGATCTCGGCCGCCACCTCGCGCACGCTCTTCGAGTCGGTGACGTCGAGCGGCAGCAAGGTGACCTGCGGCAGCTTCGCGATCTCGTCGAAACCGGGGAATTTCTTCCACGGCTCGGCGTGGCCGACCCAGATCAGATCTGCTTTTGCTTCTATGAACGATCTAATCAAAGCCTGTCCGACGGCGGTCTTGCCGTCGGTGACCAGCACCTTGCGGAACTTCGGGTCGCAGGTGAATTCGCGCAACTGGCGGTCTTCTGCCATGTTCACTGCCTCCTTTTCCGGAGCCGCCGCGAGGACTGCCTGTCCGGCGCGGTCGAGCATTGCCCGTACGGATACACGCTTTTTCACTGATTCATGCAGGTGAGCGACGACCGTCGGCCCGCAATCGAGCCTGACCAGGCCAAGGCGCCAGGGCAGCCGCTCGCGGAAGAACAGGTCGTTGCTGTGGTGCAGGACTGTCTGGGTAAGCAGTTCGCCTTCACCTGACTGTTTTTTCCATGGGAGGCGAACCGACAAGCAGCGGTGGCACGCCTCCCTGGGCGGGTACTGCACCGCGCCGCAATCGGCGCACTGCTGCAGCTCGAAGCGTCCCAGCGCCGCTGCGGCGGTAAGGCCGAGCGCGGCCCGGCTGCGCGCCCCCGGCGGCAGCGTGGGGAGCCGCGTCCGCAGCACCGGATTCTTCCTTTTAGGCCTGACAATCATGTAGATAGGATGGCCGCAGCCGAGCACAGGCCGCGGTCGAAGTTGATCATGCCGAAGCCGCTGGCCAGCCCCAGCTGGGCGTCCTTCACCTGCCTGCCGCCGGCGGCGCCGGTGAGCTGCCGGATCGCCTCGACCAGGCCGAGGAAGCCGCCTGCCGCGCCCGCCTGGCCGACCGAGAGCTGCCCGCCCGAGGTATTGAGCGGAAACGAGCCGTCGTGCGTGAAGCCGTGCTTGCGCACGAAGGCGGGGCCTTCATTCTTCGCGCAGAAGCCGAGGTCTTCGAGCTGCATCATGCTGATCACCGGGTAGTCGTCGTACACCTGCGCGAAATCCATTTCCGCCGGTCCGGCGCCCGCCTGCGCGTAGAGCTCGTCGCGGTCGAGCACCCAGCCGCCGCGCAGCTGGATCGGGTCCTCGGAGAACGCATTGTGCCGCTCGATGGTCCCCAGAATCCTTGCGTAGGGGATTTTGAGGGCTTTTGCCTTTTCCTCCGACAGGACGAGAAAGCCCTCCGCTCCCGCGCAAGGCATCACGCAGTCGAAGAGGTGCAGCGGCTCGGCGATCGGCCGCGCCGCGAGGTATTCCTGCATCGACAGCGGCTTCTTGAACAGCGCGTGCGGGAACTTGAGCGCGTTGGCGCGCTGCGCCACGCACAGCTTGCCGAAGTCCTCGCGCGTCGCGCCGCTGGCGCGCATGTAGTGCTCGGTGAGGAAGGCGAAGCTCGCGTTCGGGCCGCCGGCGCCGTAGGGATAGACCGCATCGCGCGCGAACTGGCTGAAGTTGGCCAGCGTCAGCCGGAACGAGTCGACGTGGTTGGTGTCGCCGCCCAGGCACGCGACCACGCTCGCGTCGCCCGCCTGCACCGCTCGCGCCGCGCGGCGCAGCGCTACCACGCCGCTCGCGCCGCCGAGCGGGATGTGATCGAGCCAGCGCGGCGCGATGCCGAGGTGCTGCGTGAGGCCGATGGCGGTGTCGGGCTGCAGGGTGAAGCTCGAGATGGTGAAGCCGTCGATATCGGCTTTCTTCAAGCCGGATTCCTTCAACAGCGCGGAGAGACTGCGCGCCAGCCACCAGTGGGCGGAGCGAATCGAATAGCGCGCGTACGGCACCGTGACCGGCACCGCCACTACGACGCCTTCGTAGCCCCGTCTGGTCATTTGCGCTTCTTGCGATCTCGGAGATCGAAGCTGTTCGACGGGTTAACCGCGAAGTCCGCCAGCTTCGCCTTCTGCACCTTGTTGGTCGAGGTCACCGGCAGCTCGTCGAGGAAGGCGACGTAGCCCGGCGCCTTGAAGTAGGCGAGCCGCTCAAGGCACCAGTCCTGGATCGATATTGCGGTTTCCCGGTTTAGAAGTTCCTTCTGGGCCAATACGACGCAGGCCATCACTTCTTCGTCACGTATCGGATCGGGGGCGGCGATCACGGCCACCTGCCGGATCGCCGGATGCCCGGCCAGCGTCGCCTCGACCTCGAGCGCGGCGATGTTCTCGCCCGAGCGCCGGATGATGTTCTTGCGCCGGTCGACGAAGTGCAGCTGCCCGTCCGGCCCGCGCCGCATGGCGTCGCCGGTGTGGAACCAGCCGTCGCGCCACGCTTCCTCGGTGGCCGCCGGGTCCTTGTAGTAGCCCGAGAAGAAGCCTTTGCGGGGATCCGGCCCTTTCTGCCGGACCAGCAGCTCGCCGCTGTCCTCCTCCAGGCGAACCTCGAGGTCGTCCTTGGGAAGGCCGACGCACCGGGTCCCGACGTGGCGCGGCTCGCGGCTGGCGGCGACCAGCGCGCCGCCGCCGGTCTCGGTCATGGCCCAGGCCTCGACCAGCGGGAAGCCGAAGCGCGCCTCGAAGGCGGCGTGGTCCTTCGGGTTGGCGTTGGCGCCGTAGCCGAAGCGCACCCGGTGGGAGCGGTCGTAGGGCCCCGTCGGCTGGCCGAGCAGGATGGCGGGCATCACGCCGAGATAGTGCACGATGGTGGCGTGGGACATGGCGACGTCCTGCCACCACGAGCGCGGATGGAAGCGCTCGAGCTGCACCACGCAGCCGCCGGTGAGGATCATCGCCACCGTCGACACGGCGAGCGCGTTCATGTGGAACAGCGGCAGCGGCGTGATGAGCCGCTCCTCGCCTTCGCGCACCTCGCACAGGCCTCCCTCGGCCAGGTAGCGGCGGGCGACATTGAGGAAGTAGAAGTTGCCGAGCAGGCAGCCCTTCGGCTTGCCGGTGGTGCCCGAGGTGTAGAGCAGGGCGCACTCGCTGGCGTCGCCGGGCGGCGGCGCCTTGGGAATCTCCGCCGCCGGCTCGTCGACCACCAGGCAGGCGCCGCTGTGCTGGAGCACGTAGTCCAGCTCTGCCGCCTTGTAGTCGGGGTTCAGCGGCACGATGCTCGCGCCGAGCGAGTTCAGGGCGAGGAAATTCAGCAGGAATTCCGGTGAGTTAGGGAGCTGCAGGGCGACGCGGTGGCCGCCGCCGTAGCCGCGGGCGGCGTAGCGGCCGGCGAGGGCCCGCACCTTGTCCAAGGACTCGGCGTAGCTGAAGCCCGGGGAGTGAAGGAAAGGCCGCGAGCCGTGGCGGCGCGCGGTGCGCTCGAACGCGGCAAAGACCGTTTCCACTAACGGATTCTAACGAGCGGTAAAAATCGGTAAGAAATACCCACCCTTAGAGGCACTTACGGGATTCCCTGATGTATTTCCCCGGGATACTCAGATAACGTTCCGTTGCCGTCACAGCGTGGGATGCAGAGTTGGGATTAATGTATTATTCCACGTGAATTTGTCGCGGTAATAGTCTGATCCGCAAACCGAATAACAAGATCGCGGAGCAGCCCGGCACAACATCGGTGCAGTTAAGAAAAGAGGGGGAGAAGATCTCCGTGAGCGCGGCGAGTCCGACCAAGGTTCTCGTCATTGACGACAGCAACACGATCCGGCGCAGCGCGGAACTCTTCCTGCGCCAGGCCGGATACGAAGTCATTCTCGCGGAAGACGGATTCGATGCCTTGGCCAAGATCAGCGACCACCAGCCGCAGGTCATCTTCGTCGACATCATGATGCCGCGCCTCGACGGCTACCAGACGTGCGCGCTGATCAAGCAGAACGCCCTCCTCAAGACGACGCCGGTAATCATGCTGTCGAGCAAGGACGGCGTATTCGATCGCGCGCGCGGCCGGCTCGCCGGCTCCGATCGCTATCTCACCAAACCCTTCACCAAAGAAGCGCTGATAGAAGCAGTCGAGCAGACAGTCAAGCCCGCTGCAGTGAGTTCCTGACCGATCCAAGACGAAAGACACAACTTATGCCCATCAAGAACATCCTCGTAGTAGACGACTCTCCCACCGACCGCCAGTACCTGAGCGATATCCTCTCCAAGAGCGGATACAAGGTCACCACCGCCGACAGCGCGGAGGACGCGCTCGCCAAGGTGAAGCAGTCGCCGCCCGACCTCGTCCTGATGGACGTGGTGATGCCGGGCCAGAACGGCTACCAGGCGACCCGCACCCTGACCAAGGACGAGGCCACCAAGCACATCCCGGTGATCATCGTCACCACCAAGGGGCAGGAGACCGACAAGCTCTGGGGCATGCGCCAGGGCGCGCGCGACTACATCGTCAAGCCGGTCAGCCAGGCCGACCTGCTGGCGAAGATCTCCGCGCTGAAATAACGGAGCGACGCGTGGCCGAGCGGCTGTCCCTAAAGGATTACCAGCGCGAGCTGGTCAACCGGCTGAAAGAAGCCGGCAGCGGCCGCATGGCGTCCAAGCTCGGCATGCAGATCGGCGCCGAGACCTGGCTGGTGGACCTGGGCGACGCCGGCGAGGTGATCCCGGTGCCGCAGGTGACGCCGGTGCCGCTGACCAAGCCCTGGTTCAAGGGCGTGGCCAACGTGCGCGGCAACCTGTTCAGCGTGGTGGACTTTCCCGCCTTCCTCGGGGTCGGCGCGGTGGCGGTGAGCGAGCATTCCCGGCTGCTGCTGATCGGCGAGCGCTTCCGCACCGCGGCGGCGCTGCTGATCGACCGCTCGCTCGGCCTGCGCAACCCCGACCAGCTTCGTCCGCGCCAGGCGGGCGCTGAAGCGCCCCCCTGGCTGCGGGGAGAGTTCGACGACGCGGAGGGCAGAGGATGGAAGGAGCTGGACATGCCGCAGCTGGTGCGGCATGCGGAATTCCTGGCAGTGAGCGCCTGAGGAGGATAACCCCATGACAAAGAAAATCATCGTCGCAGCCCTCGCCCTCGCCGCCGCGCCCGTCGCGGCGCAGCAGCCGGGCGTCACCGCGGACAAGATCCTGCTCGGCCAGGCCGCGGTGTTCACCGGCCCGGCGGCGCAGCTCGGCATCCAGATGCGCAACGGCATCAAGTCCTACTTCGACTTCGTCAACGAGAAGGGCGGCGTGCACGGCCGCAAGCTCGAGCTGGTCAGCGAGGACGACAAGTACGAGTCGTCGGTGGCACCCACGGCCAGCCAGGCGCTGATCGAGAAGCACAAGGTGTTCGCGCTGCTCGGCTACGTCGGCACGCCCACCGGCGTGGCGCACCTGAAGGTGACCACCGCGGCCAAGGTGCCGCTGGTGGGCATGTTCACCGGCGCCGAGGTGCTGCGCGTGCCGCTGAACCGCTACGTGTTCCACGTCCGCGCCAGCTACTACGACGAGACGGAAAAGATGGTCGAGCAGGTGGTGTCGACCGGCGGCAAGCGCATCGCGGTGTTCTACCAGGACGACGCCTACGGCGAGGCCGGGCGCCGGGGCACCGAGATCGCGCTCACCAAGCGCGGCATGAAGATCCACTCCGTCGGCACGGTCGAACGCAACACCGTCAAGGTCGAGAAGGCGGTGGCGGACATCCACGCCTCGCAGCCCGACGCGGTGGTGATGGTCAGCGCCTACACGGCGTGCGCCGAGTTCATCCGCCAGATGAAGAAGGCCGGCAGCGGCGCGCAGTTCTACAACGTCTCCTTCGTCGGCAGCAAGGCGCTGGCCGACGCCCTGGGCAAGGACGGTGTCGGCGTCGCCATCTCGCAGGTGGTGCCGTTCCCGTGGGCGACCGGCGTGCCGGTGGTCAAGGAGTACCAGGCGCTGGCCAAGAAGGCCGGCTTCGCCGACTACAACTTCAGCGCGATGGAAGGCTTCCTGGTCGCCAAGGTGATGGTCGAGGGCCTGCGGCGCTCCGGCAAGAATCTCACCCGCGAGGGTTTCGTCGACACGATGGAAAAGATGCAGGACGTCGATGTCGGCGGCTTCTTCGTCAGCTATTCACCCCAAAGCCACACCGGCTCCAAGTTCGTCGACCTGACGATCATCGGCCGCGACGGCAAGTTCTTGCGATAAAAGGATCACACCATGGCATTCGCTCTCAAGCTTCCATTCTTCGGTCGCCGCGCAGCAGAGGCGGACGACGAGCAGGCGCCGGCGCAGGCCGGCGAGAAGCGCGCCGGTGGCGTGAGCACCGGCGGCAAGATGCGGTTCCTGATCGGGCTGCTGGTGCTGCTGCTCGCGGTGGACGGCTTCGTCGTCTACCTGGACGCCCGGCAGGGCGCCTTCGGCACCCTCTACATCGCCAGCGTCGGCAAGATCAGGATGCTTTCGCAGCGCCTCGCCAAGGCGGCGCAGCAGGCCTCGCAGGGTAACGTCGAGGCCTTCAAGCAGCTGCGCGAGTCGCGCGAGGAATTCGCCTCCCTGATGAAGCTGCTGTCCGAGGGCGGGCAGTCGGGCGGCACCACGCTGCCGGCCACCTCGTCCGAGGCGCGGCCGGCGCTCGACGCGCTCGACAAGGAGTGGAAGAAGACCGAGAAGAACGCGGCGCTGGTTATTAACGAACAAGCGAACCTGGTAGCGCTGGGCAACGCGGTGCGCTCGATCAACGCCTCCAACCCGACCCTGCTAGAGCTGGCCGACGAGATCTCGGCGATGAGCGTGCAGGCCGGCGGCTCGCTGCGGCAGAACTCGGTCACCTCGCAGCTGGTGATGCTGACCCAGCGCATGGCGAAGAACGCCAACACCATGCTGGCGGGCGACATCGTCGACCCGGAGGTGGCGTTCCTGCTGGGCAAGGACACCAACACCTTCCGCGACACCCTGCAGGGCCTGCTGTCTGGCAACGAGGCGCTGCGCATCGTGCGCGTCAACGACGCCGAGATGCGCGGCAAGCTGTCCGAGCTCGAGGGGGGCTTCAAGGAGTACCAGCGCGCGGTGGCCGACATCCTCGGCAACATGCAGCGCCTGGTGAACGCCAAGCGCGCGACGCGCGACATCTTCAACGACAGCGAGCAGCTGCTGAAAGCGTCGGAAGCCCTCAACGAGCGCTACGACGCAGAGCTCGAGGGCCGGCGCACGAACTACATCGCGCTGGCGGTGATCTCGATCCTCGCCTTCGTGGTGATGGGACTGATCGTCAAGGTGTACGTCGACGACAGCCGGCGGCGCGCGGAGGAATCGGAGAAGATGAACCGCGACAACCAGGAGGCGATTCTTCGCCTGCTGGACGAGATCGGCAACCTGGCGAACGGCGACCTGACGGTGCGCGCCAAGGTGACCGAGGACATCACCGGCGCGATCGCCGACTCGATCAACTACACGATCGATGAATTGCGACGCCTGGTGTCGGGCATCACCGAAGCCTCGGTGCAGGTGACCGCGGCGACGCAGGAAGCCTCGACCACCACCGGCCAGCTGCTGCAGGCGACGCAGAAGCAGTCGACCGAGATCCAGGGCGCCGGCCAGTCGGTGACGCAGATGGCGCAGCAGATGACCGACGTCTCGGTCAAGGCCAACGATTCCGCCAAGGTGGCGGAATCGTCCCTCTCCGCCGCGCAGAAGGGCACGCTGGCGGTGCAGAACGCGATCAAGGGCATGAACGACATCCGCGAGCAGATCCAGGAGACCTCGAAGCGCATCAAGCGCCTGGGCGAGAGCTCGCAGGAGATCGGCGAGATCGTGCAGCTGATCTCGGACATTACCGAGCAGACCAACGTGCTGGCGCTGAACGCCGCCATTCAGGCGGCCTCGGCCGGCGAGGCGGGACGCGGCTTCACGGTCGTGGCGGAGGAGGTGCAGCGCCTGGCGGAACGCTCGGGCGAGGCGACCAAGCACATCGGCGCGATCGTCAAGTCGATTCAGCGCGACACGCAGGACGCGGTGGAAGCCATGGAGCGCAGCACGGCGAACGTGGTGGCCGGAACCAAGACGGCGGACGAGGCCGACCAGGCGCTGCGCGAAATCGGCACGGTCTCGAACACGCTGGCTGACCTGATTCGCTCGATCTCCACCTCGACCCAGCAGCAGTCGGTCGCGGCGACGCGGGTGGCGGCGAACATGAAGGTGATTCTCGGCATCACGCAGCTCACCACCGAGGGCACCAAGAAGACCGCCGGCTCGACCGCGCGCCTGACCACGCTGGCCGACGGGCTGAGGAGCTCGGTGTCGGGCTTCAAGCTCGCCTAAAGAGAGAAAAGCGAACAGCGCTGATGGCGAACGCGACGCTCCTGTCCTGGATCAACGCCGAGGTTGACCAGGCGCTGAAGCTAGTGCGGGACAACATCGCCAAGCTCTCGGGCAAGCCCGAGGACGACGCCATGCTGCGCGCCTGCCCGGACCACCTGCACCAGGTGAGCGGGGCGCTGCGCATGGTCGGGCTGGCCGGAGCGACGCGCTTCTGCGAGGCGATAGAGGGCAGCTTCTCCGGCCTGGGCCAGGCGCCGCGCAACGGCAGCGCCATCGGCACCATCGACCGGGCGGTCCTCGCGCTGAAGGAGTTCGTCGCGGATCTGGCGCGTGGCCAGGCGGACGCGCCGCTGCGCCTGTATCCGGTCTACAAGGAGCTGGCGACCCTCGCCGGCAAGAACGACGCCTCGGAGAAGGAGCTGTTCTTCCCCGACCTCGGCGTGCAGGCGCCGGCGCACCCGCAGGCGAAGACCGTGCTGCAGGGGGAGCTGTCGGCCTACCTGCAGGCGCAGCGCGCCGTCTTCCAGCGCGGCATGCTGGGCTGGCTGCGCAAGCAGGCCGCCGGGCTGGAGGAGATGCGCCAGGCGCTCGACGCGCTGCACCAGGTCGCCGAGCAGCTGCCCGAGCCGCGCGCGCTGTGGTGGACGGCGCTCGGCCTGGTGGAAGGCATGAGCCAGTCGCAGGACGCCGACTGGCAGAACGCCGTCAAGCCGCTGTGCAACAAGATCGACTTCCAGATGCGCGACCTCGCCGCCGGCTCCGGCAAGGTGCAGGACGGCCTGCTGCGCGACGCGCTGTACGCGGTCGCCAAGTGCAAGCCGGTGACGCCGCGCGTCAAGGAGATCCGCCAGCTGTACCAGCTGGAGAGCCTGTTCCCGGAGGCGCCGAAGGCCGGCGCCTCGATGGAGTTCGACATCGAGTTCCTCGAGGTCGCGCTGTACGACCTGCATTCGCGCCTGGAGGCGCTGAAGGGCGCCTGGGTGCAGTACGTCTCCGGCGAGCAGAAGAGCGCCGGCCGCTTCCGCGAGCTGGTGGCCGCCTTCAAGGCGAAGGCGGCGAGCCTCGGCAACCAGCACCTGATCAAGCTGCTCGACGCGATCGGCCTGGTGGCCGCCAAGCTGCCCGACCCGTACCCGCGCCAGAACCAGTTCATGGTGATCGAGATGGCCTCGGCCTTCCTGCTGGTCGAGCACGTGATCGATCATTTCACCACCCCGCCCGACGACCTCGACCCGCAGATCGTGATCATGGGCGGCTGGCTGCTCGACGCGGCCAAGGGCAAGTCGACCGGCGAGCCGCCGGCCGGCATGCGGCCCGACCTGACGCAGCAGATCGGCGCGCTGCAGCTGCGCGCCCAGGTGGCCAAGGAGATCATCGCCAACCTGCAGCACGTCGAGCAGGTGCTCGACGCGTACGTGCGCGACGCTTCCAAGCGCGACACGCTCGCCGCGCTGCCGCCGTACCTGCGCCAGATCCACGGCGCGCTGATGGTGCTGCGCTTCGAGCGCGCCGCCGAGGCCCTCGCCATCTGCGAGAAGATGATCTCCGCCTGCTCCGACAAGGAGCTCGCCGCCTCCACCGACGACATCGACTGGATCGCCGAGGGCCTTTCCAGCCTGGGCTTCTTCCTCGAGCCCTGCCTGCACGGCCGCGAGCCCGCCGAGCAGGCGATCCAGCTGTTCTTCGAGCGCTACAGCAAGCGCGGCAGCATGCCCGCCGCGCCGGCCGCCGCCGCGACGCACGCCGCGGCGCTGTCCTTCGATCTCGATCCGACCGGCTCCGGCGAGCCGGCGGTCGACCAGACCATCAAGTTCGACTTCCTCGAGCCCTCCTCGGGCGACATCGACAAGACGCTGAAGATGGAGGCGCCGACGCAGCCGCCGCCGGCTGCGCCCGGGCCGCGGCCGTCGGTCGCGCCGGTCAAGCCGCGCGCCGCGGTCGACGCCGAGCTGCTTGGCATCTTCCTCGACGAGGCCGGCGAGGTGCTGCAGACCATCAGCGACACCGTGCCGACCTGCCGCGCCGAGCCGGGCAACCTCGACGCCCTCACCACTATCCGCCGCGGCTTCCATACGCTTAAGGGCAGCGGGCGCATGGTCGGCCTGATGGACCTGGGCGAGGTGGCGTGGGAGATCGAGCGGCTGATGAACAGCTGGCTGGAGCAGAAGCGCCCGGCGAGCGCCGGCCTGGTCGACCTGATCACCACCGCGTGCACCGCGTTCGCCGGCTGGGTCGGCGGCCTGCGCGACAACAGCCTGCAGGGCGAGGTCGACGGCGTCGCGCTGATCGCCATGGTGAAGAAGCTGAAGGAAGCGCCGGCCGAGCTGCCCGCGCCTGCGCCGCTCGCAGCCGAGCCCGAGCCCGCCGCCGCGGCGACGCACGAAGTGGCGCTCGATCTCGACCTGCCGGCCGCGCCCAGCCTGTCGGAAGTCTATCTGCGCGAGGCTGCGCAGCACGTCGCCGCGCTGCAGAGCGAGTTCGCTGCCTGGCGCGAGGCGCCCGCCGCCGCCTCGCACGAATTCATGCGCGCCGCGCACACGCTCGCCAGCAGCTCGTACACCGCCGGCTTCACCGAGGTTGCCGGCCTCGCCGACGTAGTCGAGGAATGGATGCCGTTCGCCGGCCAGGCGAGCAAGCCGGGCGATGCCCAGGTGCTGCAGGCCGCGATCGCCCGCCTGGAGCAGATGGTCGCCGCGGTCGCCGGCGGCTCTGCCGAGGGGTCCGGGGCGCAGGAAGCGCGCCGGCTGCGCGAGCTGACCAACCGCCTGAAGGCTTCGCCGCCGCCGCCGGTCGACGTCACCCAGCCGCGCTACGAAGCGCGCACCGAGCACAAGCCCGCGGCGCCCAAGCCGGCGAGTCCCGCCGCGCCGGAAGCCACCGGCCTGCTGACCGCCACCGACCTCGAAGCCGCCGGCCGCTCCAAGCGGGTGATGCGCGACGACATCGACCCGCAGCTGCTGCCGATCTTCCTCGAGGAGGCGCAGGAGCTGGTGCCGCAGATCGGCGCGGACCTGCGCGACTACAAGGCGAATCCCGCCGACGACAAGGTGATCGCGTCCCTGCGCCGCGGCCTGCACACCCTGAAGGGCAGCGCGCGCATGGCCGGCGCGATCCGCCTCGGCGAGCTGACGCACATTATGGAAAGCCGCATGGAAGCGGCGATCGAGGCGAACCAGGTCACGCCGGAGCTGTTCGCCGAGCTGGAAGAGAAGATGGACCGCCTCAGCCTCGACGTCGAGCGCATGCAGGCGGGCCCGGGGAAAGGGCTGGACACCACCGCGCCGATGATGGCGCAGCCCAGGGCGGCCGCCGCCGCGCCCGCCGCCGTCGAAGCGGCGGCGCAAGCGGCGCCGAGGGTCGAGGCGCCGCTGCCCAGCCCGGCGGCGATGCTGCGCGTCAACGCCGACACGCTCGACCACCTGATCAACGAGTCGGGCGAGGTGGCGATCGCGCGCTCGCGCGTCGAGGCGGAGCTGCGTGGCGTCAAGCAGTCGCTCACCGACCTCGGCGACTCGATCACGCGCCTGCGCACCCAGCTGCGCGAGATCGAGGTGCAGGCCGACAGCCAGATGCAGTCGCGCCAGGCGGTCGCCGACGAGAGGAAGGGCGAGTACGACCCGCTCGAGTTCGACCGCTACACGCGCCTGCAGGAGTTGACCCGGCAGATGACCGAGGGCCTCGGCGACGTGGTCTCGATCCAGCAGACCCTGCACAAGAACGTCGGCGAGACCGACGCCGCGCTGCTGGCGCAGGCGCGCATCAACCGCGACGTGCAGCAGGAGCTGATGCGCATGCGCGCGGTGCAGTTCTCGACCCTCAACGAGCGCCTGTACCGCATCGTGCGCCAGACCTCGCGGGAGCTGGACAAGAAAGCCGAGCTGACCATCGAGGGCGACGACGTCGA
>Ga0137436_1000245_pt1 | contig 17297 bp, 14 predicted proteins | sample EasRivERMGT119_2_FD_102328 | JGI IMG/M metagenome (GOLD analysis project Ga0137436, IMG submission 102328) | Soil microbial communities from meander-bound floodplain in the East River, Colorado, USA - East River MetaG ERMGT119_2 | ecosystem: Environmental > Terrestrial > Soil > Floodplain ...
CGGCGCGGCGCCGGGCGGTTCCATACTCGAACAGGCAACGCGGCTCCTCGAGCGAGGCGATCCGTTCAACCTCGACGACACGCTCAAGGCCTGGGAGCGCGCCTACATCGAGGCGGCCATGCGCCTCACGCGCGGCAACGTCAGTCAGGCGGCCAAGCTGCTGGGCGTGAACCGCACCACGCTCTACAGCCGGATGAGCTCGGGCGAGGAGAAGAAGTAAGTGGCGCTCTACCTCGAGCACTTCGGGCTCACCGAGCCGCCGTTCCGCATCACGCCGCACACCGACTTCTTCTTCGAGGGCGCCGACCGCGGCGCGACGCTGGAGGCGCTGATCTACGCCATCCTGCACGACGAGGGCATCGTCAAGGTGTCGGGCGAGGTCGGCAGCGGCAAGACCATGCTGTGCCGCGTGCTGATGGAGCGGCTGCCGGCGCACGTCGAAACCATCTACCTCGCCACGCCGTCGCTGGCGCGCGACGAGATCCTGCACGCCATCGCCGACGACCTCGACCTCAGGCTGTCGCGCGAGCGCACTACCGTGGCGCTGCGCGAGATGCAGGAGCACCTGATCCGGCTGTACGCCGCCGGCCGCCGCGTGGTGATCCTGGTCGACGAGGCGCACGTCATGCCCGACGAGACGCTCGAGCAGGTGCGACTGCTCTCCAACCTGGATTCGAACCGCCACAAGCTCCTGCAGATGGTGCTGTTCGGCCAGCCCGAGCTCGACGCCACGCTCGCCAAGCCGTCGCTGCGCCAGCTGCGCGACCGCATCACGCACTCGTTCCGCATGCGGCCGCTCGCCGCGCCCGAGGTGGCGAACTACGTGTCGTTCCGCATGCGCGCCGCCGGCTACCGCGGCCCGGAGGTGTTCGCGCCGCGCGCGATGGCTCTGGTCACGCGCGCCTCGGCGGGCCTGACGCGGCGCATCAACATCCTGTGCGACAAGGCGCTGCTCGCCGCCTTCACCGAGAACTCGCACGCGATTACCGACAAGCACGTGCGCGCCGCCGTCGCCGACTCGGAATTCGCCGCGGTGGCGCGCAGCCCGCGCCCGGCGTTCTATGCCGCGGCCGCGCTCGCCATCGGGGTGGGGCTCGGCGCGGCGATCCCGTGGTGGTTCTTCTCCAGCCGCGGAGAGCCGGCGCCGGTTCCGGCGAAGGCAGCCGCGGCGCCCGCGGCCTCGCCCGCGATTCCGGCGGCTCCGGTTGCCCCCGCACAGAAGGCGGTCGAGCCGCCCGCGCCGCCGCCTGCGCCGCCTTCGCCACCGCCTGCGCCGCCGGTCGCCGCAACGGCGCCGCCGCCCGCGCCGGCACCCGCGCCGCCGTCCAGGCTGAGCGAGGCGCAGGCGAGCCGCCTGGCTGGCTACTCACCGGCCGGCCAGCGGCTCCTCGCCGCGCGCCTGGCCGCCTCGCGCGAGCTGCTCAGCCGCGCGCCCGACGACAACTTCACCATCGAGCTGTTCAACACCGCGAACAGCGACCCGGCGCGCCTGGAGCGCTTCCTGATCCGCGCGCGCGACCTGGTCCGGCTCGAAGACCTGGCGGTGATTCCGATGTCCGCCGACGGCCAGTACCGCCTGCGCGTGGTCTATGGGCAGTTCGAAAGCCGCGACGCGGCGCGCGAAGCGCAGATGCGCCTGCCGCCGCGCTACCGGGACGCTTTCCAGGCCGCGCCACGCAGCTTCGCCGAGCTGCGCGGTCAAATTTAGTCAGCCCGAAAGCCTTGCTACGCCCGGGTGTTATGCTTGCCGCAGGAGGGAGTTGTGGGCAAAAAGGCTCAGGGGCAGGCATGATGCCGGGTTGCCGCGCTGCGGGATTGCTGCTGTGCGCAAACGCGCTGCTTCTCGCCGCCTGTGGCCAGGCGCCGGTGAAGCCGGCGGCGACGCACATTACCGCGGAGCCGCCGCGCGCCGACGGCCAGATCCCGCCTCCGGTGCAGCTCGCGCCGGTGCTGCCCAAGCCCAAGCCGGCCGCGCGCCTCGAGACCTACAGCGTAGTTGTCAACAACGTGCGCGTGCAGGACCTGCTGTTCGCGCTGGCGCGCGATGCCCGGCTCAACGTCGACATCCACAACGACATCACCGGCTCGGTGACGCTCAACGCCATCGACCAGACCCTGCCGCAGCTGCTGGCGCGCATCGCCCGCCAGGTCGACATGCGCTACGAGATCGAGGGCCAGAACCTGAGCGTGATGCGCGACTCGCCCTACCTGCGCGCCTACAAGATCGACTACCTGAGCGCGGCGCGCAACGTGAAGATGAGCTCGCTCGCCTCGACCCAGTTCGCCTCGTCCAACTCGGCCTCGGGCGCCGCCACCACCACCGGCGCGAGCACCGGCGCGACCGCGCAGGTCGACGTCACCTCCGAGAACAAGCTGTGGGAATCGATCGTGATCAACGTGAAGGAGATCCTGCGCGAGACCGACAAGGTCATGCCCGCGACGGGCGCGGCGCCGGCGGCACCCGCCGCGGCCGCGGCGCCCGCCGCGCAGTCTGCGGGCGGCGCGGCGCCGGCGCAGCAGCCGGCCGCGCCGCAGCCCAGCGTGAGCTTCATCGAGGCCGCCTCGGTCATCGCCAACCGCGAGAGCGGCATCCTCTACGTGCGCGCCAGCTCCCGCCAGCACGACAAGGTGCAGGAATTCCTCGACCAGGTGCTGGTCGGCGCCAGGCGCCAGGTGCTGATCGAGGCCACCGTGGCCGAGGTGCAGCTCAACAACCAGTACCAGCGCGGCATCGACTGGCAGCGCCTGCGCTCGGGCGCGGTCACCATCGGGCGCCCCGGCTTCGGCACCGGCCAGAGCGGCATCGAGTTCGGCCAGAACTCCACCGGCACGCCGGCGGCGGTGGCCACCACCGCGTTCGTGCTGGGCGGCGCCATCACCAGCCTGAACTTCAACTTCGCGCTCAGCCTGCTCGAGTCCTTCGGCGACGTGAGGGTGCTGTCGAGCCCGAAGCTCTCGGTGCTCAACAACCAGACCGCGCTGCTGCGCGTGACGCGCGACATCATCTACTTCCAGATCACGCCGTCCAACATCACCGTGAGCGGCGGCAGCGGCACCATCGTCGCGCCGCCCTCGTTCACCACCACGCCGCTGGTGGCGGCCGAAGGCTTCATGATGAGCGTGCTGCCGCAGATCAACGAGGCCGACACCATCGTGCTCAACGTGCGCCCGACCATCCGCCGGCGCGTCGGCAACGCCACCGACCCCAACCCGGCGCTGCTGGTGCCCAACCTGATCCCGATCTTCGAGACGCGCGAGTTCGACTCGGTGCTCAGGCTGCAGAGCGGCCAGGTGGCGGTGCTCGGCGGCCTGATGCAGGACCAGCGCTCGCGCACCGAAGACACCGTGCCGGGAATAAACCAGATTCCCTTCCTCGGCGAGCTGCTCGAGCAGAAGAGCGAGACCAACACCAAGACCGAGCTGGTGATCTTCCTGCGCGCGACGGTGATCCGCGACCCGAGCATCGACGGCGACTTCCGCTCGCTGCGCGGCGACATGCCGACCAGCGACTTCTTCCTCAAGCCCAATCCGGCACGCGTCGCGCCGATGGTCGGCCCCGGGGAGTCGCAAGACTGAGCGCAGTGACCCCATGAGCCTGCTGCTCGAGGCGCTCAAGAAAGCCGAGAAGGCCAAGGAAGACGCGCAGCGACGCGCCCGCGGCGAGACCGGCGACGCGCCGGCCGAGGCGGCGCCGGCGCAGCCGGCCGCGCCCGCGGCGCCCGCCTCCAGCGAGCTGCGGCTCGAAGGCGAGGCCGAGCCCGCCGGCCGCGTGATGACGCGCGCCGAGCTGCCCGACCTGTCGGCGCCGATCGACATCGCCAGCGAGGACCTGCGCGCGAAGGCGCCGCCGCCGCGCGAGCTGCGCCTGGAGACGCCGAAGGAGCCGCGGCGCCGCCCGGCCGCCGCCGCGGCGCAGCCCGCCGCCCAGTCTGCCGAGCGCGAAGCGCAGAGAAATTCGGCGCGCAAGGTATTCGAGGCGAAGTTCAAGGAACCCAACCCGAAGCTGCCGTTCTACCTCACGCTCGGCGTGCTCGGCGTGTGCGCGGTCAGCGTCGTGGTGTACTTCTGGTACCAGCTGCGCCCGCCCTACCCGCTGGTCAACACCAATCCGCCGCGACCCAGCGAGCAGGTGGCCACCGCGCCGCAGTCCGCCGTCGCGCCCGTTGCGCCGGCCGCCGCGCCGGCGAGCGCGGCGATCCCGGGCCTGCCCGGGGCCGCGCCACCGGCCGCCGCGTCGGCTTCGCCCGCGCAACAGTCGGCCACGCCCGCCGTGCCCAGGATGACCACGCCGAAGCCCTCGGCCGCGCTGCCGGCCGAGAAGCCGCTGCTGGCTCCGGCGCCCAGTCCCGAGGTGGCGGTGTCGCGCGCCGTGCCGCAGATCCATCCGCACGTCAACGCCGGCTACGCCGCCTACCAGACCGGCGACCTGGCGAAGGCGCGTACCGAATACGAGCAGGCGCTGGCCGATGAGCCCACCAACCGCGACGCGCTGCTCGGCATGGCCGCGGTGGAGACGCGCAGCGGCCGCTACGAGGCCGCCGAGGCGGCCTACCTGCGCCTGCTGCAGGTCGATCCGCGCGACGGGCACGCACAGGCCGGGCTGCTCGCGCTGCGCAGCGCGCGCCTCGACCCGCTCGCCGCCGAGAGCCGCGTCAAGTCCATGCTCGCGCAGGACCCGGGCTCGCACGCGCTCAACTTCGCACTCGCCAACCAGTTCGCGCAGCAGGGGCGCTGGGCCGAGGCGCAGCAGGAGTATTTCAAGGCCTATGCCGGCGACCCGGAGAACGCGGATTTCGCCTACAACCTGGCGATCAGCCTCGACCACCTGCGCCAGCCGCGGCTGGCGCGGGAGTACTACCAGCGCGCCGTTACCCTCGCCGAGAAGCGCGGCGCGAGCTTCGACCAGGCGGCGGCCCGCGCCCGGGCTGCGCAGCTCGGTAACTGAGCCCCGACTGACACAATCTCACCGTTGTATCAGGGGGTTGGGCAAAGTTCGCACTCCCCCTGGGGGTACGCCGGTTATCATCCCATCCGGATGAATTCGCCCACCAATCCCCAGGCCAAGCGCCATATCGGCCAGATCCTGATCGACCAGGGCATCCTCACCGAGGACCAGCTGAGGATCGCGCTGCTCGAGCAGACCAAGTCGCACGTGCCGGTCGGGCGCATCCTGGTGCAGCTCGGCTTCGTCTCCGAGGCGACCCTGCGCGACGCGCTGTCGGAGAAGCTCGGCCTGCAGTCGGTCGACCTGGCGCACATCATCGTCGACCCGGCGGCGCTGAAGATGCTGCCGCGCGAGCTGGCCCGCCGCTACCGCATTTTCCCGGTGGCGCTCGACCGCCAGCAGAAGAAGTTCTTCGTCGCGCTGGCCGACACCAACAACATCGTCGCCGTCGACCAGCTGCGCGCGCACCTGAAGGGCGACTTCGAGATCGAGCTGCGCCTCGCCGGCGACTCCGAGATCGAGCGCGCGATCGAGCACTACTACGGCCACGAGTTCTCGATCGACGGCATCCTGCGCGAGATCGAGACCGGCGAGGTCGACTACTCGACCATTACCGAGGGCGACGAGTACTCGCAGCCGGTGGTGCGCCTGATCTCGGCGCTGCTCGCCGACGCGGTCGAGCGGGCTGCTTCCGACATCCACTTCGAGCCCGAGCAGAACTTCCTGCGCATCCGGTACAGGATCGATGGAGTGCTGCGCCAGATCCGCTCGCTGCACAAGACCTACTGGCCGGCGATGGCGGTGCGCATCAAGGTGATGGCGAAGATGAACATCGCCGAGACGCGCGCGCCGCAGGACGGCCGCATCTCGGCCACCATGTCGGGCCGGGTGGTCGATTTCCGCGTCGCCAGCCTGCCGACCACGCACGGCGAGAACCTGGTGCTGCGCATCCTCGACCGGCAGAAGGGCATCGTGCCGCTCGACAAGCTCGGGCTGGAGGAGTCGCAGCTCGAGCTGCTCAAGCGCATGCTGGCCCGCCCCGAGGGCATCATCCTGGTGACCGGCCCGACCGGCAGCGGCAAGACCACCACCCTCTACTCGGTCCTCAACCATATCAACTCCGACGCCATCAACATCATGACGCTGGAGGATCCGGTCGAGTACCCGATGACGCTGATCCGCCAGACCTCGGTGTCCGAGGCGGCCAAGCTCGACTTCGCGAACGGCGTGCGCGCCCTGATGCGCCAGGACCCCGACGCGATCCTGGTCGGCGAGATCCGCGACCGCGACACGGCGGAGATGGCGTTCCGCGCCGCGATGACCGGCCACCAGGTGTACTCGACGCTGCACACCAACTCGGCGGTCGGCGCCTTCCCGCGCCTGCTCGACATCGGCATCGTGCCCGACATCCTGTCGGGCAACATCATCGGCATCATCGCGCAGCGCCTGGTGCGCAAGCTGTGCCGCACCTGCCGCCAGTCCTACGACCCCGACGTGCGCGAGCGGCGCCTGGTGGGAATTACCCCCACCGAGCCGGCGGCGCTGTTCCGCGCCGTCGGCTGCGAACAATGCGACTACCAGGGCTACCGCGGCCGCGGCGCGATCCTCGAGATCCTGAAGATCGACGGCGGTATGGACGAGCTGATCGCCAGGCGCGCGACCGCGCGCGAGATCCTCGCCGATGCGCGCTCCAAGGGTTTCAAGACCCTGGCTGACGACGGCGTGCGCCTGGTGCGCAGCGGCAGCACCAGCCTCGACGAGCTGATGCGCGTCGTCGACCTGACCGACAGGATGGCGTAGGAGAGGCGACGATGCCTCTCTTCACCTACCGAGCGGTCGACGCCCAAGGGCGCAACGTGATCGGCCGCGTCGAGGCGGTCAACCTGTTCGACCTCGAGCAGCGGCTGGTGCGCATGGGCCTCGACCTGATCAGCGGCGCGCCGTCGAGCCAGCGCACGCGCCTGATCGGCGGCAGCCGCGTCACGCGCCAGGACCTGATCAACTTCTGCTTCCACCTCGAGCAGCTCGCCACCGCCGGCGTGCCGCTGCTCGAGGGCCTCAACGACCTGCGCGAGAGCCTGGAGAACCCGCGCTTTCGCGAGGTGGTCTCCGGGCTGGTCGAGTCGATCGAGGGCGGGCGCAACCTGTCGGGCTCGCTGGCCGAGTACCCCGAGGTGTTCAGCAAGGTGTTCGTCAGCCTGGTGCGCTCGGGCGAGCAGACCGGCAAGCTGCCCGCGGTGCTGAAGAGCCTGTCGGAGTCGCTGAAGTGGGAGGACGAGCTCGCCGCGCAGACCAAGAAGCTGCTCATGTATCCGGCGTTCGTCGGCAGCATCGTGCTGCTGGTGACGTTCTTCCTGATGGTCTACCTGGTGCCGCAGATGACCGGCTTCATCCGCAACATGGGCCAGGAGATCCCGCTGCAGACGCGCGTGCTGATCGTGGTGTCCGACTTCTTCGTCGGCTACTGGTGGGCGGTCCTGGCCCTGCCGTTCGTCGCCTGGGGCGGCCTGAAGGCCGCGGCCAGCTACAACCCGGCGGTGCAGTACGCCATCGACCACTACAAGATCACGCTGCCGCTGATCGGCCCGATCCTGCGCAAGATCATCCTGTCGCGCTTCGCCTCGAGCTTCGCCATGATGTACGGCGCGGGCATCACGGTGCTCGACGCGATCCGCAGCTGCGAGGAGATCGTCGGCAACAAGCCGCTGGAGAACGCGCTGCGCACCGTCGGGCAGCAGATCGCCGAGGGCAAGAACATGACCGCGGCGTTCGCCGACCTCGGCCTGTTCCCGCCGCTGGTCATCCGCATGCTGCGCATCGGCGAGAACACCGGCGCGCTCGACACCTCGCTGCTCAACGTCAGCTACTTCTACAACCGCGAGGTGCGCGAGCAGATCGGCAAGCTGCAGGCGATGATCGAGCCGGCGCTGACGCTGGTGCTGGGGGCGCTGCTCGGCTGGGTGATGCTGTCGGTGCTCGGCCCGGTGTACGACGCCATCTCGAAGATGAAATTCTAGGAAACCGCCGCCCCCATGGCTTCGAAGCACCTGCTCTACTTCACCGGCGAGGATCACTACCTGTACCGCGCCACGCGCGGCGAGCTCGAGCTCGAGGCGCAGTTCGGCGGCGACGAGGCGGGGGTGGGCGCGTTCCGCGAGTACCTGCGCGGCCGCAAGGGCGCGCTGTTCTCGATCGTCGCCGACCTGACCGGCGAGGACTTCCACGAGGAGCAGATCCCGCTGCTGCGCGGCGGCGACCGCGAGGCGGTGGTGCAGCGGCGCATCGCGCAGCGCTACCGCGACACCCGCCTCGCCGCCGCGATCTCCCTTGGCGCGGTGAGGTCGCCCGAGCGGCGCAACGAGCGGCTGCTGCTCACCTCGTTCATCAACACGCAGGGCCTCGCTCCCTGGCTCGACGCGCTGGAGGAGTCCGATGCGCGCCTCGAGGGCGTGTTCTCGGTGCCGCTGCTCGCACCCGCGCTCGCCGCGCGGCTGGGATTGCGCAGCGGGCGCGCTTTCATCGTCACCGCGACGCGCGCCGGCCTGCGCCAGAGCTTCGTCGAGGACGGCAAGCTGCGCTTCGCGCGCCTGGAGCGCACTGGCGAGATGGCGCCGCAGGCGCTTTCCATGTTCGTGCGCTCGGAGACTCTGCGCCTCGCGCAGTACCTGGTCACTCTGCGCGTGCTGCCGCGCGAGGGCGGGCCGGTGCAGGTGCTGGTAGTCGCGCCGCCCGGGCAGCGCGCCGTCTTCGAGCAGGTGCTGCAGTCCGACGCGCGCCTGGTGTTCCGCACCGTCGATACCGCCGAGGCCGAACGCGCCGCCGGCCTGCGGCGCAAGCCCGAGGGCATCGCCGGCGAGGCGCTCTACCTGCACCTCGCGGCGAAGCATCCGCCGCGCGAGCAGTTCGCCTCGAGCGGCGAGCGGCGCCGCTACCTCGTCTGGCAGCTGCAGCGCGCAGTGATCGGCGCCGGCGCCATCGGCTTCGCCGCCTGCGTGCTGTTCGCCGGCGCGCGCTGGCTCGACGTGGTGCAGGCGCGCGGCAAGGCCGAGCAGCAGGCCGAGGAGGCGCGGCGCTCCGCCGAGGCCTACGCGCGCATCACCGCCGGCTTCCCGGTGACGCATACCTCGACCGAGAACCTGAAGGCGACGGTGACCGAGTTCACGCGCATCGCGCAGCGCAGCCCGCCGCCCGAGCGCGCCCTGCTCCACGTCTCGCAAGTGCTGGAGAAGTTCCCGCAGTTCGAGATCGACTCCATCAGCTGGAGCGTCGGCCGGCGGGGCGAGCGGCGCGCTGGCGAGCGCGCCGCCGCCCCTGCCGCCGCCGCCAAGCCCGAGGCACAGGGCGAGTCCGCCGAGACCCTCGAGATCAACGGACGCGTCAACGCCATGCAGCGCAGCGACTACCGCGGCCTGACCGCGCAGCTGCAGCGCTTCGCCGCCGCGCTCGGCACTTCCGGCTACGAGCTCACGCGCACCCAGCTGCCTTTCGACATCACCTCGGAGGGCACCCTCTCCGGCGACATGGGCGGCGCCGAGACCAGCGAGGCGCCGCGCTTCACCGTCGTGCTGACGCGGCACCTGCCATGAGGATCACGCCCGCGGAGCTGCAGAAGCTCGGGCTGCCGCTGCTGCTCGCGGTGGCGATGCTGGCTGCCGGCGGCGGACTGATCTGGAGCGCCGACGCCGCGCTGAAGAGCGCGCAGCGCGACGCCGCGGCGGCATTTGCCGAGCGCCAGCTGAACGGCGAGCGCCTGGCGCGCATCGCCGAGGAGGAGCGCGAGGTCAAGCAGAAGATCGACGTCTACCAGCGCCTGAAGGCACACCACATCCTCGGCGAGGAGCGCCGCCTGGAATGGGCCGACGCCGTCAACCGCATCCGCAAGCAGCGCGAGCTGCTCGACCTGCGCTACCGCGTCGAGCGCCAGCGGCAGCTCGGATCGCTTCCCGGCAAGCCGGGCAACGTCGATTTCTACGCCAGCGCGATGCGCGTCGACCTTGCCATGCTGCACGAGGAAGACCTGCTGCGCTTCCTCGCCGACCTGCGCGAGTCGGGCAACGCCTACTACTCGGTGCGCAGCTGCCAGCTGTCGCGCAGCGGGCCGGGCGGCGGCGGCACGGCGATCGCGCCGCGCCTGCGCGCCGAGTGCACCATCGATCTGATCACCATCGTCGACCGGGCGGCCAAGCCATGAAGCGCTCGCTTTCCATTCTGTTGTTCTTCATTCTGGGAAGTTGCGGCGAGATCTGCATGGCGCAGGAGCTCGGCCGCCTGTTCTTCACGCCCGAGCAGCGCCAGGCGCTCGACCAGCGGCGCCGCGCGCGCGTGCCCGACCGGCCGAACGCGCCGGTGGTGGTCTCGCCCACCACGCGCATGGACGGCTACGTGCAACGCCGCGGCGGCAAGTCGACCGTGTTCGTCAACGGCGAGCCGCTGCCCGAGTCGGCGCCCGAGGCGCCGCGCATCAGCGGCGGCCGCGCCACCGTCAACGTCGGCGAGACCGGCGCGCGCGCCGGCCTCAAGCCCGGCGAAGTCCTCGACCGCGGCACCGGCGAGGTGCGCGACGTCGTCCGCGAGGGCGAAATCCGCATCCGCCGCTCGGAGTGAGCATGAGGACCCGCCAGCGCGGCGCGGCGCTCATCCTGTTCGTCACCGTGCTGATCCTCGGTGTCGCCTGGTATACGGTCGGCGCGCTCGGCAAGGCGCCGGTGGCCACCGCCGAGCGCGACGCGATCACCGGCGCCGCCCTGCAAAAGGCGAAGCAGGCTCTGCTCGGCTACCTCGCGGCGGAAGCCGCGCGCACCGACCACGACAAGCCGGGCCGGCTGCCCTGCCCGGAGTCGCTCGCCTCGATCGGCACCGCCAACGAAGGCCAGGCGGCGAGCAACTGCAGCAACGTGGCGACCACCGTCGGCCGCCTGCCGTGGGGAACGCTCGGTATCGACCAGCTGCGCGATGGTTATGGCGAGCCGCTCTGGCTGGTGATCAGCCCCGGCTTCCGCGGCGTCCTGCCGACGACTGCGATCAACTTCGCCACGCCTGCGCAGTTGACCTACAACGATGTCGCCGCCAACGCCGTGGCGGTGATCATCGCGCCCGGCAGGCCCCTGAACACGCTCGCCGACCCCGCCGCGCTGCCCGCGTGGTGCCCGGCCAAGGTGGACCAGAACTCCGCCACGCGCAACACGGCGCCGCTCGCCGCCGCCAATTTCATCGAATGCGGCAATGCGACCGGCAGCTACCGCAACCCCGGCAGCTCGCAATGGAGCAACGACCGCGCGCTCGCCATCACCGCCGCCGAGTGGGCCGACGCCATCGCGCCCGGCGTTGCCGACCGGCTGCAGCGCCAGGTGGCGCCCGCGATGCAGGCCTACTACGACACCACTTCGCTGGGGAGCTGGGGGCTGCGCTTCTTGCCGAACGCTTCGACCTTCACCGCCGCGCCGCCCACGACCAGCACGCTGTGCGGCGCGAACGACACCTTTTCCGGCATGCCGCCGAGCGCGACGGTGGTCGCAGCTACCTGCAGCACGGCCTGGGACAGCGCCAGCGTGTCGGGCCTCGGCGCGCTGCTCAGCCTCGGCGGCTGCGCGCCGTGGCCGAATTTCGTCTCGCCGACCGAGATTCACTGCGAGTTCACCGCGATCCTGGGCGGCCTCGCCACCCCGCGCATCACGGTGAGCGCGCCGCGCGTCGGCTACAGCTTCCGCTACATCGACACTTCGATGATCATGATCGAGGTCAACGGGCCGGCGCTCGCGCTGCCGCTGCTGCCGCCGTATCCCACCGCCAGTACCGGGAACTACTCCGGCTCGGTAAACGCCGCCAACGGCCGCGGCAGCTTCAGCTTCGACGTCAACTTCCCCGCCCTCAGCATCCTCGAGTCGGTGCGGATCAGGATTCCGGTGCCGGCCGACGCGCTGCTCGCCGACGCGCGCAGCGCCTGGTTCGTCAACAACGGCTGGGACCGCTTCACCTACTACGCCGTGTCGCAGGCCGCTTCGCACGACCCGACGGGCGCGGTGTGCACGCCCGGCGGCACGTTGACCAACTGCCTCACGGCGAACGGCTTGCCGGCGTCGACGCCCGCCAATGACAAGCGGCTGGTCCTGGTCCTCATCGGACCGCGCGCACTCACCGGGCAGACCCAGCCGAGCACCACCGAGGCGGACTATCTCGAGTACCAGAACGGCAACGTCGGGACCACGACCTACGAAACGCGCACGCAAGGCGCGGACTTCAACGACCGCCTCGCGGTTTGCCCCTTCAAGTACCAGGACCAGAGCGGCGCCGACGTGCTCGTATGCAGCTGAGGCGCGCGCACAGCGGCTTCACGCTGACCGAGATGGCGGTGGTGTTCGCCATCGTCGCGCTGCTCATCGGCGGCGCCATGATGACGCTCTCGGCGCAGATCGAGCAGCGCAACAATGACGAGACCACGCGCCGGCTGAACGCTGCCGCGGAAGCCGTCCTCGCCTTCGCCATCGTCAACCGCCGCCTGCCCTGCCCGGCGACCGCGGCAACCACCGGCGACGAGGCATTCACCGGCGCGAACTGCAGCACCTGGTACGGCGGCTTCCTGCCGGCGCGGACTCTCGGCTTCCAGCCGGTCGACGCAGCCGGCTACGGCGTCGACTCCTGGAACAACCGCATCCGCTACGCCGTCGCGCAGACCGTTACCGGCTGCACCGGGACGCCGGTCAACCCCCACTTCGTGTCGACGGCCAACCTGAAGGCCAACGGCGTGAGCTGCAAGCCGAACGACCTCGACGTCTGCGCGCCGGTCGACGGCACGATCGTGTGCACCGCGGCCAATCGGGTGGTCAGCACGAGCACGGTGGCGTTCATCGTCTTCTCGAGCGGAAAGAACGGCGCCATCGCGGGCGCCTACGGCCCGCACGAGGCCGCCAACACCGACGGCAACGCCACCTTCATCAGCCACCTGCCGAGCGGCACGGATTCGCTGACCGGAACGTTCGATGACCTGATGGTCTGGGTGCCGGCCGGCACTGTCTACTCGAGGCTGATCTCCGCCGGCGTGCTGCCCTAGCCTGCCGGTCCCGCAGGGCAGGCTGGCTCCTTAGCCTGCAGGCCCAATAAGAGAGAAGCAGACCTCGCCTTCGCGGTTCACCTCCAGCGCGAGCGAGAAGCCCTCGCCCTCGGCCTGGCGCGCCGCCTGGTACAGGCCGATGCCCATGCCCTTGCCGCCGGAGCGCACCGGCGCCTTGAGCAGCGTGACCTGCAGGTCCGCCGGCACCGGCTTGCCGCTGTCGCGCACGCGCAGCGCGACGCGCTGCCCGCACTCGAGCGAGACGCGCACGCGCACGCCGGCGTCGGCGGCGCGCTTGGCGAGGGCGTTGCGGATCAGGTTGTCGGCCACGCTGTCGAACAGCGAGCGCGGCAGCCGCGCCGCGCTGCCCGGTGAGAGCGGCGCGAGCTCGACTTCCTCGCTGCGGTACTGGCGCGCGAGCCCTTCCCACCAGGCCTGCGCCGCGACGTAGGTCTCGTCGACCTCGCGCGGCCGCTGCAGCTTCTCCAGCGTCTCGCCCAGGCGCTGCGACATCGCCGGCAGCTGGCGCCGCATCAGCGCCTGCAGCTCGGGCGAGTCGCGCCCCTCGTCGCGCGCCGCCGCCGCGACCAGCACGTTGAGCGACTGCAGCAGGTTCTTGATGTCGTGCGTCATGCGCGCGCCGGTCTCGTGCACCGCCTGCAGGTAGCTCGCCTGGCGCAGCTCCTCCTCGCGCATCTTGCCGAGGTAGAACTCGCCGAGCAGCTGGCCGAGCAGGTGCAGGTGCCAGTGCAGCGCCGGGCTCATGCGGTAGCGCGAGTAGATGGTGAGCGCGAGCGCCGAGTTGTCGAACTCGACCGGGTAGGGCGTGCGCACGCCGATCTCGGCCTGCTCCTGCGCGCTGCGCCAGGCCACCCCGGACACCGAGGGCACCCGCATCAGCGCGGCAATCGACTCGGTGAGGAAGCGCGCCGGCCGCGCCTCGAGCTGGGTCAGCTCGGCGAGCATCTGCAGCCACTTCTCCAGCGGCAGGCCGATGGAGAACAGGTAGCGCGAGAAGAACATGTTGAGGCCGGCGAAGCCGCGCCGCGGCCCCCAGAGCAGGCCGATCAGCAGCACTGCGCCGGCGGTGATGAACACCGTGCGGGTCAGCGCCTCGAGGTAGCCGGTGCGCTGCAGCGTCATGACGGTGAAGCTGCCGAGGATCACCACGCCGAGCAGCAGCATCAGGAACACGCTGTAGAAGAAGTCGATCATCTGCGCGGCGTCGGTCGACTCGGGCTCGGCGGGCAGCAGCATGACCGGAACGAAGCACAACGGCAGCAGGATCTCGGCGTAGTGGCGGATGTCGGCGTCGATCTCGCGCCGCGGCGCGACCTCGGGCAGGATCACCACCGCGAGCAGCGCGAGCAGGTAGAGCAGCACCATCTGGTAGGCGCGCCGCTGCCAGCGCAGGTGGTGCTGGTAGACCTTGCCGCCGACCAGCCCGGCCAGCACCACCACCCAGAAGGTGAGCAGCCACCAGTTGAGGGCCAGCATCACCGTCACCGCGAGCGCGCCGAGGATCAGCCCCTGCATCGTCGACACGCGCTGCTCGGCGCGCAGGAACGGCTGCCACAGGAGGAGCAGGCCGAAGTGCGCGAGCAGCAGGCCGCGCGCCCAGGTATCGGTCACGCCGCGGAAGGCGGCGACGTGCAGAAGCGCGAGCATCGCCACCACCACGAGGCGCCAGTGGCGCTGGCTCAGGCCCCACGTCGCGTTCGCGAGGCGCGGGAAAAGCGGCAGGTTGAGGGTGGCCGGTTGCATGATCGGCGCGACTAGTCTACATAACGGGGCCATGCCGGCCTCGATCCTCGCCCGCCTGGTCGTGCTCGAAGCGCGCCGCGGCGGACTGCCGTGGCTCGCGGCCGCCTGCATCGCGGCGGGGGTCGCGCTAGCCGCCTTCCTCTCCCAGGTCGCGCTCACCGAGAGCCGCGAGCTGCAGGTGGCGATCGTCGCCGCCTGGCTGCGCGCCTGCGCGGTGTTCCTGGTGGCGGCGCACGTTGCGAGCCGCACCTTGCGCGAGGTTGACGACAAGGCCCTCGAGCTGATGCTGGCGCTGCCGCTCGGGCGCCCGGCCCAGTACCTCGGGCGCTTCGCCGGCCTCGCGGCGTGCGGCGCGCTGCTCGCCGCCGCGTTCGCCGCGCCGCTCGCGCTGCTCGCGCCGCCGGGCGCGGTAGCGCTGTGGGGGCTGTCGCTCGCCTTCGAGCTCGCGCTGGTCGCCGCCACGGCGCTGTTCTTCGCCATGACCCTGGTGCAGCCGGTACCGGCGATCGCCGCCACCGCCGGGCTGTACCTGCTCGGCCGCTCGATCGCCGCCCTGCAGGCGCTCGCCGGCGGCGGGCCGCTGGCCGACGCTTCATTCGCCGGAGAGCTCGCGCGCGGCGCGGTCGGCGCCGTCGCCTTCCTCCTGCCGCGCCTGGACGCGGTGACCCGCACTGAATGGCTGCTCTACGGAGTTCCGTCGGCGGCAGCCTATGCGGCGGCGATCGGCGGCCTGCTGCTGTACGGCGTCGTGCTGGTGGCCGCCGGCCTGTTCGATTTCGAGCGGAAGAGCCTTTGATGCAGCGCGCCCGGCGCGTCCCAGGATGGATCCTCGGCCTGCTGGCGGCGAGCCTCGCGGCGCAGCTCGCCTGGCACGCGGCGCTGCCCGCTGCGCGGCAGGCGAAGGAAGGCCTGCCGCCCGCGCCGCGCGCCGCGGTGCTGCGCCTGGCGAGCTTCGGCGAGAACGCCGCCGCGGCGCGCCTGGTGATGCTCTACCTGCAGTCATTTGAGATGCGCGGCCTCGACTATGGGCGCCTGGTGGGCTGGCTGCGCGCCGCGGCTGCGCTCGACCCGCTCAGCGCCTACCCGCTGTTCGCCGCGGCGCGCGTGTTCGCCGAGACGCCCGACCCGATGGCGAGCCGCGTCGCGCTCGAATTCGTCTACGAGGAGTTCACCCGCGACCCGGACCGGCGCTGGCCCTGGCTGGCCCACGCGGCGCTGCTCGCCAAGCACCGGCTGAAGGACCTGCCGCTCGCGCGCCGCTACGCCGCGGCGATCGACCGCCAGACCCGCTCGAGCGACGTGCCGCTGTGGGCCAAGCAGATGGAGATCTTCATCCTGGAGGACATGAACGAGCTGGAGGCCGCGCGCATCATGCTGGGCGGGCTGCTGGAGCGCGGCGAGATCCGCGACCCGAACGAGCTGCGCTTCCTGCAGCAGCGGTTGAAGGAGCTCGACCAGCGGGTAAAAAGCGGGGTTAAATAGTGTCAGAACCTCGACGCCCGTGTCGGATTCCTGACGGTCTCTGACACGATAACCCCCTGAATTTGGCCGCCCGTCCGGCTTTTCGGCCTTCCTTCCCGGTTTTTGCGTGGTATGGAAGTTGCGATTATCCTCGCTAGTCCGGGGACGACCCGGGGGAGCTTCGTTGATGAAAACAAGGCAAATTGGCTTCACGCTGGTTGAGATCGCGATCGTCCTGGTGATCATCGGGCTGCTGCTGGGCGGCATCCTGAAGGGCCAGGAAATGATCACGCAGGCCAAGATCAAGAACGTCATGGCCGATTTCTCCGGCATCTCGGCGGCGTACCACGGTTACCAGGATCGCTACCGCGCGATCCCGGGCGACGATCCGAACGCGGCCGGGCGCTGGACTACGCTTCCGGCGGCCATCTCGGGCGGCGGCAACGGCGTGGTCGGCGGCACCTACAACAACGCATGCCCGGCCACTTCCGTTGCGGGCACGCCCGAGTCGTGCATGTTCTGGGACCACCTGCGCCGCGCCGGCTTCGTCGCCGGCAACGGCGCGCAGCAGCCGTTCAACGCGCTCACCGGCATGCTCGGCGTGCAGACCGGCGACGGCGCCGCGGCGCCCGCGGCCGCGCTGCTCGACGGCGCCGGCGGGCCCGGCTTCGTCGGCCTGATCATGTGCTCGGCCAACCTGCCCGACAAGGTGGCGATCGCGGTCGACACCCAGATGGACGACGGCCTCGCCGGCAAGGGCACTGTGCGCGCGCTGCTGCAGGCGGCGCCGAATCCGAACGTCGGCAACGTGGCGGCGACCGCGACCTACCAGGAAACGTCGAGCAACATCTACACGATCTGCCGCGCGCTGTAATCCACCGCGCCTCGTACGACAAAAGCCGGCCTTGCGCCGGCTTTTTCGTTTGGTCGACGGCTTAAGAACTCTTCGCTTGTTACTTTAGGGGCCTCTCAGCAGAACCTTCTCGGCCGCGTCGATGCGCTCCGGCGCGCCGAGCAGCACCACCACGTCGCCCTCGCGCAGCGCGCCCGCCTCGCCCGCGTCGAGCTTCCGCTTCTCGC